>Ga0172382_10001959_pt1 | contig 35459 bp, 23 predicted proteins | sample Leawel138RmetaG_FD_122245 | JGI IMG/M metagenome (GOLD analysis project Ga0172382, IMG submission 122245) | Leachate microbial communities from a municipal landfill in Southern Ontario, Canada - Leachate well 138R metaG | ecosystem: Engineered > Solid waste > Landfill > Unclassified | place...
GCAGGGGCCGGGCGGCGGCCTCGAGGCTGTCGATGCCGCACAGCCCGCAGCCCACCGCCCCCACCAGCGCCCGGCGCCGCGCGGCCAGCGCCGCCTCGCGCCCGGCCGGCAGCCACAGCCGCGCCTCGATCCCGAGGTCATGGGTGACCACCTCGATCGCGCCGGCCTCTTCGGCCGGGGCGATGCCTTCCGAGATGGTGAAGCCCAGCGCGAAATCCCGGATATCCGCGGGCGTCGCCATCATCACCGCCTGGGTGGTGCCGTTGTAGACCAGCGCCACCGGCACCTCCTCGGGCAGCGCGGCGGGCCCCGCCGGCGTGGCGACACGCTCGACGGGGCGGAACGCGCTCATTCCGCGGCGGGCAGGATGCGGCGGGCATTCGCGGCCCGCTGCATCTGGGTTTCCTGCCATTCGGTGGGCCCGTTCGAGGGGCTGACCTGCACTGCCGTCACCTTGTATTCCGGGCAGTTGGTCGCCCAGTCGGAATAGTCGGTGGTCACCACGTTGGTGTTGTTGAACGCATGGTGGAAGGTCGTGTAGACCACCCCCGGCGACACCCGGTCGGTGACGACGGCGCGCAGCGTCGTCTCGCCCATCCGCGAGGCGAGGCGCACATAAGTGCCGTCGCGCACCCCGCGCACCTCGGCGTCATGGGGATGGATCTCCAGCACGTCCTCCTCATACCACACGACATTCGCGGTGCGCTGCGTCTGGGTGCCGACATTGTATTGGGTGAGGATGCGCCCGGTGGTGAGCAGCAGCGGAAAGCGCGGCCCGGTCCTTTCGTCGGTGGGGATGTATTCGGTGATCAGGAACCGCCCCTTGCCGCGCACGAATTCGTCCACATGCATGACCGGGGTGCCCTCGGGCGCGGCCTCGTTGCAGGGCCATTGCACCGAGCCCAGCTCGTTCAGCAGATCGAAGCTCACCCCTGCGAAGGACGGGGTGGTGGCCGCAATCTCGTCCATGATCTGCGCGGGGTGGGTATAGCTCCAGTCGGCCCCCATCCGGTTGGCGAGAAGCTGGGTGATCTCCCAGTCGGCATAGCCGGCCCGGGGTGCCATCACCTTGCGCACCCGGTTGATGCGGCGTTCCGAGTTGGTGAAGGTGCCGTCCTTCTCGAGGAAGGTCGAGCCGGGCAGGAACACATGGGCGAAATCGGCGGTGGTGTTCAGGAACAGGTCCTGGATCACCACGCATTCCATCGCCTCGAGCCCGGCGGCGACATGACGGCTGTCGGGGTCGGACTGCATGATGTCCTCGCCCTGGATGTAGATGCCCTTGAAGGTGCCGTCCACCGCCGCGTCGAGCATGTTGTTCACGCGCAGGCCCGGCTCCTTGTCGAGCAGCGTGCCCCACAGCTTCTCGAACACCTCGCGGGTGGCGTCCTGGCTGATGTGGCGGTAGCCCGGCAGTTCGTGCGGGAACGAGCCCATGTCGCACGAGCCCTGGACGTTGTTCTGCCCGCGCAGCGGGTTCACCCCCACGCCCGGCCGGCCGATGTTGCCGGTCATCATCGCCAGATTGGCGATGCCCATGACCGCGGTCGAGCCCTGCGAATGCTCGGTCACGCCGAGGCCGTAGTAGATCGCGGCATTTCCGCCCCGCGCATAGAGCCGCGCGGCGCCGCGCAGGGTCTCGGCCGGGACGCCGGTCAGCTCCTCCATCGCCTCGGGCGCGTGGCGCGGGTCGGAGATGAATTCGGCATAATGCTGGAACTCGTCCCAGTCGCAGCGGGTGCGGATGAAATCCTCGTCGATCAGCCCTTCGGTGACGATCACATGCGCGAGCGCGCTGACCACCGCCACATTGGTGCCCGGACGCAGCGCGAGGTGGTAGTCGGCCGCGATCCCGGTCGATTTCACCAGGTCGATGCGGCGCGGGTCGATGACGATCATCTTCGCGCCCTTGCGCATCCGCTGCTTGATCCGGCTGCCGAACACCGGATGGGCGTCGGTCGGGTTGGCGCCCATGACGATGAAGACATCGGTATCCTCGACCGAGTCGAAATCCTGGGTTCCGGCCGAGGTTCCGAACGCCTGCCCGAGCCCGTAGCCGGTGGGCGAGTGGCAGACCCGCGCGCAGGTGTCGGTATTGTTGTTGCCGAACACCGCGCGGATCAGCTTCTGGACCAGATAGGTCTCCTCGTTGGTGCAGCGCGACGAGGTGAGGCCGCCGATCGAGGTGCGGCCGTGCTTCTCCTGCACCGCGCGCAGCCGCCGGGCGGCCTCGGAGAGCGCCTCGTCCCAGGACACTTCCTTCCAGGGATCGGTGATCCTGTCGCGGATCATCGGCTTGAGGATCCGGTCGCCGTGGTTGGCATAGCCCCAGGCGAAGCGGCCCTTCACGCAGGAATGGCCGTGGTTGGCCTTGCCGTCCTTCCACGGCACCATGCGGACAAGCTGGTCGCCCTTCATCTCGGCCTTGAAGTTGCAGCCGACCCCGCAATAGGCGCAGGTGGTGATGATCTCGCGCTCGGGCAGGCCGATCTCGATCACCGCGTTTTCCTGAAGGCTGCCGGTCGGGCAGACCTGCACGCAGGCGCCGCAGGACACGCAGTCCGAGGACAGGTAGTTGTCATCCGCGCCGCCCGCCGACATGCGGGTCTCGAAGCCGCGGCCCTCCATCGTCAGGGCGAAGGTGCCCTGGATGTCGTCGCAGGCCCGGACGCAGAGCGAGCAGAGGATGCATTTCTCGGGGTCGTAGCTGAAATAGGGGTTCGAGCGGTCCACGCCGCCGTCATGGCGGGGATTCTCGTGGCCGTCGGGGTTCAGCGCGTGGATATGGTTGGCGCCCGGCTCGTAGCGCACCTCGCGCAGGCCGACGCGGGCGGCCATCTTCTGGAGTTCGGAATCGCCGTTGGCCGGATCGCCGATGCCGATCGCGGGATGGTCCGAGGCATAGAGCTCGATCACGCCCTTGCGGATGCGGTTGATGCGCTCGGTGCTGGTGTGGACCACCATGTTCTCGGCCACCGGCGTGGTGCAGGAGGCGGGGGTGCCGCGGCGGCCGTCGATCTCGACCAGGCACAGCCGGCACGAGCCGAAGGCGTCGAGCGTGTCGGTGGCACAGAGCTTCGGGATCTCGATCCCGATGGTCGCGGCGGCGCGCATCACCGAGGTGCCGGCCGGCACCGTGACCGCGAAGCCGTCGATCGAGAGCGTCACCACCTCGTCGGCCTCGACCGCCGGCGTGCCCATGTCGCGGCCGTCAAGGCCGCGGCCATGATAGCGGGCGTCGGGAATGATGAAATCCTTCATGGGGTTACTCCTTCCCTGCCGTGTCCGGGGCCGTGGTCATTGCGCAGCCTCCGCCGTCTCGAAATCCTCGGGGAAATGGGTCATGGCCGAGATCACCGGGAACGGGGTAAACCCGCCCAGCGCGCAGAGCGAACCCTCGCGCATGGTCTCGGCCAGGTCGGTGATGAGCGGCTTGGCGGTGCCGTCGCCCTTGCGGATGCGGGCGATGGTCTCGACCCCGCGCACCGCGCCCACCCGGCAGGGCGTGCATTTGCCGCAGGATTCGATGGCGCAGAACTCCATCGCGAATTCGGCCTGCGCGGCCATGTCCACGGTATCGTCGAACACCACGATCCCGGCATGGCCGATCAGCGCGCCCTTGGCGTCGTATTCCTCATAGCCGAACGGGGTGTCGAACTGCGACTGCGGCAGATAGGCGCCCAGCGGGCCGCCGACCTGCACCGCCCGCACCGGCCGCCCCGAGGCGGTGCCGCCGCCGATGTCGTTCACGATCTCGTCCAGCGTCAGGCCGAAGGCGACCTCGTAGAGCCCGGCGTATTTCACGTTGCCGGCGATCTGCAACGGGATGGTCCCGCGCGAGCGGCCGAGGCCGAAGTCGCGGTAATGCGCGGCGCCCTTCGCCATGATCACCGGCACCGAGGCCAGCGAGATGACGTTGTTCACCACCGTGGGCCGGCCGAACAGGCCCTGCAGCGCCGGCAGCGGCGGCTTGGCCCGCACCACCCCGCGCCTGCCCTCGAGCGAGTTCAGCAGCGAGGTCTCCTCGCCGCAGATATAGGCGCCGGCGCCGACGCGGATTTCCACGTCGAAGCCGGGTGTCAGGCCGGCGCGGCGCCAGATCCCGGCGGCCGCAGCCATCACCCGGATCGCATCGGGATATTCCGAGCGGATGTAGACATAGCCCTTGTCGGCGCCCACCGCATGGGCGGCGATCGCCATGCCCTCGATCAGGCAGAGCGGATCGCCCTCCATCAGCATCCGGTCGGCGAAGGAACCCGAGTCGCCCTCGTCGGCGTTGCAGACGATGTATTTCTTGGGGCCTTCGGCGCCCAGCACCGTCTTCCACTTGATCCCGGTCGGGAAGCCGGCGCCGCCGCGGCCGCGCAGGCCGGATTGCGTCACCTCCTCGACCACGTCGGCGGGCGCCATCGCCTGCGCCTTTTCCAGCCCCTCGAGGCCGCCATGGGCGCGGTAATCCTCCAGCGACAGCGGGTCGGTCACCCCCACCCGGGCAAAGGTCAGCCGGGCCTGGCCCTTCATCCACGGCAGTTCTTCCGTGGGGCCGAGCGCCCTGGGATGCGTCGCCGGATCGGCCAGCAGCCCGGCCACGTCCCCGGCCTCGAGCGGCCCGAAGGCGTGGCGCACCCCGTCGATCTCGATCTCGGCCATGGGTTCGAGCCAGACCATCCCGCGCGAGCCGGTGCGCACCGGGGTCACGCCGGCATCGGCCATCGCCTTCGCCACCCGGTCCGCGCCCAGCGCGCGGGCGGCGGCGTCCTGTGACAGCCAGACCTTCATGCCCCGACCCTTTCGCAGATCGCGTCGGCCGCGGCGCGGCCCACCAGTTCGCCATCGACCATCGCCGCCGGAGAGCAGGCGCAGAGGCCGAGGCAGTAGACATCCTCGAACAGCACATCGGCGCGGCCGGCGAGGCGCCCCTTCACCTCGGACTCGAGCGCGCGGCCGCCCTGCGCCTGGCAGGATTCGGCCCGGCAGATGCGCACCACATGCGCGGGGCGCGGCTGGCGGCGGAAGTCGTGATAGAAGCTGACCACGCCGTGAATCTCGGCCTTGCCGATGTTGAGCGCCGCGGCGATCACCGGCAGCGCCTCCTCGGGGACATGGCCCCATTCGGCCTGGACCGCGTGGAGAACGGGCAGAAGCGGCCCCTCGAGCGCGAGATGTTCGGCGATGATCTCGTCCAGACGGGGCGAGAGCTGGCCGGGCTGTGAGGTCATGGCTGGGCCTTCCGGTAAGAGTCTTCTCCCGATAGGCCCAGTTACACATGAATACAATATCACAATCCCGTTGTGCGATAGGGATTGTCTATCACTCCTCGGCCATCTGCCGCGCCTCGGCCAGAAGCGCCGCGATCACCGGGGTATGCGGCTCGCGCCACGGCGCGATCAGGCCCACGGCATGGCGCGCATCGGGCTGGGTGATCGGCACCGCGGCAAGAGCGCCACCGGCGAGGAATACCTCGGCGGTCTTGCGCGGCAGGATCGTGGCCCAGCCGCCTTCGGCGACGTGATGGGCCAGCACGATGGTCGAGTTCGATTCGATCCCCGGCGCCACCGTCACCCCCGCCTCGGCCAGATGGCCACCGATGATGCGGCGGTTCTGCATGTCCGGGGTCAGCAGGCACAGCCGCAGCCCGCCCAGATCGGCCCAGCGCACCGAGCGCCGCGCGGCCTCGGGCGCATCGGCGCGCACCAGCAGCACATAGGTCTCGCGGTAGAGCGGCACCGTGACCACCCGGCCCAGCGGCTCGTTGTCGAGATAGGAGATGCCGGCGTCGATCTGCAGCCCCTCGAGGGTCTTGAGGATGTCGATGGAATTGGACGACATCACCGAGAACCGCACGTTCGGATGGCTGGTGGCAAAGCGCGCGGTCAGGGTCGAGGCGACGGTGAGCGCGGTGGGAATCACCGCGAGCCGCACCGTTCCCGACAGCCCCATCCGCGCCGCGCGCAGCTCCTCGCGCATGGTGCGGGCGTCGCCGACGATCTGGCGCGCCCATTCCAGCACCCGCACCCCCTCGGGCGTGAGGCCGCCGTAGCGGCTGCCGCGCCGCACCAGCATCACCCCCAGGTCCGATTCGAGCCGCCTGATTCCCGCCGACAGCGTCGGCTGGGCGATGCCCAGCCGCTCGGCGGCATGGCCGAAATGCTGGGTCTGGGCGAGGGCGATGAGCATCTCGAGCTTGTCGATCACGGGCATTCTCCGGGCCGGGCGGGTGGTGCCGGCCATCGGGCCGGGCCGGCGGCGCCCGCAGGGGGTGCGCGAGGATCGCGCGCGAATCCCGCTGCCGGCGCCGGCCGCCTGCGTCACATAGCGTCGGCAGCGGGAAAAGCTTGCACTTTTACGCGACTGGCGGAAAGTGGCCGCAGCCCGTGCGTGTGCGGCGGGAAGAAACGACGCGCCCGGCAGGACCGGGGCGCAAGCAGGGAGTGACGAGGATGATGATGACGACACGCAGACTGATGATGCTCGCCGGTTCGGCCTTCGCGCTGGCCGCGGGCGGCGCCTTTGCCGCCGGCACCCATCCGGTGACCGGAGAGCCGCTCGCCGACAACCAGACCTTCACCTACCGGGTGCTGGACGAGTTTCCCTCGATCGACCCCAACCTGATCGAGGATGTCTCCGGTTCGGATGTCGGCCGCAACCTGTTCGAGGGGCTGCTGAACCAGGATGCCGAGGGCAATGTCGTGCCCGGCGTCGCCTCGTCCTTCGACGTCGCCGAGGACGGGCTGACCTACACCTTCCACCTGCGCCCCGAGGCGAAATGGTCCGACGGCCAGCCGGTGACCGCGGGCGATTTCGTCTATTCCTGGCGCCGCGCCGCCGATCCGGCCACGGCTTCGGAATACCAGTGGTATATGGGGCTGATGGCGCTCGAGAATGTCGAGGAGGTCATGGCCGGCTCGATGCCGACCGATGCGCTCGGCGTCACCGCGCTCGACGACCACACGCTGGAGGCGCGGCTGCATACCGCGCTGCCCTATTTCCCGCAGATGGTGGCGCACACCACCACCTTCCCGGTGCCGCAATGGGCGATCGAGGAATGGGGCGACACCTGGACCCAGCCCGGGCACATGGTCTCGAACGGGGCCTACCAGCTTGCCGAGCGGGTGCCGCAGGAGCGGCTGGTCCTGACCCGCAACGATCAATACTGGGACAACGACAACACCATCATCGACACGGTGACCGCCCTCATCATCAACGAGGAGAACACCGCGCTGACCCGTTACCTGGCCGGCGAGCTCGACCGCACCGATGTGCCGGCGGGCCAGTATCCGGCCCTGCACGAGCAATATCCCGACCAGGCGGTGTCGGTGCCGAATCTGTGCACCTATTACTTCAACATCAACCTGACCGACGGCGGCAATCCCGCGCTCCAGGACGTGCGGGTGCGCGAGGCGCTGGCGCTGGCGATCGATCGCGACGTGCTGGTGAACAACGTCCTCGCCGGCGGACAGGTGCCGGCCTATTCGCTCACCCACTGGGCGATTGCCGGCTGGGAGGTGCCCGAGGTCGACTATGCCGGCTGGACCCAGGCCGAGCGTGACGAACGCGCGCGCGAACTGATGGCCGAGGCCGGCTACGGGCCGGACGGCAGCCCGCTCGCGGTCGATTTCATCTTCAACACCTCCGAGGCCCACCAGTCGGTCGCGGTCGCGGTCGGGCAGATGTGGAAGCAGAAGCTCGGGGTCGAGATGACGCTCTCGAACCAGGAATGGCAGACCTTCCTGACCACGCGCGGCAACCAGGACTACGAGATCGCCCGTGCCGGCTGGTGCGCCGACTACAACGAGCCCTCGTCCTTCCTCGACATCATGCAGTCCGAATCGGGCTACAACGATTCGAAATACGACAACCCCGAGTATGACGCCCACATGCTCGCCGCGCGCACGGCCGAGGATCCGATGCCGGACTACCAGGCGGCCGAGGCGCTGCTGATGCGCGACTTCCCGGTGATCGACCTCTATTTCTACGCCGAGGTCTTCATGCTGAACCCGGACATCAAGGGCTGGCCCTACGACAACGCGCAACAGAACTGGTATGCGCGCGACCTCTACCGCATCGCCGACTGACGCCGCTCTGACCGGCGCCCGGCATCCGGAATTTCCGGGTGCCGGGCCTGCCGGTCCGGTTGCAGGGTGCCGCCGATGTCCAGTTTCATCATCCGCCGCCTGCTGGTGGCGATTCCGACGATCCTCGTGCTGATCGTCATCTCCTATGTGCTGATGTTCGCCGCCCCCGGCGGTCCGTTCAACAGCGAGCGGCCGCTGCCGCCGCAGGTGCTCGCCAATATCGAGGCGCGCTACGGCCTCGACCGGCCCTATCTGGTGCAGATGGCCGATTACGTCTGGAACGTGGTCGCGCATTTCGACTTCGGCCCCTCGTTCCAGTATCGCGACCAGACCGTGAACTCGATCATCCGGCAGGGCTTTCCGGTGACGCTGACCTACGGGCTCTGGGCCTTCGCGGTCTCGGTCGTGATCGGCGTGGGCCTCGGGGTGGTGGCGGCGGTGCGGCACAACAGCTGGATCGACTATGTCGCCGTGGGGGTGAGCGTCGGCGCGCAGGTGCTGCCGAATTTCGTCATCGCCCCGATCCTGGTGCTGGTGTTCACGCTCTGGCTCGGCTGGCTGCCCGGCGGCGGCTGGAACGGCGGCGCGTGGCAGAACGTGATCATGCCGGTGATCGCGCTCGCGGCCTCCTATACCGCCTCGATCGCGCGGATCATGCGCTCGTCGATGCTCGAGGTGCTGAACTCGGCCTTCATCCGCACCGCCCGCGCCAAGGGTCTGCCGATGCGCCGCATCATCCTGCGCCACGCGCTGAAGCCGGCGCTGCTGCCGCTGCTGTCCTATCTCGGCCCGGCCTTCGTCGCCATGATCACCGGCTCGTTCGTGGTGGACATGTATTTCTCGACCGGCGGCATCGGGCAGTTCTTCGTCAATTCGGCGCTCAACCGCGACTATCCGGTGATCATGGGCATCACCATCCTGATGGGCGCGCTCACCATTCTCTTCAGCCTCGTGGTCGATGTGCTCTACGCCTGGATCGACCCGAAGATCCGTTACTGAGGGGGCGGCGATGGCCATGGTCCCGCGCGCGGCGGTGCAGGAACTCGAGGCGGCGCTGGCCGCGGGGCAGGCGGTGCGCGGCCGCTCGCTCTGGGCCGATGCAAGGCGGCGGTTCATGGCCAACCGCGCGGCGCTGGTGTCGCTGGCGGTGCTGGTGCTGATCGCGCTCTTCGCCTTCTTCGGCGGCTGGATCGCGGTCTGGGACATCGAGACCACCGACTGGTCGGCGCTCGGCACCGGGGCGGCGGTGAACGGGCGGCCGTCCCTTGCCACCGGGCATTATTTCGGCACCGACCAGGACGGGCGCGACCTCTTTGCCCGCACGGTGCAGGGCACGCGGATATCGCTCATGGTCGGCATCGTCGGCTCGCTGGTCGCGGTGGTGGTCGGGACGCTCTACGGCGCGGTCTCGGGCTTTGTCGGCGGGCGCACCGACCAGGTGCTGATGCGGATCGTCGACGTGATGATGTCGATCCCGTTCATGTTCGTGCTGATCCTGCTGCTGGTGGTGTTCGGGCGCTCGATCATCATGATCTTCGTGGGCGTCGGGCTGATCTCGTGGCTCGAGATGGCGCGGATCGCGCGCGGGCAGGCGCTCTCGATCAAGAACATGGAATATGTCGAGGCGGCGGTGGCGATCGGGGTGCGGCCCATGACCATCATCCTGCGCCACATCGTCCCCAACCTTGCCGGCATCGTCACCGTCTATGCGACGCTGCTGATCCCGAACATGATCATCATCGAGAGCTTCATCTCCTTCCTCGGCCTCGGGGTGCAGGATCCGCAGACCTCGCTCGGGGCGCTGATCAGCCGCGGCGCGGCGCAGATGCAATACGGGACATTGTGGATGCTGCTGTTCCCGCTCGGCTTCCTGATCGTGATGCTGTTCACCTTCTTCTACGTCGGCGACGGGTTGCGCGACGCGCTCGATCCCAAGGACAGATAAATGCAATTCTCCGCCCCGGAACCCGCGACATGAGCCTGCTTGAGGTCGAGAATCTGCAAGTGACCTTCACCACCGGCGACCTGCCGGTTCATGCGGTGAACGGGGTGTCGTTCCGGGTGGACAAGGGCGAGACCCTGGCGATCGTCGGCGAGAGCGGCTCGGGCAAGAGCCAGACCGCCTATGCGGCCATGGGGCTGCTGGCGGCGAACGGCCGCGCCACCGGCCGGGTGCGCTTTGACGGACGCGAGCTGCTGTCGCTGCCGCCCGCCGAGCTCAACCGCATCCGCGCCAATGACATCGCGATGATCTTCCAGGACCCGATGACCTCGCTCAACCCCTACATGCGGGTCAGCGACCAGATGGCCGAGGTGCTGGTGCTGCACAAGGGCCTGAGCCGCAGGGCCGCGCTGGCCGAGGCGGTGCGGATGCTCGATGCGGTCCATATCCCCGATGCCGCGCGCCGGGTGCGGATGTGGCCGCACGAGTTTTCCGGCGGGATGCGGCAGCGGATCATGATCGCCATGGCGCTGCTGTGCCGCCCGCGCCTGATCATCGCCGACGAGCCCACGACCGCGCTCGATGTCACGGTGCAGGCGCAGATCATGAAGCTTCTGGGCGAGATCCGCCGCGACTTCGGCACCGCGATCGTGCTCATCACCCATGATCTGGGGGTGGTGGCGGGGTTCTGCGACCGCACCCTGGTCATGTATGGCGGGCAGGTGATGGAGGAGGCGCCGACCGAGGCCCTGTTCGCGCGCCCGACCCATCCCTACACGCTGGGCCTGATGGCGGCGGTGCCGCGCATCGACCGCGACGAGGACATGCTGGCCGCGATCGCGGGCGAGCCCCCCGACATGTCGCAGCTCCCGCCCGGCTGCCCGTTCGCGCCGCGCTGCCCGCTGGTGCGCGACATCTGCCGCACCACCCGCGCGCCGATGGAGTTGGTCGCCCCCGGCCACCGCCGCGCCTGCCATGCGCCGCTGGCCGAGGTGGTGGCATGACCGCGCCGCTCCTGCAGGTGGACGACCTGCGCGTCACCTTCGACATCCGCCCGCCCGGCGCCTGGCCGTGGACGCCCTCGCTGAAGCTGCAGGCGGTCGGCGGGGTGAGCCTGTCGCTCGCCCCCGGCGAGGCGCTGGGGATCGTCGGCGAATCGGGCTCGGGCAAGTCGACGCTGGCCCGCGCGATCATCGGCACGATCCCCTCGACCGGCGGGCGGGTGGTGTTCGACGGGCAGGACCTGACCGCGATGGACCCGGCCACCCGCCGCCGCCACCGCCGCGACGTGCAGATGATCTTCCAGGACCCGCTCGCGGCGCTCAACCCCCGCATGAACGTGGGCGACATCATCGCCGAGCCGCTCATCACCCACGAGCCGCAGCTCGGCCGCAAGGAGGCGCGCCGGCAGGCGGCCGCGCTGATGGAGCGGGTCGGGCTGCTGCCGAACCTGATCAACCGCTATCCGCACGAATTTTCCGGCGGCCAGTGCCAGCGCATCGGCATCGCCCGGGCGCTGATCCTGCGGCCGCGGCTGCTGATCTGCGACGAGCCGGTGTCGGCGCTCGATGTCTCGGTGCGGGCGCAGGTGGTGAACCTGCTCAAGGAACTGCAGCGCGAATTCGGGGTGGCGATGATCTTCATCGCGCATGACCTGTCGGTGGTGCGCCATGTCTCGGACCGCATCCTTGTCATGTATCTGGGGCGGATGATGGAGGTGGCGCCGGCCCGCGCCCTGACCGCCACCCCGCGCCATCCCTACACCAAGGCGCTGATCGCCGCGGTGCCGATCCCCGATCCGGTGCGCGAGAAGGCCCGCCCGCGCCCGGTGCTGGAAGGCGAGCTGCCCTCGCCGCTGAACCCGCCCTCGGGCTGCGTGTTCCGCACCCGCTGCCCGATCGCGCGCCCGTCCTGCGCCGAGGGGCCGCCGGCGGTCCTCAACCCCGGGCCCGGCCATCTGGTCGCCTGCCCGTGGATCGACGAGGCTTAGCCCGGCTCAGTAGTCGCGTTCGTAATGGATGCCGAGCCTGGTCTCGCCATCCGCGGCGACGGTGCCGGTCACGGTGATGTCGGGGGTGAGGTCGAGGTTGATGTTCACCTCGGTCTCGGTGCCGAGCGTCACGTCGGTATAGATGTTGTCGCTCAGATAGCGCCCGAGCCGCAGCCCGGCCGAGCCGTCCTCGCCGGTCACCACGTCGAGATCGTCGACCCCGAGCCCGGTGCGCAGGCTGTCCACGATCCCGCCGCCGCCCCGCCCGGCCAGCGTGGCCACCGCGGCGGCAAGCTGCACCGCCTGCAGGGGAGTGATGCTCGCGATCTCGCGCCCGAACAGCAGTTGCGACAGCACCTCGTCCTGGGGCAGTTCCGGCTGCGAGGAGAAGATCACCTCGGGCGCGTCGGCCGGGCCCTCGATGGTGATGGCGATATCGGTGCCGGTGCGGGCCCGGGTGGGGGCGACCAGATGCAGCCACGGGATGAAATCGCCCTGCATGTCGGCGCGGCCCTCGCTCAGGTCGAACCTTTGTTGCAGGATGTCGAGCCGGCCCCGGATCAGCGTGAAGGCGCCCGAGGGGATGATGTTCGCCGTGGTCCCGCCCAGCCGCAGGCTGCCGCCCAGTTCGGCATCGAGGCCGCGGCCGCGGATGAAGATGCGCGCCGGCGCCGAGAGCAGGATATCAAGGGTCCAGGCCCCGCCGCCGCCGGCCTCGCCGTCATGGCCGCTGCCGTTCACCCCGGCGCGGGCAAGGGTCTGCGCCACGGCCGCGGGCGGGCGGACATGCACCACCGGCGGCAGGTCGCCCAGCCCGCCGATATCCGACGACGGGATGCGCAGTTCGGTGGCGCCGAGGTCGATGCGCCCGGCGACCCGCGCCGCACCGGCCAGCGGGCCGGAGATGGTGATGTCGCCGCTCGCGGTGGTGTCGTAGAGTTCGGGGTCGCGCAGCGGCACGCCGCGCGCGGTCAGGCGCATGTCGGCCGGCATCGCCCCGGCAAGGCCGATCCCGCCGGCCAGCGCGAAGGTCCCCGCGCCGTTGACGCCGCTGCGCAGGTCGAGCGTGGCCCGCCCCCCCGCGAGGGTGGCGCTGCCGCCGAGATCGGTCAGATGCAGCCCGAGTTCGGGATCGGCGGCCTCGGCGCCGCTGATCCGCAGGCTGCCGCTCAGCGCCTCGAGCGCCATGCGCCCGGCAAGGTGCAGGTCGAAGGCCGCCTCGCCGCGCAGGCGGCGCGGCTCGATGAAGCCGTTGACGAGGCCGAGCGGCAGGGTGCCGGTGGCATGGAGGTCGGGGGCGCCGCTCGCGGCGATGCCGCCGGTGAGATGGCCGCTCATCCCCCCCGGGCCGCTCAGCCCGGCATCCACGGTCCAGGCCCCGGCGGCCAGCCGCGCCTCGCCCTCGGCGCTGGCCGGGCCGCTGAAATCGGGAGCGAGCAGGCCGATATCGGCCAGCCGCGCCTCGAGCGTGGCGCTCAGGTCATCGGCACTGCCGGTGGCGTGGCCGCTGGCGGTCAGGTTGGGAAAGGCGATCCGCGCATCGCGCAGCTCCATCCGCCCGTCGCCGTCGCGGCTCAGATGCGCCGAGAGCCGCCCCTCGCCGGCCAGCAGCCGCGCCAGATCGGCGCTGCCGGGGTTCGGATTGCGCAGGCTCGCCGCAAGGTCGAGCTCGGCCGAGAGATCGGCGGGAGTGACATGGCCCGCGGCACTGGCCTCGGCCGCGCCCGCAAGCCGCAGGCCCGCGACCCGGCCGAGCGGGGCAAGATCGGCGGCGCTGACCTCCAGCCGCCCGCTCAGGCCCTGCATCGGATCGGGGCCGTCGGCGGTGGCGGCCAGGGTCGCGACCGCACCCGCCCCTTCGGCCCGGGCATCGACCGAGAGCACGCCGGCCGCATCGCGGGCGATATCGGCGCGCAGCCGCCCGGGGCCCGCAAGCGCCGGCACCAGCGGCCGCAGGTTGGCGAGGTCGAGCGCCACGGTGGCGCGGGCGGCGCGCCCGTCGGTCTCGCCGCTCGCCGCAAGGGTCGCGCCCGGGGTGGCAAGGCGCCCGTCCTCGACCCGCCACGGCCCGGAACCGGCGCGCCGCACCACCGCCTCGACGGTGCCGGGCCCGGCCAGCAGCGGCGCCAGCGCCGCGATCCCGGCATCGAGGTCGCGGGTGACGCCCGAAAGCGTGACATCGACGGCGGAAAGATCGGTTGCCGCAGTTCCGCCGAGGGTCAGGTTCGCGGCCCCCGCCACCGCACCGCCCGACAGCGCCGCGAGGTCATGCGCCGCCAGATCGGCGGCGCCGGTAAAGGTGCCATCCGCCAGCGCCCCGGCGACATGGGCATCGGCGCCCGGCACGCTGGCCGCAAGGTCGAGCGACAGCACCCCGTCGGGCGCAAGCTGCGCCGATCCCGCGGCGCTCACTTGCGCGGCGCCCAGCGTGATCCGGTCGAGATGCAGCACCTCGTCCGGCCCCCGGCCGAGATGCGCGCCCAGCACCGCTTCGTCCCCCAGCAGCGGGTCGAGCGCGGCGATTCCCGTCGCCAGATCGCCGGCCCGCAGCGCCAGCGCGAGGTCGATCCCCCCGGCCCCGGCGCGTCCGCGCGCCGAGAGATCGGCGCGGCCCGCAAGGTCGAGCCCGGTGAGGCCGGCGAAGGCGCCCAGATCGGGGATGGTTCCGGTCGCGCGCAGGGCGAAATCCTCGTCGCCCGCGGCGCGGGTGGCGCGGATGTGGGTGTCGGCGCCGGGCAGGGCGGCATCGGCGGTGACATCCAGCCCGGCCGCATCGTCGCGCAGCGCGAGCGCGATCCGCGCCGGCCCCGCGAGCCCCGGCACCAGCCGCCCGGTATCGTCGAGCGTGAGGTTGAACTGCCCCGTGGTCCCGTCGCTGGTCAGCCGGGCGCTGCCGCTGGCCGAGAGCGCGGCGGTGCGGGCGATGAGGCGGCTGACCCGCAGCCCGGCCTCGTCGCGGATCGCGGCAAGGCTGATCACCCCCTCGCCGGCCAGCAGCGGGTCCACCGCCCCGATCCCGAGCGCGAGGTCGTGGGTGCCGCCGATCGCGGTGAGGCGGGCGCTGCGGTCCAGCGCCCGGCCCTGCAAGGTGATGTCGAGATCGGCGCCCCCGCCCAGATCGAGCCCGGCCAGGGTGGCGAACCGCCCGAGGTCGCCGGCCCGCAGCGCCAGCCGCAGGTCGTAGGCCAGCCGCTCGCCGCCCAGGGTTCCGGTCAGGTCGGCCTCGATCCCCGGCCCGGCAAGGCGCAGCGCCCGCAGCGCCACCGGCCCGCCGCCCTCGCGCGCCAGCGCGATGCGGCCGGTGGCGGCGCTGCCCACCGCCTGCGCAAGGCCGGGATCGGCAAGCGCCACACCCTCGGCCGCATAGTCCATGTCCACCGAAAAGGCGCGCTCGGCATCGCTGCGCGCCGCGCCCTCGGGCACCGCGATCGTGCCGCCGCCGTCGAGGGTCAGGCGGTCGATGGCGAAATCTGCGCCCTCGAGCCCGGCCAGCACCAGTTCGCCCTGCCAGCCGTCGCCGGCGGCGGCGTCGAAATCGAACGCCAGCGCGGCGCTGCGGACCCGCAGCGGATCGCCGCCCGCCGGCAGCAGCACCGGCTCGCCCCCGGCCAGGCCAAGATCGCCGGCCAGCGAGAACGCCTCGGGCCAGCCGTCCGGAGCAAGGCGCATCCGGCCCGACAGATGCAGGGCGCTGGCAGCGATGTCGAGCTCCCGCAGATCGAGGCTCCCGTCCGCGCCCCGCACCGCCAGCACATGCAGCCCGGTGTCCGGGCCGAAGAAATCGCGGTATTCGGGCGCGAGCAGCGGCGTCAGGTCGCCCTGCAGGTCGAAGGCATAGCTCTGCGCGCCCTCGGGCTGGCCCTCGAGCGCGAACCGCCCCGTCACCCGGTCCACCCCGTCCGAGGCGAGGCGTAGCTCGGCGGCATAATCGTCGAGCGGCGCGGTGCCGGCGATGGCGAGATCGAGCGCCGGCGCCCCCGGAATGCCGAGCAGGGTCGCGGCGATCCCCTCCGGCCCCTCGGACATGGCAAGGTCGAGCGCCAGCACCCGGGTCGCGTTCGAGAAGCTGCCCGCAAGCGCGATCTCGCCGGTGCGGCCGTCGATGCGGCTGGCGGTGAACTCGGCCTCGCCGGCGCCGGCGGCCAGATCGGCATGGCCGTCGAGGCCGATCACCACCTCCTGCCCGAGCAGCGCCTCGCCGAGGGTGATCCGCGCCGCCGAGACCGCGCCGATATGGACCGCGACCGGCAGTTCGGGCAGGGCGAAGGGCACCGCCTCGGGGCGCGGCGGCGGGCTGTCGCCCTCGGGGGCGCGCAGGATCTCGACCGAACCGGCGGCAAGCCGGTCGATCTCGAGCCGCCGCGACAGCAGCGCCGAGCGCCTCCAGTCGAGGGTGAGGTCGCGGGCCACCAGCCATTCGCCCTGCGCATCGGCGATCGAAAGCCGCGCCACCGTGGCCTGCGAGGACAGCGCCCCGCGAAAGCCGTCGATGCGCACGGTCTGGTCCTCGGTCGAGATCAGCCCCTCGATCGTGTCGGAGAGAAACGAGCGGTCGCGCTCCTCCTCGGCCGTCTGCGCAAGGGCGGCCAGCGGCCAGAGCAGCGCGAGCAGAAGGAGCAGCCGCCGCATCAGAATGCCTGCCCGATGCCGATATAGACCTGCACCGACCCGCCGGCATCCGGCCCGCTGGCCGGGGTGGCAAGGTCGAGGCGGATCGGGCCGATGGCGGTATCGTAGCGCAGCCCGATCCCGGCGCCGGCATGGTGCAGGGCATCGTTGCCGGGGAAGGGCTCGCTGTCGATCATGCCGAAATCGTAGAAGCCCACGGCGCTGATCGCGCGGGTGACATGCACCCGCGCCTCGGCCTGAAGGCCGATGAACGAGCGCCCGCCGACCCGCAGCGCCACCGGGCCCGCGCCGAAGTCATGGGTGAGGTCGAGCCCGAGCGACTGGTAGGGCTGCCCGCGCACCGTGCCGCCGCCGCCCGAATAGAACAGGAAATCCGCCGGCGCATCGAACAGCCCCGCACCCATGACCGAGCCCGCCTGCCCGCGCAGCGCCAGCGTCACCCGGTGCGATTCGCCGAAACTGTGGTAATAGCGCGCATCGGCATGGAACCGCGCCCCGCTCTGCCCGCCCGAGACGGCGAGGAACGGCGTGGCCTCGAGGTCGAGATACCAGCCCGAGGTCGCATCGAGCGGCGCATCGCGCCGCTCCCAGGTCGCGGCCAGCGGCAGGGTGGCGAGCACATAGTCGCGGGTCCGCCACGGGGTTTCCTCGCGCGCGGCGACAAAGCCCAGCCCGGCCTGCTGCGTCACCCCCTCGCGTCCGTGGCGGGTGAGGCCGAGCGCACCCTCGAGCCGCGTGGTCAGATAGTCGGGCTCGTCGCGGCGCTCGAAGGCCAGATCGGCGGTCAGGTCGATGTCGGGCCCCAGCGTGGCGGGCCGCGCGAAACTGCCGGCAAGGCGCAGGTCCGGCCCGGAATGGCCCAGCCCGGCCGCGCCCTCGATCCCGGACACCTCGGCCTCGAGCCGCAGCCGCTCGGCCCCGCCGCGCAGGTTGCGATGCAGCCAGAAGGCATTGAGCGACAGCCCCTCGGTCGAGGAGATCTCGGCCCCGAAGCCGAGCCGGCGCAGCGGCATCTCCTGCACCTGCGCGGTGACGGGCAGGGTGGCGCCGGGGCCGGGGGCGGTGCCCTCGATCAGCGCCGCCGAGGCAAAGACGCCGGTGCGCCGCAGCCGCAGCGCCGCGCGCTCGACCGCCTCGGGGGAATAGACCTCGCCCTCGGGCAGGCCGGCGATGGCGACGATCCGTTCGCTGCGCATCCGCTCGTTGCCGCGCACCGCGAGCGGGCCGAAGCTCAGCCGCGGTCCCGGCGCCAGCGTGATCGCGGCATCGAGGCGCGAGGCGGCATGGATGGCGCGGATGTCCTGCCCGGCCACCGCCGCCAGCGGATAGCCGGCGCGGCGCCAGCCGTCCACCGCACCCCGCGCCGCCTCCTCGAGCACGGTGCTGGCCGCCACCGCGCCGGTGGCGAGGCCCTCGGGCCGGGGGGTGCCGGCGACCCGCGGCTCGACCGAAAGGGTGCCGAAGGTGAACTGCGGCCCCGGATCGACGGTGATCGCCACCAGCGCCGGCGCGCGCGGCGCGTCGAGCGGCGCGATCCCCGCCGCCTCGCGCCCGTCGATGCGGATCGAGATGCTGCCGCCGTAATAGCCGCGCGCATAGAGCGCGGTCAGCAGCCGCCGGTAATCGGCCCGCGCGGCGGCGACGGTCTCGACCGCGTCGTGATCCTCGCCGGCCTCGAGCGCGAGGGTGAGCGAGTTTCCGCGCAGGGTCGCGGCCAGATCCTCGTCGCCGGTGGTGACGGTCAGCACCACCTCCTGCGCCGCGGCCGGCGACAGAAGCGGCAGGACGGCCGCGAGCGCCAGCAGACGCAATGATTGCAGGATCCCCGGCATCCATCCCCCGAGCCGATGCCGGCCCAGACTAGACGAAGGAATCTTCCTTTCCAATGGTGTGCGGGCGGATGCCAGGGGGCCGGCGGCGGGGTTCCGCCCGGTCCCGGCAGGGGGGATTCGCCGGCGCCCGCGATGACGGGAGCCGGCCCCGCCTCAACCGCCGGCCGCATCGGCAAAGGGATCGTCGGCATAAAGCACCCCGGTCATGCACAGCCCCCCGGGCGGGGCGACCGGGGCGCAGGCGGCGCGGTCGCGGGCGGCCAGCGCCTCGGCGACCCGCCCGGGGGGCCATGCCCCGGCCCCGACCCGTTCGAGCGTGCCGGCGAAGGAGCGCACCTGGTGGTGCAGGAACGAGCGCGCCCGCACATGCAGGCGGATCTCGGTGCCGCCGGGGCAGGGCAGTTCCTCGAGCGTGATCGCATCCACGGTCTTGACCGGGCTTTTCGCCTGGCAGAGCGCGGCCCGGAAGGTGGTGAAATCATGCCGCCCGACCAGATGCGCGGCCCCCGCGCGCATCGCCCCGATGTCGAGCGCCCGCCCCACCCGCCAGACCCGGCCGCGGTCCAGCACCGCCGGCGGGCGGCGGCACAGGAAACGATAGGTATAGGCCCGCCCGAGCGCCGAGAACCGGGCATGGAAATCATCCGCGACCGCGGCACAGGCGAGGATCGCCACCGGCGCCGGGCGGAGGTGGAAGTTCAGCGCCTCCATCAGCCGGAACGGCGGCCAGTCGCGGGCCAGATCGACATGGGCCACCTGCCCGGTGGCATGGACCCCGGCATCGGTGCGCCCGGCGGCGGCGGTGACATGGGGCCCGGAGGCGGGCGGCGGCTCGAGTCGCGCCAGCGCCGCCTCGAGCGCGCCCTGCACCGAGGCCCGCCCCGCCTGCCGCTGCCAGCCCGAGAACGGGGCGCCGTCATATTCGATGAGAAAGGCGAAACGCGGCATGCCGCCGTCTTCCGGCCCCGCGCCGCCGCCGTCAAGCCCCGGGCGCGCGCGCTTGCGGGTGACGGGAAGTGCCGGGGTGGTGGAGGCCCGGCAGGAGGGGGGCTCCGCCCCCCGGCCCTGCGGGCCTCCCCCCGGGATATTTGTGGAAAGATGAAGGCGCGATGCGGTTCTTCATCCTCGCCCGGGCACCCTCGGGGAGGCCGGGCGGGGGGTCCGGGGGCAGGCGGCCCCCCCTGGCGGGGGGGCCTGAGGGGGGCCGGCAGCCCCCCGGAGCCGGGAAGGGACTCAGCCCTCGCCCTTGAGCGCGGCGCCGAGGATGTCGCCCAGGCTCGCGCCCGAGTCGGACGAGCCGTATTGCGCCACGGCCTCCTGCTCCTCGGCGATCTCGCGCGCCTTGATCGACAGGCCCAGCTTGCGGGCCCGGCTGTCGACCGAGACCACGCGCACATCGACCTTGTCGCCGGGCTGGAAGCGCTCGGGGCGCTGCTCCTGCCGGTCGCGCGAGAGGTCGGAGCGGCGGATGAAGCTCTTCATCCCCTCGTATTCGACCTCGATGCCGCCGTCCTCGATCTTGGTCACCTGCACGGTGATGATCGAGCCGCGCTTCACGCCGCCGATCGCCTCGGCGAACGGGTCGCCGTCGAGCGCCTTGATGGAGAGCGAGATGCGCTCCTTCTCGACATCGACCTCGATGACCTTGGCGCGGACCTCGTCGCCCTTCTTGTAGGAGGCGAGCGCATCCTCGCCGCGCCCTTCCCAGGTCAGGTCCGAGAGGTGCACCATGCCGTCGATATCGCCGGGCAGGCCGATGAACAGGCCGAACTCGGTGGTGTTCTTCACCTCGCCCTCGACCTCGGCACCCTCGGGATAGGCTTCGGCGAAGACTTCCCACGGGTTGCGCATGGTCTGCTTGAGCCCGAGGCTCACGCGGCGCTTGGCGCTGTCGATCTCGAGCACCATCACCTCGACTTCCTGCGAGGTCGAGACGATCTTGCCCGGATGGACGTTCTTCTTGGTCCAGCTCATCTCCGAGACATGGACCAGCCCCTCGATCCCGGCCTCGAGCTCCACGAAGGCGCCGTAGTCGGTGATGTTGGTGACGATGCCCTTGTGGACCGAGCCGATCGGATAGTTCTGCTCGACCGAATCCCACGGATCTTCCTGGAGCTGCTTCATGCCGAGGCTGATGCGGTGGGTCTCGCGGTTGATCTTGATGACCTGCACCTTGATGGTCTCGCCGATCGAGACGATCTCGGAGGGGTGGTTCACCCGCCGCCAGGCCATGTCGGTGACGTGCAGCAGCCCGTCCACCCCGCCCAGATCGACGAAGGCGCCGTATTCGGTGATGTTCTTCACCACGCCGTCGACCACCTGACCCTCGTGCAGGTTGGCGATGACCTCGGCGCGCTGCTCGGCGCGGCTCTCCTCGAGGATGGCGCGGCGCGACACGACGATATTGCCGCGGCGGCGGTCCATCTTGAGGATCTGGAACGGCTGCTTGAGCCCCATCAGCGGGCCGGCGTCGCGCACCGGGCGCACGTCGACCTGGCTGCCGGGCAGGAAGGCCACCGCACCGCCGAGATCGACGGTGAAGCCGCCCTTGACGCGGCCGAAGATGGCGCCGTCGACGCGGTCCTCGCGCTCGTAGGCCTTTTCGAGCCGGTCCCAGGCTTCCTCGCGCCGGGCCATCTCGCGGCTGATCACCGCCTCGCCGCGGGCGTTCTCGGCCGCGCGCAGATAGACCTCGACCTCGTCGCCGATGCCGATGTCGGGGCTCTCGCCGGGGGCGGCGAATTCCTTGAGATCGACGCGGCCTTCCATCTTGTAGCCGACGTCGATGATGGCCTGTCCGGCCTCGATGGCCAGAACCTTGCCCTTGACCACGCTGCCTTCCTGCGGCGTGTCGATCTCGAAGCTTTCTTGAAGGAGGGCTTCGAATTCCTCCATGGCGTTGGTCGCGCTCATGTAATCGGTTTTCCTTTGCGTATCGTGATCCTGGCCTGACGGTTGTCTCCGCCGGTCTTGCGACCCGTTCCCGGGGCGGGAAAACGATCAGGGCCGGAACTGCCCGACCCTGCCCTGATCCTCGCGCCCGCGACCGTGCCGCCGCGTTGACGGCGCCCCATAGCGCGCATGGGGCCGAAGCGCAAGGCGGCGGCGTGTCGCCGCCTGGTTCCGGGGCCCCTCATCGCGGGCCGCGGGCGAGGCAGGCCATGCCGGGCGGATGGATTGCCACGTCGCCTTCGGCTCCTCGCAATGACGGGGGTCAGCGACGGGGGGTCAGCCGGGCAGGCGGGCGCGGACCGCGGCGGTGGCGCGGGCCACGGCATCGGCGATCGAGAGGGCGCTGGTGTCGATCACCACCGCATCGGGGGCCGCGCGCAGCGGCGCGTCGGCGCGGCCGGTGTCGCGGGCATCGCGGGCCCGGACCTGTTCGAGGACCTCGTCGTAGCTGGCGGCACCGCCGGTCTCCTGCCAGCGGCGGCGGGCGCGGACCTCGGCGCTGGCGGTGATGTAGAGCTTCACCTCGGCCCCGGGGCAGATCACCGTGCCGATGTCGCGCCCGTCGAGCACCGCGCCGCCGGGCTGGCGGGCGAAGCGGCGCTGGAAGTCGACCAGCGCCGCGCGCACCCCGGGGATCGCGGCCACCACGCTCGCCGCCTCGCCGGCGGCGAGGCTGCGCAGCCCGTCGCGGGCAAGGTCGGCCGGGGTCAGCGCCCGGGCCGCCGCCACCGGATCGCCGCCCATGGCGCCGACCGCGCGGTAGAGCAGCCCGGTGTCGAGATGCGCGAAGCCGAACCCCTGCGCCAGCGCCCGGGCCACCGTGCCCTTGCCGGCGGCGGCGGGGCCGTCGATGGCGACGGTAAAGACGAGGGGGGTCACGGGCCGGTCAGCCATTCGAGCCAGCCTCCCTCGATCGCCCGTTGCAGCATCATCACCACGAAGACCGCGCCGATCACCACCTGGGCGATGCGGCCGCGCCGCTTGCGGCGGCGGACGGCGGCCGCGCGTCCGGCGGCCTCGGCCTGCGCCCGGTCATGCGCCCGGGCGAGCGCCTCCTCGCGCGCGGCCCCGTCCGCGGCCCCGTCCGTGGGCCCGTCCGTCACGCGGCGACCCGGTCGATGGTGGCGCCGAGGCCCCGCATCAGCGCCTCGAACACCGGGAAGGAGGTGGCGATCACCGCGCCGTCGTCCACCGTCACCGGCCGCGCGGTGGCAAGCCCGAGGACCAGGAACGACATGGCGATGCGGTGGTCGAGCCGGGTCTCGACCGTGACCCCGCCGGCGACATCGCCGTGGCCGCGGCCGTGGACAATCCACCAGTCGGGGCCTTCCTCGACCTCGACCCCGGCGGCGCGCAGCCCGCGGGCCATGGCGTCGATGCGGTCGCATTCCTTCACCCGCAGCTCGGCCACGCCGCGCATGATCGTCGGCCCCTCGGCGAAGGCGGCGACGACCGCGAGCACCGGGTATTCGTCGATCATGCTCGCGGCCCGGGCGGGCGGCACCTCGATGCCGCGCAGGGCGGGGCTGAAGCGGGCGCGCAGGTCGGCGACCGGCTCGCCGCCCTCCTCGCGCGGAGCCTCGAAGCTCAGGTCGGCGCCCATCTCCTGCAGGGTGGTGAACAGCCCGGCCCGGGTCGGGTTCAGGCCGATGCCGGGCACGAGGATGTCCGAGCCCTCGGCGATCAGCGCCGCGCAGACCGGGAAGGCGGCCGAGGACGGGTCGCGCGGCACGGTGAGCGCCTGCGGGCGCAGCTCGGGCCGGCCGGTCAGACGGATGATCCGGCCGCCGTCCGAATCCGTCACCGTCACCCCGGCGCCGAAGCCGCGCAGCATCCGCTCGGTATGGTCGCGGGTGGCGACCGGCTCGGTGACCACGGTTTCCCCCGGCGCGTTCAGCCCCGCGAGCAGCACCGCCGATTTCACCTGCGCCGAGGCCACCGGCAGCGTGTAGCTGACCGGCAGCGGATCGGCGGCGCCGGTGATCGTCATCGGCAGCCGCCCGCCCTTGCGCCCGTGGGCCTGCGCCCCGAACAGCGCCAGCGGCCCGGTGATCCGCCCCATCGGCCGGGCGCGCAGGCTGGCGTCGCCGGTGAAGGTCGCGGTGACGGGCGCGGTCGCCATCATCCCCATGATCAGCCGCACCCCGGTGCCGGAATTGCCGCAGTCGATGACATTGTCGGGTTCGCGCAGCCCGCCGGTGCCCACGCCGAACACATGCCAGATGCCGTCGTCGTCGCGGCTGACCTCGGCCCCGAAGGCGCGCATCGCCCGGGCGGTGTCGAGCACGTCCTCGCCCTCGAGCAGGCCCTCGATCCGCGTCTCGCCCACCGCGAGCGTGCCGAGGATCAGCGCCCGGTGCGACACCGACTTGTCGCCCGGGACCAGCGCCTGCCCGCGCAGCGCGGCGCCCCGGCGCGAGGTCATGCGGTAGGGCTGGTTCTGGGCGGACATGCGGCTCTCCCTGTCGGTTCGACGCCTTCTAGCGGTGTGAGGGGTTGGCGTCCACGGGGCAGGGGCGGTCCGCGCCCCCCGTCACCCGCGGGGCGGCGAAGGCGGTGCGGCGATTCATGCGCCGAGGCTGTGGATGGATTCGCCTGCGGCTCGCAATGACGGGGGAGCGGCAGCCCGGCCGGCGCGAGGCCATCGCCTCGCGCCGCTCACCAAGCTATCCGCAAGAACCGGCCGTGCGCCATGCGCACGGCCAGCGCCCGCCCTGCCGGGGGCGGGCGCTACTCGCGCCCGCCGGGCGGGCTCTGGCCGTGCTCGAGCGTCACGCTGTCCCAAGCCTTCCCCGCCCTCCGCTCGCGCTGCGGGCGGCGGGCCGGGCGAGGCTGCGCCTCGCTGACCCGGCCCGGGGCGAGACGGCCAGCCGCCCCTCCTTTCGTCATTGCGAGGCGGCGAAGGCGCCGCGGCAATCCGTGGGGCAGGTGTCCGGCATGGATTGCTTCGCCGGCGGCTCGCAATGACGGGAGAGAGCCACTCCCCCCCGATGCCACAAAACCCTTCTGCACCCGGCCGCTTCTGCTATGGTGCCGAAAAGAACCGCAACCGCAGGCAGGCCCCCCGATGGATGAGAAGGAGCAAGGCAAGGGCGCCGCCCTGTTCTCGCGCCCGTGGCGGCAGATCGTGCTGATGGTCGTGGTCCTCGCGCTGGTCTCGCTCGGGGTCTGGTATGGGGCGCGGGTGATCTCGCGCATCTTCCTCGAGCATCTCTATCTCAACGGCGCGATCCTGTCGGTCTTCGTGCTCGGGGTCCTGTCCTGCTTCCGGCAGCTCGCGCAACTGCTGTCGTCGGTGAAATGGATCGAGGGTTTCGCCGCCGCCCCGTCCGGAAGTCAGCCCGGAAGCCAGCCCGGAAGCCCGTCCGGCACCCCGTCCGCCGCCGCCGCCCCGGCCGCGCCCTCGCTGCTGGCGCCGCTTGCGGCGCTGCTGCGCTCGCGCGGGGCGCGCATCCAGCTGTCGTCCTCGTCCACGCGCTCGATCCTCGATTCGGTCGCCAGCCGCATCGACGAGGATCGCGAGATCACCCGCTACCTTGCCAATGTGCTGATCTTCCTCGGGCTTCTCGGCACCTTCTACGGGCTGGCCACCACCGTCCCCGGGCTGGTGGAGACCATCCGCAGCCTCAATCCCACCGCCGACGAGACCGGCGTGGCGGTGTTCGGGCGCCTCCAGGCCGGGCTCGAGACCCAGCTTTCGGGCATGGGCACGGCATTCTCGTCCTCGCTGATGGGACTCGCGGGCTCGCTCATCGTCGGGCTGCTGGAGCTGCTGGTCGGCCACGGCCAGAACCGTTTCTACCGCGAGCTCGAGGAATGGCTGTCCTCGATCACCCGCGTCGGGCTCGGCTCCGAGGAGGGCGGGTCCGACCAGAGCCTCTTTGCGCAGGTGATCGACAACCTCGCCGAGCAGATGGAGGCGCTGCAGCTGATGTTCACCCAGTCGGACATCAGCCGCAGCCAGATCGACGAGCGCATGGGCGAGCTGTCGGTTGCCATCACCCGGCTGGCGCAGCGCATGGACGACCAGACCGGCACCAATGCCCTGATCCGGGTGGCCGAGGGGCAGGAGCGGCTGGTCGCGCTCCTGTCGCGCGACGGCGCCGGCGACGGGCTCGATGCCGAGAGCCGGATGCGGCTGCGCTCGATGGACGTGCAGCTCCTGCGCATCTTCGAGGAGATGTCCGCCGGAAGGCAGGAGCTGCTCGAGGGGCTGCGCGGCGATATCGGCAGCCTTGCCCGCGCCCTGCGCGCCGGCCGGCGCGAGCCCGCGGGCGGAGAGTAGGGGGCGGCGCGGATGGGGCTGCGGCGGCGCAATCCGGGCTCGGTCGACGGGGTGGTGTGGCCCGGTTTCGTCGATTCGATGACCAGCCTGTTGCTGGTGATGATGTTCGTGCTCACCATCTTCACCGTGGTGCAGTTCGTGCTGCGCGACACGATCACCGGCCAGGAGAGCGAGCTCGACCGCCTCACCGCGCAGGTGACCAGCCTCACCGATGCGCTGGGCCTGTCGCAGGACCGCGCGGCCGGCCTCGAGGCGCGGGTCGCGGGGCTGGGCGACGATCTGGCCGCCGCCGCCGGACGCGCGGATGCCCAGGCGGCGCTGGTCGCCGCGCTCACGCAGGAGCGCGACGGGCAGGCGCGGGCGCTGGACGCGGCCGCCGCGCGCATCACCGCCTTCGAGGCGCAGGTGGCGGGGCTGCTGGCCGGCCGCGATGCCGACCGGGCCCGGATCGCGGGGCTCGAGGAGGAGGGCGCGCGCCGGGCCTCGCAGGCCGAGGCGCTGGACCTCGCCCTTGCCGCCGCGCGCGACGAGATCGACGCCGGCGCCGAGGCCGCGCGTCTGGCCGCCGCGCGGGCCGAGGCGATGCAGGCGCTGCTGGCCTCGCTTCAGGGGCAGATGGCGGCGCGCGATGCGGCGCTGTCCGAGGGCGAGGCGCAGCGCCTGCTCGATGCCGCGGCGGCCGATGAACTGCGCGCCCGGCTCGAGGATGCCGATGCGGAACTGACCGCGATGACCCTCTCGCTCGAGGCGCGCCGGGCCGAGGCCGAGCGCACCCTCACCCTGCTGGCCGCCGCCGAGGCGGCGCGCGACGATCTCGACCTGCGGCTTGCCGCGGCGCTGGCGCAGGTCGAGGGGCTGCGCGAGGCGGCGGATGCCGGCGCGGCGGAGCGGCAGTCGCTGCTCGCGCGCCTGACCGCCACCCTGGCCGCGCAGCAGGCGGCCGAGGCGCAGGTGCAGGATCTGGCCGCGAGCGGCAGCGCCAGCGAGGCGGCGCGGCAGGCGGCCGAAGCCCGTGCCGCCGGGCTGGCCGAGCAGATCGCGGCGCTCGAGGCGGCGCGCGATGCGCTCGCGCGGCAGGTCGGGGAACTTGCCGCCGGCCGCGAGGGCGATGCCGCCCGGCTCGCCGCCGCTTCGGAGGCGCGCGACACGCTGGCCGGACAGGCCGCGGCGTTGCAGGCGGCGCTCGATGCCGCGGGGGCGGAGGGCGAGCGGCTGCGCGCGGCGCTGGAGGAGACCGAGGCCGAGCGCGACGGCCTGTCCACCCGGCTGGCCGCGGCGCTGGCCGCGGGTGAGGCGGGCGCCGCCGATCTTGCCGCCGCGCGGGATGCGCTCGCCCAGGCGGCCGAGGCGGCCGGGACCGACCGCGCGGCGCTCGAGGACCGGCTGGCCGCCGCCCTTGCCGCCCGGGCCGAGGCCGAGGCACAGGGCCGCAGGCTCGAGAATGCGCTGGCCGAGGCGGTGCTGGCCCGCGAGACGGCCGAGCGGCAGGCGCAGGACGGGGCCCGGGCGCAGGCGGATCTCGAGCACGACCTCGCGGCCGCGATCCTTGCCCGCGAGGCGGCCGAGGATGCGCGCGCCGGCGAGGCCGGATCGCGCGCCGCGCTCGAGGAGCGGCTGGCGGCGGTGCTGGCGGCGCAGGTGCAGGCCGAGAGCGAGGCGGGCGATGCGGCCGCACGGCAGGCGGCGCTGCTGGCCACCGCGCGGCAGGAACTGTCGCGGCAGGAGGCGCTCTCGACCGAGGCGCAACTGCGGGTGCAGGCGCTCAACGAACAGGTGGCGGCGCTGCGCAGCCAGGTCGGCGGCCTCCAGGACCTGCTCGACGCCGCCGATGCCCGCGACGGCGATGCCAATGTGCAGATCGAGAATCTGGGCGCCCAGCTCAACACCGCGCTGGCCCGCGCCGCCGCGCAGGAACGCCGGGCCCGCGCGCTCGAGGAGGCCGAGGCGGCGCGGCTGCGCGACGAGGCGGCCCGGCTCGCCGCCGAGGCCGAGGATCTCGAGCGCTACCGCTCGGAATTCTTCGGCCGGATCCGCGATGCGGTCGCCGGCCACGAGGGCATCCGCATCGAGGGCGACCGTTTCGTGTTCTCGTCCGAGGTGCTGTTCCCGCCCGGCTCGGCCGATCTTTCCGAGGCGGGCGAGGCCGACATCGCCCAGGTTGCCGCGATCCTGCGCCAGATCGCCGCCGAGATCCCCGAGGGCATCGACTGGATCCTGCGGGTCGACGGCCCTACCGACGACGTGCCGCTCTCGGGGCAGGGCGAGTTCCGCGACAACTGGGAGCTGAGCCAGGCACGGGCGCTGTCGGTGGTCCGCTACATGATCGCCGCCGAGGCCATCCCGCCCGGCCGCCTCTCGGCCAACGGCTTCGGAGAGTTCCAGCCGGTCGACCCCGCCGACACCCCCGAAGCCCGCGCCCGCAACCGCCGGATCGAGATCAAGCTGACCGAACGGTAGCGGGCGACGCGACCGGCCTGATTCATCGGCCCCGCCCCGACCTGTTGCCCTGTCGCGGGCGTCGGATAAGTCCGTTCGACTGCGACATGTTCGGCGGGCGGCCCCGGGCAGGGGCCGCCGCGCGGGGTCATTCCGCGGTCAGCAGCGGCGGCTTGCGGGCGGTCAGGCGGGGCTGGGCCGGGCGGTCGAAGCGCAGGTCGAGCGCATCGCCCTTCACCCCGACATGGACGATCCCGCCCTTCACCAGCTTGCCGAACAGCAGTTCCTCGGCCAGCGGCTTCTTCAGGTGTTCCTGGATGATCCGCGCCAGCGGCCTTGCGCCCATCAGGTCGTCATAGCCCTTCTCGCCCAGCCAGGCGGCGGCTTCGGGCGTGAGCTCGATATGCACGCCGCGGTCGATGAGCTGCGCCTCGAGCTGGAGGACGAACTTTTCCACCACCTGCATGATCGTCTCGCGCGCCAGCGGCGCGAACGAGATCACCGCATCGAGGCGGTTGCGGAACTCGGGCGTGAACAGCCGTTCGATGGCGGCGGTATCCTCGCCCTCGCGCCGGTCGCGGCCGAAGCCGATCGCGGCCTTGGCCATGTCGGAGGCGCCGGCATTGGTGGTCAGGATCAGGATCACGTTGCGGAAATCGACCTGCCGGCCGTTGTGGTCGGTCAGCTTGCCGTGGTCCATCACCTGCAGGAGGATGTTGTAGACATCGGGATGCGCCTTCTCGATTTCATCAAGCAGCAGCACGCAATGCGGATGCTGGTCCACCCCGTCGGTGAGCAGGCCGCCCTGGTCGAAGCCCACATAGCCCGGCGGCGCGCCGATCAGGCGGCTGACCGCGTGTTTCTCCATATATTCCGACATGTCGAAGCGCAGCAGCTCGACCCCGAGCGTCTGGGCAAGCTGCTTGGCCACCTCGGTCTTGCCGACGCCGGTCGGCCCGGCGAACAGGTAGTTGCCGATCGGCTTTTCCGGTTCGCGCAGCCCGGCGCGGGCGAGCTTGATCGCCGAGGACAAGGCGTCGATGGCCGCATCCTGCCCGAACACCACCCGCTTGAGGTTGCGGTCGAGATCCTTGAGCACCACCGCATCGTCCTGCGAGACGTTCTTGGGCGGGATGCGGGCGATCTTGGCGACCACATCCTCGATCTCGCGCACGCCGATGGTCTTGCGGCGCTTCGATTCGGTCACGAGATGCTGCGCGGCCCCGGCCTCGTCGATCACGTCGATGGCCTTGTCGGGCAGCTTGCGGTCGTTGATGTAGCGCGCCGAGAGTTCCACCGCCGCGCGGATCGCGTCGCCGGTGTAGCGGATGCGGTGATGGCCCTCGAAATAGGGCTTCAGGCCCTTGAGGATCTTCACGCTGTCCTCGACCGTGGGCTCGTTCACGTCGATCTTCTGGAACCGGCGCGACAGGGCGCGGTCCTTCTCGAAATGCTGGCGGAATTCCTTGTAGGTGGTCGAGCCCATGCAGCGCAGCTTGCCGCCCTGCAATGCCGGCTTCAGCAGGTTCGAGGCATCCATCGCCCCGCCCGACGTGGCGCCGGCGCCGATCACGGTATGGATCTCGTCGATGAACAGCACCGCGTCGGGATGGTCCTCGAGCTCCGAGACCACCGCCTTCAGCCGCTCCTCGAAATCGCCGCGATAGCGGGTGCCGGCCAGCAGCGCCCCCATGTCGAGGCTGTAGATCGTGGCCTTCGACAGCACCTCGGGCACCTCGCCCTCGACGATCTTCCAGGCCAGGCCTTCCGCGATCGCGGTCTTGCCCACCCCGGGGTCGCCGACCAGCAGCGGGTTGTTCTTGCGCCGCCGGCACAGCACCTGGATGCAGCGCTCGACCTCGGTCTCGCGGCCGATGAGGGGATCGACCTCGCCCTTGCGGGCCTTGGCGTTCAGGTCGACGCAATACTTGCCGAGCGCGGTCTCCTTCGCCTCCTCGGCGGGCTGGCTCTCCTGCGCGTCCTCGGGCTGGTCGGCGCCCTTCACCGGCCGGCTCTCGCCGAAGGCGGGATCCTTGGCGACGCCGTGGGCGATGAAGTTCACCGCGTCATAGCGGGTCATGTCCTGCTCCTGCAGGAAATAGGCCGCGTTCGATTCCCGCTCGGCGAAGATGGCGACAAGGACATTGGCCCCCGTCACCTCGGAGCGGCCCGAGCTTTGGACATGGATCGCCGCGCGCTGCACCACCCGCTGGAAGGCGGCGGTGGGCACGGCCTCGCTGCCCTCGACATCGGTGACGAGGCTGGCGAGTTCCTCCTCGATGAAGGTCTCCAGTTCGTGGCGCAGCTGCGCCAGGTCGACGGCGCAGGCGCGCATCACCCGGGCGGCGTCCGGCTCCTCGATCAGGGCGAGGAGCAGATGCTCGAGCGTGGCGAGTTCGTGACGGCGCGAATTGGCCAGCGCGAGCGCCGCGTGGATGGCCTGTTCGAGCGTGGGCGAGAATGACGGCACCTTGTTTCGTGCTCCTCTGATCGGGTCGGACCGTGGCCGCGCTGCGGCCGGACCTTTGCCTCTTGTGCCTAAAGATCGGGTTTCCTGCCCGTCATTCAAGCGCTATTTTGGCCGGCGCGATCACGAAATGCCGCGCCTCGCGCCGCGGCCGGTTCAGAAGCGGTCCTTGCGGGCGCGCAATTCCGCCAGCACCGCGACCGGGGCTGCATCCGCAAGGCCGAGCGCCGTGCGGATCGCCGCGTCCCCGGTGCGCAGGAAGGGGTTGGTGGCCAGTTCCTCGGCCAGCGGCACCGGCACCGTGGGCAGCCCCCCGGCCCGCAGCGCCCCGGCCCGGGCGGCGCGCGCCTGCAGCGCGGCATTGCCGGGATCGACCGAGAGCGCGAAGCGCGCGTTGCCCTCGGTGTATTCGTGCCCCGAACAGACCAGGGTTTCCCCCGGCAGCGCGGCAAGGCGGCCGAGTGTGCCGGCCATGTCCGCGGCCGTGCCCTCGAACAGCCGCCCGCAGCCCAGCGACATGAGGCTGTCGCCGGTAAAGACCGCGCCCGCCTGCGGGAGGTGATAGGCCAGATGGCCGAGCGTATGGCCCGGCGCGTCGATCACCCGCGCCACCAGCGGCCCGAGCGCGATCTCCTCGCCCGGATGCACGGCAAGATCGAGCGGCGGCAGCCGGTGCGCATCCGCCGCCGCGCCGATCACCCGGGCGCCCCGGCGCAGATCCGCCACCCCGGCAATATGGTCGTCGTGGTGATGGGTGATGAGGATGTCGGTGAGCTGCCAGCCGCGCGCCGCCAGTTCGGCGGCGATCGGCGCGGCCTCGGGGGCGTCGACCAGAATCAGCCGCCCCGACGCCGGGTCGTGCACCAGCCAGGCGTAATTGTCGGTCCGGCAGGGGATGATGACGAGTTCGGGCTTGTGCTGTCCGGGGCTGGCTTGCGGCATGTCGCTCTCCGATCGGGCATGGCAATCGCGCCCGTGCAGGGTAGGATCACCTGCGGCCGGTTCCAACCCCCGGCGGCGGACCCTTGCCGGGAGGCGGGCGTGCATCTCGACGTGCAGGAACTGCGCAACTTCTATTACCGCTCGGCGCTGGGGCGCGCGGCGCAGAAGGTGGTGCGCGACCAGCTCCTCGCGCTCTGGCCCGAGGCCAAGGGCCAGACCGTGGTCGGCTTCGGCTTCGCGGTGCCGCTGCTGCGGCCCTATCTGGCGCAGGCGCGGCGGGTGGTCGCACTGATGCCGGGGCCGCAGGGGGTGATGGCCTGGCCGGCGGGGATGCCCAATGTCAGCGTGCTGTGCGACGAGCTGCGCTGGCCGCTGGCCACCGGGGTCGCCGACAAGCTGGTGCTGCTGCACGGGTTCGAGATGTCGGACGACACCGGCGCGCTGATGGCGGAATGCTGGCGGGTGATGGGGCCGGGCGGGCGCGCGGTGTTCGTGGTGCCCAACCGCACCGGCCTCTGGGCGCGGTCCGAGCGCACGCCCTTCGGCTATGGCCGGCCCTTCACCACCGGCCAGCTCGAGGCGCAGCTGCGCAAGCACGGCTTCGCCGTCGAGCGGGCGCTGTCCACGCTCTACCAGCCGCCGTCGCTGCAACCGCGCTGGCGCCGGCTGCCGGCGCTGCTCGAGACCGCGGGCCGGCACCTGCCGGTGTTCAAGGCCGGCGGCGTGGTGATGATCGAGGTCTCGAAACAGGTGGTCGCCCCCACCCGCGGCGAGCGGGTGCCGCTGCGCGCGCGGCTGCCGATTCTCGCCCCCCAGCCGCAGCCCGCGGCGCGGGGCGCGCCGGGCCCGGGACTGGCTGCCGGGCACCCGCGGGAGGTGGTGCGGGGCGGCGCTTCCTCACGGCTTTGAGAGGTTGCAGGGCCGGAACCTGTCTGCTAGAGCGCCGGTGATTTTCGGCCCTCGCCCGCGCGGGGGCATCAGGGCAGCTTTGGCCCGGCCCCCGGGGCCGGCCGGGGGCCTGCGAGACAGCGAAGGGGTGGACGTGTCCGAACCAGTGTCGATCTCCGCCGGGATTGCCGGGCGCTATGCCGGAGCCGTGTTCGATCTTGCCCGCGAGGGCGGCGAGATCGCCTCGATCGAGGCGGATGTCGAGGCTCTGGAGGCCGCGCTGCACGACAGCGCCGACCTGCGGGCGCTGATCGCCTCGCCGGTCGTGACCCGCGCCGAGCAGGGCCGCGCCATCGGCGCCGTGGCCTCGCAGATGGCGCTGACCCGGACCATGCAGAACACACTCGCGCTCATGGCGTCGAAGCGGCGGCTGTTCGTGCTGCCGCAGCTTCTGGCCGCGCTCTCGGCCCGCATCGCCGCGGAAAAGGGCGAGATCACCGCCGATGTCACCGCGCCCAAGGCGCTGACCAAGGCGCAGACCGACAAGCTCGCCAGGGCGCTGTCGGCGAATTTCGGCAAGAACGTGAAGATCAGGGCGGGCGTCGATGAGGGTCTCATCGGCGGGCTCGTCGTCAGGGTGGGCTCGAAGATGATCGACACGTCGATCCGCTCGCGGCTCGCCGCTCTCCAGAACAGCATGAAAGAGGTCGGATAATGGCGATCCAGGCTGCCGAGATTTCGGCGATCCTTAAAGAGCAGATCAAGAATTTCGGCCAGGAGGCCGAAGTCGCCGAGATCGGCCGGGTGCTGTCGGTCGGCGACGGGATCGCCCGGGTCTATGGCCTCGACAACATCCAGGCCGGCGAGATGGTGGAATTTCCCGGCGGCATCCGCGGCATGGCGCTGAACCTCGAGGCCGACAATGTCGGTGTCGTGATCTTCGGCGACGACCGCAACATCAAGGAAGGCGACACGGTCAAGCGCACCCGCGCCATCGTGGAAGTGCCGGCCGGCGATGCCCTTCTGGGCCGCGTGGTCGATGCGCTCGGCAACCCGATCGACGGTAAGGGCCCGATCGCGGCCGCCGAGCAGCGCATCGCCGACGTGAAGGCGCCGGGCATCATTCCCCGCCGCTCGGTGCATGAACCGATGGCCACCGGCCTCAAGTCCGTTGACGCCATGACCCCGATCGGCCGCGGCCAGCGCGAGCTGATCATCGGCGACCGCCAGACCGGCAAGACCGCGCTCGCGCTCGACACGATCCTGAACCAGAAAAGCTACAACGAAGCCGCCGGCGACGACGAATCGAAGAAGCTCTACTGCGTCTATGTCGCGATCGGGCAGAAGCGCTCGACCGTGGCCCAGCTTGTGAAGAAGCTCGAGGAAACCGGCGCGCTGGCCTATACGATCATCGTCGCCGCCACCGCCTCGGACCCGGCGCCGATGCAGTATCTCGCGCCGTTCTCGGCCACCGCCATGGCGGAATATTTCCGCGACAACGGCCGCCACGCGCTGATCATCTACGACGACCTCTCCAAGCAGGCCGTGTCCTACCGGCAGATGTCGCTGCTGCTGCGCCGCCCCCCCGGGCGCGAGGCCTATCCCGGCGACGTGTTCTATCTGCACAGCCGCCTTCTGGAACGCTCGGCCAAGATGAACGAGGATTTCGGTTCCGGCTCGCTCACCGCGCTGCCGATTATCGAGACCCAGGCCGGCGACATTTCCGCCTATATCCCGACCAACGTGATCTCGATCACCGACGGCCAGATCTTCCTCGAGACCGAGCTGTTCTTCCAGGGCATCCGCCCGGCCGTGAATACCGGCCTGTCGGTGTCGCGGGTGGGCTCGGCCGCGCAGACCCGGTCGATGAAGTCGGTCGCGGGCTCGCTCAAGCTCGAGCTGGCGCAATACCGCGAGATGGCGGCCTTCGCGCAGTTCGGTTCGGACCTCGACGCCTCGACCCAGGCGCTGCTGAACCGTGGCGCGCGGCTGATGGAGCTGATGAAGCAGCCGCAATACGCGCCGCTCACCAATGCGGAAATCGTCTGCGTGATCTACGCCGGCACCAAGGGCTATCTCGACAAGGTCGGCGTCCATGACGTCAGCCGCTTCGAGGCCGGGCTGCTGGGCTTCCTGCGCGGCAAGAAGCGCGACCTGCTCGACATGATCACCCGCGAGGACCCCAAGATCGCGGGCGATGCGGAAAAGGCGATCAAGGCGGCGCTCGACGAATATGCGCAGGACTTTGCCTGAAACTCCGGGGGATAGGGAGGCTCGGGCATGCCCAGTCTGAAGGATCTCAAGAACCGCATCGCCTCGGTGACCTCGACGCGCAAGATCACCAAGGCGATGCAGATGGTCGCCGCGGCGAAACTGCGCCGCGCGCAGGATGCGGCCATGGCCGCGCGCCCCTATGCCGAGCGTTTCGATGCGGTGATGGCCGGGCTCGCCTCGGGTGCCGCCGGGTCGGACAGCGCCCCGCGCCTGCTGCGCGGCACCGGGTCGGACCAGGTGCATCTGCTGGTGGTCATGACCGGCGAGCGCGGGCTCTGCGGCGGCTTCAACTCGACCATCGCCCGGCTGGCCCGCCACCGGGCCGAGGAACTGCTGGCGCAGGGGCGCACGGTGAAGATCCTCACGGTCGGCAAGAAGGGCCGCGACGCGCTGCGCCGCGATCTGGGTGACCATTTCGTGGGCCATGTCGATCTCGCGGCGGTGCGCCGCATGGGCTATGCCACCGCGCAGGAGATCGCGCGCGGCATCCTCGCCCGCTTCGATGCCGGCGAATTCGACGTGGCGACGATCTTCTACAACCGCTTCCAGTCGGTCATCAGCCAGATCCCGACCGCGCGGCAGATCATCCCCGCCTCGTTCGAGGGCGTGGCCGAGGGGCCGATGCTGCACGACTACGAGCCCTCCGAGGAGGCGATCCTCGCCGATCTGCTGCCGCGCGGCGTGGCGACCCAGATCTTCGCGGCGCTGCTCGAGAACAGCGCCTCGTTCTACGGCGCGCAGATGACC
>Ga0172382_10001960_pt1 | contig 35457 bp, 32 predicted proteins | sample Leawel138RmetaG_FD_122245 | JGI IMG/M metagenome (GOLD analysis project Ga0172382, IMG submission 122245) | Leachate microbial communities from a municipal landfill in Southern Ontario, Canada - Leachate well 138R metaG | ecosystem: Engineered > Solid waste > Landfill > Unclassified | place...
CAAATAACTTCTAAATCGCTTGATTCGATTGTTTTTAACTCAATTGTATTAATCAACTCTAGCTCCTCTTTATTCTATACTTTATCAAATCCATTTTCACGTCTGATTTTATTTAACTCTTCCTTAGTTACTAAACCCTCTTTATACATTCTTTCATACCGTTTCATAATCTGCTGTTTTTCTTTCTCCTCATTGTAGATAAAAGTTTCTTTTTGCTTAGGGTTGGTTTTTTTAACGATAACCTCTTTATCTTCTACAATAACTTCTTCTTTAATTTCTTCTTGTTCTATTTCTGCTTTAATTTCGTTAATTAGACTTTCTTGATCCAATTCTTCGGTTTCGGTTTCTATGACAACCTCTTCAACAACTTCATCTAAAACAAGGTCTTCTATTACATTTTCGAATTGAACTATGTTCTTTGGGGTAAGCCAGTATAAGACAACGATTTGCAAGAAGTATAAATAAATGACTAGCGTGTAGATATAATAAACGATGTTATCAAGATTTAACTGCATTAAACCTAACGTTTCCGTTATGGAAAAATATGCTCCAGACGCAATCGCGCCTAAAGTGATGACACTTAAGACGACTTTTGAAACAAAAGTATTTAACTTGTTTGTTACCAATAATAACAGATATCCAACTGCTAAAATTAACATTAAAATTCCGTGCATTAACAAGGTTGATAATGCCAATTCCAAATTGGCGAAAAGCTGATTGAAATTAAAGTATATAAAGACTATATACAATAATGTGAAATGAAAAAGCGGAATGATATATCGCATTTTACTGGGATAAAAAAATCCTGTTAAAAGTATTAGTAAAATTAAGAATGTGAAATATAAACCCGTATAGTCCATAACTAGACCATCAGGATTTACAAAGTAAAAATAAACTCCAAACGCAATATTTATCAATGTAAAGACAAGCAAAATCAATCTATTCTTCTGTTTCATACTTTTTCTCCTTTGTTCAAGACTTATCTTGCCTATATTTTATCATATCTTTACAATTTCAACGCTTAGTAAACAAAAACACCTACTCAGGAGAATAGGTATTTTAAAGATCCAATTATTCTTTATTTATTCAGTTTATCGGTAATCTCAATCATCTCATCAATCATTGATTCGATATATGCGATTGTTTCCATTAAAGGTTTATCGGTTGATAAGTCGACATCAACCATTTTCGCTAATCCCAGTGGATCCTTTGTACTTCCTGCTCTTAAGACATCAAGCCATCTTTCAATTGCCAATTCACCGTTAAAAATCTTTTTCGCTGCAGCCGTTGAAATAGTTAAACCCGCACTATAAGTGTATGGATACAAACCCATAAAATAGTGTGGCTGACGGATCCAGGTCAAGCCAGCATATTCCGGAATCTCAACTTCATCGCCCCAAAACCTTTTAATTACATCATTCTTAATCTTATTTAAAATGTTAGCTGAAAGTGGTTTTCTTCCATCAACTCTTACATATACTTCCCTTTGGAAAGCAGCTTCTAATAGATGGGTTACAAAGTTATGGAAATAGGTTCTAGAAACCATTGTTGATAAAACCCAGCGTTTAAATCTTAAATCCTCGTTTTGTTTTAAGAAATGGTTGGCTACAATCAATTCATTCATTGTTGATGGTGCTTCAATAAAATACATTGAAGGTCTTGAGTTAAAGCTATTTTGATTTTGATGCGAAAAATAGAAATGACCAGCATGACCAATTTCATGGGCTAAAACAAATGCTTCATTCATTCTGCCATTCCAGTTAATTAAAATGAAAGACCCTAGTTTATATGGTGATGAGCAAAAGCCTCCGGTTGATTTACCAATGTTTTGCGGGAAATCAATCCATCTTTCATCAAATGCTCTTTCAACCATTTTTAAATATTCCGGACCTAAAGTAGCTAAACCATCGATCATATATTGCCTTGTTTCAAAAATCGTAACTGGTGGCTCATAATCAACATCAACTGCCAGCTTAAGATCGGCATAAGTCATTTTATCCAAGTCGTGAATAGTTTGAATCAATTTTGCATACTTACGCATTGGTTTTGCTAAATGCTCCATTATAACGTCAATTTGGCGGTCATACATGTCTCTTGTTACATCCTGGTTGAATAATAAGTAATCAATAACAGAATCAAAACCAGTTAAACCAGCCATTGCTTTTTGTTTTAAAACTTCCGCTTGATAGTTGTTAGCTAAACCATGCTGGTAATCACCTAACACCTGATAAAAAACTTCGTGCGCTTTTCTTCTGACATCGTGATCCTTTTCATAACTCCAGTCATTTTCAAACAATGTAAAACTCAATGGATATGATTTTCCGTTGACAACAAAATCAGGAAACTTCATATCAGCTAATTTAAACCGACTATAGTTTTGATAAGGAACTGATAAAAAGCCACCTAACTTAGTGAATGCTTCATCAACTATTCTTGGTAGACTATGTTGCTTTTGTCTGATCAGTAGTTTTAAAAAGCCTTCATTCTCTTTATTCGTCTCGCTAGCTTGTTTGAGTAGCGCTTCATCCTTTTCTTTCAATTCGGCCATGAAGAATGAAAGTGAGTTTGACATCTCTTGCATAAAAATACCAAAATTTGCTTGTCTTAAGACATTCTTTTCATCAGTCGCATCAGAACTCATATTCAAACTAGCATAAGCTCCAGCATACATCATTTTTTCTTGAAGAGGACGATAAATTGTTAATGCTTCATTGATTTGTTTGGCGGTGTTTAAGTTATTTTTAAACTCCTCAACAAACAAACCAACTGTTTTTCTTATTTCTTCAATACTTTTTTCATATTCGCTTTCTGTTTTGAAAATACGACTTAAATCCCAAGTATGAAGAACGTTGACTTCACTTCTTCTTAATTTTTGTTTTTCCATAGTGTTTTTCCTCCTAGTTCTATCATACAATATTAATTCCAAATAAAAAGGGCGTATCCGCCCTTTTTTATCTTTTTAGTAAAAATCTGAATGGGTAATTGTGGGCATTTCCTTAATAACGAAGTTTGAGGAGTTGATTTTATAAGTATTTGTCGCGTCTCCCTCAATTTGCTCAGGGTTAATGAAGTAAAGTTCGCTTGTCCCTGAAACAGAGACTCCCAAGAGACTTGTAATTTGAATTGATAGCTTAATTTTCGAAAAAACGTTGATTGCTTTTGGATCAAAGATATCACTATTTTTATCGACAACCAGGTTCATAATGATATTATGTCTTTTCGTGTACTCATTATACAAAATGTAAGCTCTACTTTCGACTAAGGAATCCGGTTTGATAAACTCATAATCCTTTTCTTCACGCTCAAATTTGATTTTGTTTAAAATGATTTTACCAACCATTTTTCCTTCAACAACCTTAAACGGAATCTTAATTGATAAATACGTATAATTAGTCGGATTTTGATATACTTCCTCTTCTTTGATCGATGATTCAAACATATGAAATTCAGCGATTTTCTTGAGAATAAAGCGTTCGATGTAACGCGGTGATTCCAAATAAATCAACATCCGATCCATAAACTCAATAATGGAATAATTGCTGGCGGAAAACTGAAAATTGCGAAAGGATTCCGCTCGTTTATTGGTATCATCGTTGATGCGATTAACGGTCTTGTTGTGGGTGTAAACTAAGAAGCTAAATGATGTTGAGGAGATAAAGGATGCGAACGCAACCAGTAGTGTCGCGACTCTAATCCCAATGACGTTAAACCGTGCATCTAACACATCTCCCATAAACAAAGCGATTATTGCTAAAACCAAGACAAACAAACTCACTGTTAACAAAGCATAAAACATTTTTATTCGATTTTGTTTCATAAGAATACCTCCTATCAAGGTAACATTCGTAAGAATATTATACGCTTTATTTTAAAAAAAGCACTAAAAACGGTCTATTTTTGCATTTTAAGGCTTTTTTCATATAGTTACATTGACTTTATGGCTTAATAAAACTATAATATTAATATATATTCGGAGGTGCCCATGAAAGAACGTAATTTGTTATACTTTGTATCAGCAGTTATCTTAACCGTGTTTTTTCTATTATCTTTGATTGCCCGAACACAAGAATGGTTCCGCTTCTATGGTAACCAAGCCATTCCTCCATACTATCAGCTTATTCTGCCCTTAATCTTAATTTGGGGTGGTTGGTTTTTTGATTTAAAAAGAATCGTTGATTTTGTGGTTGCTATCGTTCTTGTAATGTTCACATTCCATTTAGTAAGCGTTGTTGGAGTTATCGGTAGTACTACAATGCCAAGCGGATATGCACCGATGGTTAAAACATATGCGCTGATGAGCCTTGTCATCATGATTGGCTTTGTGGTTGTAGCTTTGTTTGAAGATATTAAAAACGCAGTTGTGAGTTTAAAGAAACCAACAGAATAATTTTTTATATTGATGAAATTAAGACTAGCGAAAATCTAGTCTTTTTTTTGCACAAAAAAAGGAGCTTAAGCTCCTCTTTGTTGTTCTTCATTATTCTTTATTTCTTCAAAGTATCGCTTTAACGCACTTTGATAATCACACGTTTCCCCCTGTGGACAATCCACACACATGATTAATTCTCTTAATCTTTTCGGAATAAATACACGAATCTCTTCATCATTGTATCCAACTTGCATCTTTTCCCCTTCAATCATAATGGGACGTTTTAGCACACTTGGATTCTCAAGGATGAATTTCTTTAACTCGCTAATTTTCATATCCTCAACATCTAACGCTTGTTCTTTAAAGATTTTTGATCTGGTTGAAATAATATCTTCAAATCCATTTTCAGCATTTTCCAACATGCGATCAATGTCTTCTTCCGTAATCCGTTGATTAAATAAATTTTTCTCCTCATAAGCTACCTTATGATCGTCGAGCCACTTTTTCGCTTTCCGACAAGATGAACAACTAGGGGTCGTAAAAATTGTAATCATTTGTCTTCCTCCTTTTTGGAGCATAGGTTTTAGCCTATAGCACTTTGTGTTCAAACTTTTGTTTGCTCGTTCATTATATAATTATTTATACTTTTTTTCAATACGATTTTAATACTTTCGATGATTTTACATATTATTTTACATTTATTTTGAATTTCAAACCATTAACCCTTCCTAAAAACACCTTTTTACCTAATTTTTTTCAGTTATATCTATGATATAATAAAGACAATACAACCAAAAGGGAGATGGCAAAAATGTCAAAATGGGATTTATCAATTTTTTACCCAAACGATGAAGCTTGGGAAACGGATTTAGCAAAGCTACCTACGTTTATTGAGAAACTGGGCTCTTACCAAGGAAAGCTCGGTAGCTTTGAAGACTTTAAGTCTTACTATAGCGATCAGGAACAGACATTGAAACTGTTTTATCGTTTATATGCTTACATTCATTTAAGCAGTGATTTAAATTTAAAAGATGCCGACAAGCAAACTAAAAACCAAAAGGTTTTACTGCAAATGTCACGTTTAAACCAATTAACCAGTTACGTTTCACCTGAATTGATCAGTATCGGCCAGGAGAAAATCATGTCTTTTGTTGAACAAGATGAATATCTAAAGCAATATCGTTTTCCATTGGAAAAATTATTCTTCCAGCAAAAACATGTCTTAGATGGCGTTCAAGAAAAATTGCTGGCTAACTTTGGACCCCTTCGTAATATTCCAAGCGCTTTATATCAATCATTGGCCATCATTGATGCCAAAGATGAGATTGTTAAACTGAGTGACGGTAAGGAAATGACAATTACCGGTTCAAACTTCCGGGCAATTTTACCAACCTTAAAGAATCCAGAAGATCGTCGGTTAGTCTTTGAAGCAGCATTTAAACGCTATGCTGATAAAAAAACAGCCTTTGCGAATACATATAATTTGGTTTTACAACAATTAGCTGCCAATTATAAGTCAAGAAATTATCCATCGGCATTAGATGCGGCCTTGTTTGGCAATAATATTCCAACCGCTGTGTTTCATAACTTAAAAGATGTTGCTTATGAAAACACAGAACCAATCAAACGCTATTTAAAGCTCCGCAAGAAACATTTGAATTTAGAGAAATATCGCACTTATGATCGCTTTTTAAAGCTTGCTACTGATGATACGAATTATTCCTATGAAGAAGGCAAAAAACTCTTCCTGGAGTCAATTAAGGGCATGGATGAAGAATTTGTTAAGGCACAACACGAAGCATTAGAAGACGGTTTTGTTGATGCATACCCACAGGATGGTAAAAGAACCGGTGCTTATTCATCCGGTTCGCATGGATTTCATCCGTACATTCTTCTAAACCATGATAATACCTTAGACGGCGTCTTTACAATTGCACACGAAGCAGGACATAGTGCCCATACAATTTTCAGTCAAAAGAACCAACCAATGGCAATTTCCAATTATACAATCTTTGTTGCTGAGATCGCTTCCACTTTTAACGAACACATTCTATTAGATCATTTATTAGCCAGAGCCGAAACAAAAGAACAAAAAATCGTTTTGTTAGAATCGGCGATTGATGGTATTATGGCAACCTTCTACCGTCAAACATTGTTTGCCACATATGAGTTTGAAGCAAACCAATTGGTTGAAAAGGGAATTCCGGTAACGGAAAAAGCCTTATCAGAAATCATGATTAATCTCTATAAGCATTTCTATGACATTGACATTGTTGAAGAAAAATACAAACAATACGTCTGGGCCTATATTCCACATCTATTCTATACACCGTTTTATGTTTACCAATATTCAACATCCTACAGTGCTTCATTAAAGATTTATGATGACATCAAACAAAACAAACCAAATGCAACCGATAAATACCTTGGTTTATTAAAATCCGGTGGTAGTGATTATCCCGTTAATCAAGCAGCAATGGCTGGTGCTGATTTAACGAAAAAAGATACATTCATGGCTGTTGTCAAACGTTTTAATGCGTTGATCGATCAATTAGAGGATGTCTTAGAAAACTGATTGTTATAAAAGGTATCAAATTTATTTTGATATCTTTTTTCTTTTTATGCTATAATATAATTGCGTTGAAAAGGAAGAAACAATTCACCCTTTTTATGACAAGCGAGTCAGGACGGTGGAAGCTGACCATAAGAGGAATTGCCTGGGCCCTTGGAGCAAACAAGCTTAAATCAGCTATATGAATAACAAAGTGCTGGGTCTCCAGAACTAAGGTGGTACCGCGGAATTTATTTCGTCCTTAGATGTTATTTGACATCAGGGACTTTTTTTATAGGAGGAAGACAATGAAAAGATTAGTATCAGGCATTAAGCCAACGGGCGAACTAACGCTAGGAAATTACTTGGGAGCCCTAAAGCAATTTGTAAAACTACAAGACGAGTTAAAAGACACTGAGTTCTTTATTTTTATTGCTGACTTACATGCAATAACAACCCCTCAAGACCGTCAGCACTTAAAGAAAATGATTAGAAGTGTGGCTGCTTTATACGTTGCTTGTGGTTTGGATCCAGAAAAAGTGAACTTATTTATTCAATCAGAAATACCAGAACATGCAATGCTAGGTTATGTGATGGAGTCAACCGCTTATGTTGGTGAAATGGAAAGAATGACCCAATATAAAGATAAAAAGAAAAAACAGGAAGAAGGATTAAGAACTTCCCTTTTGACTTATCCCGCCTTAATGGCTGCCGATATTTTACTATATGATGCTAATTTTGTTCCAATCGGTGATGACCAAAAGCAGCACCTTGAATTAACTAGAAATCTAGCGATTCGCTTTAATAATCAATACGGTGAAAGTTTTGTCGTGCCCGAAGGTTTTTTCCCAAAGACAGGAGCAAGAATTATGAGCTTAACCGAACCGACTAGAAAGATGGATAAATCACACGATAATCCGAAATCCTATATCCTGTTGTTGGATGATCTAAATGCAGCCAGAAACAAAATAAAAAGTGCTGTAACAGACTCTGATGCTAAGATAAAATACGATGTAAAAAACAAGCCTGGAATTAGTAATCTCTTGACGATTTACGCTTCACTAAGCGATTTATCAGTTAATGATATTGAAAAAAAATATAAGGATGAAAGCTATAAAATCTTTAAGGAAGATCTAGCGGAATTAGTGGTTCAAACATTAAAACCAATTCAAGAAAAATACAATCAGTTAATAAAAAATCCCTATCTAGATCAAGTCTTGGATAGGGGTCGTGAAAACGCTCAAGGGATTGCTGCTCGCAAGATGCAGAAAATCTATAAAAAGATTGGCTTGGGACGTCTTTAATCTAATTTATTGTTCCGTGATAATAGCGCTGATTGATGAGATAAAACTCTGTTTCAATCGGCGCTTTTTCCCAGATTGAAAAGACGACAATCATTATGACAGAATAGGGTACTGCATATTGAACATTATCAATCAAACCGTGAATTTGACTAGCTAAATAACCAATCATAAATAACCATTTTTCAAAGGTAATCCTCTTAAAGAAAAACTTGATGACTTCAATATAATGGACGATTAACGCAACAAGTCCCATTAATCCCATCGCCGCCAAAGCCTGAATGATTGTTGAGTGATACATGAACAAGCGGTTATTTGGATATACATTGTCCAATGATAGCCATCCGCCACCAAAGATTGGTTTTTGAAAAAAGATTTCTAGACCAGTTTCATATATTTTTAATCTGTTGGTCGTAAATTCATTTAAGCTTCCCTGAGTAGTACGCATGAATTCATCAAACCAGTTGCTGAAGACATCTTTAAAGCCCAGGAAGAGCGTCGTTACTAAGGCTAAAGCGATTAGCATCTGGATGACCACTCTTCTTCTTCCTTTAGTGCCAATTAGGATTGCCATTCCAATTACACTTAGTGAAAAGCTCATAATTCCGCCTCTTGATTGCGATAATAAGACAACAATCATCCCCAAGATCATAACAAACCATAAAGGCCAATTTCGTTTTGCGTTCTTCATAATGAAATATAAATTAGCCGGTAGGGTTAAGGCAATATAAAAGCACATATCATTTACATTCGCCCAGCCTAAGTTTCGACCCCAACCAGCCAGTAGTCGTTGTGCAAGTGGTAAATCAGGATTAAGAAGAAAGCCACGATATATGTATACTCCTAATTGGGCAATAAACAGAAAGTTTAGAAACAGAAAGATATAAAAGATATAGCTGATTCTTCCTTTTGTGCTTGCTGTCAAGTATAAATAGAAAAACAAGTAAAGTAGTCCCAATATTGAAACAGGAATCGCATTGATTAAAAACGGAATTTGAATTGTCGATAATAGATATGAGATCGCAATCAAAGTTAGACCAAGGGTAAAATGCCCTTTTTTTATTGTTGGTCTAAATCTTAAATAATGAACGATAGGACCCGCGATGACTAAAAACAAAGCGATGTAAATCCACCATTCCGTAACGGCGGTGCTAAAGTCCATGTTACGCTTATTGATGATGAACAAAAACGGCAACAACAATGGGGCTGCATATAATGTGTTTTCAAAGAAAGCTAAGACAACAAACAATGCTACCGCAAAGAAAAAGATGCCGATCATGTTATATAGGTTAAAACTTAAAGGAGGTGTTTCCTTATAAAACAGCCACGCAATAAAAGTAATCCCAAAGATAAGCGCAATATAATATTTGCTGTTTAAAAACCGTTCCACCTTATTCATAATTCCTCCTGTATATTATTAAAATTATAATTATTGTCTTTAATTATACCATGTATTTTATTTAACTTGAAATGAGCGATACTTCTGCTCATAAATCGCTAATCCGGTCGTAATTGCCAATCCAACCGCGGCAATAGCGATCCCCACATAGTAAGCACCCCTAAAGCTTCCGGTCGTATCTTCAAAGTAGCCCGCTACAAGCGGTCCAATCATTCCTGCGACTGAATAGGCAAGAAACATAATGCCATAGTTCAAACCTTGATTCTTCATCCCGAAATAATAGCTTGTTAAAGAGGGGAAGATTACTAGAATTGCACCAAAGGTAGCACCCAAAAGCATAACCGCAATAAAGAAGATGACTGGTGTGTTTGATTGTGCTAATAACAATAATGCGATTATCGTTCCAATTAAGCTAATTGTTAAGCCTTTATAGTAACCGATCTTATCCAAGATTAAACCAAATGTTTGACGGCCAATAAAGTTTGATAGGGTGCTGACACTGACGACAATTGATAATAAGAAACCGGTTAGTAAATATTGGTTTTCTGCAATCTTCGCAATTGAACTGATCATCATATTGCCAGCAGTACCTGCTGCTGCAAAAACAATGAATAACAGCCAGAAAAATGGTTTTTTCAGCATTTGCTTATAATTCATTTCATTTGGGTGTTCAATTTCTATTCTAGGTTTAGAGACGGTCTTCATCATCCATGTTAAGGAAAGAACGCCAACTAGAAAAACAATTCCCAAGATCAGGAAGGTCGAACGAATAGCGCTAATGCTATATGGCGAAGAACCTAACAAGCCTTTAACAAAGGGAGCCAACAAAAAGGGACCTAAGGCTGCGGCTCCTAATAGTAGGCCCGATACTAGACCCTTCTTATCCGGAAAATGTCTTAATGCCGTAATAAAGGAAGGATTATAGATTAACCCTGCACCAAGACCACCCATTACACCAAAGGTTAGGTAAAACTGCCAAATCTCAGTGACAAACCCACTTAACAAAAAGCCCGATGCGAAAATCATACCGCCGACATAAAGCATTGGTGCGGCCTTTTTCTTATCAATATATACACCGCCTAGTATTCCAAAAATACCTAGGTTAATAATATAGATCGTAAAGCCTAAATTAACTTTGGACGCTTCCCAGCCAAAGACTTCACCATATGCACCCGAAAAGACGCTGAAGATTGTTGAAGCGGCACTAAAGAAGATTAAAATCCAGGCTGTTAAAACAGTAAACCATCGATTGATTTTCATAAAATACCTCATTAAAATTTGATCTTCTTTATTATAGCATTTTTGGACAAAAAAAGAGAGCACAATTTTGTGCCCTCTGATTTGACTTTTTTGTTAGTTTTGCTTATTCGTATTGTGAAAAGTCAATATTACTGAATGTAGCTTCGTTCTTGTCCTTATAACCAGTCTTGAAGATTAAGTCATAAGTTTTTTGCTTGTCGCTTGCTAATAATACGTCAATTGTAGTGTAAGCTGTAGCTGCGCCGTCAATTGAAGGACCACTTGTCAAACCAGTTAATCCATCAACGCCGTCAACGATGTTCTTAGCAATCTTAACAGAGTCTTTAGATAGTTTTGAAGTATCTTTAAACACTGTCATTGTTTGAGTACCATTACCTTTAACTGGGTCGCCCATTAAGCTTGCAAGCGTAACGTTAGAAGCATCTTGTCCAGTTGTATAGTATCTTTCATATGGGTTATCCATATCACCAAATACGATACGAATGGCTGCAGATGTGTCATCATTTGGAGCTAGTACATAAACATCATCGCTACCCTTAGTCAAACCAGCAGTGACTGCTTGTGCTAAGTTAGTTGCTGTTCCTGGATTCCAGTCAGTATCAACCGGAGCCATTGCGGCTTGTAGAGCAACACGAGCAGCATCATTAAATGTAGCTTCTGTGTAATGCGCTAATGCTTCAACTTGAGTTTTATTTGAAGTGATGATGTTGAAGATTGCTAGCTTTGGTTGAATTGCTTCCATTGCTCCACCAAAGAAGTAAGTAGCGTTTGGCCAGTCAGCTGTTCTACCTGCAAAAATTGCAAGGTCAACTTTGTTCTCTGCAGTAGCACCATTTGCTTCTGCCATTTCAACTAAGTGTTTGCCCATTTCTTTACCAACGTTCCAACTGTTGAAAGTTGTATAGAAGTCAGCAACATTTGTATCACTCTTAGACATACGGTCATGAGCAATAACTTTTACACCTGCAGCTTTTGCAGCGTCAACTGCAGCAGCCCCCGAGCCGTGCGTAGTAATAATAATTGCTTTCGCACCTCTAGTAATTAGAGCTTCAACGTTTTGAAGTTCTTTTGATTCGTCAGCGCCTGAGAATAAAATATCATACTCATACCCTGCCCCTAATGCATCCAATTCTTTTTTCAAGAATTCGCCGTCTTGTCTAGCCCATCTTTCCTCAGCAGCATCAGGCAAAACTACACCAATCTTAATTTGCTTATCTGTACAAGCAACTAGAATTAGTGCCATCATTAATGTAACACCTAAAACAATGAGTTTCTTCATTCTTCTTCTCCTTTTTTTTTAGTGTATTTCTACACCTTATTAAACACCATTGACAAACTCTTCTTCTTTCGAAGATCTGATTCGGTCCTTGATCTGGTTATATTGACCTTGTGCTTTCATCAATTCAAACTCAAGTTCTAAGACCTTTAAGTTGTCTTCTTTGTCGACAACTTTCAATGCTTTTTTCGCTTCTAGATAATTATTTCTAGCTAAAGCAAATTCTTCATTGTATTTAACTTTGGCATAATGTACACCAACTAAATCAATTGAGCGAACATTTCTTGTGTAAATATCAAAGATAACTGCTAACAACAATACTGCACCTAAAACAACAGGTTCAATATTTGAAGGGAATCCGGCAAGCTTCATTCCGTTTTGGATTGACATAATTACAATCGCCCCGACAAATGAGTTAATTACTTTACCGACACCGCCATTAGCGCTTGTACCACCGATGTAGGTAGCGGCAATCGCATATAATTCCCATGATATTCCGTAATTCGGATTTGCTGTTCTTAACATCGAGACATACATCAGACCTGCAATCATTGTCAATACTCCCATTGATATAAAGACAAAGATAATTATTCTCTGAACACTGATACCTGATAGTTCAGCTGCATCTGGGTTGCCACCAACTGCGTATATTCGACGCCCTAAGACCGTTTTTGTCGTTAGGAAGTGATATACAATAACAACAATAATCGTAATGAAGATTAGATAAGATACGCCGCGATAAGCCGCTAAGGTATAGGTAATGAAGCCAATGATGATTGTTAAGAAAACTAATTTTGAAATCACCATTGATAAATCGTTGCCTTTAATTCCCACTTTTTTATCATGTCGATAACGCAGGATTGACATGACCGCTAAAGTAATAATAACTAAAAACCCTAGGATTAGTGCCAGAAGGTTAAACGGTCCTACTTGATAACTGCTTAAGTAATTAACACCGATGATTCGAAAGAATTCGTGCGTAGCTGGGATTGTTGTACTATTTGTCTTTAACAATAGCATTCCCTTAAAGATAAACATCCCGGCCAGTGTAACTACAAATGACGGAACTCTGACTTTGGCAACTAAGAAACCTTTAATAAAGCCAATTACGATTGTAATAATCAAGGCTGTTATTAAGGCTAATCCAACTGATGCTCCCGCATTTTCAACTTCAACAACAATGTATGCTCCCAAGAATGCGCCTAGGAAACCAACAGATAAGTCAATTTGACGCGTAACGATTACCAATGTCATACCAACAGCTAAGACTGCGACATATGCTGTTTGGTTTAGAAGGTTAGTAAAATTTACAGGTCCTAAAAATAACCCTCCTGTAATTATCGAAAAAACACCAAAGATGACTACTAATGCAATATACATGCCGTAATCGCGAATGTTTGTTCGCAGCATTGAAATTATTTTCAAAAAATATTGTAATACTGGATTTATTTTTTTCATCATACACCTCTTCTAAACTGTAGCCATAGCCATGATTTTTTCTGCAGTTGCTTCTTCGCTAGTAAATTCAGCGGTCTGCACTCCCTCAGAAATTACATATATACGATCACACATTCCTAAGATTTCCGGTAATTCCGATGAAATCATTAAGATGCTCATGCCTTGTGCGACAAGGTCATTAATGATTGTGTAAATTTCGAATTTTGAACCGACATCAATACCTCTTGTTGGTTCATCCAAAATCAAGATATTTGGTTCTGTGAATAGCCATTTACCAATTTGAACCTTTTGTTGATTACCTCCACTGAGGTTTCGTAATCTTTGGTGAATCGATGGTGTTCTAATACTTAGATTGCCAACATAACTTTCAGCTACTTCATCCTGTTTAGAAAAGTTCAAAATACCATTTCTAGAAATTTTTCTTAAAGCTGATAATGTAATATTTTCACTGATCGTTTCGGTTAGAATTAAACCATTTCTCTTTCTGTCCTCAGAAACATAGGCAATTCCGTTTTCAATTGCTGATGATGGTGAATTTAAATCGACCCGTTTGTCATTGACAATCACACCACCGCTTATCTTATATTTCTTGGAGTTTCCAAAAATACTTAAAGCCAATTCTGTTCTTCCTGCTCCCATTAAACCTGCAATTCCGACAACTTCGCCACGATGTAGTTTAATGTTTGAGTTAAAAACAACATATCTTCCCTTTGTTTTATCGAATGAGTTGAGATTAATTGTCTCTAGGACGATATCTCCGCCTTTGTATGGGGGGCGTTTTGGAAAAATATTGCCAATTTCACGACCAACCATGTGTTTAATAATAACTTGTTCATCGAGTTCATCTTTTTCCATTCGTGCAACTACACGTCCGTCTCGTAAGATTGTAACTGAATCTGCAATTGAGATGACTTCTTTTAATTTATGTGAAATCATTATCGAAGTTACACCTGATTTTTTAAGTTCTTTTAGTAAGTTCAGTAAGTTTTTGCTATCATCTTCGTTTAACGCGGCGGTTGGTTCATCAAGAATTAAAACTTTTACTTGTTGACTTAATGCCTTAGCAATTTCAACTAGTTGTTGCTTACCAACGCCTAACGTTCCAACATGGTCGTAAATATCCACATCAAGACCGACCATATCAAGATAGCGTTTTGTTTCCTCTCTTGTTTTTTTCCAATCTACTAGAAATTTATTATTAACCAATTCATGTCCAACAAAGACATTTTCATATACTGTTAGGTCCGGAAAAAGAGCGAGCTCCTGATTAATGATTACTATACCTGAATTCACTGAATCCCTAATACCGTTAAATGCCTTTACCTCACCTTGAAAAACAATATCTCCTGAATAAGTACCCGGTCCATGAATACCACTTAATACCTTCATTAGGGTTGATTTACCAGCACCGTTTTCGCCGACTATACAATGAATCTCACCTTCATTGACATGAAGTGTAACATCGTCAAGTGCTTTAACACCAGGAAATTGTTTTGTGATTGAGCGCATTTCTAAAATTGTTTTGTTCAAAAGCTACACCTCGCTTAATCCATTTTTTCTATTATCTATCATTTTACATCAAAATCCAATTTTTGTAAATTTTTTGGGTCAAAAAATTGATTCAATACAGGTTTTTGATAACCGGATATAATCTTAAGTACATCTTATATTTGGTCGAATAAACAGCGAAATTTTCCTCATTTGGCAGAAAGATTTGCTTCGGTTCGATTAACTCTTCACAAATTTCAGCAATATTTCTATCTTTTTTGAAACCGGCTATTGCCAATAATGCTGCGCCAAAGGCTGGACCTTCTTCAATTTTGATTGTCTCAACTTTGACTTGACAAATATCAGCAATCATTTGAGCCCAAATAGCGCTTCTTGCACCTCCGCCAGTAATTCTGATTTGTTCAATCTTGTGACCTAAATCAGAAATTAAATCAAAGCTTTCCTTTAGTGCATATGTTATACCTTCAACAACGGCTCGATCCATATGTTCTTTCCTGTGATCCATTGTTAGACCAAAGAAGACGCCTTTTGCTTTTGGATCATTAATTGGAGCTCTTTCTCCGTTTAAATACGGTAAGAAATATAATGTGTCATCAATCGGCGTTTGATTTAGCTTAAAGAATAAATCATCATAATTGAACTCTTTGAAGACACCTTCAGTCCACCATTTCAAAGCTCCTGCTGCATTTAGAATAACACCCATCATATGATAGTTTCCAGTTGCGTCTCTATATGACTGAAGGTAACTCTTTCTATCAACCGAAAATGCGTCTGTTGCGACATATACCACGCCACTTGTTCCTAAGGAAATGCTGCATTTACCAGAAACAACTGTCCCAACACCAACTGCTCCAACAGCCTGGTCTCCACCGCCTATGATAATCTTTACATCATTTGCTAAACCCAGTTGTCTTGCAATGTCTGCCTTTAATGTGCCAATCACATCGCTACTTTCAAATACCTTTGGCAATTGTGATTCCTTAATTCCCAAAAAATCAAGTATCACTTTACTGTAACGTCTGTTTTTGACATCAAAATACAAGGTTCCAGATACATCCGACACATCAGTTGCGAATACACCTGATAATTTATATGCCAAATAATCTTTTGGCAACATTATCTTATTAATCTTGGCAAAATTTATTGGTTCATTATTTTTAAGCCATAAGATCTTGGGTGCTGTTAAGCCGGTTAATGCAATATTCCCTGTTTCAGTCAACAAACAATCAACACCAATTTTCTCATTTAAAGTTTCAACTTCCTTTTGTGTTCTTTGATCATTCCATAAAATTGCTGGCCTAATCACTTGATCATCTTGATCTAAAACAACCATTCCATGCATCTGTCCAGAAAAGGCAATTGCCTTAATTTCTTGCTCATAGCCGTTAACGGCTTCGCCTAAAGCAATGATTGCCTGTTTATACCAACCTTCCGGATCTTGCTCTGTCCAACCAGGCTTGGGGCTTAACAGAGGATAGTTTTTTGAAACTTTCGCTTTTAAATCGCCTTTTTCATCAATCAAGATGACTTTTACACCGGAGGTTCCTAAATCAACACCGATATACATGATGCTACCTTAAAATATATTGATTGATTAATGCTTCTAAGTATTCTTGTTTACCACTATCATTTTCATCAATCATTTTCTTATCCATAATATACGCTTCCAATTCCTTTAAACCGACCTTGTTTTCAACAATCTTTTTGCCGATTCCCGCTTGATAGGATTGGTATCTTTCTTTGAGATTATCTTCAAACACACGATCTTCCCAAAGTTTTGCTGCAATCTTCAAGCCTGCTGCGAAAGTATCCATTCCGGCAATGTGAGCGATAAACAAGTCTTCCGGTTTAAATGATCCTCTGCGAATCTTAGCATCAAAATTTAACCCACCGGTCTTGAACCCTCCTGCACGAATAACTTCATACATCGTTAGGATTGTGTCATAAAGGTTGGTTGGAAATTGGTCTGTATCCCAACCAAGCAATAAGTCACCTTGGTTAGCGTCTAGACTTCCTAACAACCCTGCTTCAGCTGCAACTCTAATCTCATGGTTAACTGTATGACCAGAAAGGGTTGCGTGGTTTGTTTCAATGTTCAACTTGAAATGATCAATCAGATTATATGTTTTTAAGAATGAAATAACAGTTGCACTGTCATAATCATATTGATGTTTTGTCGGTTCTTTTGGTTTTGGTTCAATATAGAATTGACCTTTAAATTCAATTTCCTTAGCGTAATCAACTGCCATCTGCAATAATCTAGCAAAGTTGTCCTGTTCTAATTTCATATCTGTGTTTAAGAGTGTTTCATAACCTTCTCTTCCACCCCAAAATGTATACCCAAGACCATTTAAGCGATTTGTGATTTCAAGTGCTTTTTTGATTTGAGCTGCAGCATAAGCAAAGACATCGGCATTTGGGCTTGTACTTGCACCATGCATAAAGCGCTTATGTGAGAAAAGATTTGCTGTTCCCCAAAGTAGTTTGATTCCTGTTCTTTGCATCTCTTTTTCGATTAAATCAACGATGATATCGAGATTTTTGTTTGTTTCCACCAATGTGTCGCCTTGAGGTGCAATGTCAACATCATGAAAGCAGAAATATTCAATACCAATTTTCTCCATAAACTCAAAAGCGACTTTCACTCTAATCTTTGCCTTTTCGATTGGATCATCTGTCAATAAATCCCAAGGGCGATCCATTGTTTCTTTTCCAAATGGGTCAATACCCATATACGTTAGTGTATGCCAATAAGCCATTGAAAACCTCAGGTGTTCCTTCATCGTTTTTCCTAAAACAACTTCATTGGGATTATAATACTTGAATGCCAATGGATTTTTTGATTTTGAACCCTCATATTTAATTTCCCCAATTTTTTCAAAATAGCTCATAGTGCTACCCCCTTTTTTTATATTTTTTATTGAGATTGTAAAAACTTATGCTTTAAGATATAATTTTAGTAAAAGGATGTGACCTTTATGAAACCTTCAAACTCTCAATCAATTAAAGCCGAAAACATTCGGTTGGTTATGCGTAAATTAATCGAGTTGCGTGAAACATCACGCGTTGAACTGGCTAAGACTACAACACTAACCAAGAAAACTGTTTCGTCAATCATTAATGAATTGATTGAAAAGGATCTTGTGGTTGAAACCAATCGATGTGTCAAAACAAGTGGCAGAAGCGCTCAAGTAATTGCGTTGAATAAAAATGCGGGTCGAATAATTAGTATTGAGCTACTTACTACTTCGATTTATGGTATCATCAGTAACATTTACGGTGAAATCCTTTATGAGGTTAGACGTGAAATTCATTCCCCTCATTTTCCACCTTATTTAAAAATCTTGTTAGAAACAATTGATGAGTTGAAAGAAAACACATATGTTTCACCTTACGGCTTAATCGGTATTGGTGTCGCCGTTTATGGAATTTTATCCAAAAACAAGAAAATTAAGTTTGCTCCCTTCGTATCCTGGAAGGATATTGACCTTAAGTCAATCATTGAAGAATATGTTGGTGTCAAATCATTTATTGAAAATGAGGCCAACATTTCTGCACTCGGCGAGTTAATGATGTTTCCGGATTATGACAACATAATTACGATTAATATCGGTATCGGTGTTGGAATGGGAATTATCATTAACGGCAAATTATATACCGGTGAAGATGGGTTTGCAGGTGAAATCGGTCATACGACCGTCGTTCCAAATGGAAAGGCTTGCGTCTGTGGTAATTATGGCTGCTTAGAAACTTATATTTCTGATACTGCCATTATTTCAAGTTACCACAAGGAAACCAGCAAAACTATTACGCTTGATCAATTTATTGAACTTTATAAAAATAAAGATACTACTGCTACAACGATCTATAAAGAGTTCATCAACAAGCTTTCGGTTGCCGTAAGTAACATCGCTCATCTATTCAATCCAAAGATGATTATTATTAGCAGTCAAATTGTTGAAGGTATTCCTGAATCAATCTCTTTGATTAAAAATAACCTTCGTTCACAAATAATGAGTTTAGATGTTTTAACCGTTTCCAAACACCAATCTAAAACAAACGTTTTAGGGTTAACACACGCGATTATTCAAGACTTTTTAAGTGTGGATGATTATCACTTATAAGCATTGCATGAAATGTAACCGCATTCAAAGATAGTTTATCACATAAATTAAGCGGTGTAAAGTTATTTTTATGCATTATTTATCTTAGCAGACAAAAAAAGCGATGTCATACTGATATTACACCGCTTTTTTGTTTTTACTTTGTAATCTTTTCCCATTTTCCGTCGTTTTTTGCACTTTTAACTGCTGCTGTAATGAATGAAACACCCTTTAGTCCATCTTCAACTGAAGGAACGTCATTGACTTTCAAGGCATCATTAACACCGTTTCTATGATCAACAATTGCATTATAGAAGTTTTGATATATGTTGGAAAAAGCGATATGATATCCTTCTGGATGTCCGGCTGGTACTCGGCTTTGATCTCTTAGTCCTTCCGCAATGAAGTCTTGACCACGAACAAGTTTTTGTGTCGCCTCTTTGCGTTTAGTGTAGTAAACGACATCCGGTATTTCTTGATTCCACTCTAAAGAGCCTTCGCTGCCAAAAATTTGAATATTGAAGTCATTTAGTTTACCCCAAGCAATTTGGGATACCCAGTAGCGACCTTTAACTTTGTTTTCGTACTCAACATGCATCATTGTATTAACATCCAGTGGTTGACCAAATGTATCCATAATCGCTGAGACGCGTTCAATATCTAGATCCGTTAAGTAGCGAACCATATACTCAATGTGTGATCCAATATCACCAACTGAATTGGAAATGCCAGTATATTCCGGTCGCATCCGCCACGGTTTTTGATCAGATTTTGGATGAATGACATCTTCCAGCAGCCAGCCTTGGATATATCTAGAATCAATTGTCAAGATTTTACCAATATCGCCTCTTTTAATCATATCTTTCATTAAAGGAATCATTGCGTAGCCTTGATATGCATAAGCAACAGCGAACAATAAACCCTTTTGATCAGCGATTTTTTTCAGTTTTTGGGCTTCTTCAACCGTAAAGGTTAACGGCTTTTCACATAAAACATGATAACCGGCTTCCAAAAATGCCTTTGATGCTTCATAGTGTGTGTTATTGGGAGTAACAACCGAAACAAAGTCCGCCTTATCTTTACGATCTTCTTCTTGTTCAATCATTTCCTGATAAGTTGAATACATCCGTTTTGGATCAAGATTGACAAATTCTGCCGTTTGTTTGTTTTTCGTTTCGTTTCGACTGAAACAACCAGCCACTAATTCCATATTGGGATTAAATCCGGCGCCAATGCGATGGACTTTACCAATAAAGGCGTCCTCACTGCCGCCAAACATTGCGTATCTTACTTTTTTCATTTTTTCATTCTCCTTTTTCCTGAATCTGAAAAATTATTTTTTCAAAATAAGTTTGATTCTTATCATAGATAATATTTGAAAAATTACGGTGATTGATTGCGTCTGTTTCAAACTGACACTCCAATGCGATTCCTTTATACTTGCTAGGTTTTTTTCCATCAAGCAGTTTTTGGTTCGGTGGAAAACCCATTGTATAGACTTGAACAGCCGGATAAGTTGTTGTCACAATTAGTTTTAAATCTGCTGCTGCTAATTCAATTTCGTATGGTTCATCCAATAAATAACAATGATCAAGACCTTGATATTGGTTCGTATTTAAAGCTGGATCTAAAAAGATATCTTTGATCGTCTGTGCTTTTCTCAAATCCATTTTTGTGTTAGACGCATCAACGATTTCACCAGTCACAGCATTTGTCGCATCCGCCATTAAGTAGCGATGGCTGCTTATTTTTAGTCTGTGATTTAAAATGGTTTGTTCACCTGACAAATTAAAATAAGTGTGGTTTGTCAAATTAATGATTGTTTTCTTAGTCGTGCTCGCTTGATATTGAATTTCCAAACCATCATCGTGTAAAAGATAAGTTACTGTTACCCATAGATCGCCTGGGAAACCAGCTTCTAGGTCTTTTTCAATATGTTTAAAGGTGATTTTGCTATTATCGCTATAATCCACTTGAAATACTTGATTCCAAAGACCTTTTGGACCACCGTGACCAGCATTTAAGTTGTTGTCAAAGTTTTTTTCTAATTGATACAACTGATTATCAAGATAAAATTTTCCGTCTCTAATTCTGTTTGTTACACGACCGATTGTCGTTCCTAAAAAAGCAGAATCACTGCTTTTATAATCATCTAAATCAGCGTTTGTTAAAACAATGTTTCTGTTCTTTGATTTAACAATCCATTGATAGATTGTCGCACCGTGATTTAAAAAGATGATCTGATGATTCCTATTTTCCAAAACTAGCTTTTGCATAAAACACCTCTTTGTTTCATTCTAACACAAACTAAGAAGAAAGCACGAATCGCCTTTAGTTTACTTTTTTTTAGATCGGCTAGACTAAATCCAATCTGCCTCTAAATCCTCTCGCACCATAATAAGAATCAGCCCCATTATGATAAATAAAAACATGTTGATAACGACAGTCACCAAAGATTGCTCCACCTAGTTTTCTAATCTCAGGCGGTGTAACAATCCAACTTGAGGTTTTTAAGTCCAATGGTTCGATTGCTTGAATATGTTTATATTCTTTTTCGCTTAATAAAGCTATTCCCATCTTTTCAGCCTCATCGACGACATTGCCTGATGGTTTGTTTTCCTTGCGTTTATCTAACGCTTCTTTGTCATAGCATAAGCTTCTTCTGCCAAGTGGACTTTCTTTTGCAAAATCAACAAAACTTAAAGTCTTTCCATCAAATGAAACAACATCCGGCTCCCCATTTGTTTCTTCCATTAACTGTAATGTTTTTAGCACTTTTTGATTGAATAATAACTTTTCTTTAACTTCATCCCAAGTAACATTAGGATGACGATGCATATTTTCTTTAAACCGTTTTTCTAGAGTTAAAAATAATTCGTTGTTCATTTATCTTAATCCTCCTTATATTGTTTATGTTATACTAACACAACAATTCAAATTGACAAAATTAACATTCTGATTTTCCAATTATATTGAAGTAATAAAAAATCCCGCATTTAACAGACACATATTTTCATGCATCTTATAGGTCAAGGGATTTTAATTATTGCTGTTTCTTATTTTTCAAAATCACTAATCAATTCAACTCTTTTTTGATGCCTTCCACCTTGGAAGCTGGCTCCTAACCAAGACTTAACAATCAGCTTGGCAACTTCAAGACCGATAACTCTTGAGCCTAAGCATAGAATGTTACTGTTATTATGCTCTCTTGAGGCAATTGCTGAAAATACTTCGCTTACAGCTGCAGCTCTAATACCTTTAAACTTGTTTGCCGTAATTGACATTCCCACACCCGTTCCACAGATAAGAACACCTAAATCGGCATCATTTTTCCTAACTGCTCTGGCAACACGACCCGCCAATAGAGGGTAATCAACACTATCTTTTGTATGTGTGCCATGATCTTCTACTTCGTGACCTAATGATACGATATATTCGATCAGATCTTGTTTTAAGTCAACTCCTGCATGATCTGCTCCGATTGCTATTTTCATTTTTTATTCCTCATTTCATAAAATGCGTATTGGGCTGCCCCACTTATACCATCTTCTTTTTCTGCTCGTGCATAATAGATTTTTAAATTTTCTCTTGTACGATCGCTTCTTAATTTACTTAAGATCAGTTTCTTTAATAAATCATGTGGAAAGTCTTGCATTGTCAAGACACCGCCACCTAAAACGATTGAAGTTACGTCTAAGATTGCAATTGCTGATGCAATTCCGTTTGCGATTAATTCGATAAACGTTTGAATAACTTCCGTTTCTAAATAATCAGTAAAGATATCATCTAAGTCTGTGCCAGGAAAATACTCTTCATGTAACTCTTTCAGTCTTTTTCCGGATGCTACTGTCTCAAGACAGCCGATATTACCGCATCCACAAACTAACGTTCCACCAAGAACAGGAATATGACCGATTTCACCTGCACTACCATGATCACCTGTAAACAATCTGCCGTTTAAATAGACTGCACCGCCAAAGCCGGTTCCAACATAAAAACCTAGTACATTTTCCCGGTTGCCTAAACCAAAGTAATGTAAATCGTGTACTAATAAAAAGTTAACATCATTACCAATAAAGACCGGCAGATTTAGTTCTTTTTCCATCTTCTTAAGATACTTTCCTTCAAATTGATGATGATTTGGAACAGAAATAACCCATTTTTTGTTTGCGTCTACTAAACCAGGAAAACCAATTGAAACAGCAATGATGTTGTAATTTGCTTGATGTTTAGCTCTATACTCGGCAACAAATTCAATAAAACGTGGTGAAACAAGGCTGCTTTTATGTTTTTCAGCATGCATTACGTAACCATCTTTTGTTGCTAGCCCTATTCTTGTATTAGACCCACCAACATCAATACCAATAACAACCTTCGGTCTTCTCATATCTATCTATTCCCCTCTATTGATCTTTACCAACATTATACCATTTTTTTTGGGGTAATTGTCTTCCTTTAATAGGCTATTTGCTCATAAACAATTGATCAATTGCTCGGTAATCATTGTCATCTAATTGAATTGAATCCGCTTTTAGATTATCTTCTACTTGTAAAACTGTTTTAGCACCCGGAATAATCGCCGTAACAAATGGATTTTTTAAATACCAAGCTAAAACCAAAGTAGCTACGCTAACATTATATCTTTCAGCGATTGGTCTTAACTGATCAATCTTTTTCATGATATTGCTAAACCTTCTACCCCTAAAATTAGGGTTATTGGCTCTGCGGTCATATTCCGGAAAAACACTATTTTTGTTGTATTTCCCGGTTAGCAATCCAGAAGCTAGTGGTGTATAAGGAATATAGGAGATATTGTTAGCCTTTAAATATTCAAAGAATTCTCTTTCATCATTGCGGTGAATAAGATTGTATCTGTTTTGAATTACATCGACATAACCGTCTTGATTTGCCTCTTTAAGTTGTTCCAAAGTAAAGTTAGAAACACCAATAGCTTTAATCAAGCCAATTTCTTTTAGCTCTTGCAGTGCCTTAATGGCCAATCTTTTATCGGTTGTTTCATCCGGTTGATGGATGTAATAAAGATCTATATAATCTGTTTTTAAGCGACGAATGGATTTTTTTACTTCTTCTTTTAAGAAAAGTGGGTCATTGCTAGGTTGTTTTGTCTGATCATCGTAACTTGCTTTTGATGCTATAACTAGATTTTTTCTTGGAAACTCCTGGATAATATCACCAATTACTTCCTCTCCTCGACCCATACCATACAAATAAGCCGTATCAATAAAATTACCACCGGCTCTTAAATATGTTCTTAGAACGCTAATCGCTTCTGTTTCGCTCAAATGTTGATAAAGATTATGTCCGCCAACCGTATTGGCTCCAAAGCCTATCTCTGTGACATAAACATCAGATTTACCTAATTGTATTTTTTTCATTTTTCTTCCTCCTTTTAGCTTATAAGTCTTCCCACCTTATCTTCACTATATCATATTTTATTTTGAATAATAGTATAAAAACATTCTAATTTGAATGTTTTTATTATAATCTCTGGTGATTTAATTAGCCAATCATAAGTTTTTCTTCCACATAACGGACATGTGAACTCTCACGATTTGTATTGCTTTTCCAAATATAAAGAATCGTAAATACACCAATTCGACCAATGAACATGACAATCATTAGCATCACCTTACTTGCGATCTGCAGCGATTGTGTTAAGTTTAATGAAAGCCCAGCCGTTGAAAATGTACTTACGCTCAAAAAGAGCGCCCTTTCTAAATCAAATGCTTCAAGTGTCATCAAAAAGATCGTTAAAATCAAAATAATCGCTATGGCAATAAACAATAAAACAAATGCTTTTGTTTTTGTTTGCTCACTTATTTTTCTGCCATATGTTATCGCTGGCTTTCCGTTTACATAGCCTTGGAATGTTTTAAATAGCGTATATGCCGTAGTTACTTTAATACCGCCTGCACTTGATGAAGATCCGGCCCCAATAAACATTAACATCATCAAGATCAAAAGACTTATTGATGAAAAATGAAGGGTATCAATCGTATTGAAACCGGCGGTTCGAGCGGAAACACTATGAAATAGTGCTTGAAGCCAAGTAATGTTATGTTCCGTTGTTGCCTGGGCTAGCTTTAAGGAAAGCGTTCCGAAGACAATCAATATTAAAGTCATCTTTAAAACAATTTTTGAATGAAGCGATAGTTTTCTAAAACTTCTTTTTGTAAATACATCATATATAACGACAAATCCCAATCCACCTAAGATGATTAGCAGGATTGTGTTTATGTTTAGCAGTACATTATCTTGAAATAACACTAACTGATTACTTAACCCTAAAATATCCGTTCCCGCATTATTAAAGGCGGAAATCGAATGAAACACACTGACGCCGATCGCTTTGCCAATTGAATCATAATGGGGGATAAAGACAATCAAATTGACGATTGTTCCCGCTAATTCAACCGCAAACGAAGTTATAATGATTATTTTGATTAGCCTTACCATGCCACTTAAACTGTTTTGGTTCATTGATTCTTTGACTAAAACACGATTATTCAATCCAATCTTAACATCCAGTAGAATCATAATAAAAACGGTGATTGAGATAATACTGATTCCACCGATCTGAATCAACGAGGCGACTATGATTTTACCGTATGTCGAAAGAGTCGTTCCTAAATCAGAGACTGGTGTAAATCCCGTTAATGTCACAGATGATGTTGATAGAAAAAACGCATCCACAAGTGATAAACTCGTATTATTACTTGTCGCAGCCGGAATCAGCAGCAAAAGCGTGCCGACAACGATGACACCTAAAAAGGACAAAACAATAATCATGTATGGTGAAAGACGAAGCTTTTTCTTCTTTGATTGTGCTTGCATATTACATTAGATATCTTCTAAAAAAGTTTGCAATCTTCTCCATCTCTGCTCTACGACCAAAAACATAAATATGATCTTTTTCAATCAAGGTGTCCTTATGAGTGGGGATGATTGGATTGCCGTTACGATAGATGACTAAAATGTTCATTTTATATTTACAATGAGTCGACAAATCAACAATAGGCAGTGTTTTAAAATTCTCCGGCAATTCCAATTCATATGCACAAAAATCATCAGAGATGTTAAAATAGTCAACAATATTATCCGACGTTATTTTGGTTGCCATGGTTTCACTGGCTATTTTCAAAGGTGAAACGGCCTGTGTTGCTCCTACGAGCATCATTGTTTCTTGATATGATTCATCATCAATTCGCACAATGATACTTTTCACACCTAAATGCTTCACTTTGATAATAGTCATGATTGTTGACGCTAAGGTCAGTCGATCGCTTTGACCAGCCGCAATAATCACTTTATCAACATTTGAAATGCCAACTTCCTTTAATGCTTCTTCATCGGTTGAATCACAGATATACGCATATGGTGTAAATACTAATGCTTTTTCAACTGCTTGTTCATTAACATCAATTGCCATTACTTCAATATCTTTCTTGCTTAATGACTCGACTAAATCAAGACCGAAACGGCCAAGACCTATTACTGCAATATTCGCTTTCATAATTTCCCAGCTTTCTTTTTAAAAATTGTTTTATGAGCTAACAATTAACTTCGCGAAAAAGTGTTTGACATCATGTTGTTCACAATACTTCATAATTAATAATCGTAAATCACGTTCTAAACCAACATGTTGGTTGTTCTTTGCTTCAAACGTTACCCTTAAAGTCATTATTCCTTCAGTTAAGGCTACAATTCCGGCGTAAGAAGGCGTTTTAACGACATTTTCGTTATCTTCATTGAACTTAATTAACAATTCTTGAAAATCATTGTTTATAAACAAATCTAAATCTGTACCATAAGCTACACCAAACTCAACAACACCGATGCTTTCGCCAATACTATAATTAATAACCGTTCTAATATCACCGTTATTAACTAACTTAATTTCATTTTTCCAGTTTTTAATCTTGGTTTTTCTTAAACCAATCTCAATCACTCTTCCTTTGAATCCTTGATGCTCAATCATATCACCAACATCAAAAGAGTGTTCAAAAATGATAAAGAAGCCACTGAGTAAATCTTTAATCAATTCCTGTGAGCCAAAACCAACCGCAAACGCCAAGATTCCGGCACTGGCTAAGATTGGGGCAATCTCAATTCCTAATTCTAATAGAATCATTACGACAATAAAAAACCAAAAGACAAAGTGGATCACACTGTTAATCAACTTTGTAATCGTTTCCGTTCTTTGATCCTTGTGTTTCCTTCGTCTGATGATTCTGTGTGTGATGAATTTATTAACAAAAGTTAATAGATACCCAATAATCAGCCATAAGATAATTATTGCTGCCGCTCTAATTATTAATGCTACGCTCGGACTTAAGAATAACTTATTTTCTAAAAAAGTTTGAATCAATTTTCTTAGTTCTTCCATTTTATCACCAATATAATTATACCATACGCTTATTTTTTTATTTTGAAAATGGTTTTCATGTATAATAGAATCTAGAATTAATAATAAATGAATGAGGAGAACACTATGCAAACTAAGAATCCTATTATTACATTTTCAATCTTAAACTATGGTGAAATTGAAGTTGAACTTTTCCCAGCCGATGCGCCAAATACCGTTAATAATTTCTTAACCTATGTCAAAGAGAATTATTATGATAATCTGATTTTCCATCGCATCATTGCCGGTTTTATGATTCAAGGCGGGCAAGGAGCGTCTAGTCATCCTTCAATTGCGGGAGAGTTTATCGCAAATGGCTTTAATAACCCGATTAAACATACTAAAGGTGTAATATCAATGGCCAGAACACAAGATAAAAACTCACAGACTTCCCAGTTTTTCCTGATGCATGAAAATGCACCACATTTAGATGGACAATATGCTGCTTTTGGTAAAACAATTAAAGGTCAAGAAATAATTGATCAAATTGCAGCGGTTAAGACAAATGCCTATGATCGCCCTTTAGAGGATGTTGTCATAAAAACGATTGCTTATGAATTAAATGGTTATGAGATTAAAGAGCCTGTTTACATGAAAAAAGGATAAATAATCATCCTTCTTTGTTTGCTGCGATTAGATTTACTGTCTGAATCGGGTAATAATGATCCCCATCAATTTGCATATATGTTTCTTTTTTAAATTTAATCTCAATGTTTTTTGCTTTATATATTTGCACATACTTCTTTAAAGCTGTATGCCATCCCAAATAAATAATCGGGAAGATTAGGATTAATTTCCATTTTGCAATTTTCCTAACGACAACGACATCAAGTAAAGCCTCTTTTCGATCCGCTTTAGGTGCAATCTTCATCCCGCCTCCAAAGTAAGGTGCGTTCATTGCTGCCACAAACCAAATCTTATCTTCAACTATTTCTTTTCCATCAATTATTAAAGTTCCTCCGATTGGTTTAAACCTTTTGAAACCAAGAAAAGCGTGTCTGAAGTAATTGATTTTATTTTTCTTGCGGTTTGATTCATTAACTAATGAAACAACATACCCATCAAGACCGATCCCCGCCCCGTTTAGAAAATATTTTTCTTCTGCGTTGAATTTGATCTGCGGTAGGTTTTTTAAATAATCATTTATTTGAATCAAACGGCCCCTTATCTTTAAACTTCTTGCAAAGTCATTACCAGTTCCTGCCTGATACAAATAAATTTTTTGCTTAAAGTCAATACCGTATACTCGGTTTGCCAATCGATTTAAGGTTCCGTCTCCACCAACAATAATAATTTCGTCGTCTAAATGACATGCATTAATAAAGCCTTCTACATCAACAATTTCAATGAGGCTATGTAACTGAATTTCATGACCCTTTTTAATTAGTCGTTTAGTCAGTTTTTTAATATGTCGACTGTTTCTGCAGTTTCTTGATAGTGGATTATATAAAATTAATGTCATAATGGACCTCACACAAACTGAGCTAATGCATATTTTTTCTTGCCTCGTTTAATTACTACATAGCGATTATAATATGTTCTATCTTTACTGACTGTTGCTAGTACATCAGTCTCTTTTTGATCATTGACTGCAATCGCTTGATTGTTAATGAATTCTCTTGCCTCTCTTTTTGACTGTGCAAGTTTAGTTAAGACAAGTAAATCAACCAGTGCTGTTTCTTCCTTTAATTCAATTGATTCGATTGAACTGGCTAAAATCTTAAATGCTTTTTCTGATAATGCATTAAACTCGCCAAAGAACAATGCCTGACTGACGTCAATTGCTTCTTCAAGTGCTTTTTCACCGTGGAGCATTTTAACTACTTCGCTCGCTAATTTCTTTTGGGCACTTCTTAGTTCCGGTTTAGCAGTTAACTCATTTTCTAACTTAATGATTTCCTTTGGTTCAAGTAAGGTTAAGAATTTTAAATATTGGATAACCTCGCCATCGCTTGTATTTAAGAAGTACTGATATATCTCATAAGCGTTTGTAAGCTCTTCATCAAGCCATAAAACACCGCTTTCGCTTTTACCAAACTTGTTGCCATCAGCTTTTAATAATAGATGTGAACTTAAACCGACTGCTTCTTCATTAGTTGACTTTAGTTTACGAATCAGTTCTAAACCGGCTGTAATGTTTCCCCACTGATCAGAACCGCCAAATTGCATTTTACAACGATAGTTTTCAAATAAATGCAGAAAATCGATTGCCTGAATAATCATATATGAAAACTCAGTATATGAGATTCCGATATCCAATCTTCTTTGAACTGTATCTTTGGCTAGCATATAGTTGACATTGAAGTGTTTACCATAATCTCTTAAGAAGCTGATTGTATCAATATCTTTAATCCAATCATAATTATTAACATAGATAACTTCATCAACACCAATGATTTTTTCGATTTGAGCTTTAATTTTTTCGGCATTCTTTAATGATTCTTCTAAAGTCAACATTTTCCGTTCGCCCGTTTCTCTTGGATCACCAATCAATCCGGTTGCTCCACCAATTAAGACAATTGGTTCATGCTTGTGTTTTCTTAGTAACATCATTCTAACAATTTGTACTAAGTGTCCGACAGTTAAAGACTCTGCGGTTGGATCAAAGCCGCAATAAAAGCGAACGCTTTGTTCGTTAAGCATTTTTCGGGATAACTCTTCATTGCTGACATCTTTAATTAATCCCCGCCAAAGTAATTCTTCATATAATTTCATAAATGTGCTCCTATGCAAAAAGTCCTTAAATAGGACTTTATTATTTATTGTGTTGTTTGTCGCTTGACAATATAGTGTGGTAAGATGATTCTCGTTTGATCTGCTTCACCTTGACTCATTAACTTGGTTAATAAACGCATTGAAACAGCACCAATATCATAAACAGGAATATCAATTGAGGTTAAGGTGGGTCTAGCCAATAAAGCATACTTCGTATTTTGGAACCCTGCAACTGCTAATTCACTTGGAACTTTATGTCCATTATCACGAGCAATGTTCATAAATGATACAGCAATTGAATCGCGAACGCCGATTGCGGAATCTACTGTCTTGCCGCTAAAGAACGTTTGGAAGTGTTGGCGATTAATGTTTGTATCACCACTAGTTCTAAATATTCTTGGCTCAAGGCCGGCTTCTTGCATTGCCTTTAAATAGCCTTCCTCTTTTTTCTCGTTAACTGAATATCTTCTTGCGGTACTCAATAAATAAATGTCTCTTCTTCGATCATCAATCATTAGCTGAGTAATTTCATAAGCTGCTTTTACATAGTCGATTGAAACCATTGGTACATTCGGATCATCAGTCACAACATTTGCGAAAACAAATGGGATATTATTGCTTTGAAAAATCTTTTTGATTTCGGTTACCTTATCTTCACTTAACTCATCGTTTAAATATAGGACACCGTCAACTTGCTCAGCAACAATATCTTGTAGCGTATCGTGAACGTCAACATCCTCCCTAATTGAAAACAACTTAATGGAATACTTGTAGTTTTGAGCAATATCGCCAATTCCACCTAGCATTTCTGAAACAGATGCTCTAGTGATATCAGAAATAACAACCCCAACGGTTGTTGTTTTACGACTTGCAAGACCACGGGCAATCACGTTTGGACGGTACCCCAATTCCTTAATGACTTTCAAAACACGTTGTCTTGTTTCCTCTTTTACCTTTTCAGGATTATTTAAAACCCTGGAAACCGTTGCTAGGGAAACCCCTGCAGCTCCGGCAACGTCATAGATGGTCGCATTGCTCATATCTCTACCCTTTAGATTTAAACTGCCTTAAAACTTTAGGACTAATTCAAACCTTTCCCCTTTCTTTTTAATCTGATATTCTAATAATGCCCATTGGAAATAATTGCTATTTACCGTTATTGCACACCAATGACATTACGTAAAACAAGGAGATTTTGCTTTTTTAAAACGTCAATAACTAACTACTTAGACGAAAGCGGTTAAATAAAATCCGTAATTGCTACTTTTAAATCTAAATAGCAATGAAATTCTTGTTTGTCTTTTAAAAACGCTCGGCTTATTAACATCATTTTTAATCTCTTCTGCTTCTTATCTTATCACAAAATGAAAACTCTTTCAAGCAGAACATGAAAGCAATTTCATTTATTAAATTTATTTTTTAAGAAAAAAATAAAGAGGTATGAACCTCTCTATCTTTATCGCTTTTCTTTAATTCTTGCTGCTTTAGATGATAATGTGCGAATATAGTATAGTTTCGCTCTTCTAACTTTACCAGATCTAGCAATTTCGATTCGATCAATTGATGGTGAATGAACTGGGAAAGTTCTTTCAACGCCAATTCCGTAGGAAACTTTACGAACAGTAAATGTTTCTGAAATGCCGCCACCTTGTTTCTTGATTACTAGTCCTTCAAACATTTGCAGACGCTCTCTTTGTCCTTCTTTAATCTTAACGTATACTTTAACAGTATCACCAGGACTAAAGGCAGGTACGTCTTTAATGTAAGATTTAGTAATATCAGCAATTAACGCTTGTCCTTTTAATCTCGACATATAGGCTCACTCTCTTTCTTCCAATGTTCATGCCAGTTTAGACAGCGGACCATTGTGCATAATACGACCTTTTAATTATAGCAAAATATAACTAAAGTTTCAACTCTTTTATTTGATTACGATTCAAACAATGTTGGATCGTTGAAATAATCAGTAATAAAGAAGGCTAAATATAGGTTTATAATTTCAATAATTTCTGTTTTCATTTCTAAGATTCGTTCAACATTTAATTCTGGATCTTCAACATCTTGGTCTGATGAAACAAACATCTCTTTGCTAATCCAGTTTGAATGTGAAAGAATAATTGGTTTATCAACTCTTTCTTGCAGAAAAATACTTTGACCCCAATAATACTCTGGTTTATAATAAATCCCTAATAAATCCATCACTGTTGGTGCTAAATCATAGTGGGAAATTAGTTCGCTATTGATAGTACCCTGAGGTAGTTTTGAGCTTGAAATTATTAGTGGTACCTTATCAATTTCATAAGCACGTTCACTATTTTGTGTAAATGTTTCTGTTAAATCAAGACTTGAATAGTTTTTATGATCACTATATAAAATGATTGTTGTTGAATCTAATAAATCTTTTTCCTCTAAACTGTCTAATAAAATTCCCAATCCTTTATCAAAATCCATTTGTGCTGCCATTAACGTAAAGAACTGAAGTTCCAACATTGACATTTTTTCTTCTTTTTCCCGCATCTTTAACATATAAAACGGCGAATCCTCTGGAAAATCATTTTCTGCAACATAGTTTAAAATGGCTTGATAATAGGGTTCCAACTCTTGACGATAGTTATTATGTGGTCCGTGTGATGTAACCGTTAAAATATATGAGTAAAATGGGCTTTCTTGAATTGGTGCAATCTGATCAATCATTTGTTCGATCATTTCCGAGTCTAAGGCCCAAAAATCAGTTTTACTTAGCTCCATATCTTCTTCACTATAGAAGTTCTCAAATCCGAGGTTAGGAAAGATTACATTTCGGTTAAAGAATTCACCTTCAAAATTGTGAAAGGCTGATGTTGTATAGCCGTTTTGCAGTAAACGATACGGTAATGCATTATAATATATGTTTTCACCGTATGTATGCATAAAGTTATCCTGATTGAAATACATCATTGACGTCAATGATTTGAATTCGGCATCATAGGTATAGTTTCTAACGGCTGCCGAATAAAAGTTATCAAAATAAATACCACGATTCATTAACCTGAATAGGTTTGGTGTCAGGATTGGATCAAATGCATACTGTTCGCCGGTTTCAAGCATAATCATAATAACATTGTCGCCTTGTAGCTGATTGAAGTAAATTGAAGGAATAAAATCCTCTGGTTCTAGTTTTTCTTCAATATATGCCAAGTAGTCTTCTTCTCTAAAGCTTGAGTCAAATCGATTAGAGATAAAGTTAATGATATCCTGTGTATGATATGTTAATAATCCAAATCGTTCAACATACAGTCCTTTATCTTGGGGGATCTTATAGACCAAATAATTATAACTGCTTAAAAGTACTGGAGCTGCAATTAAAGATCCAATTACTAATGATGTATAAATTAAGTGTCTAAAAACACGTCTTTCTTGGCTTGGTTCATGAAGATATGTTACTTTCTTAAGCAAAATGATAAACCCGATTACAATTCCTAAGACCATTAACCAAAAATACCACTGGAAGGAAACCCATGGTGGATATTTTAATCCAAATGTCATTGTGTTTCTACCAAATTCAAAAAGCATGGCAATACTTGTTACGTCATTTTTGAAGTAATAGAGTGTTGAATCCATAACAAATATTGCGAGTAACAATATAATGTAGACCAAGTAAGCAATAAAACGTTTTTTATTGTTCTTAAACAACGTGATAATGCAAAAGATAACGCCAACATTCAAGAGAGTCATAACCCAATGACCGATTGGCATACCTAAACTGAATTTTAATAAAAAAACAAGTTCAAAAAGGACGGCAACAAATGCAGCGATTAAAAACTCAAAAATTAAGTTTCGTTTAGCCAGGTTTTTCAGCTTGGTTAATATGTTCGTAAAAATCATTTTATTCCCTCTTTGCAGAAATATGATATATATATCATACTATTAGTTTTGTTAAAATGCAAATTTACTTAGTATTCTTGGAAATCTTTTCCATTAATGCTTGAACAGCTTTTATTCGCTTAGCCTTATTATATAAATCCTTGCGTTTATGATAGGTTTGAGAAAGCGCTTGTTCATTTCGCCATTTTTGAATATTTTCATGATGGCCTGACAATAACACTTCCGGCACTTGATGACCTAGATAGTTTTCTGGTTTTGTGTATTGCGGGTATTTTAGTAAGTGGTTTTCTAAACTATCGTTCTTTACCGAGTCTTCTAAAATGACACCCGGAATCAGCCGTACGACTGCGTCTGCAATAACCATCGCCGCTAGTTCTCCACCGGTTAAGATGAAATCGCCAATCGATAATTCAAAGTCAACATAATCCAAAACTCGAGCATCAACGCCCTCATAATGACCACAGATGAAAATCAAGTGTTTGTTTTTTGCCAATCTTCTAGCCGTCTGTTGTTTAAAAACTTTTCCTTGTGGCGATAACAGGATAATAACACTATCTTTTGATTTTAAGGCCATCAGGGCGTCATATAGTGGTGGAAAAGCCATTACCATTCCTTCGCCGCCGCCATATGGTGTATCATCTACCTTATGATGTTTGCTGTGGCTATACTTCCGAATGTTATGAACAGAAATTGATACTTTGTGTCTAATAATTGCTTTTTTGATAATTGATGTATCTAAAAAGTTTACAAACATTTCCGGAAACACGGTTAAAATATCAATCTTCATAACAATCCCTCAATCATCTTAATAACAATCCTATCTTCATTGATTTCCGCGATAAAATGTTCGCTAAATGGGATCAATGTTTTTTTGCCTGAGCTTTGTCTGACTTCAATCATATGTCCCTGCGGAACTTCCAATACACGAATGACAGTTCCAATCAGCTCACCTTTATCACCAAAAACATCTTTATCAACTAAATCGTGATAATGAAATTCATCTTCCAATAACTCGTCTCTTGGATCATCATTACTATATAAATCACAACCCTTAAAGGGAAGGATATTGTTGATATCATCGTATCCCTCAAACTTGACAATCAAAAGATTCTTTTGTTGTCTAACCGCTTTGATCTTTAAGATGTGATCTTGATTGTTTAAACGAACAATAACTGTTTTATCAACGAAAAAGCGGTTAAAATCACTCAAATTGTAGATTTTAACCTC
>Ga0172382_10001961_pt1 | contig 35447 bp, 36 predicted proteins | sample Leawel138RmetaG_FD_122245 | JGI IMG/M metagenome (GOLD analysis project Ga0172382, IMG submission 122245) | Leachate microbial communities from a municipal landfill in Southern Ontario, Canada - Leachate well 138R metaG | ecosystem: Engineered > Solid waste > Landfill > Unclassified | place...
ATGCCGCCTACTGGCGCGCGCGCGAGGGGGAACTGGCCCGCACCATCCTCGCGGTGCCGGGCGTGCGCGCGGCGCGGGTCCATATCTCGAGCCCCGGCAACCGCCCCTTCGCCCGCGACCTGCATCCGGCCGCCTCGGTCACGGTGACCATGGCCGGCGCCCCGCTCGAGCCGGCGCAGGCGCGGGCCCTGCGCTGGCTGGTCGCCTCGGCGGTGGCGGGGATGGCGGCCGGCGATGTCGCGGTGATCGATTCGGCCTCGGGCCTGGTCATGGCCGAGGATGGCGCCACCGCCGGCGACACCATGGCCGAGAACCTGCGCCAGCGCGCCCTGCGCCTGCTCGAGGCCCGGGTCGGCATCGGCAACGCGGTGGTCGAGGTCACGGTCGAGCGGGTGAGCGAGAGCGAATCGATCATCGAGCGCCGCCTCGACCCCGAGAGCCGCATCGCCGTCTCGACCGAGACCGAGGAGCGCCAGAACGCCTCGCAGGGGGGCGGGCAGGGTGCGGTCACCGTGGCCTCGAACCTGCCCGACGGCGAGGCCGGCAACGATGCGCCCGGGCCGCAGAGCAGCGAATCGACCAGCCGGGTGCTCACCAACTACGACCTGTCCGAGACCAGCCGCGAGATCCTGCGCGAGCCGGGCGACGTCCGCCGGCTCTCGGTCGCGGTGCTGGTCAACGATCCCGTCACCACCGCCGCCGACGGCAGCCGCGCCACCGCCCCGCGCCCGCCCGCCGAGGTGCAGGCGCTGGGCGAGCTGGTGGCCTCGGCGGTGGGATTCGACGAATCGCGCGGCGATGTGGTGACGATCCGCTCGATGCCGTTCGAGCCGGTCGCCTCCGGCGGCAGCGAGGGGGTGGCCGCGGGGCCGTTCCTCGACATGATGGGGCTGATCCGCCTCGGCGCGCTAGTGCTGGTGGCGCTGGTCCTCGGCCTGTTCGTGCTGCGCCCGATCCTCGCGCCGGGGCGGCGGGCGCCGCTGCCGGGCCTGCCGCCGCCGCCGCAGGTGCTGCCGCCCGGCGACACCGGCGAGGCCGGGGCCCCGGCCTGGGAGCCGATGACCGCCGCCATGGACCTGAGCGATTTCCCCGCGCTCGAGGAGGCCGAGGCCGTGGATCCGGTGACCCGGCTGCGCCGGCTGATCGAATCGCGCCAGGACGAGGCCATCCAGATCCTGCACGACTGGATCGACGCCCCGCCCGGCGAGGAGCGCGCCTGAGATGAGCCTCGCCGCCCTTTACGAATGTTTCGACAGCGCCCCCGCGCCCGCCGGCCCCGGTGAGGACTGGCTTGCCGGCCATGCCGCCGGGCTGGCCGAGGGCCGTGCGCTCGCCCTTGCCGAGGCCGATACCCTGCGGCACGAGACCGCGCGGGCGATCGCCGATCTCGGCCTCTCCTTCGCCGAGGCGCAGGGCCATGTCCTTGCCCGGCTGGCGCCGCTGTTCGCGCTTCTGGCCGACCGCGTGGTGCCGCGCCTCCTGCACGAGACCCTCGGCGCCGCGCTGCTCGACGAACTCGCCACCGCCGCCCGCGCCGATGCCGGGGCGCCGCTCGCGCTCTGCGTTGCGCCCGCCGATGCGGCGGCGGTCGAGGCGGTGCTGCCGCTCCTGCCCGGGGTCCGGGTCGCGGTCCGCGCCGATCCGCGCCTGACCCCCGGCGCGGCCCTGATCGGCCATGGCGACGGCGAGAGCGCCTTCGACCTCGACCGCCTCGGCCGCGACATCGCCGCCGCGCTCGCCGCCCTTTCCGACCTGATGCAGGGAGAGACCCGCCATGGATGATCCGGCCTTCACCGCCGCCGCCGGCCTGCCCGGGACCGGCCTGCTCCACGACCTGCCGATCGAGGTGACGATCTCGGTCGGCCGCGCCCGCCCCAGCCTGCGCGAACTGCTGGCGCTGGGCGAGAATGCGGTGCTGCTCCTCGACCGCCGGGTCGACGATCCGGTGGAACTCTATATCGGCGAGCGGCTGATCGCCCGCGGCCTGTTGCAGGAGGCCGGCGAGGGCGAGCCCGGCCAGCTCGCGGTGCGGCTGACCGAGGTGGCCGGCCCGCATGGCATGACCGGCTGAATGCGCGCCGCCCTTTTCATGGCCGGGGTGCTGGCGCTCGTGGCCGCGCCGGCGGCGGCGCAGGGGGTCGCGCCCCTCGACCTGCTCGGCGCCGCCGCCGATGGCGGGGACGGCTCGCTGGCCGAGCGCGCGATCCAGATCCTGCTGCTGGTCACCGTGCTCAGCATCGTGCCGGGCCTCGCGGTCACGATCACCTGCTTTCCCTTCGTGGTCACGGTGCTGTCGATCCTGCGGCAGGCGCTCGGGATGCAGCAGTCGCCGCCCAACATGCTCATCATCAGCCTGGCGCTGTTCCTGAGCTGGTTCGTGATGGAGCCGGTGATGACCGCCGCCTGGACCGACGGGGTCGAGCCCTATGTCGCCGGCACGATCCCGCTCGAGGAAGCCGCGAGCCGCGCGGTCGCGCCGTTCCGCACCTTCATGGCCGCCCGCGCCGCGCCCGATACGTTGCAGACCCTCGCCGACCTGCGGCCGGGATCTGGCGCGGGCGGCGATGCGCGCGAGGCGCCGCTGTCGCTGCTGGTCCCGGCCTTCCTGCTGTCGGAACTGGCGCGGGCCTTCCAGGTGGGATTTCTGGTGTTCCTGCCGTTCCTGGTCATCGACCTCGTGGTGGCGGCGGTGCTGATGTCGATGGGGATGATGATGGTGCCGCCGGCAATTGTCTCGCTGCCGTTCAAGCTCGCCTTCTTCGTGGTCGCCGACGGCTGGAGCCTGATCGCGGCCAGCCTGGTGCGCGGCTATGGCTGAGCCTTCAGCCGCGGATGATCTGCCGCGGCTCGGGCAGCCGGTATTCCTCGAGATTCACCCCCGGGCCGATCCGGTCCACCACCGCGAACAGCCCCGGCTCGGCCAGCGGCGTCAGGACACCGTGCCAGATGTTGCGGCCGATGTTGACCGCCTGCCCCGGCGCGGTGAGGAAGGCGCGGATCCCCCCGGGCACCCCGCCGCGGTCGCCGGCCACCACCACGAGGAACGGCTCCTGCGTCATCGGGATGAACGCCTGCGAGCCGAGCGGATGGCGCTCGAGCAGGGTGAGGGCGAGGGGCAGTCGCGCCGCCTCGGAGCGGAACAGGCTGATGCCGCCGCGCCCGGCCGCATCGAAGTCGAGCCGCGCCCGGTCATGCCAGCGCCCGCAGCGCCCCTCGTTGATGAGCCGGTCCGGATCGCCCGCGCAGTCGAGGATATCGCCGAAGGGCGCAAAGGCCGCGGGCGTCAGCGGTTCGGTGTGGATGGTCATGGGTCCTCCTGGCGCAGGCGGCGGGGGGCTGTCTGCCCCCCGCACCCCCCGAGAGTATTTGCACAAGGATGAAGGGTCAGAGGGTCAGCGAAGGGTGGCGGTTCACGTCCTTGTAGAGGAGGTAGCGGAAATCCTCGGTCCCGGTGGCGAAACAGGCCTGCGGGCAGAAGGCGCGCAGCCACATGAAATCGCCCGGGCCGACCGTCACCCAGTCGCGGTTCAGCAGATAGCGCGCCGTGCCCTGCAGGACATAGAGCCCGTGTTCCATCACATGGGTTTCCGCAAAGGGGATGCGGCCGCCGGGGCGGAAGGTGACGATGTTCACATGCATGTCGTGGCGCAGGTCGGCCGGGTCGGCGAAGCGGGTCGTGCCCCAGAGGTCGGTGTTCGCCATCCAGTGGACCGGCTGCTCGTCGTCATGGCTGATGATCGCCTCGGGCGGGGTGAGGCCGGCGGCCGGCTGCCAGCGCTTGCGGATCCAGTGCAGGCGCAGCGGGGTGTCGCCCTCGTTGTGCAGGCTCCAGCCGGCGCGCGGCGGCAGGTAGGCGAAGCTGCCGGCGCGCAGGGCATGGCTCTCGCCGGCAAGGGTGAGCACGCCCTCGCCCGCCGCCACCAGCAGCCCGGCCTCGGCGCCGGGATCGGGCTCGGGCCCGGTCGAGCCGCCGCCCGGCGCGAGTTCGAGCGCATATTGCGCGAAGGTCTCGGCAAAGCCGGTCAGCGGCCGGGCGAGGATCCAGGCCCGGGCCCCCTCCCATCCCGGCAGCAGCGAGGCGGTGATCCCGCGCTGCGTGTCGGCGGGGATGAAGGCATAGGCCGGGGTGAAGACCGCGCCGGATTGCGCGGGCTCCTCGGTCTGGGGCGGCAGGCCGCCGGGCGGGAAGGCATAGCTGCGGCTCATGGCAGCAGCGCCTTCAGCCGCAGTCCGGCGATCCGCTCGACCTGCGCGCAGGCGGTGGCGAATTCGCGCCCGGTGTCCTGTTCGATGCGCTTGCGCATGGCGGCCATGATCTCCTTTTTCGTGTGGTCGCGCACGGCGATGATGAACGGAAAGCCGTGCCGGTCCATATAGACCGAGTTGAGCGCCCCGAAGGCCGCCCGCTCCTCGTCGGTCAGCGCATCGAGGCCGGCGCTGGCCTGTTCGGCGGTCGAATCCGGGGTGAGCCGTTTCGCGGCCGCGAGCTTGCCGGCAAGGTCGGGATGGGCGCGCAGCACCCCGAGCCGTTCGTCATGCGCGGCCGATCGGAAGGCGCGCGCCATGGCATTGGCGAGCCCCGTGGCGGTGTCATGCGCGGGGCCAAGCTCCAGTTCGTAGGCGCGTTCCGCCACCCAGGGGCTGTGTTCGTAGATGCCGCCGAAATGCCGCATGAATTCCTCGCGCCCCATCCGCGAGGGGCGCAGGCGGTCCACCGGCGGATTCACCCGCGCCCAGTGCGCGGCGATCTGGCCGCGGGTCGCGAACCAGGCGCCGCCCTTCTGGCGCGCATGGTCGAGGAACATCCGCAGCCCCGCGGTCTTGCCGGGGCGGCCGGCAAGGCGGCAGTGCAGGCCCACGGTGAACATGCGCCCGCCTTCCGCGTGCAACTCGTTGAACGTGTCGCAGAGATAGTCGCCGAAATCGCGCCCGGTCACCCAGCCCGGCGCGGTGGCGAAGCGCATGTCGTTGGCCTCGAGCGTGTAGGGAATCACCAGCTGGTCGCGGTCGCCGGCCCGCAGCCAATAGGGCAGGTCGTCGTCATAGGTGTCGGAAATCCAGTCGAAGGCCCCGGTTTCGGCGGTCAGCCGCACGGTGTTCTCGCTGCAACGGCCGGTATACCAGCCGCGCGGCGGCGCGCCCACCACCTCGGCATGCAGGCGGATCGCCTCGGCGATGGCGGCGCGCTCCTCGGCCTCGGGCATGTCCTTGTGCTCGACCCATTTCAGGCCGTGGCTGGCGATCTCCCAGCCCGCCTCCTGCATCGCCGCCACCTGGAGCGGCGCGCGCGCCAGCGCGGTGGCCACGCCATAGATGGTCAGCGGCAGCCCCAGGCCGGTGAACAGCCGGTGCAGCCGCCAGAAGCCGGCGCGGGCGCCGTAGTCGTAGATCGACTCCATGTTCCAGTGCCGCTGCCCCGGCCACATCGCCGCGCCGGCGATGTCGGACAGGAACGCCTCGGATGCGGCATCGCCGTGGAGGGTGCAGTTCTCGCCGCCCTCCTCGAAATTGAGCACCATGCTCACCGCGACGCGGGCCTCGCCGGGCCAGTGCGCCGCGGGCGGGTTCGGGCCGTGGCCGGCGAAATCGCGGGGATAGCGTGGGGGCATCGGACTCTCCGTCATTGCGTCATGGATAGGCCCCCGATGCGGGGGCTTGCAAGACGGGTGGCGGGGCCTAGGCTGGCACCGATCAGCGGGAGGGGGCGATGGCCGAAGGGTTTCTCACCACACATGTGCTGGACACGGCGCGCGGCTGCCCGGCCGCGGGGCTGCGCATCGCGCTGTTCCGCCTCGGGCCCGGGGGGCGGGTGCCGCTGGCCGAGGCCCGCACCAATGCCGACGGCCGCACCGACGCGCCGATCCTGCCGCGCGAGGGCTTTGCGCCGGGGCAGTATGAGCTGGTCTTTCACGCCGGCGACTACCTGCGCGCCTCGGGGCAGGCGGGGGCGGCGCCGCTGTTTCTGGACGAGGTGCCGATCCGCTTCGGGATCAGCGAGGATGCGCATTACCATGTGCCGCTGCTGCTCTCGCCCTACGGCTATTCGACCTATCGCGGCAGCTGAGCGGCAACCGGGCCGGCCCGGCCGTCAGTGTGAGGCGGTGCGGCCGCCACGCAACGGCGGGAGGATGACCCCGGGCATGCCGGCAATCGCCCCCGAAGCGCCCGCCGCCCCTTGACGCCCCGCGCGGGCGGGTGGACCTTCGGGCAAAACCACGGACGGGGACGGGAATGGACGCGACAATCCTTGCGGTCTGGGCGGAATTCGCCGTGCGCTGGCTGCATGTCATCACCGCGATCGCCTGGATCGGCTCGAGCTTCTATTTCATCGCCCTCGACCTCGGCCTGCATCGCGACCGCAATCTCGCGAGCGGTGCGGATGGCGAGGAATGGCAGGTCCATGGCGGCGGCTTCTACCATATCCAGAAATACCTCGTCGCCCCGGCCAGCCTGCCGGAACATCTGGTCTGGTTCAAATGGGAGAGCTACTGGACCTGGATCTCGGGCTTCGTGCTGCTGACGCTGGTCTACTGGCACGGGGCCGAGCTATTCCTGATCGACCCCGAGGTGATGGACCTTGCGGTATGGCAGGCGGTGGCGATATCGGCGGCCTCGCTGGTGTTCGGCTGGCTGGTCTATGACGCGCTCTGCAAGCTGCTGCTGAAATACGACATGATGGTGCTGATGGTCGCGCTGTTCGTCGTGATCGTGCTGATGGCGCTGTTCTATACCCATGTCTTCAGCGGCCGCGCGGCGCTGCTGCATCTGGGCGCCTTCACCGCAACGGTGATGACCGGCAACGTGTTCTTCGTCATCATCCCCAACCAGCGCGTGGTCGTGGCCGACCTCAAGGCCGGAAGGGTGCCGGATGCGAAATACGGGCGGATCGCCAAGCAGCGCTCGACCCACAACAACTACCTGACCCTGCCGGTCATCTTCCTGATGCTGTCGAACCACTATCCGCTGGCGTTCGGGGGCGACAACGCCTGGGCGATCGCCTCGCTGGTGTTCCTCATGGGGGTGACGATCCGGCATTTCTTCAACACCATGCACCAGCGCAAGGGGCAGCCGTGGTGGACCTGGGCCGCGACCGCGGCGATCTTCGCGGCCATCGTCTGGCTGGCCTGGCCCGCGCCGCTCGAGGATTACGAGGACACCGCGCTGAATGCCGCCGGCGCCCGCTATGCGCAGGCCGAGGGGTTCGGGGACGTGGCCGACATCGTGCTCGGCCGCTGCTCGATGTGCCACACCGCCGAGCCGTTCTGGGACGGCATCCCGGTCGCGCCGCGGGGCGTGGTGCTCGATTCCCCCGAGGCGATCGCCAACCACGCGCGCGAGATCTGGTTGCAGGCCGGCGTCACCCGCGCCATGCCGCCCGCGAACGTGAGCTTCATGGAACCCGGGGAACGCATCGCCATCCGCCGGTGGTTCGAGAGCGCGTCCTGATCCCGACAAGGAGAGCAAGATGACCAGTCCCGCCCCGCCCGTCTTTCCCGACCTGAACGGCATGTCGGTCTTCGTCACCGGGGGCGCCTCGGGGATCGGGGCGGCGCTGGTGCAGGGCTTTGCCGCGCAGGGGGCGAAGATCGCCTTCTGCGACCTCATGGACGGCAGGGCCCATGCCGATGCGGTCGAGGCCGCGACCGGCAACCGCCCGCTGGCCCTGACCGCCGACATCACCGACACCGGCGCGCTGCTGGCGGCGCTCGATGCCGCCGCCGGGGCCCACGGGCCCATTGCCACGCTGGTGAACAACGCCGCCAACGACACCCGGGTGCCGGCCGACGATGTGACCCCCGAGATGTGGGACCGCAACCTTGCCCTGAATCTCGACGCGCATTTCCACGCCGCCCGCCATGTCGCGCCGATGATGCGGGGCCTGGGCGGCGGCTCGATCATCATGTTCTCCTCGGTCACCTGGATGATGGGCGCGGCCGATATCGTGCCCTATGTCACCGCCAAGGCCGGGATCGTCGGCATGACCCGGGCGCTGGCCCGCGAATGGGGCGGCGACATGATCCGGGTGAATGCGATGGTGCCCGGCTGGGTGTTCACCGAGCGGCAGTTGCGGCTCTGGGCCACGCCCGAATCGGTCGAGGCCTTCATGAAGCGCCAGTGCCTGCCGGTGCGCCTCGTCCCCGAGGATCTGGTGGCGCCGGTGCTGTTCCTGGCTTCGGGCGGCGCGCGCATGATCACCGGCCAGTGCCTGCCGGTCGATGCCGGCGTCGTGCATACGAGCTGAGCCATGGACTGGATCGCCGTCGACTGGGGCACCTCGAACCTGCGCGCCTGGGCGATGCGGGGCCGCGAGATGCGGGCCGAGGCCGTCTCGGACCGCGGCATGGGCGGGCTGGCCCCGGACCAGTTCGAGGATGCGCTTCTTGCCCTGATCGGCGACTGGCCGGGCCGGGCGGATGTGATCGCCTGCGGCATGGTCGGGGCGCGGCAGGGCTGGATCGAGGCCCCCTATGCCATGACCCCCTGCCCGGCGCGCCCCGGCGCGCTGGTCGAGGCCCCGACCCGCAGCCCCGGCCTGCGGGTCCGCATCGTCCCCGGCGTGGCGCAGGACCGTCCCGCCGATGTGATGCGCGGCGAGGAGACCCAGATCGCCGGCTTCCTGCATCTCAACCCCGGCTGGGACGGCACCCTGTGCCTGCCCGGCACCCATACCAAATGGGTCCAGCTCAGCGCCGGCGAGATCGTGTCGTTCCGCACCTTCATGACCGGCGAGATGTTCGCGGCGCTGGGCGCCCATACCGTGCTGCGCCATTCGCTGGCCGGCGAGGGCACCGACGACGAGAGCTTCGCGCAGGCGGTGGCCGAGGGCATGGCCGCGCCGGCGCAACTCGCGCAGCGGCTGTTCGCGATCCGGGCCGAGGGGCTGCTGCACGGGCTGGCGCCGGCGCAGGCGCGCGGCCGGCTCTCGGGCCTGCTGCTCGGGGCCGAGCTGCAGGCGGCCCGGGGCTGGTGGCTCGGGGCCGACATCGCCATAGTAGGCAATGACGCGCTGGCCCGCCGCTACCGGGCCGCGCTCGCGGCGCAGGGCGCGGCGCCCGGGATCGCGGACAGCGACACCGTGACCCGCGCCGGCCTGATCGCCGCCCGCGAGGGAGCTGCTTCATGACCCGCCCGCTGATCGCCATCCTGCGCGGCATCACCCCCGACGAGGCGGTGCCCGCCGCCGCGGCGCTGATCGAGGCCGGCATCACCATGATCGAGGTGCCGCTGAACTCGCCGCATCCGATGACCTCGATCGCCGCCATGGCGCGGCACTTCGGGACCGGGGCGCTGATCGGCGCCGGCACGGTGCTCACCCCGCGCGATGTCGGGGAGGTGCGCGATGCCGGCGGCCGGCTGGTGGTCTCGCCCGACTGCAATCCCGAGGTGATCGCCGCCACCCGCGCCGCCGGCATGGAAAGCTGGCCCGGCATCATGACCCCGACCGAAGCCTTCGCCGCATTGCGCGCCGGCGCCACCGGGCTGAAGCTGTTCCCGGGTGCCCTGATCGGACCCGAGGGATTGCGCGCCATCCGCGCCGTGCTGCCGCAGGGCACCCGCGTCTATGCCGTGGGCGGTGCCGGGCCGGGGAATTTCGCCGACTGGCTTGCCGCCTCGGCCGACGGGTTCGGGATCGGCTCGGCGCTCTATCGTCCCGGGATGGGGGCCGCGGACATCGGCGCCCGCGCCCGCACGCTCGTCGCGGCCTTCGACCGCGCCCTGACAGGAGAGACCACCGCATGACTGCCGCCACCGTTTACGACGACACCATCTGCCTGCTGGGCGAGGGGCCGCTCTGGCATCCCCTGCGCCGCGAGCTGTTCTGGTTCGACATCCTCGGCCGCACCCTGCACAGCAAGGGCCGGCACTGGCGGTTCGAGCGGGTGGTGACCGCCGCGGGCTGGGTGGACGAGGACCGGCTGCTGGTCGCCTCGGACCGGGCGCTGTCGCTGTTCACCCTCTCGAGCGGCCGGAACGAGGACATCTGCCCGCTCGACGCCGACAATCCCGGCACCCGCTCGAACGACGGCCGCGCCGATCCGCAGGGCGGGTTCTGGATCGGCACCATGGGCCTGGGCGAGGAGAAGGGCGCCGGCGCGATCTGGCGCTGGTATCGCGGCACGTTGCGGCAGTTGTTCCCGGAAATCTCGATCCCGAACGCGATCTGCTTCGCCCCCGACGGGCGCACCGCCTATTTCGCCGACACACCCGAAAAGATCATCCATCGCGTCGCCCTTGATGCCGAGGGCTGGCCGGCGGGCGCGCCCGAGATCCATGTCGACCTGCGCGACACCCCGCATTTCCCCGATGGCGCGGTGGTCGACAGCGCCGGGACCCTGTGGAACGCGCAATGGGGCTCGTTCCGGGTCGCGGCCTACGACCGCGACGGCCGCGAGGTGGCGGCGATCCCGTTCCCGGCCGCGCAGACCTCGTGCCCGGCCTTCGGCGGCGAGGGGCTGCGGACCCTGTTCTGCACCTCGGCCGCGGCCGGGCAGAGCCAGCGCCACCTTCTCGACAACCCCGAGACCGGCCGCACCTTCGCGATCCCGGTCGACACCAGCGGCCAGGCCGAACACCGCGTCATCCTCTGACCGCGCCTTTTCCTTCATTTTCGCCCGGAGCCCCGGAAGGCGGGGCCCCGGCTCAGATCACCCCGATCTCGGCCAGCGCCCGCGACAGTGCCGGCGGCAGCCGGTCCTCGCCGGGCCTGAGCGCGGTGAGATCGGGCGGCGCATCCCCGGGCTGGAGATAGCGCCAGCCCTGGAACGGCTGCCGCGGCGCCGGCGCCACCCGCACCAGCTCGGGATCGAGGACGATGGCGCAGCGTTCGATCCCGTCGGCGCCGGTCACCCGGTCGAGCCGGCGGATGCGCTGCCGGCACAGCACCAGCCCCTTGATGACCCAGTAGATCGAGCCGCCGTCGAGCAGTTCCTCCCCGCGCCGCGGCCACATCCGGGTGGTGTGGCGCGGCAATCCGTCCGCGGTCTGCGCGCGTTTCTGCTGCTGCCAGTCGGCCAGATCGGCGACATCCTCGGTCCCGACCGAGAGCTTGATGAGATGCAGGCTGCCCGTCATGGTCGCGACTTCTCGATTCACCCCCAGATATTGTGCTAGCCTAGAGCGCCCGCCGCGATTCTTCCAGAACCCCCTGCCCGAGGTGACCGCCCATGTCCCGCTTCTTCGCGCCGATCGCCGAACAGATCTGGGACATGAAATATCGCCTGAAGGGCGCGGACGGGGCGCCGGTCGATGCGACGATCGAGGACACCTGGCGCCGCGTCGCCCGGGCGCTGGCCGCGGTCGAGGCCGATCCCGCCGGATGGGAGGAGCGGTTCTTTGCCGCGCTCGAGGATTTCCGCTTCCTGCCCGCCGGCCGCATCCTTGCCGGGGCCGGGACCGGGCGCGAGGTGACGCTGTTCAACTGCTTCGTGATGGGGACGATTCCCGACAGCCTTGACGGCATCTTCACCGCGCTGAAGGAAGCCGCGCTGACCATGCAGCAGGGCGGCGGGATCGGCTATGACTTCTCGACCATCCGCCCCCGGGGCGCGCCGGTGCACAGCGTCGGGGCCGATGCCTCGGGGCCCCTGTCGTTCATGGATGTCTGGGACGCGATGTGCCGCACGATCATGTCGGCCGGCTCGCGCCGCGGGGCGATGATGGCGACCATGCGCTGCGACCACCCGGATATCGAGGATTTCATCGCCGCCAAGTCCGACCCGGCGCGGCTGCGCATGTTCAACATGAGCGTGCTGGTCACCGATGCCTTCATGGCCGCGGTGAAGGCCGATGCCGGCTGGGATCTTGTGTTCGGGGGCACCACTTTCCGCCGCCTGCGCGCCCGCGACCTCTGGGACCGGATCATGCGCGCGACCTACGACTATGCCGAGCCGGGGGTGATCTTCATCGACCGGATCAACCGGCTGAACAACCTGCAATATGCCGAGACCATCGCCGCCACCAACCCCTGCGGCGAGCAGCCGCTGCCGCCCTACGGTGCCTGCCTGCTGGGCTCGGTCAATCTGGCCCGGCTGGTGACGGACCCGTTCGGGCCGCAGGCGGCGCTCGATCCCGACGCGCTCGACGAGCTGGTGACGGTCGCGATCCGGATGATGGACAATACCGTCGATGTCTCGAACTTCCCGCTGCCGCAGCAGCGCGCGGAGGCGCAGGCCAAGCGCCGCATCGGCCTCGGCGTCACCGGGCTGGCCGATGCGCTGCTGATGACCGGGCTGCGCTACGGCTCGGACGAGGCCGCGGCGCAGACCGGCGACTGGCTGCACCGCATCGCCCGCGCCGCCTATCTGGCGAGCGTCGATCTCGCGCGCGAGAAGGGGGCGTTTCCGCTGTTCGACCGCGACGCCTTCCTTGCCTCGGGGACGCTCGCGCATATGGATGACGACGTGCGCGCCGCGATCGACGCGCACGGGATCCGCAACGCGCTGCTCACCTCGATCGCGCCCACCGGGACGATTTCCCTGCTGGCCGGCAATGTCTCGAGCGGGATCGAGCCGGTGTTCGCCTATTCCTACTCGCGCAGGGTGCTGCTGCCCGACGGCAGCCGCATCGAGGAGGAGGTGGTCGACTACGCCGTGCAGATGTGGCGCGAGAAGATGGGGGATGCGCCGCTGCCCGGGCATTTCACCGATGCGCAGACCCTCGCGCCGCTCGAGCATGTGAAGATGCAGGCCGCGGCGCAGGTCTGGGTCGATTCCTCGATCTCCAAGACCATCAACTGCCCCGAGGATATCTCTTTCGAGGATTTCCGCGAGGTCTACATGTCCGCATGGGACCAGGGCTGCAAGGGCTGCACCACCTACCGCCCGAATCCGGTGACCGGCGCGGTCCTGACCGCCGCCGCCGTCGAGGCGCCCGCCACCCCCGGCACCGGCCTCGCGCTGACCGGAGAGCCGGCGCCGCGGCCGGTCAGCCTCGAGGGGGCGACCTACAAGCTGAAATGGCCCGACAGCGGCCATGCGATCTACATCACCATCAACGATATCATGCAGGACGGACAGCGGCGGCCGTTCGAGATCTTCATCAACTCCAAGAACATGGAGCATTTCGCCTGGACCGTGGCGCTGACGCGGATGATTTCCGCGGTGTTCCGCCGGGGTGGCGACGTGAGCTTCGTGGTCGAGGAGCTCAAGGCGGTGTTCGATCCGCGCGGCGGGGCGTGGATGGAGGGGCGCTACATCCCCTCGATCCTTGCCGCGATCGGCGGGGTGATCGAGCGGCACATGATCGCCATCGGCTTCCTCTCGGGCGAGGGGACGGGGCTGGGTTCGGACCCGGCGGCGGGGATCGCCATGCCCGGGCCGCGCGGCGGCAGGAGCTGCCCGTCCTGCGGCAGCCACGACCTGCGGATGATCGAGGGCTGCCTGACCTGCGCCGCCTGCGGGTATTCGCGCTGCGGATAGGGGCGCGCCGTCATGGCGCGCCCCGGTCTTTCGGCTTACTGGAAGTCGGCCAGGTTGTCCTGCGTCACGAGGTCGAGGCCGGTGTAGATGATCTCGTCCACCGTCTCGCCGTTGTGGATCGCGAGCAGGGTGTCCATGGCGACCTGCCCTTCCTCGTAGGGCCGCTGGCCCACCAGCGCGTCGGCATAGCCCTCGCCCAGCATCTCGAGCTGCGACGGCAGGGTGTCGGCCACCACCAGCGTCAGGCTGTCGGGGGCGTTGTCGACGAAGTTGCGCCAGCCGTCCGGCGCGAACATCGGCCAGCCGCCGACCGGCACGATCGCGCCGATATCGGGATTGGCGGTCACGAGGTCGTTGGCCTGCTGCACCGCCAGCGCCGAATCGTCGTTGCAGAAGGTCGGCGAGCCGTCGACCTCGGTCCAGTCGGACCCGGCGAGCGCATCGCGCACGCCCTGCACCCGGTCGGCAAGGTTCGGCGCCGCGGCACCGCCCGAGATCATGCCGTAGGTGCCGCCATCGGGCGCGAGCTGGAGCAGCATCTCGCCCAGCGCGAAGCCGAAGTCGTAGTTGTTGGTGCCGATATAGGCGGTGCGGCCCGAATCCGGGGCGTCCGAGTCGAAGGTGATGACCGGAATCCCGGCCTCGATGGCGCGCTCGATCACCGTGGTCGCGGCGGCGACATCGGCCACCGAAATGGCGAGCCCGTCGATGCCCTGGGTGATGAGGTCCTCGATGATCTGCGACTGGGTCGCGGGCTCGTGCTCGACCGGGCCGAGATAGACGCATTCGACATTGCCAAGCTCGGCGGCACGGTCCACGCAGCCGTCGCGGGCGAAGTCGAAGAACGGGTTGTTCATCGCCTTGGGCACCACCGCGAAGCGCAGCATGTCCTGGGCAAGGGCCGGCCCGGCGAGCAGCGCGGTCGCAAGCCCGGCAGTGGCAAGAAGTCTGGTCAGAGTCATGGTCTTTCTCCCTTGTTGATCCGGGGATCGCGCCCCGGAATTCCTGCCCGGCAGCTGCCGGGCGAGATCGTGGCGGGCCGTCAGGCGGCCCGCGCGGATCGGAGCCGGTCCACGAACACGGCAGCGACGATGATGCAGCCGACCAGGGTCTGCTGCCAGTAGGGGTCGACCCGCGCCAGCACCAGGCCGTTGCGGATCACCTCGATGAGGATGCAGCCGATGATGGCGCCGGCAGCGGTGCCGACCCCGCCGAACAGGTTGGCCCCGCCGATCACCGCCGCGGCGATGATGGTCAGCTCGTAGGCATTGGCGAGGTTGGCCGGCGCCGAGCCCAGCCAGCCCGAGATGATGATCCCGTTCAGCCCCGCCGAGAGCGAGCACAGCACATAGACCCCGATCTTCACCCGGTCCACGTTCACCCCGGTGAGCAGCGCCGCATTCTCGTTGCCGCCGATCGCGTAGACATGCTTGCCCCAGGCGGTGTGGTTGAGCGCCACCCACATCACGAGGGCGAGGGCGATCAGGTAGATGAACGCCACCGGCAGGTTCGGGATGCCCTCGGGCATCGGGATCCGGGCCGAGGTCACGGCCAGGAACAGCCCCTTGTCCGGCCCGTCCGGCGAGGTGCCGCGCCCCTGCGTGGCCACATAGGTCAGCCCGCGCACGATCGACAGCGTGCCGAGCGTGGTGACGAAGGGCGCGAGCTTCAGCTTCGCCACCGCGAACCCGTTGGCCAGCCCGACCAGCGCCGCCGTCCCCAGCCCGGCCGCGACCGAAAGGATGAAGGCCGAGCCCGGGAACGGATAGAAGCCGATGTCGTTGAGCCAGCGCATCGCCAGCGAGGTCGCGGTCGCGGTCAGCGCCATGGTCGAGCCCACCGACAGGTCGATCCCGGCGGTGATGATGACCAGCGTGGTCCCGAGCGTGGCGATGGCGATGAACGAGAAGTTCTGCATCACGTTCGAGATGTTGCGCTCGGTCAGGAAATTGTCCGAGACCGTGGCCATCACCACGATCAGCACGATCAGCGCCCCCAGCACATAGGCCGACTGGCTGGCGAGGAACCCGCGCTGCCAGAAGCGCGTCTCGCGGACGTTGGAGAACCCCTGCACGCCCATCACGCCGCCCCGCTCACATGATTATAATACACATTCTTATTGTGCGGACACCGGCCTGTGCCTATATTCGCCGCATGAAACTGGAGTGGGACGACGCCAAGCGCCTGAGGACGCTGCACGAGCGTGGTCTCGACTTCGCGGATGTCGCGTTCGCCCGCTGGGACGAGGCGCTGACCGTCGAGGATGCGCGCGGCGACTATGGCGAGCGCAGGTTCGTCAGCCTCGTGCCGATAGACGGCCGCCTCTGCGTCGTCGCCTAGTGCTGGCGCGACGACGCGCTGCGGGTCATCAGCCTGCGCAGGGCGAATGCACGAGAGAGGAGACGTCATGAGCAGACCCAAGCCCCTGATCGCTGACGACGGCGAGGTGGCCGAGCTCGGCCCCGACTTCTTCGCAAGGGCACGGCGCGGCCGCCCGCCGCTGCCGCCCGAGCAGAAGAAGGTGCGCATGAACCTGATGATCGACGCCGACATCGCCGCCCGCCTGGGCGAGGTCGACAACAAGAGCGCCTTCGTTACCGAAGTGCTGCGCAAGGCGTTCACGGAAGAGTCCATCACGCCGCCTCCTTCGCGCCGGTGATCAGCGCGGTCACCTCGTCGGGCGAGGAATCGGCGATCGCCTTGTCGGCCACCTTGGTGCCGCGGCGCATGACGATCACCCGGCCGCAGGTCGCGAACACGTCCGGCATCCGGTGCGAGATCAGGATCACCGCGATCCCCGCCTCGCGCAGCCGGTGGATGAGGTTCAGCACCTCGGCCACCTGCCGCACCGAGATCGCGGCGGTGGGTTCGTCCATCAGGATGATCTTCGCCGCTGCCAGCCGGGTGCGGGCGATGGCCACCGCCTGCCGCTGCCCGCCCGACATCTGGCGCACATAGTCGCCGGCGCGGGTCTCGGATTTCAGCTCGGCGAACAGCTCCACCGCCCGCGCCTTCATCGCCGCATGGTCGAGGAGCCGGAACGGCCCGACCCGGCGCCGCAGCTCGCGGCCTAGGAAGATGTTCTCGGAGGCGGTGAGATTGTCGGCGAGCGCGAGGTCCTGATAGACGGTCTCGATCCCCAGCCGCCGTGCCTCGCCGGGCGAGTGGATGCTGACCGGCTGACCGTCCAGCAGCACCTGCCCGGAGGTGGGCGTGTAGATGCCCGAGATGATCTTCACCAGCGTCGACTTGCCGGCGCCGTTGTCGCCCATCAGCCCGACCACCTCGCCGGGCGCGATGGAGAGACTGACGTCGTTCAGCGCGTGGATGGCGCCGAACTCCTTGGAGATGTTACGCAACTCAAGCAGGGCCACCTGCTTCCTCCCTGTGATCCGGCCTCTTTTCCGGGCCGCGGTGGGTGTCTCAGCCTTGTGGCCGGAATTCATACTCCTTCAGGCTGTCCTCCTTCATCCGGATCGAGAACCCGGGCGCCGCGGGCGGCATGTAGGCCGCGTTCTCGATCACGCAGGGGTCGAGGAAATGCTCGTGCAGATGATCGACATATTCGATCACCCGCCCCTCGCGGGTGCCGGCGATGCACAGATAGTCGATCATCGACATGTGCTGGACATATTCGCACAGCCCGACGCCGCCGGCATGCGGGCAGACCTTCAGCCCGTATTTCGCGGCCATGAGCATCACCGCCAGCACCTCGTTCAGCCCGCCCATCCGGCAGGCGTCGATCTGCACCACGTCGATGGCGCCGCGCATGATGAGCTGCTTGAAGATGATCCGGTTCTGGCACATCTCGCCGGTCGCGACCTGCACCGGGGCCACGCCCTCGCGGATTTTCCGGTGGCCTTCGATGTCGTCGGGGCTGGTCGGCTCCTCGATGAACCACGGGTCCGCGAAGGCCAGTTGCCGCACCCAGTCGATGGCCTGCTCGACCTCCCAGACCTGGTTGGCGTCGATCATCAGCATCACGTCCGGCCCGCATTCCTCGCGGGCGATGGTCAGGCGGCGGATGTCGTCCTGAAGGTCGTGGCCGACCTTCAGCTTCACATGGCGGAACCCCGCATCCACCGCCTCGCGGCACAGGCGGCGCAGCTTGGCGTCGTCATAGCCCAGCCAGCCGGCCGAGGTGGTGTAGCAGGGATAGCCCTCGCGCTTCAGCACCGCCACGCGGTCGGCCTTGCCCCCGGCCTGCGCGGTCAGGAAGTCCAGCGCCCATTCCGGGGTGATGCAGTCGGTGAGATAGCGGAAGTCGATGCAGCGGACCAGTTCCGCGGGCGTCATGTCGGCGACCAGTTGCCAGACCGGCTTGCCGGCCTCGCGGGCCCAGAGGTCCCAGGCCGCATTCACCACCGCCCCGGTGGCGAGATGGATCGCCCCCTTGTCGGGCCCGATCCAGCGCAACTGGCTGTCGCCGGTCACATGGCGCCAGAACCGGCCCATGTCGGCCGTGATCCAGTCGAGCTCGAGCCCCACCACCAGATGCCGCAGCGCCCCGATCGCCGCGATCACGATCTCGTTGCCGCGGCCGATCGTGAAGGTCAGGCCGTGGCCCTCGTGCGCGCCGTCGGTCTCGAGCACCACATAGGCCGCCGAATAGTCCGGGTCGGGGTTCATCGCATCCGAGCCGTCGAGCTGCGCCGAGGTCGGAAAGCGCACATCCACGGTGCGCAGCCCGGTGATGCGGGTCATGCCCGGAATCCGCGGCGGGAATGAGGGGGTGCATGGCGCATGGTCGCCTCCGTGATCGCCTCCGTGCCGGCCCGGGCCGGGCTGCCCGTTAGCGCAATCAAGTTCACGCTTCGGCTGATTCTGCAAGGCGCCGCGCGCCCCGGGCCTGGCACGCTTCTTCATCTTTCCACAAATATCCCGGGGGGAGGCGCGTCAGCGCCGGGGGGCAGAGCCCCCCTCCCTTCCGTCTGCCATTCCGCCGTCGCGGCAGGGCGGATATGATCCGCCCATGCCTGCCCTGTGCCGCGACTGTCTGGAGGTGTTCGACGACGGCAGCCGCTGCCCGCGCTGCCGCTCGCCGCGCGTCGCCCGCCATGCGGAGCTGTTCGGCCTTGCCATCGCCCATATGGATTGCGACGCCTTCTATGCCAGCGTCGAGAAGCGCGACCATCCCGAACTGCTCGACAAGCCGCTGATCGTCGGCGGCGGGCGGCGGGGGGTGGTCTCGACCTGCTGCTATCTCGCCCGGATCAAGGGCGTGCGCTCGGCGATGCCGATGTTCAAGGCGTTGCAGCTCTGCCCGGGGGCGGTGGTGCTGCCGCCGCGCTTTCCGGCCTATGTCGAGGCCTCGCGCGCCATCCGCGCCATGATGGAGGAACTGACCCCGGCGGTCGAGCCGCTCAGCCTCGACGAGGCGTTCCTCGACCTCACCGGCACCGAGCGCCTGCACGGCGCGCCGCCGGCGGTGATGCTGGCGCGGCTGGCGCGGCGGATGAAGGAGGAACTGGGCCTCACCGGCTCGATCGGCCTGTCGCACAACAAGTTCCTCGCCAAGATCGCCTCGGATCTCGACAAGCCGCGCGGCTTCTCGGTGATCGGCCGCGCCGAGACCCGCGATTTTCTGCGCCCGCGCCCGGTGCGGCTGCTGTGGGGAATCGGCCCGGCGGCGCAGGAATCGCTGCACCGGGCCGGCATCCACACGATCGGCGATCTGGAACGCTGGGAGCGCGACGATCTGGTGCGCCGCTTCGGCGCCATGGGCGAGCGGCTCTGGCATCTCGCGCGCGGCGAGGACCGGCGGCGGGTGAGTGCCGACGAGCCGGTGCGCTCGATCTCGAACGAGACCACCTTCGACGAGGATACCGCCGATCCGGCGCTTCTGGACGGGCATCTGTGGCGCATGGCCGACAAGACCGCCTCGCGCGCCAAGGCGCGCGGCCTTGCCGGGCAGGTGGTGATGCTGAAGCTGCGCCGCGCCGATTTCCGCATCCTCACCCGCCGCCAGACCCTCGCCCATCCGACCCAGACCGCCGACCGGCTCTATCACACCGCGCGCGGGCTGCTGGAGCAGGTGACCGACCCCGGCCCGTTCCGGCTGCTGGGCGTGGGCCTGTCGGGGATCGGGCCCGAACGCGGCGACGATCCGCAGCGCGACCTTCTCGACCCAGCCGCCAGCCGCCGCGAGGGTGCCGAGCGGGCCGCCGACCGGGTCCGGGCCCGGTTCGGCGAGGGCGCGATCTTCAAGGGCCGCGGCTGGCGCTGAGCCGGGGGGCTCTGCCCCCCGGCGCTGGCGCGCCTCCCCCCGGGATACTTGCGGAAAGATGAAGGGGGGCGGGGCCCGTGCTCTGGTCACCTTCCGCGGCGCGGGCTAAAAAGGGCCGGGCGATCCGCCCGGGACGAGGGAGAGTCCATGTCGCCGACCGCCTCCGCACCGCGCCGCGCCCGGGCCGGGTTCCGCCGCCGGGTGGCGGTGCTGGCCGTGATCCTGCCGCTCGCCGCCTGCGCGGCCGCCCCGGTGCCCACCGGCATCGACGATCCCTGGGAGGCCGGCAACCGCGAGGTGCATGCGTTCAACAAGGGCCTCGACCAGGCGCTGCTGCGCCCCGCCGGCCGTGCCGCCGCGCATCTGCCCGAGGCGGTCCGGGTGCCGGCGGTGAATTTCGCCCGCAACGCCGGGCTGCCCTCGGCGATCGTGAACAATGTCCTGCAGGGCGATATCGGCGGCGCGGCCACCAATGTCATGCGCTTCGTGCTCAACACCACCGTCGGGGTGCTCGGGCTGGCCGATCCCGCCGGCGCCATCGGCCTGCACGAGGTCGATGCCGATTTCGGCGGCACGCTGGCGCGCTGGGGGGTGCCCGAGGGCGCCTATCTCGAGCTCCCGGTCCTCGGCCCCTCGACCGAACGCGATGCGGCGGGGCGGGTGGTCGACCTGCTGCTCGATCCGCTCGGGCATCTCGGCGGCGACCGGCTCGAGCCGATCCGGCGCGGACACTGGCCGGCCTGGGCGGCCGAGCAGGTGATCGACCGCGGCCGGTTCTCGGACACGGTGGATTCGGTGCTCTACGACAGCGCCGATTCCTATGCCCAGATGCGGCTCATGTATCTGCAGAACCGCCGGTTCGAGCTTGGGCAGGGCCGCGACGATGCCTATATCGACCCTTACGGCGACAGTTCCGCCTATATCGACCCCTACGAGGACCAGCCATGACCCTGACCCGCCGCCGCCTGCTCGCCGCCTCTTCCGCCGCGCTGGCCGCGGCGGCGCTGCCGGCCCGGGCGGCCACGCTCGACCAGGCGCAGGCGCTGGTCGGGCAACTGGTGGCCGAGATCAACCGCATCATCGCCTCGGGCGCCTCCGAGTCGGCGATGATCGGCGAGTTCGGCACCGTCTTCGACCGGTTCGCCGATGTGCCGACCATCGCCCGCTATACGCTGGGCGTGGATGCCCGGGCAGCCTCGGCGGCGCAGCTGCGCGACTATACCGCGACCTTCCGCAACTACATCGCCCGCAAATACGGCCGCCGCTTTCGCGAGTTCATCGGCGGCCGCATCGAGATCGTCACCGCGCGCCAGGTCCCGAACGGCATCGAGGTCGAGACCCGCGCCGTATTGCAGGGCCAGGCGCCGTTCCGGGTCGACTGGCATGTGTCCGACGCCTCGGGCAGGCTCGCGTTCTTCAACATCATCATCGACGGCGTGAACATGCTGCTGTCCGAGCGCACCGAGATCCAGGCGATGCTGGACCAGAGGGGCGGCAGCCTCGAGCGGCTGACGCGGGATCTGGCGGCGGCATAGCCCCGGAGCGGCCGCCCCTCAGTTCCGGGGCGGGCCGAAGATCTCCTCGAGCGCGCGGTCGATCGCCTCGGCCGAGGAATCGCCGCCGCCGGGCGGGCCGAAGACCTCGCGCAGGGCCGCGTCCACCGCCGGGTCGGTCACGCCCAGCGCCGCGCCCGGCTCGCCGGTGCCCTCGGCCAGCAGGCCGGTCGGATCGACGAAGCCCGCACCGGTGCCCGAAGGCTCGGTCATCGGCAGCGGCACCGGGGTCGCGCCGGCGAGGACGCCCTCCATCGTCTGGCGCCAGATTTCCGCCGGCAGGCCGCCGCCCGTCACCCCGCGCAGCGGCGTGTTGTTGTCGTAGCCCATCCAGACCCCGACCACATAATCGGCCGAGAAGCCGATGAACCAGGCATCGCGCGCCGCGCTGGTGGTGCCGGTCTTGCCGGCCAGTTCCCAGCCGGGGATGCGGGCGCGCTGGCCGGTGCCCTGTTCGATCACCCGGTTCATCATCCAGATCAGCTCGCGGTCCATGCCCTCGCGGATCACCCGCTCGCCGATGCCGCCGGACTGGTCCATGAGCGGGGTGCTGTCGCCCTCGAGGCGCAGCGTGCGGATCGCATAGGGCGTCACCGAGGAGCCGCCGTTGAGGATGCCGGCATAGGCGCCGGTCATCTCGATCAGGGTCGCCTCCGAGGCGCCGAGCGCCAGCGCCGGCCCCGAGGCGAGGCTGCTGTCGATGCCGAACATGGTCGCCACCCGCGCCACCGCGTTGCGGCCGACCCGTTCCGACAGCCACACCGCCGGGATGTTGCGGCTCTCGGCCAGCGCCTGCACCAGCGTGATCGGACCCTTGAACTCGCCGTCGTAGTTGCGCGGGCTCCAGGGGCCCGAGCCGGGGACGTTGATGGTCAGCGGCGCGTCGTCGATGGTCGACCACGGGCTGATGTCGTTTTCCAGGGCGGCGGCATAGACGAAGGGCTTGAAGGCCGATCCGGTCTGGCGCAGCGCCTGCGTCGCCCGGTTGAAGGCCCCCGAGGCCCGCACGTCGCGGCCGCCGACCATGGCCCGCACCGCGCCGTCGGCGCCCATCACCACGATCGCCGCCTGCGCCTGCGAGCCGGCGCTCACCTGGGTCTCGAACACGTTGGACAGCGCCTCCTCGGCGGCGCGCTGGATGCGGGGGTCGAAGGTGGTCTCGATCACCACGTCCTCGGTGGTGGTGCGGGTGAAGAAATCCGGGCCCTGCTCCATCGCCCAGTCGGCGAAATAGCCGCCGCTGCCGCTGCGGGCCTGCTGGCCGAGCTCGGCCGGATGTTCGCGCGCCTCCGCGGCCTGGGCCGCGGTCAGGTAGCCCTGGTTCTCCATCAGCCCGACCACGACCCGCGCCCGTCCCTGCGAGCGGGCGAGGTTGCCGGTCGGCGCATAGGTCGAGGGCGCCTGCAGCAGTCCGGCCAGCATCGCCGCCTCGGCCGGGCTCACCTCGGCCGCGGAATGGCCGAAATAGCGCTGCGCCGCCGCCTCGAAGCCGCGGGCGCCGCCGCCGAGATAGGCGCGGTTGAGATAGATGGTGAGGATCTCGTTCTTGCTGTAGGCGACCTCCATCGCCATCGCGTAGACCATCTCCTGGACCTTGCGCCACAGGGTGGTCTGGCGGCAGTCGGCCTCGTAGGCGGCCTCAGTGTCCCAGCGGGTCGGGTCGTAGGGGCGGCCGAGGCACAGCAGCTTGGCCGCCTGCTGGGTGATGGTCGAGCCGCCGTTGCCGTGCAGCGGCCCGCGCCCCTCGCTCAGGTTGATGCGGATCGCCCCGGCGATGCCGAGCGGATCGACGCCGGGATGCCACCAGAAGCGGCGGTCCTCGGTCGCGACCACGGCATTGACGAGGAAGGGCGAGACATCCTCGATCCGGGTGAGGTCGAACTGCTCGCCGCGCCAGGCGAAGGGCTGGCCGGACCGGTCGAGCATGGTGACCGAGCCGCGGGCGCGGCCGTCGAGCAGCGCGCTCACCGAGGGGAGCTGCACCGCATACCAGGTCACCGCCGCGCCGAGCAGCAGCGCGGTGACGAGGCCGAGCCGCCAGCTCACCCCCCAGACCACCCGCCAGACCAGCAGCAGGATGCCGGCGACCAGACCGGCGAGCCAGCCGACCGGGCCGCGGCGCTGGCGGCGCGGCGGCGGGCTGCGGCGGGGCTTGCGGCGCGAGCGCGCGGCCTTGCGCGGTGCGGTGCCGCCACCGCCCCGGCCGCCGCCGCCGCTTCCCCGGGTGCTGCCGCCACCGCCCGCCGGATACCGCCTGTCCGCGACCAGCGGCTGCCGTCTGTTGCCCTGTCCTGCCATCGCCTGCCCGTTCCTGCCCGGCTGTGCGCCCTTTGCGCCGCCGGTGTCCTGCCTGTTGTCGCGGACCATAGCCAGTTCCGGTGCCGATGTAGAGCGGGCGATTTCCTCACATGCGCTTTATCGCGGCGATGGCGGCAGACTGGACACGCGCTGCGGCCGCCCCTATTTCGGGCCGGCCATGGCGAAAGAGACCCAGCCCTCGAATTACCGCGTCATCGCCGAGAACCGGCGGGCGCGGCACGAATTCCAGATCGAGAGCGATCTGGAATGCGGCATCGTGCTCATGGGCTCCGAGGTGAAGGCGCTGCGGCAGGGCCATGCCAATATCGCCGAGAGCTATGCCAGCGTCGAGAATGGCGAGCTGTGGCTGACCAATGCCCATATCCCGGTCTACGAGCCCGCCCGCCAGTGGGGCCACGAGGAGCGGCGGCGGCGCAAGCTGCTGGTGAAGAAGACGGAACTCGCGCGGCTCTGGAACGCGACCCAGCGGCGCGGGATGACCATCGTGCCGCTGGTGATGTATTTCAACGACAAGGGCCGGGTGAAGCTCAAGCTCGCCATCGCCCAGGGCAAGAAGCTGCATGACAAGCGCGCCAGCGAGGCCGAGCGCGACTGGAACCGCCGCAAGAGCCGGCTCCTGAAGGAGCAGGGCTGACCGGCACCTCCCCGTCATTGCGGGGTCGCGCAGCGGCCGCGGCAATCCACCGCTCGGCCCATGGATTGTGTCGCCCGCGGCTCGCAATGACGGGGGCGTGCTGTTCGGCCCTGTGCCCCCGCCGCCGGGCCGGCGCAGCTTTTTTCCGTATCTCTACACGTTCTTGTGTCCTGCCTTGCGGAAATACGCTATATGGGCGGTGCCGGCACCCATGGGGCACGGGCGCCGGGTGCAATCCCTGACATCGGCCCCGAGGGGAGAGAACCTTGGAATACATCATCCAGATCATCGCCGGCCTCGTCACCGGCAATGCCACCGGCGCGGCCGCGAAGGGGGTCACGCTCGGCACCGTCGGCAATTCGATCGCCGGCGCGGTGGGCGGGCTCGGCGGCGGGCTGCTGCTGCCGAACATGGTCGCGAACGGCAGTCTCGACAGCATCCTGAGCGGCGGGATCGGCGGCATCGTGCTGACCGCCGTGGCCGGGGTCGTCAAGAACATGATGTCGAAGTCCTGAACCGCCCGGCCATGCGCCCGCCCCTTGCGGCGCGCATGGCCGTTCGCTAAGCCCGCCCCGATCCCCGGGAAGGCGGGACCATGGCCGATGGCCCGCGGACATCCGCCGCGGCACCGGCGGGCGCGCCCGGGTGGTCCCGTCTGTCCTGTCGCTCAAGGAGCAAGCCGATGTTCGACCGCCTCGGGGAACAGCCCGCCGACAAGATCCTCTCGCTTATGTCCGCCTTCCGCGCCGATCCGCGCGCGGGCAAGGTCGATCTCGGGGTGGGCGTCTACAAGGACGCGACCGGCAACACCCCGGTGATGCGCGCGGTGCGCGCGGCCGAGCGGCGGCTGGTCGAGGCGCAGACCACCAAGGCCTATACCGCGCTGGCCGGCGACCCGGCATTCGCCGATGCGATGATCGCGCTGGTGCTGGGCGATGCGGTGCCGCGCGCGGCGGTGGCGGCGGTCGCGACCCCGGGCGGCACCGGCGCGGTGCGGCAGGCGTTCGAACTGGTGCGCATGGCGAACCCCGCCGCGAAGGTCTGGGCCTCGGACCCGACCTGGCCCAACCATCTGTCGATCATCCGCCATCTCGGCATCCCGCTCGAGAGCTACCGCTACTTCGACGAGGCCACCCGCGGGCTCGACCGCGAGGGGATGCTCGCCGATCTTGCCCGGGTCGCGCCCGGGGACGTGGTGCTGCTGCACGGCTGCTGCCACAACCCGACCGGGGTGAACCCGGATGCCGACGACTGGGCGCGGATCATCGCCGTGCTGCAGGAGCGCGGCGCGGTGCCGATGGTCGACCTCGCCTATCAGGGCTTCGGCGACGGGCTCGGAGAGGATGCGGCCGCGACCCGGGCCATCGCCTCGGCCTTTCCGGAATGCCTGATCGCGGCCTCCTGCTCGAAGAACTTCGGCATCTACCGCGAGCGCACCGGCATCCTCATGGCGGTGATGCAGGATGCGGGGCGCCGCGATCTGGTGCAGGGCAACCTCGCCTATCTCAACCGCCAGAACTATTCCTTCCCGCCCGACCACGGCGCGCGGGTGGTGGCGACGATCCTCGGCGACCCGGAGCTGCGCGCCGACTGGGAGGCCGAGCTCGAGGAGATCCGCGCCGGCATGCTCGCGCTGCGGGCGCAGCTTGCGGACGAGCTGAAGCGGCTGACCAATTCCGACCGTTTCGAATTCATCCGCAGCCATCGCGGCATGTTCAGCCGCCTCGGCGCCAGCCCCGGGCAGGTGGAGCGGATGCGCGCGGCGCATGGCATCTACATGGTCGGCGACAGCCGCATCAACATCGCCGGGCTGAACCGCGACACGGTGCCGGTGCTCGCCCGGGCGATCGTCGAGGCCGGGGTCTGACACCGGGCCCGGGGGCTCCGGCCCCCGCCCGTGCCCTCAGGGCGCGGCGGTGCTGGCGCGGGCGATGACGCCGGCCGCGGCCTCGATCGCGCCGGTGCCGTGCGGGGCATTCAGGGCCTGCAACCCGGCCTCGATCGTCGCCAGGGTGCCGAGGATCATCTGCGCGTTCACATGGCCCATATGGCCGATGCGGAACCAGGCCGATTGCGGGTCGCGGCCAAGGCCGACCCCCAGCGTGAGCCCGGCGATGTCGCGGGTCCAGAGGCGCAGGCGCTCGCCCAGGTCGCCGCCGGCATGGATCGCCGTCACCGCATGCGAGCGGGCGGCGCGGTCGGGCACCTCGATGCGGATCCCGCCCGCGGTCCCCCAGGCATCGACCGCGGCCCAGATCGCCTGCGCGAGCACGGCATGGCGGTGCCAGATCGCCGCGCGCCCCTCGGCCCGCATCAGGTCGAGCGCGGCGCGCAGCCCGTAGAGGTGATGGGTCGGCGCGGTGCCGTCGAAATACTGCCAGAGCCCGTCGTCGGGCCGGGCGCGCGGGCGCCAGTCCCAGTAGCGGCTCACCCCGTCGAGCCGGTCGCGCGCGGCGGCGGCGCGGGGGCCGAACCAGACCAGGCCGAGGCCCGGCGGGGTCATCAGTCCCTTCTGGCTGGCCGAGAGGGTGATGTCGACGCCCCAGGCGTCCATCTCGAACGGCTCGCAGCCCAGCGAGGCCACGCAGTCGGCCGCGAGCAGCGCCCCGTGGCCGGCGGCATCCATGGCCCGGCGCAGCGCGGCAAGATCGCTGCGCACCCCGGTGGCGGTATCGGTCTGGCAGACCAGCACCGCGCGGATGTGGCCCCCGCTGTCGGCGCGCAGCCGCTCCTCGAGCCAGCCGGGATCGGCCGGGGCGCCGCCGGTGAATTCCTGCAGCTCGATCCCGATGCCGAGCCCGCGCGCCATGTCGGCCCAGCCATGGGCGAAATGCCCGGTCGAGAGCACCAGCGCCGTCTCGCCCGGGGCGAGGATGTTCGACAGCGCCGCCTCCCAGACCGCATGGCCGTTGGCGATATAGACCGCCACCTCATGCGCGGTGCCGGCCAGCCAGCGCAGGTCGGCGGTAAGGCTCTCCATCAGCCCGAGCAGCGCCGGGTCGTAGATGTCGGGCGCCGGCCGGTGCATGGCGGCGAGCACCGCGTCGGGCATGACCGAGGGGCCGGGGATGGCGACATGGGGACGGCCGGCTGCGAACATGGGACTCTCCTGCAAGCCGCGCGAACCTAGGAGGATCGCCGGTGGCGTCAACCGGCCGCGTGATGCCGCCCGGCTTGCCCCGCGCCGGGTTTTCGGTCAGTGACCCGGAGAGCGGGCCGCATCCGGCCCGGGGAGGAGCCCGTGGAGAGCCGCGACCCGCCGCCCGCAGGGGCACCGTCCGCGCCGGTCCCGATGCCGGTGCCGGCGCTGCGCGACCGGCTGCACCTGCTGCTGGCCGATCACGGGCTGCTGCGCCTGGTCTGGCACAACGAGGCCGAGATCGCGCCCGGGGTCTGGCGCGCCAACCAGCCCGGTCCCGGCAGGCTCGCCGGCTGGCGGGCGCGGGGCATCCGCTCGGTGCTGTCGCTGCGCGGCGGCCAGGACGAGGCTGCGGCCCGGATCGAGCGCGCCGCCTGCGCCGCGCTGGGCCTGCATTACGAGGTCACCCGGCTGAGCGCCACCAGCGCCCCCTCGCGCGCCGCGCTGCTCGACCTGCTTGCCCGGTTCCGCCGTATCGAGCGACCCTTCGTCATGCATTGCAAGTCGGGCGCCGACCGCACCGGGCTGGCGGCGGTGCTCTACCTGATGGGGATCGAGGGTCGGGGCTGGGACGAGGCGCGGCGGCAGTTGTCGCTGCGCCATGCCCATGCGAAATGGACCCGGGCCGGGATCATCGACCATCTGTTCGAGACCCATGCGGCCCGGCAGGAGACCGGCCCGATCGGGATCGAGGAATGGATCGCCACCGAATACGACCCCGCCGCCCTGACCCGCAGCTTCGCGCAGGAGCGCGGGCGGTGAGCCGGTGATGCGGCAGGGGCTCATGGCATGGCTGTGGCGCGGCTACATGCGGCGGCACTGGCGGCTCATGGCGCTCGGGCTGGTGCTGATGGCGGTCGAGGGCGGCTCGCTCGGGCTGCTGGCGTGGATGATCGGGCCGATGTTCGACGAGGTGTTCGTCGCCCGCCGCACCGGGGCGATCTGGACCGTCGGGCTGGTGATCCTCGCGATCTTCGTGACCCGGGCGCTGACCTCGGTGGCGCAGCGCATCATCATGGTCCGGCTGAGCGAGACCGCGGCGGCCGAGATCCGCGGCGACCTGCTCGCGCATCTCATGGCGCTCGACGGCGGCTTTCACCGCGACCATCCGCCCGGCACCCTGATCGAGCGGGTGCAGGGCGACGTCGGGGTCACGACCGCGATCTGGAACACGGTGGTCACCGGACTCGGCCGCGACGCGGTGTCGGTGATCGCGCTGCTGTCGGTCGCGGTCTCGATCGACTGGCGCTGGACCGCGCTGGCGCTGGTGGGGGTGCCGGTGCTGGTCGCGCCCTCGCTTGCGATCCACCGGCATGTGCGCCGCGCGGCGACCGCGGCGCGCCAGGTGGCGGCGGCCATGGCGATGCGGCTCGACGAGGTGTTCCACGGGCTGGTGCAGATCCGGCTCAACGGGCTGGAATCCTACCAGTCCGGCCGCTTCCGCCGCCTGATGCGCGCGAAGATCCGCGCCGAGACCCGCGCCACCGCCGCCCAGGCGGCGATTCCGGGCCTCATCGACATCATGTCGGGGATCGGCTTTCTCGGGGTGCTGTGGTGGGGCGGCACCCAGGTGATCGCCGGCGCGCGCACGGTCGGCGACTTCATGGCCTTCTTCACCGCGATCGGGGTGGCCTTCGATCCGGTGCGCCGGCTCGGCGCGCTCTCGGGCCAGTGGCAGCAGGCGGCGGCCTCGGTGGCGCGGGTGCGCGACCTGCTCGAGACCCGGCCGGACCTGCCCGAGCCCGCGCATCCGGTCCCGCCCCCCGCCGGCGCGCCCGAGATCCGCTTCGAGGACGTGCGCCTTGCCTATGACGGCAAGACCGTGCTCGACGGGCTGAGCTTCACCGCCCGCGCCGGGCAGACCACCGCCATCGTCGGCGCCTCGGGCGCGGGCAAGAGCACGGTGTTCAACCTGCTCACCCGGCTGGTGGATGCCGATTCCGGGCGCATCACCCTTGGCGGGGTGGCGGTGGGCGACATGGCGCTGGCCGATCTGCGCGGGCTGTTCTCGGTCGTGACCCAGGACGCGGCCTTGTTCGACGAGACCCTGCTCGAGAACATCCTGCTCGGCCGCGAGGACGTGGCACCCGAGCGGCTGGACGCGGTCCTTGCCGATGCGCAGGTGGCGAGCTTCCTGCCGCAGCTCGCGCTCGGGGCCGAGACTCCGGTCGGGCCGCGCGGCTCGGCGCTCTCGGGCGGGCAGCGGCAGCGGGTGGCGATCGCCCGGGCGCTGCTGCGCGATGCGCCGGTGCTGCTGCTGGACGAGGCGACCTCGGCGCTCGACACCCGCTCCGAGGCGCTGGTGCAGGCGGCGCTCGACCGGCTGGCCTCGGGGCGCACCACGCTGGTGATCGCGCACCGGCTGAGCACGGTGGTCGGCGCCGATCACATCATCGTCATGGATGCCGGCCGCCTGGTCGAGCAGGGCCGCCATGCCGAGCTGATCGCGCGCGGCGGCGCCTATGCGGCGCTCCATGCCATGCAGTTCCGCGACCCGGCGCCCGGGGATGGCGGCGGCCCGCCCTTGCGCCGGGGGTGAGGCGGGTTATCTTGCATCGCAGATCGGAGTTTTCATGGCACGGACCATCCTCACCCTCACCGGCCCCGACCGTCTGCGCTTCCTGCAGGGCCTCGTCTCCAACGACCTGCGCCGGCTGCCCGAGGCGGGCATCCTCTATGCCGCGCTCCTGACCGCGCAGGGGAAATACCTTGCCGATTTCTTCCTCGTCGATGCGCCCGATGCGGTGCTGGTCGACGTGAAGGACAGCCATGCCGACCTGCTCGAGGAGCGGCTGACCCATTACCGCCTGCGCGCCGATGTGCGGATCACCCGCAGCGACACGGGCGTGACCCTCGGCACCGGCCCGGTGCCCGAAGGGGCGCTGCCCGATCCGCGCGACCCGGCGCTGGGCTGGCGGCTCTATGGCGGCGCGGCCGGGCCGGAACCGGCCGGCCGCGATGCGCTGCGCATCGCGCATCTGATCCCCGAGACCGGGATCGAGCTGACCCCGGACAGCTATATCCTCGAGATGGATTTCGAGCGGCTGGGCGGGGTCGATTTCCACAAGGGCTGCTATATCGGCCAGGAAGTCACCGCGCGGATGAAGCACAAGGCCACCCTGCGCAAGGGGCTGGTGCGGGTCCGGCTCGAGGGCGAGGCGCCGCCGCCCGGCACGCCGGTGCTGATGGCGGACGGGCGCGAGGCCGGGACGCTCCATACCAGCGCCGGCGGGCGGGCGCTGGCGTTCCTGCGCTTCGACCGGATGGACGGGCCGCTGGTGGCCGGCGCGGCGCGGGTGCTGCCCGATCAGGCCAGATAGGCGAAGCGGGCCGCCAGATCGTCCCACAGCGCCGGCGAGGCGGCGGCGAGCAGCACCCCCTTGCGCCGCTGCGCGTCATAGGGCGCGCCGTCGAGGAACCGCACCACCCCGCCCGCGCGCGCGACGCAGAGCGCGCCGGCCGCGTGATCCCAGGGATGCGGCACCGGACCCGAGAGCAGGAACTCGACGCTGCCCTGCGCCAGCATCCGGTATTCATGGCAGGCGCAGCGCAGCGAGGTGGCCCGCGCGAAATCGACCAGATCCCGCGACAGCCGCAACTGGGTCTCGCGCGCGAACAGGCCCATCGGCACATAGCCGTTCAGGCGGCGGGTCCGGCCCTCGTCCGAAGTGGCGACCGGGCGCCGGTCCGCCGGCCGGGCAAAGGTGGCGGGGGCATCCGTGCCGGCCTCGATCCAGTCGTCCCCGACCGGATCGTAGAGCATCCCCCAGACCGGCACCCCGTGGTGGAGCACCGCGACCATGCTGCCGAACAGCGGCAGGCCCTTGGCGAAGTTCCAGGTGCCGTCCACCGGGTCGATGACCACCGCCCATTCGGCCTCGCCCATGCGGGCGCGCAGGGCATGGTCGGCGGCGACGGCCTCCTCGCCCAGCACCTCGGCCTCGGGCCAGAAGTCGCGGATGGCGGCGGTGATCTCGGCCTCGGCCTCGGTATCGGCGCGGGTGACGAGATCGGCCGGGCCGGATTTCGCATGGACATCCCCCGGCGCCAGCGCCCGGAAGCGCGGCAGGATACGGGCGCGCGCCGCATCGCGCACCGCCGCGACGATCCGCGGCGGCAGACGGTCACTGAGCATGGATCATCCTTTCAGGCGCCGGCGGGCCGAAGAATGCCGCGCCGCAGATACGGATTTACGCGATCGCCCCTTGCGAACCAAGTGTTGATCGGTGGGCAGTTAGGCCCTATATCCTGCAACGCAGCCACGCGAGACGACGGGATGCCCGGAGCCGGCCCGGAAGGGGATGAGCAGCCGGACCGTGGGCATCGGAACGGATCTGCGCCCGGCAACGGGGCGCCTTTCCAAGTCATGCGCCCACCGCAGGACCGACATGCAATCTTTGCATCCCAGAATCAACGCCAAATCTGCATATTCCGCACGAGCCGATCGCACGCAAGACAGAATAAAGTAAGGACGACAGATGAAGGATTTCGTCGACGCCACCGCCTTCAACAACGAGCAGGGCAACCGCGCCCGCAAGATGTTTGCCGCCGTGGTGCTGGCTGCGCTCGACGACGCCATTGCCGACGACAAGAAATACGGCAACGGCCCCGAGCAGATCGCCCGCTGGGCGCGCTCGCGCGACGGGCGCGAGGTGCTGACCTGCGCCGGGATCGACCCGAACGAGCGGGTGGTCAAGGGGCTGATGGAATTCGTCTCCAAGGGTGTGCGCACCTCGGTCGCGCTGTCGCGCGAGGAGAGCGAGCGCCGCCACGCCGCCCAGGAAGCCGCCGCCGCCGCGGCCCGCGCCGCCGCCTGAGAGCGGCCCGCCTGACCGGACTGCGGCCGCACCGGCGGCCGAAACGGGCCTTCGGGGCCCGTTTTCGTTGGGCTGTCGCGGAAGCATTCCGTAGTAAGACGGGCCAGCAGTAAGACGGGCCCGCCCCGGACGGGGCCGGGGCTATTCCAGCTCGCGGCTCGAGAGGATGCGGAAGATCTCGCGCCGGACCAGCTTGCGCACGTTGCGGGTGATCCGCTCGCCCAGCGCGCCGGCCAGTTCGTCGCGCAGGATTTCGGCGATGAGGTCGCGCAGCACCTCCTCCTCGGGCAGGCCCTGAGTGCCGAACAGCCCCTCGAAGAGCGACTCGTCCTCGCCGGCCCCCTCGACCGCCGCCATCAGCCCGGGATCGTCGTCGTCCTCGTCCTCCCCGGTGGCGGCGGTTCCATCCGCCATGACGGGGGCGGGGGGTGGCTCCCCTGCGGTGTCGGCGGGGGGCAGGGCGGGGGGCAGGGCGGCGGGGGGCTCGGCCTCCCCGTCCGGCGCCTCGTCCGCGGCCCCGCCGGCCGCCCGCCCGCGCGAGCGGAACACCGGCGCGCCGTCGGCCAGGGCTGGCGGCCAGTCGAGCGGCGGCGCGGTTTCGGAGCCGTCGGGCTCGAAATCCTGGTCCTGCACGGTCACCGCGGCCTCGAGCCGGGCGACCCGGCGGGCCACGGCGAGCGGATCGTCGGTGCCTGCCTCGCCGACCCGCAGGGCCGGGGTCAGGACCAGCGGCCCGTGCCCGGCCGGCGGTTCGGGGGCGGTCGCCGGCGGCTCATTGTCGGCCGCTTCGGCCCCGGCCTCCCCGTCCCCCTCCGGCGGCCGGTCGCCATCGGCGATCAGGCGGCGGATGGAGGACAGGACATCCTCGATCTCGACATTGGTGACGGGGTCCGACATGCGACCTGCCTGTTCTGCGCTGCTGCCCGGGGCCTGGGGCGAGTCTAGCCGCTCGGGCCCCGCCTGCCAACCGAAGCCTCGAATTGGTGCTATTCTCCGATGGCCCGCAGGACACGGTCCAGCGCCCGCCCCTGTTCCGACAGCGCCGCCGGCGCGTGTTCGACCATGCGGTAATAGGCATCGGGGTCGTAGATCTGCACGTCGAGGCCCAGATTCTGCGCGGTCAGCAGCCCCAGCGCCGCGAGCAGCCCGTAGGAGGCCACGGTTTCATCGACCTGGGCCGAGATCAGGTTGGCCCGGGCGTCGAGCAGCTCCTGTTCGGCGTTCAGCACGTCGAGCGTGGTGCGCGCGCCCAGCGTTGCCTCCTCGCGCACCCCTTCGAAGGCGCTCTGCGCCGCCTGCACCTGCCGCTCGATCGCCTGCGCCTGCGCCCGCGCGACCTCGACCCGCGACCAGGCGCCGGTGACGTTCTGGGTCACGGTCTGCACCGCGGTCAGCAGCCCGGCCCGGGCCGCGTCGCGGCGGGCCATCGCCTGCCTGGTCTGCGCGGCCAGCAGCCCGCCCTGATAGATCGGCCCGCCGATATTGACGCCGATCCGCTCGCTGGTGCCGTCGAAATCCCAGGTGGTGCCGATCTGGCCCTGCAACGTCACCTGCGGCCGGCTGGCGCGCGATGCGAGCTCGACCGCGAGTTCGGCCGCCGCGACCGAATGCTGGGCCTGCGTGATGGCCGGATGGTTGCGGCTGGCCCAGGCCATGGCCTCGTCCCGGCCCTGCCGCAGCGGTGCCGGCGGCACCGGGGCGAGGGTGCCGGGCGGGCGGCCGACCGCGGCCTCGAACTCGGCCCGGGCGGTGACGAGGCCGCCCTGCTCGGCCGCGAGCAGGCTGCGCGCCGCGGCAAGCCGGGCCTCGGCCAGCGCCACATCGGTGCGCGTCACCTCGCCCACGTCGAAACGGTCCTGCGCGGCGCGCAGCTGCTCGGTGATCAGGCGGACGTTGTTCTCGCGCAGATCGACGAAGGCCTGGCTGCGGCGGACGCCGGTATAGGCCTGGACGATGCGCTGGAGGATCTGCTGCTCGGCCTGGATCAGGCCCTGGCGGGTGGAGAGCACGGTCTCGCGCTGGATATCGACCCCGAGCGCGCCGCGCCCGCCGTCCCAGAGCGTGACCTCGGCGGTCAGGCTGAGCGTTGCGGTAAGCGTGTCGGCCATCGGCGAGGTCGGATAGGTGGCGGCGATCTGCGTCCCCCAGTTCACGATCGGCCGCAGCCGGGCAACGGCGCTGGCCACATCCTCGTCGGCAGCGCGCAGCAGGGCGCGGTTCTGGTCGAGGACGCCGGAATGCTCGTAGCCGTAGGCGAGCGCGTCGGCGAGAGTCTCGGCCGGGGCCGCGGCCGGGGCGAGCGCCAGCAGGAGCGCGAGGGCCGCACCGCCGGCCCGGGCAAGAATTCCTGTCACCATGCGCCCGTCCCCCCCGTGTATCCTAGAGCGTGAACGCCTGCGCCCGCGCATGGCCCGGCAGCACCGGCGCGGTGGCGTTGAACACCCCGCGCCACGAGATACGCCCGCCGTGCCGGACCCCGAGCCGGACTTCGCCCAGCGGCCCGTCCATGAAGATCGCGGCGATGCGGCCGCCGTCCTTGAGCTGGGCGGCGGTGGCCGCCGGGATCAGGTTCACCCCGCCCTCGAACAGGATCGCGTCATAGGGCCCGGCCGAGGGCACGCCGGCCTCGAGCGGGGCGCGGAACACCGCGGCATTGTCCACCCCGGTCTCGCGCAGGGCTTCCTCGGCGCGGGCGGCAAGGGTCTCGTCGCTCTCGAGTGCGGCGACGAACTGCGCCAGCCGGGCGATGACCGCGGCGCCGTAGCCCATGCCGGCACCGACATGGAGCACCGAGTCGCCGGGGCCGATGGCCAGATGCTCGAGCATCTTGGCGAAGCTGCGCGGCTCGAGCAGGACCCGGCCGGGGGCGAGCTCGAGATTCTCGCCCAGATAGGCGAGCTCGCGCAGCGCCGGCGGGACGAACCGCTCGCGCGGGACCGAGAGCATCGCCTCGATGATCGGAAAGCGCGTCACGTCCTGCGGCCGCACCTGGGTGTCGACCATCACGTTGCGGCGGGTCGCGTAATCTGCCATGGCCACATCCTTCGCCCGAACCGGAGCCCGGTTCGTTCTCTGCCACATGCCGGGCGGCGCGGCAACGGTGGAACATGCCGCGGGGCGGATCGGCAGCCCTGCCCCCGGGCGCGGGGTTGCGCCCGCAAGCGCGGCTACTATAAGGCGGACGGTTTGCGCGATGCCCGGGGGACAAAATGCCGAAGAGAACAGACATCCATTCGATCCTGATCATCGGCGCCGGCCCCATCGTCATCGGCCAGGCCTGCGAGTTCGACTATTCGGGCGCCCAGGCCTGCAAGGCGCTGCGGGAAGAGGGGTATCGGGTG
>Ga0172382_10001963_pt1 | contig 35399 bp, 39 predicted proteins | sample Leawel138RmetaG_FD_122245 | JGI IMG/M metagenome (GOLD analysis project Ga0172382, IMG submission 122245) | Leachate microbial communities from a municipal landfill in Southern Ontario, Canada - Leachate well 138R metaG | ecosystem: Engineered > Solid waste > Landfill > Unclassified | place...
CACTTCAGGTCAGCAGGTATTGAAACTGAGCCCGAATTCAACCAATGCTCAATTCAATGTTTCTGCACTTCCAGCAGGCGTTTACATGGTGAAAATTCAGTCAGGCAAACAGGTCTTGACCAAGAAAATCGTGGTTAAATAATAACCGATTAATAATCAATATAAATGCTCCCGATTTGGGAGCATTTATTTTTTGTAATAAATTATTTCAAAGCATTTTGGAAAACCGAAATGAATGCTTACATTTGCAACCCGAAATTTGATTCACCAAAAGAAATTAAAATTACAAAAGTGGATACTTTAAGTTATAAAACCTTATCAGCAAACAAAGAATCTGCTCAGAAAGAGTGGCTTCAGGTAGATGCAAGCGGATTGAGTCTTGGAAGACTGGCATCCGGAGTGGCCAAACTGGCAAGAGGAAAACACAAAACAAGTTTTACTCCTCATGCAGACTGTGGAGATTATATAATAGTTGTCAATGCTGATAAAATCGAATTGACAGGCAATAAGTGGAATGACAAAATCTATCTGCGTCACACCGGTTATCCGGGCGGACAGAGAAGTCTGACTGCTAAGCAGCTGTTTGACAAAGATCCGATCAGACTGATTGAAAAAGCGGTGAAAGGAATGCTGCCAAAAAACAGACTTGGTGCACAGATTCTTTCAAACGTATATGTGTACTCAGGCGAAGAGCACCCGCATGTCGGACAAAAACCAAAAACAACAGATATTAAAGCATACATTTAATTATGGCAATAATTCACAAAATAGGTCGTAGAAAGACTTCCGTAGCAAGAGTATATCTTCAGGAAGGAAAAGGCGAAATCTATATCAACGGTCGCGAACTGAAAGATTATTTTACTACCGGAGTGCTTCAGTATAAGGTGGAGCAGCCTTTCGCACTGACAGGTAACACCGGAAAATACAATGTAGACATCAAAGTATTTGGCGGCGGAACCACCGGTCAGGCAGAAGCGATCAGACTTGCAATCTCAAGAGCACTGTGCGAAATCGACAATGAATTCAGAGCACAGCTTAAACCCGAAGGACTTTTGACCCGTGATTCAAGAATGGTCGAAAGAAAGAAATTCGGACAGAAAAAAGCGAGAAAGAAATTCCAGTTCTCTAAGCGTTAATTTTTGGAACCGGGAATTTTTAAAAATACAATTATTATTCATTAACCATTTTCCGGTTGGTTTAGCATCCAAATGTTCAAGGCGAGATCATTTCAACCACTTGGACATTGATTGCTGATTAGGCGGAACGTAAACTAAAAAAGAAAGAAAATGGCAAAAGCAAACGTAAAAGATTTGTTGAACGCAGGCGTTCACTTCGGACACCTGACCAGAAAGTGGAATCCTAACATGGCTCCGTACATCTTTATGGAGAAAAGCGGTATCCACATCATCGACCTTCACAAAACTGCCGTAAAGTTGGAAGAAGCTTCTGACTCTTTGGGCAAAATCGCTTCATCAGGAAGAAAGATTCTTTTTGTTGCTACCAAAAAACAGGCAAAAGAAGTAGTTGCAAAACATGCTGAATTGGTGAACATGCCTTACATCACCGAAAGGTGGATGGGCGGTATGCTGACCAACTTTGTCACCATCCGTAAGGCGGTGAAAAAAATGAACTCAATCGACAGAATGAAGAAAGACGGGACCTTTGAAACTCTTTCCAAAAAAGAAAGACTTCAGGTTGACCGTCAGAGAGCAAAACTGGAAAGAGACCTGGGTTCGATTTCAGAAATGACACGTATCCCGTCTGCGATTTTTATCGTTGACACCGTTAGAGAACACATCGCTGTGGCTGAAGCAAAGAAACTCGGGATTCCGATTTTTGCAATGGTCGATACCAATGCTGATCCGCGTGAAGTTGATTATCCGATTCCGTCAAACGACGACGTATCAAAATCAATCGACATCATTCTGACACATATCACTGACAGAATCAAAGAAGGTCTTTCTGCAAGAAAAGCTGAAAAAGAAAAGCAGAAAGAAGACAACTCTGAAGCTGAAGAATCAGATCATGTTGTTTCAGCTGAAGAAGCGAAAGAAGATCAGGATTAATCAATTCGAATCTATACAGTCGAAAACAATCAGGGTAGTTCTTTCGCAAAGGGAAGAACTACTTTTGTTTAAAAATATCAATTCAGTAACTTATAAAATTAAAAACGATGTATAAAGCAACTGCTGCAGAGGTAAGCAAACTTAGAAATACGACAGGAGCCGGAATGATGGACTCAAAAAGAGCTTTGGAAGAAGCGGAAGGCGATTTCGAAAAAGCAATCGAAATCCTTCGTAAAAAAGGGCAAAAAGTAGCTGCAAAAAGAGCAGACAGAGACAGTGTGGAAGGTGCAGTTATCGCAATGGTAAACGGTGACCATACCAAAGGTGTAATTGTTTCACTGAACTGCGAAACCGACTTTGTTGCAAAAAACAATGACTTTGTTGCATTGGCGAAAAGACTGGCTGAAATGGGATTGGAAAGCGCAGACAAAGATGCACTTCTGAATACTCAGATCGACGGGATTTCTGTTGCTGAGAAACTTTCTGAACAAACCGGTGTAATCGGTGAGAAAATTGAAATTGGTAACTTCCAGAAAATTGAAGCGCCTTTTGTGAACGCATACATCCATGCCGGAAATAAAATCGGTGCGGTTGCAGCTCTGTCTTCAAATGTAAACGGAGCAGAAGAAGTAGCAAAAGAAGTTGCCATGCAGGTGGCTGCGATGAATCCGATTGCATTGAATGAGGATCAGGTTGATTCTGCAGTGATTGAGAAAGAACTTGAAATTGCAAAAGATCAGCTTCGTCAGGAAGGAAAGCCTGAAAATATGGTTGAAAATATTGCAAAAGGCAAACTGAACAAGTTTTTCAAAGAAAATACACTGATCCATCAGCCATTTATCAAAGACGGAAAAACTTCAGTTTCTGACTATGTGAAATCTGTAAATCCTGATTTGAAAGTTGTTGGGTTTATCCGATACAGCCTGTAATCAATAAAAAAAGATTTTTTAATTATAGAAATTGCAGTCTGAAAATGACTGCATTTTTTTGTTTATTTCAAAAAATTTGGCATAAGTGTTGGAGATATGAAAATATGTAATAAATTTGCAGATACGGATATGAAGAAATTTATACTTGTTTTGATGTTTATGAGCTTTTCACTGGGCGGCGTTTATGCACAGCAATCGGGTGAAAGCATTTCTGCTGTCAGCAACGTCAGCTTCAAAAAGGTCAGCATATCACCAAACCCCGCTACAACCATTATTAAAGTCAGTATTGAAGGAAAGCAGTCAAACCTGAGCTCGATTTCAATCTACAGCATCATCGGTAACGAAGTTTTCAGCAAACAGTACAACACAGCATCTGATACCGTTGAGTTGGATGTGCGCAATCTGAAAAAAGGAAAATACCTGGTAAGAGTAATGTTCAGCGACAATTCTTATGAAGTGGTTACACTGATCAAACAGTAATCTTTTTTTAATTCTTTTTAATTATTCTAACAGCCGTCTTCAGAAATTGAAATGACTATTTCTGTGATTTTGTCATTGTCCAAATAAAACCTGATAACCGTATATTCCTCCAAACCGGTCAATTCAAACATTCTCTTTTTCTTTGAAATATCCTGAATTTCATCATCATAAAGAAACCAGACCGACAAATTAAAATCCTTCTTGTAAGTATTCCACAAATCGTCAAGATTACTGCCGACACCGATGCCTGACAACGTTTTTATATTGTGAGAAGATGTCCTGATTTCATATAGTATAAAATTCTCTGAAGTTCCCTCTTCGTTGGTACGTTTTACGAAACCAAGCTTCATCTGAATTCCTTTGTGACTGATTTCCGCATAACTCAACCAGTCGTATTCGTCCGATTTCAGTTTGAGTTTCTGTCCTATGGTTTGCTCAATTTCTTCCAAAGTTTTGTTGAGCCTGACATCATTTATTCTGCCCGTTGTTATTTGGGCTTGTGATGATAACAACAATAAGGTGAAAAGAAGTGAAAATAATGTTTTCAAAGCAGTAAAGTTTTAGTTTTAGTAAATTTAATAAAAAAAATGATCTGAAATTAGCTGGAATCACTTTCCCGAAACGAAATTGATATTTCTTTTGAATCCCTGAAACTTTGCTCTTTTTACCGATGATTTCCTAAAAATCTCACCATAAATTTCTTCGGTAATTTCTTCCCAATCTGATTTTGAATAATTGACAAGTTCCTGTTTGGGCATAAATCTTTCTTCGTGATGAGGCAGCGAAAATCGATTCCACGGACAGACATCCTGACAGATGTCGCAGCCAAAAATCCAGTCTTCAAACTTTCCGTTCATCTCAGACGGAATCATTTCATCTTTCAGCTCGATGGTGAAATAAGAAATGCATTTGCCCGCATTCAATTTCCGATCGGGCAAAATCGCATCGGTCGGACAGGCATCGATACAACGTGTGCAACTGCCGCAATGATCAGTTCTGAATGGCTCATCATAGTCCAGTTCAAGATCCAAAATTATTTCAGACAAAAGAAAGAAGGATCCTTTTGGTTTGGTGAGTAACAGCGTATGTTTTCCAACCCAGCCCAAACCGGATTTTTTTGCCCATGCATCCTCGAGTATGGGTGCAGAATCTGTAAAGACCCGACCGTTGACTTCGGTTCCGGATTCATCAATGATAAATTCAAACAACTCTCTCAGCTTGTCCCGAATTACAAAATGATAATCTGTTCCGTATGCAAATTTTGCAATATGATAACTGTCTTCACGCTGTTTGGTTTCCGGAAAATAATTATACGAAAGCGAAATCACAGTTGTCGCACCATCGACCAGCAGCCTCGGATCGAGTCTCATATCAAAATGATTTTCCATATATTTCAGCTTTCCGTGCCGTCCCTGTCTGAGATATTCCTCAAGCCGTGGCGCTTCTTCTTCCAAAAATTCTGCTTTTGAAATTCCGCAACCCATAAACCCCATTTCCTTTGCCCTTTGTTTGATCCGGGCCGATAGAGATTTTGATTTTTCGGATTTGCTGAAGATTTCCATTTTGTTTTGATTCCCCCGACAAAATTAGGAATAATAAGAGACCGAGCTCCAAAATCAGCACAATTAAGAATTATTCTATTGTCAACAAAAACCGGAAAAGCAGTATTCGTTTCTCAACCAATCAGATCAAGAACAAGATTGGAAAAAATATTATTCAAAAATCTGCGTTAGTTTATTAAAAGTTGATTTTATGAAGAGTTTGAAATTTTTTATTCTGCCGCTGATTCTGATTGGCATGTTTGGTGTTTCATGCAGCAGTGATGACGATTCGGGTCAGGGCGATAATGTGGATTTGATCGTGGGCACCTGGAAGATTACTGATGTTTGGATGGGAGGCCAGAGTGTATATGCACTGATTCAGATGACAAATCCCTGTCCGCTTCAGAATAAATTCATTTTTGAAAATAATTTTTCTGCCAGAATTGAAACTTTTGTTTCAGATGAAAATGGCGGAGATTGTGTTGCGGATGAAGTACAGAACGGAAACTGGTCAAAAGAAGGGTCGACTTATTATGTCAGTTCCGAAGGTCAGACCGCACAGTCTGAAGTTGAATTTTTGGACAACAACAATTTTACATTGATGATTGAATTTGAAGGTGAATCTGTAAAGGTCAAACTGACCAGACAGTAATCAGCTCAGTTTTTGAAGCTGAATCAAACGGCTGTATATTCCTCCTTTTTCGACCAATTCCGAATGGGTGCCCGACTCTTTGATCAGACCGTCTTCCATCACCAGGATTTTGTCTGCATTTGCAATGGTTGACAATCGGTGCGCAATGATGATTGAAGTCCGGTTTGCCATCATTTTGTCCAAAGCCTGCTGAACCAGTTTTTCGGATTGTGAATCCAATGCCGAAGTCGCTTCGTCCAAAACCATGATCGGCGGATTCTTGTAAACCGCTCTTGCAATGCTCAGTCTTTGTTTCTGACCCCCACTTAGTTTTCCGCCGGCCTCACCGATTGAATCGTTGTATTTGTTTTCGAGTTTTTCAATAAATTCTTCTGCATTTGCAATTTTTGCGGCTTCACTGACTTTTTCCAAAGTCGGATTTTCATCGCCGAGAGAAATATTGTTAAACACCGAATCATTAAACAAAATGCTGTCCTGGGTAACCAGGCCAAAAAGTCTTCTGTATTCTTTTAATTTGATGTCTCTGATGTCAATTCCGTCAATCATGATCTGACCTCTTTCAACATCATAAAACCGTGTAACCAGATTTGCAATCGTTGATTTTCCGCTTCCCGAAGCACCGACCAAAGCGACGGTTTCACCTTTTTTGATTGTAAGGTTAAAATTCTGAATCACCTCTTTGTCAGAATAACCAAATGACACATCTTTGAATTCGATCCGATCTTTGAATTCATCAAAATCAACTGCACCTTTTTTGTCTTCAATCAAAACTTCGGTATCAAGCACATCAAAAATCCGCTGTGCCGAAACCTGTCCTTTCTGAATGTCAGAAAGCGCTCTTGAGAATTTTTTGATCGGATCGAGCAGTGTATAAAAAGTTGCGATATAAAAAATAAATTCAGAACCGCTCAGTCCTTTTCCTTCCAGACTGAGTTTTCCGCCAAAAAAGACGATCATACCAATGGTGATTGCACCCAGAAATTCGCTGGTCGGTGAAGCCAAAGCCTTCTTTTTCATCACCTGCTGAAGCAGCCTTCTGTATTTGTTGATCGACCGGTTGAATCGTTTTTGAATTTGAAAATCAGCGTTGAATATCTTAATGACTTTGATCGCATTCAAACTTTCGTCCACATACGACAATATGTTTCCCAACTCGGTCTGTGCCTTGTCCGCATCTCTTTTCAGGCTTTTGCCAATCCATGAAATCAGACTTCCCATGATCGGAAAGACGATGATCGAAAAAAGGGTCAGCTGATAGTTTGTAATAAAAAGTACGGTCACAAAGACGATAATTTGAATCGGACTTCTCAAAGTTTCGACCAGACCGTTCAGTATATTTGATTCGACTTCTGCCACATCATTTGAAATTCTGACCAGCATATCTCCTTTTTTCTTTTCTGTAAAATAGGCAACCGGAAGATCCAAAATCTTGTTGTGTATATCAACCCTGAAATCTCTTGAAACACCCGATCTGAGGTCGATCAGAAAATATTCCGAAAAATAACTGCAGATATTTCTCAAAAGAAACAGAAAAATAAACAACAGACATGAAATCAGCAGTACACGTACCGGGCCGCTGTCTGCGCTGATCTGGTTCATCTGATAACCAAAAAACTGACTCAGATAATCTTTTGCGTTGAGCAGATTGCCCGAAAAAACCGGTTTTTCGGTGATTGCAACTCTTTCTTCATCAAACAGTATCGAAAGAATCGGCATCATGAATGCAAGCGCAAGCACATTGAATATTGCATAGAAAAAGTTGAAAAATATGGCGACCGAAAAAGATGAACGGTACGGCTTTACATACAAAAGCGCTCTTTTCAGCAAATTCATGAATCAAATTAATTTTAGCAAAGGTACAAATCCGATTCAGAAGTGAGAAATTAGATTTTAAATCGATTTGGTTTAATTTTGAAACCGTCGAATTCATTAACTTCGCAGTGTATGAAAATAGGAATTTTAGGCGGCGGCCAATTGGGATATATGTTTCTTCAGAATGCACTTCAGTATCCGGTTGAAATCCATATTTTGGATCCATCTGCCAATGCGCCCTGTGCAAAACATGCACACAGATTTGTAAAAGGAGATTTTGCGGACTATCAGACTGTGGTTGACTTTGGTAGAAATCTGGATGCGATTGGAATCGAGATTGAACATGTCAATTCAGATGCGCTTCGGTATCTGAAATCGATCGGGAAAATGGTGGTTCCGGATCCGGATACGCTGTCGATCATTCAGGACAAATCGGTTCAAAAAAAGTTTTATACCGACAACGGAATTCCGACTGCGCCCTATTTTAAACTCGATGATTGGGAAGATTTGCCAAAAAAAGATCCGAATTATCCGCTGTTTCAAAAAGCATACAAAGGCGGTTATGACGGAAGAGGCGTTCAATTTCTCGGATCTGAATCGGATTTGGACAAACAGCTGAAAGCACCTTCAATTTATGAAACACCAGCTGATCTTGAAAAAGAAATTTCGGTGGTTGCAGTTGCTGACGGAAAAGGAAATATTGTAAATTATCCGGTGGTGGAATTGGTGTTCAATATGGAATACAACCTGCTCGATTATTTGCTGATGCCGTCTTCACTCAGCGAAGAAGCCGCAAAGGAAGCTGAAAGAATTGCAAGACTGACGGTTGAAAAACTGAATTCGCCGGGTGTATTTGCGGTTGAAATGTTTTACAACAAAGACGGATCGATTTGGGTAAATGAAACTGCGTGTCGTGTTCACAACAGTGGCCATTCGACCATAGAAGCTGCACACAGCTCTCAGTTTGATCAGATGCTCAGAGTGTTGATGGGATTGCCATTGGGCAGTACAAAATTATATTCGACTTCGGCTATGGTCAATCTGATTGGGGCTGAAAATGAAGAAGGAACTGCAGTGATTGAAAACGCCGAAGAAATATTGAATATCCCTGCTGCTTACATACATTGGTATGCAAAGGAATTCACCCGACCTGGAAGAAAAATGGGGCATGTCACTTTTTTGAATTCAAATCTTGAAAAATTAATAGAAGATATTGACAAAGTGAATAAAACAGTAAGAATCATTTCAAAAAAATAATATTATGGTGGGAATCATTATGGGCAGCGACAGCGATCTTGAGATCATGAAAGCAGCTGCGACAGTGCTTGAGGAATTGGGAGTCGAATACGAACTGACCATTGTTTCTGCACACAGGACGCCTGAAAGGATGTTTGATTATGCAAAAACTGCCAGAGAAAGAGGAGTAAAAGTGATCATTGCCGGTGCGGGCGGTGCTGCTCATCTTCCGGGTATGGTGGCTTCACTGACTGCGCTTCCTGTCATCGGAGTGCCGATCAAATCTTCAAATTCAATCGATGGCTGGGATTCAATTCTTTCGATCTTGCAAATGCCAAACGGTATTCCGGTTGCAACGGTGGCACTGAATGCCGCAAAAAATGCAGGAATTTTGGCGGCAAGAATCATTGGAACTTCTAATGCAGGTGTAACCGGACGATTGGAATATTTTCGTGAAGGTTTGAAAAAATCGGTCGCTGAAAAAATCGACAAAATCAAATGGGAATACAAAAATCAGTACGATCACAGATCGGATGGGGACTGATGCTCTGACTGAAAATTATCTCATACTTCCTTCTGGGAACTGCACTTTGCCGGGTTCGGCATTCAGCATCGGCAGTGCTCCGGTGAGTATTCTGGTTCTTCTGCCGGTGGTGTCGGTCGGCTCAACCGGATAAGAAATTACGGCTTCGAGCCATGCAAAGGTGTTGACTCTGAAATAAACTTCAGGATACCACCTCTTTCGGGTTTTTATATCTTTTTTCGGATATCTTTTTTCGAAATCATTCACACAGGCATCCAGCAGACATTTTTCGACAAATTTCAAATCGCTGGTATAAGCGATCTGGATGGCGGTCTCATTCCATATAAACGGAATTTGAGGTCCCGAATAATTGATTACCTGATCTTTCAGAATCAGACTGTTCGGAAAATATACAACTCTGCCGGTTTTTCTGTCGTTTTGCACATAATCACCGCTGACTTCGAGCATTTTGGTGTCGAGATAGCCGATTTCGATTACATCGCCTCGCATTCCGTTGATCTGAATTCGGTGGCCGACTTTGTATGGTCGTCTGAAAACGATATACAGCCACGCGATAAAAGAAGTGATTGGCGCCTGGAGTGCAAAACCGAGAATCAGCGAGATCAGCCCGAGACTGACAACTGTAGTGTACAGATTATCAAACATAAACGAAGCAGTGACAAAAGCAAGAAATACACCCGTCATCAGACGGTTGATTCTCAGCAGATTGTATTTGTCGCCTTCTGAGTGTATCTGTGTGTGAATAAATTTCCTGATCAGTCTGCCGATCAAAAGCACCATCATCAGCAAAAAACCGCAAAATGTAATTTTTTTCAATGCAGGAACAGCTTCCTCAATTCCCGAAACAAAATTAAGCTTGAGTGCATAATGCAAACCCAAAAGCACAAGTCCTGAAATTGAAAAAATCAGTATCCAGTAAGTTGAGTTATGGTGAATCCTGTGTGTCATAAGAAAAGCAAAAGTATAAAAACTTGGAGATTCGGCAAACTGAATTCAAAAAGCAGCGTATAGGAAAACAATGTTAAATTGATTAATTTTGAAAAAAATAAAACGTATGGTCTTTGTAGAGAATGAAGGGAATAACAATCCTCATATCAATATAGCATTGGAGGAATACATGCTACGAAATTTCAGCCCCGATAATGATTATCTTTTGTTTTACATCAACCGACCGTCGATCATCATCGGAAGTTATCAGAATACGCTTGAAGAAATCAATTATGATTATGTAAAAGAGCACAGCATCAATGTGGTCCGTCGGTTGTCTGGCGGCGGTGCGGTCTATCATGATTTGGGAAATCTGAATTTCAGTTTTCACACCAACCATGACATCAAAAGCATCAACAATTTTAAAAACTTTACGGCTCCGGTTATCAAGGTGCTGAACAGTCTTGGTCTGAATGCAGAACTGCAGGGGCGAAACGATATTTTGGCTGAAGGCAGAAAGATTTCGGGAACTGCACAGTTTACCAACGGAAAAAGAATGCTGAGTCACGGTACGCTGCTTTACAATTCAAATTTGGGCGAAGTTGTGAATGCGCTTCATGTAAAGATGAGCAAAATCGAATCAAAAGGGCACAAATCGGTCAGAAGCCGTGTGGCGAATATTTCTGAATTTATGAAAAATCAGCTTCCGATCGAAGAATTCAGAAAGCTGCTGCTCGAAGGTCTTTATCGGGACGAAGAACCTTTTGAAACCTATCATCTGACCGAGGAAGAATGGAAAGGAGTGCATCAGCTGGTTGAAGAAAAATATGATACCTGGGATTGGAATTTTGGACGTTCGCCTAAATTCAATATCAAAAGGGTAAAAAGATTTCCGGTCGGAGAAATCGATCTCAGGATTTTTGTTGAAAAAGGACATATCACTGAATTTAAAGTTTATGGAGATTTCTTTGGCAAAAAACCGATTGCAGAATTGGAGGAAATGATGATCGGATTGAGATACGAAAGAGAAGATCTGACCGGCCGATTGGCTGATGTGGATATCACCGATTATTTTGGAGATGTTCCAAAAGACGAATTCATCAGTTTGTTGCACGGTGACGATGAATCCTGAGCGGGAGAAATTTAATTTTGTTAAATTTACTATATTTAGAATCGGATGATTGTAGAACTGGAAGATAATTTTGCGGCCGAAACCGAAGCGGTTTTTACTTCCTGCCGAAAGGGAGAAGTGATTATTGAAGAAGGCGCAAGATCACCCAATTTCTTTTATCTTCTGAAAGGCGAGGTCAGCGTTTATAATCTGACCGAGGACGGAAAAGTCTTTCTTCATCACAAAGTACAGGAAAAAAACTTTTTTGCTGAACCGGGCGTTTTTCTCGATATCCCTTTTCCGGGCTATGTCAATGTCATCAGCAACAAGGCGGAGATTCTGATGATCAAACGCGAGAAACTGATTGAATATCTGAAGAATCATCCCGAATGGTCAATTGAATTCATCAAATCGATGGCCGAAAAATCATGGCGAAAAAGCGAGCTGCTCAATGACATTGTCTTTCTGAATCCTGAAGAACGGATCATCAGACAATTTGAAAAATTCAAAAAAAATTCAGAAGAGAAAATAAAAATCCCGCTGACCCGAAACGAAGTTTCAAGGATGACCGGTCTGAGGATTGAAACCGTCATCAGAGCCATCAAAAAGATGGAAAGAGAAAAAAAGCTGAGTATTGTAAAAGGTAAAGTTTATTATTGATTATGAAAAGGACTGTCGCTTCCGGACTGAAATTGTCTGTTTTTAACCTGGTTATTGTGGCTTTTTTGGGATTGCTCATGCGCTACAAGATTGCGTTTTCTTTTCCGATTGCTGATCAGAAATTTATGCTGGAAAGCCATTTCCACTTTGCATTTTACGGATGGATCACTTCATGCATCTATATGTTTATCCTCAAATATCTGCAGGAAAAAAAACCTGATTTGAAGAAAACCGGTCTTTATCGGAATTTGATTACAATCAACTTTGTGGCAGCCTACGGCATGCTGGTTTCTTTTTTTGCCGCTGGTTACTCGTGGGTTTCCGTCTCGTTTATACTGCTTGGTCTTTTGGTCAGTCTTGTGTTCAGTTTTACTTTCTTTACAGGGTTGAAAAGTGTGAGCGGCAAATCAAAAATGTGGTTTCAGACCGGATTGATTTTTGCGGTGCTATCGTCGGTTGGCGCATTTTCACTCAGTTATATGCTGATGACCAAATCGGTTACTGCCGACGGATATCTGGCATCTCATTATTTCTTTCTTCATTTTCAGTACAACGGATTCTTTCTGTTTTCATGTATCGGACTGATTATTTATTCACTTTCAAAACGAAATATTCAAATTTCAAAACAACAGAACCGGATCATCTTCTGGCTGATGTTTGTCGGCTGTCTGTTTGGTTACGGGCTCTCTGTTCTGTGGATGAATCTTCCGCTTTGGATATATATTCCGGTGGTGATTGCGGCAATTATGCAGACCGTCGGCTCGGTCAAAATATTTCTCTGGATCAAAGGTCTGTGGACAAAAATCAAGGAAATCCAGTCACCGATCGAACGGGCACTTCTGACTTATGCAGGTGCTGCTTTTGCAATTAAAATTGTGTTGCAGCTCGGTTCAACCATACCTTCAATCAGTCATTTTGCATTTGGTTTCAGAAATATTGTAATCGCATATCTCCATCTGATTTTGCTGATGTGTATCTCATCTTTTCTGCTCAGCCGAATCATTGATTCAGATTATTTTAAGATTACAAAACCATTTAAAATCGGAATAGTTCTGTTTATGATCGGTGTGTTCTTAAACGAACTGATGCTCGGTATCGTAGGTATGTTCTCGTTTACCTATACTTTTATTCCTTATACACACGAAATCCTGCTGGCAATCACTGTGCTGATATTTATTTCGACACTGATGATTTTCCTGAATTTGAAAAAAGTGAAAACCTGAATTTATTCTAAAGATTCAATTTCCAATGTTTTAATTTTTTAAAATGAAAAAGCGGCTCATGACCGAAGTCAATGAACCGCCAAAAAAATAAAACAATATGGAATGAAACTACTCCGGCAGTATAACGCCGTCCACCACGTGGATAATACCGTTTGAAGCCGGAACAGTGGTTACGATATTAATCGTTCCGTTAACTGTCGGTTTGCCGTCCACCATTTTGATGGTTATATTTTTTCCGTCCACCATACCCAAATTCTGACCGTCAGAAAATTGATTTTCTCTGATCACGCCCACATAAGTGTGATGACCCAGTATGTCCTCCAACTGTCCGAGGTTTTCCTTTTTTAGCAGATTGTCAACCGTTCCCTTGGGTAATTTTTCAAAAGCCGAATTCAAAGGAGCAAATACGGTGAAAGGTCCGGCGTTGCTCAGTGAAGTCGTCAGGCCTGCTGCCTTTACCGCTGTAACCAATGTTGTCAGTTCTGCATTTGCCACCGCAAGTTTTACAATGTCAGGACTCGATTGATCGTCAACTACTCCTTCCTGACCCAATGCATCCCTTGACTGTGCCTGAGACGTAACCGGACTGTCTGCCTGTACTGAATTTTCTGTGTTTTGGCAAGAATAAAAGGCCAAAATTGATACTGAAAGTGCTAATACCAGTTTTTTCATAATGATTAGAATTTTCAATAAAAATAAGCCAATCAAACCGGTTGTACTTATGACTCGAGTCATAATCAACGAATTGATTCAGTGATAATTATCACATTTTAATTGAAAAATAAATGAAAGTCCATTCATAAAAAAAGACCTGATTAAAGGTCTTTTTTGTCAAATTTTCTGGTTGAAAAATAAAGCGGAATAATCAGCCATAACAGAAGGACTCCATAGGTGATAAGTGAACCGCTCATCCCTGTAAAAGTCTTCTTGAATACAGCGGTTGTTGCGCCCATTAAAGCCGAAACATCCATCTGCATCAGTGAAACGATTCTGACCAGATCCACCGGATTCAGCATGCTCAAAACCACGATCAAATTTTCAAGCGGATAATCCAAAAACTGAAACAGCAAAAACAGAACCAGCCCGTCAAAAACTACTGTAAAGAAAAGCCACAAAAGCAGTGCGACGCCGATTCCTTTGGTTTTGTCCTTGATATAAACCGCTGTGAAAAGCGAGATTGAAACAAAGATGACCGAAAGGATGATGCCGGTGATGATCATTGTGATTCCAATTGAATTTGCTGAGAAAATCAGAACCGGAATCCCGAATCCGATAAAAAATGCTATGCTCAAAGCAAGCGCGAGACTTATAAAAATACTGAACCACAACGTTTTTCTTTTGATGGGCTGTGCCGCAAGCAGCTCTATGAATTCACCTGAATTGTAAATATAGATCGTTGAAAACATGATGCTGATCAGCGGGATCAGTGTCAGGTTCATCGTCAGCATGTTCGTCAGGCTTTTTTCCGGAACATCTTCAATCACAAAGAGTCCAAATGAAATAATCAGCAGAAATATGGTGTACGCAATTATGATTTTGTTTCTGAGAATGTCCGAAACTACATATTTGATAATTTTCTTCATCTTAATATTGTTTGCTTGATTTTTCCATCAATACCGCGATTGCTTCTGACAATTTGGATCTTTGGGTTTCTGCTTTCAGTTCGTCTATAGGCTGGTCCACGATCACTTTTCCTTCTTCAAGATATACGATCTGGTTGACCACATCGTCAAGCTCGCTCAGTATATGCGAACTGATGATGATCAGTTTCCCTTTTTCCTTTTCTTTGATGATCTTTTCTTTGAGTTTGAGCGAAGACAATGGATCGAGTCCGGCAGTGGGTTCGTCGAGCACAAGCACTTTCGGATCAAACAAAAATGCAAGGTAGGCGCTTACTTTCTGACGGGTCCCGCCCGAAAGCGTTCCCATTCTTTTTTGGAGCAGTGTACCCAAATTATAACTTCTGAACAAATCCTTATCCGGTTCCTGACGTTTGTCTCTCAGGTCTTCGATCATTTCAAAGACCTGCCCAATGGTCATATTTTCAGGATATCTTCCAATTTGAGGCATATAGCCGATATGGTTTCTGTATTCCCAATCTTTTTTGATTGATTTGTCCATAAAAAGAATATCTCCCGAAGTCGGAACCACCATTCCGAGCAGTGTCTTTATCAGTGTGGTTTTGCCCGAAGCGTTTGGCCCGATTAGTCCAATGATGTTTCCTTCTTTGAATTCGAGATTGATGTCTTTCAGAACTTCATATTTGTCAAATTTCTTATGGATTTTTGAAAACGTAATCATGTAATCTGTTTTTTAATTTTTCTGGTCATCGGCGCATTGTCTTTGACATTTTCGGGCGTCAGGCTCGGAAATATACTTTCAGCGGTGTCCATCAGTTTGACAAAAAAACTTCTGAACAGCATCAGTGCCGATGAATTCCGTTCTATGATGAGTGAATAAAATGTAATCGGATGATAAGGAATGTCTCCTATACCGTCCCGATCCAAATCATATCCTTCGTATTTGTCCCAATAGTTATGATCAAGAGATTTCACCTTCAGATTGCCGTTTGTCGCCATGTCAAAGGTATTCCCGATAAAGTTGTTGGCGGTGATCAGTGCGTCTGTACTGCTTGCGTTGATCTTAAATGCCCATCCGTTTCTGTAAAACTGGTTGTTGGTCACTTTGATTCGGTTGGCGCCGTCTGCAAATATTCCGATTGTGTTTTCGCTGAATTCATTATCATAAATCTCACTGTCGTCAATCTCTTTGAGCAGCAAACCGTAGGCAGCCAATCCCCAATTGTATTTGAAATGGTTGTTGTACATTTTTACTCTTTTGCTGTACATGACCGCAACACCTGCTCCGTTGTTTTGGAAAGTATTGTTTTTGAATAAATTGTCGTGCGAAAACATAAAATGAAGGCCATAACGACTGTTGCCCATACTTTCATTGTTTTCGATATCCGAGTTGGTGATGAATTCAAAATAGATTCCGTCACGATGACCGTGAATCTGATTATTTTTAATGGTCAGATGGTTTGACTTCCAGCAGTGAATGCCGTTTGCAGAAGGTCTTCCATCCATCTTCCTCGATTTGATGTCGTTGTTCGTATATGTGATGTAGGATGAATTGATGGTGTGGATGCCGAAGAAATTGTCTTCGAATTTGCATCCGTCGATCAGAACATTCTTTGAATTTTGAATTTTCAGTGCAGCGATGTCATTGAAGTTCGATGTGCCTGAATTTTTGAATAGTATTCCTCTGATGGTTACTCCATCGCTTTCCACCTTTAGTATTTCGTGTTCAAATTCTCCGTCAATTACAGGGAATCCCTCTCCGGTCAATGTGACCGATTTGTCCAGATAGAGAGGGCCTTCCCTGTAAATTCCGGATTTAATCAATATGGTATCTCCGTCTTTTGCCTTTTCAAACGCCTTTTTAATCGTTTTCTGAGGATTGTTCGGTTCCACTGTGATGGTGTTGGCAAAAACGCCAAGACCAAAGAATAAGCTTAAAACTGTTAGTTTGAATTTAAAAAATCTTCCCATTTTAATTCTGTTCCCGAATAACCGGATTGATAATTAATTAAATCATTCTCATTTTCAAAGGCTGCGATATTTGATCCCATCGGACTTCTCAATTCGTCATTTTGAATCAGAAAGCTTTTTTCTGAATCGATCAGTTTTCCGTTTCCGGTGAAGTCAACCAGCCAGGTCGAATGGACCTTTTCTTTGGGTATAACTTCATCATCCAAAAAACCTTTGAGACAATGCAAATCGTCAAATTTATATATTCTGCCCTGTTTGGTAACGATTTCTGCGCCAAAACGGTTGTCGCTGATCGTCATCTTGCAGTAATCGCAGTCCTCAGCTCCGAAGTTGATCGGCTTTGGATCTTTACTGCACGAAATTACCAAAATTGAAAAGAATGAAATTAAAATTATAGGAAAAATTTTAAATGAACTCATTGTTTTGTTTTTTTGATTTCATATCCGACCAGTCCGGCCATAACAGTTCCGACTGCTGCCAACACCCAACCGCCTGAAGCAGGGATTGAGAATGCGCCAAAGTTCAGAAGCTGTTTAAAACCGATCAAAGGCGGCTGATAGGTCATTCCCGGTACCTGAATTGGAGCAGTAGGATCCAAGTTGTGACCGTAGTTATACAGCCAGAAATAGAAATCCAGTCCCAAAACAACTACGAAAGCTATAAAAAACGCACACCACAGATAGAAAAACCATTTGCGGTTTACCAACGCAGTCAGGAGTCCAAAGACTGCAAGCAGTCCGAGAACGTACGGTAAAACTGCAAATTCCGCAAAGTCATCTTCGTGAATCGTGTGCATACCGATGTAATGGTTCAAACCATTGATAATGTCGACTTCACCACCCAGTTTGTTTGCATAAATGTACATTTCCAAACCTTCAGGATATTGCGGTGCAGTCAGTTCGATCTTCCAGATTGGAAGGAATAGTGTGCTAAACATCGCCAGACCTGCAATAGCTGATAAAATTCGTGTGAGGGTTTTCAGTGAGGTGTTTTTGGCTGTGTTCATATTTTTTGATTTTGAAAGAGTTGTCTCAATTTTAGCTGAGACAACTCTTTTTGGTTAACTGTTTCAGTTAAAATTTTAGTTTGTTGGAGCTTTGTCTCCGGTTCCGAATCTGATCGGAGTGCTGCTTCCGGCGGGAGAAACTCTTACGTAACCCTGCATTTCCTGGTGCAGTGCACTACAGAAGTCGGTACAGTAGAATGGAATGATACCTGAACGAGTCGGAATCCATTTGAGCGTTTTGGTTTCACCAGGCAATACCAGGATCTCTGCATTGTTATTGCCCATTATCGCAAATCCGTGTGGCAAATCCCAGTCCTGTTCAAGGTTGGTTACGTGGAAGTAAACCTCGTCACCCATCTTGATTCCTTCAATGTTGTCAGGAGTGATGTGAGATCTGATCAGCGTCATATATATGTCAACCCGGTTTCCGTTTCTTTCAACTTTGGTTGCATCTTCACTCTTAGTCACATATTTGTGATTGTTTTCATTGATGTCATAAATTCTCTTTTGATTGTCTTTGATTTTATCGGCAGGAATCATCTGAGCATAGTGAGGTTCACCAATGGTCGGGAAGTCAAGAAGGAGTTCCATCTTGGTTCCGCTGATGTCAAACAGCTGTGCGCTCTGAGCCAGTTCGGGCCCGGTTGGCAGATAACGGTCTTTTGTAATCTTGTTCCATGCCACCAGATATTTTCCGTATGGTTTTGCAGTGTCTCCTCCAACTACGGTCAGGTGACCGGTAGAATAGAAGGTAGGCTGTCTGTCAATCACTTCAAGTGACTTCACATTCCATTTTACAACTTCAGAAGATACAAAGAATGAAGTGTATGCATTTCCTTCGTTGTCAAATTCTGTGTGCAATGGACCCAATCCCGGTTTTTGTACTTCACCGTGAAGGACTGCATCATATTTCAATACAGGAATTCCGTCAAAATCACCTTCGTAATTTTTGTCTTCGATTGCTTTCATCATTTTACTGAAAGAGAATACAGGAAGCAATGAAGCCAGTTTACCCGAACCTACAAAGTATTCACCTGTCGGGTCAACGTCAGTTCCGTGAGGAGATTTAGGACATGGAATATAATACGCAAAACCTTCGTCGATCAGATCTTTTACATCCAGTACGGTAACGTCAGTAAGCATTTCTGAAGTTGCTGAATGGGTTCCTTCGTCATAAACGTTGTGTGCATATTTGGTTTTCACAGTTCTGCCTTTTCCTGCTTTTGCAAGTTCTGCGGCTTTTTTCCAATTAATAGCCAGGATAAAGTCTTTGTCTCTCTGAGAAGCATTCACTTCAAGAAGTGTGTGTGCTTTTTCAGTGTTGTAGGTTGAGAAGAAGAACCATCCGCTGCTCGGACCTTTTCCGGTGTGGCTCAAGTCATAATTGACAGGAGGTGTTTTCAATTGGAAATCGATGTTCATTCTTCCGTTTTCCGGATTTACTTTAATAAATGAAATCGCACCACTGAATTTATCTGCATAATCTGCAATCGGAACATCTCCGTTTTCATCGTCAAAAGGAACGCTGAAGCGGGTGCCCGCCACCACGTATTCTGTGTTCTCAGTGATAAATGGTGATGAGTGGTTACCGGCTGAATTTGGAATTTCAATAATTTCGGTTGTTGTGAAAGTTGTCAGGTCAATTCTTGCAACACGAGGAGTGTTGTTCTCGTTTGCAAACAGCCATCTGCCGTCATTTTCACCGTTTGTCTGTGAAATTGCAAGGTGGTGCTGGTCACCCCACGGTACAAATCCGTGAGAAGTCATCAGCATAGGTTTGGTTTCCTCACTGTATCCGTATCCTGATTCGGGATCCTGTGAGAACACAGGCAGAACTTTAAGCATTCTCCCCGACGGGATTCCGTACACAGAAACCTGCCCGCTAAATCCTCCCGAAGTAAACGAATAAACTTCGTCGTACTGTCCCGGAGCCACATAAACCCGCTGCGCGGCATCGCCCGTCACGGCGCTTTGAGCACCTTTTGGCTTACAGCTGCTGAGTGCCAACAATGCTGCGCACGCAGATAATCCAATTAATTTTACTCTTGTCATTTGATATAGTTTTTGATGTTATTCGGTTATTTTGCACCGTCGTTTTCACGCATAAACTCCAAAACGGCTCTTGCGTCAGCGTCGGTCAGGTTCTGATTTGGCATTCTGACCAGACAAAGTTCAAGCTGTTCCTGAAGCTTCGGATCCACATCGATCATCGGATCCGGCTCGGTGATAAAATTCATAATCCAATAAGGCTTGTGTCTTTCGGTTACACCTTCCCATCCGGGGCCAACCAGTCTTTCGCCTGTCATTTTGTGACATGAAGTACACTTGGTTTCGGCAATTTTCTTGCCTGTTGCAGCCATCGCAGGATCAAATGAACTTACATCCACATTTGATTCGTCCCACTTTCCAATTCCTCTCTGCGGATCATAATCCGAAGGATTTGAGTCTGCTACTACAACTTCTTTTTTGTCACCTCCTTCTCCGGCCGACTTATTTCCTTCTCCGCATGAAAATAAAACTGCTGCCGAAAAAGCACTCAAGAACAAAGGTTTTAGATTTTTCATAATTTTTTCATTTTTTGTGGGTCCTGTTTGTTTCATTCCGTTAAACTGAAAGACCGTGGAGCCCGTTAGCGTCCTTTCAGCCTTGTTTTTTTTATGTTGTTAAATTATGGTTTTTTCAGTTTCTAACCAAATAAATTTATTTAATACCTCCGGCTCCTTTTCTTTGGTAGAACAAAGGTAAGTCTATTGGATGCCGCATTCTATGACCCAAGTCATACTTAAAATATGACTTTTATTAGTGTTTTCCGCAGGTTTTTATTGATTTAATGAGTTGGAATATAACAAATTAATCTGACAATTGTATGGCTGATTCAAAATGAGTTTTGGGATGGATTAAATTTAAATCAGAAGACCTGTAAATTAATTTTTAAAGCTTCGTTTTAAGTGTCAAATGTTGAACTGCTTAGTTGTATATTTGCCAAAAAAATTAAATGAAGAATCTGTTCAAAATTTCAATTATTATGATGTTGACTTTTTCGCTGACTGCATGCGGCAACAAGGAAGACTCAGCTGCCCAGCCACAGTCGGAAAGTGTTCAGAATGACGATCCGATGAATGTGACCAAGATTATGTCAACAGAAAAAGGAGATACCGTCGTACTGACTTTCTTCCCGAAAGGAGATGAATTTGCAATCAAACTGAAAATTGACGGTCAGGAAGTTGAACTGGATCCAAAAGGAACCAGCGAAAAAGGAAACCCTGTTTTTTCTGACGGACACTATGGCTGGGAAATGTTTGTGGACGGAAGAAGCGGACGTTTGTTTACCAATGATTCAGAAGATCGTTTCTATAAAGAAAGATAAATTGATTGGCCGGTTTCAGAAGAATTTGGAATTCGGGCCCGATAATTGAAATGAAATTTGTGTAAGTTTGTCAATCTGTCGGAAAAATTGAAAATAGAATCCGACAATTTAATGATGATTAAATATTCGAATTTGTGAATTTTTTTAAAACATTTACAAAATGGCAGTTTTGGGGCAGTCTGCTTTTGATGTGCCTGTTTTGTTTTGGCGCCTACCATTTTATATTCAGAGTGTGGCTGTACAGTTACACCAACCACAATCAGGAAATTGAAATTCCCGATCTGAAAGCAATGAATCTGAGTCAGGCGCTGAAAACTCTCGACAGTCTGAAACTGACCTATGAGATCGACAGTGTGAGATATGACTCTTCAAAAGCACCGCATGCGATACTCGATTTCTTTCCCGAAACTGGATTTAAAGTAAAAGAAGGAAGAAAGATTTTTGTCAAAGCCAATCCAAAAGGATGGCTTCCGACTTCGCTGCCCGATATCGTCGGGAAATCAAAACGACTTGCATACACCCAGCTTAAACTCGCCGGTTTGGAAGTTGGCGATACCATATACAGACCCGATATTGCAAAAGATGCCGTTCTGGATGTCATCTTCAGAGGGAAACAGATTACTCAGGGAACCCAGCTGCCGAGATTTTCAAAAGTTGATCTGGTACTCGGTCGGGGTGTAGAATACGGAGTCAAAACACCAAACCTGGTCGGTCTGGCGCTTGAAGAAGCAAGATCCGCCATCTTTTCAAAACAATTTGCTAACGGTCGGATCAATGTGGAAGGCGGTGTGAGCGACAGTTCAAAACTGATTGTATTTTATCAGTATCCGCTTCCTGACGACAATTATGATCAGGGATTGCCGATAGACCTCTGGTTGTCCGAGAAAGAAAGGGGAGAACTGAAATCAAAAATCAAAGAATTAGATTTGCAGTTCAGAAACTTTGGACCGAATGATTCGATTGCAGCTGCGAAATTTGAAGAAGAATTCAAATTAAAGGAAAAAGATATTCCAAAGGACGGCAACGAAAAGAAGAAGGCGCAAACCCATGAAATTCCGGATGAGCAGCCCAGCGGAATGAAAATTGACTGATATGTCAAAACCATTGTTTACGGAAGAATCTGACGAAGACTGGTTTGAACAGTATTCGTTCAAGGCCGACAAAGGTCAGGCGCCACTCAGGGTCGATAAATTTCTGATGAATTTTATGCCTGACACCACCCGGAATAAAATTCAAAAAGCAGCAGACGAGGGTAGAATTTGGGCAAACGAACTTGTTGTCAAATCAAATTACAAAGTTAAACCGGGAGACGAAATTAAAGTCGTACTGTCGGAACCGCCGCGCGAAGTTGAAATCATTGCACAGGACATTCCGATCGATATTGTCTATGAGGACGAATCGGTTGCTGTTATCAACAAAGCTGCAGGTATGGTGGTTCACCCCGGACACGGAAATTATTCCGGTACTTTGGTCAACGCGTTGAAATATCATTTTGACAATCTGCCGTCGATGAATGCAGAACTCGAAAGACCGGGTCTCGTCCATCGGATCGATAAGGACACCAGCGGTCTTTTGGTGATTGCAAAAACTGAGCAGGCGATGCAGAGTCTGACTTCGCAATTCAAAGCGAGAACCACCGACCGACTGTATCATGCGCTGGTTTGGGGAAGTATTGAAGAAGATGAAGGAACCATAGAAGGAAACATCGGAAGACATCTCAAAGACCGTATGCTGATGGATGTTTTTCCGCACGGTGAACAAGGAAAACATGCGGTGACTCATTTCAGGGTGATTGAAAGATTTCAGTATGTGACTTTGGTCGAATGCAAACTCGAAACCGGACGAACCCATCAGATCAGGGTGCATTTTCAGCACATCGGTCATCCGCTTTTTAATGATGAAAGATATGGTGGCAATAAGATTCTGAAAGGGACCACTTTTACAAAATACAAACAATTTGTAGAAAATTGTTTCAAAATCTGCTCGAGACAGGCACTGCATGCCAAGACGCTGGGTTTTGATCATCCAAAAACAGGCGAAAGAATGAATTTTGATTCTCCTGTTCCCGAAGATCTTTCGGAACTGATCGTAAAGTGGAGGAATTATTCAAAAAATTCAATTTCCGAATAAAAAAATGACAGCCCGTTTTTTGAGCTGTCATCATTCTTTTGAATATTTTCTTTCTGATTATTTTTTCAGCGAAAGAATATATTTCACCATTGTTCTCGCTTTGTCCATGTTCACATCCGGATGAGGTGTCATCGGCACCTGTCCCCAGTTTCCAGCACCGCCGTCAATGATTTTCTGAGCCAGCATGTCAATGTCTGCTTCAGAATATTTTTCTGCCACTTCCTGATAGCTCGGCCCGATCACCTTTGCATCAACCTTGTGACAGGCAAGACAGTCAGAAGCTTCAATCATCGCCAGCCCGTCATCGGAACCTGCTGCGCCTGCCTCTGCAACTGAGTCGCCTTCGGCAGGATGTTCAACATAGTCTTTTGATGCATTTGAATAATCGATGGTCACATCCTCACCTGTTGATTGTTCTTTTGAAGAGCATGAGAATACAAAGGCCAAAAAGCCAAGTGCTAAAATAATTTTCTTCATTGTGTTTTAATTTTAGGTTATGAGTTCTTTAATTGTTTTTTTATCTCAGTGGCAATTTCGGTCACATCACTGTTCAAACCTTCCTTCTGAAATGTCAGCACACCTCTGTCCGAAAACACACTAATGATGTTTGAATGTGAGAAATCAATCGGCGAAATCTGTTTGTATTTGACCGAAAGCACATTTGCAAATTCTCTTGTGCCCGATTCGTCACCTCTCAGAAACAGCCACTGTTCTCCGTCAAAATCATTTTGTTTCAGATACTCCTTCATTTTTTCGGGTGTATCAACTTCCGGATCGATTGAAACCAGAACCAGTCTGACTTTTCCCGGATCGTATTTTCCCAAATTTTTTTCAATATCACGCATCTCGGCAGTCAGTCTCGGGCATGCAGTTTTGCAGCTTGTGTAAATCATTGCCATCACCACTGTTTTTCCGTTCAAATCAGCGAGTTTCATCTGCTGTCCGTCCTGGTTTTCCCAGTTTGAATTCAGCTGAAAAACTGAATTTTGAGCCACTTCGGTATTTGATTCTTTTTCGTTTTGAGTACATCCCGCAATACCGAACATCAGGAGCAACATCAATATGCTATTTTTCACAATTACAAATTTATAAATCTTTTGCACATCTGAACCCAAGATTATTCACCGAATAATCTGCTTTTAAACTTCCTCTCATCGCATAGCGCATAAATGCTGCATAATTGGTCAAATCGCTTGTGGTCACTGCAGCGCCCGAACAGAAAAGACTTTCGTTTTTTGAACTGTCATTTCTTGATTCACCGCTGATCATAACCGAATTAAAATCTTCTGTCCATTCCCAAACCATACCATACAGATCATACAATCCGTAATAATTTGGTTTCTGCTGTTTGATCGCTTCTTTGTACATTCCTTTTTTTTGATATGAATTCAGTATGTACTGTGTAAATTCTGGTTTTCCTGATGCGTCTTTTGTGTTTTCATCTGCCAGTGCTGCATATTCCCATTCGTCAATGGTCGGAAGTCTTTTCCCAACACTCTTTGCATAGGCTTCTGCTGCAAACCATGAAATATTGGTGACCGGCGAATCGGGTTTTGCATCTGTCGGAATTTCATAATCTCCCTGCCAGTTGTGCAGATAAGCGTCGTCTGCATACAGTCTTGTAACCTGAGAACGTGTCCATTGCGGATTTTTTCTCAGGAATTCAAGAAATTCTGAATTTGTAACCGGGCTTTCGTCAATTTGAAAAGATTTGACCTGAACAATCCTGCCCGAATCCTTTCCAAGAAAACCCATATAGCTTCCGCCGCCGATGCTGATCATTTTTTTGTCGGTTTTGACCGGACTCAGACTTTGGGGTGTAACCGCCTGTACTTCCTTTGCTGCCACACTCACACGATTGTAGCAGGAAGTCAGTGCAGCGATTGAAATGATTGCGAATGATATTTTCAGTATGCTTTTCATCTCTTTGTTTGAAGGAAATTATAGTTTGGGATTACAGTGCGTTCTTGATTTGTTCGTTTTTCTTGAAAACTTTCGGATTGTCTTCTCCGGTCACTTTGATTTTGCCCAAAGCGCCTTTGTGGAAAGCTCTGAAAATTGCGTGATCAACAAGAACATATTCACCCGGTGTGTCTGCTTTGAATTCAGCAATCACAGCACCACCTGCAGGAACACTTGTGGTCTGAATGTCTTTTGTAATGGTTGTTCCGCCTTCCACATATACACGATCAAAGATTTCTCCGATCAGGTGGAGTGAAGAAGTCAGGTTCGGACCGCCGTTTCCAAAGAAAATTCTGACGGTCTCACCGGTTTTTACCAGCAGTTCGTTGTCGCCCAAAAGTGAGCCGGTATTTCCATTGAATACCACATATTCCGGATGTTCGTCGATTGCTTTGTCAATGTCAAATTCCTGAAGACCCTTTTCGCCGAATTTTCCTTTGGTATAGAAATCTCCCTGCATGATGTAAAATTCTTTGTCAACTTTTGGAAGACCGCCTTCGGGTTCGATCAGGATCAAACCGTACATTCCGTTTGCAATGTGCATTCCCACAGGAGCAGTTGCACAGTGATAAACATACAGACCGGGATTCAGTGCTTTGAAAGTAAAGCTGCCTTCTTTTCCGGGTGTTACAAATGATGCTTCGGCGCCTCCGCCGGGTCCGTTCACCGCATGAAGGTCAATGTTGTGCGGAAGATTGTTGTTTTCATTGTTTTTAAGGTGAAGCTCAATTTCATCTCCAACTCTTGCACGGATAAAAGTACCGGGAACGGTTCCGTTAAAAGTCCAGAAATTGTACTGGGTACCGTCAGCAAGTTCTCCGATTTTCTCAAGGATTTCAAGCGTTACAACCAGTTTCTTCGCGCTTCTGTCACCAACCGCCGCCGGAACAAAAGGAGGAGCAACCAGATCCATTACTTGTGTGGTTCCGTCTGTTTTGATGTTTTCACTGTTTATACCCGAATCGGCATAAAGTGAATTGTTCTGTTTGCAGGCAGCCATCGTAAACAGTGCAGTGATAATCAATGTGCGAAATATTGTTTTCATATCTTAATGGTTTTAAAATTTCATTGTTTTATTTCTGATACAAAGGTCACAATAAAAGATATTCATATCCTTTAATCTACCATGAATAATATCAGTCGATTGGTATGAATTTTATCAGCATCAGTCTGTCAAAAAATCATTTGAAAACTGACTAATTTTTTTATATTGAAAACCTTTGAATCTCAAAAATTTGTATCTTCGCAAATCTTTAAAAAAAATTAAACGCAGCCGGTTGATCGGTTTTAATTTGGCTGCAATGGAGATTGAATTATGAGCAATAAATTCAGAGAATATAAAAATTTAAATCTTGTTGGTCTGGCTGATGAAGTTTTGGCCGACTGGAAAAAAAACAGTGTATTTGAAAAAAGTGTAAGCACCAGAGATGGTCATCCGAATTTTGTATTTTATGAAGGACCGCCTTCTGCAAACGGTATGCCCGGAATCCACCACGTGATGGCCAGAGCGATTAAGGATATTTTTTGTCGATATCAAACTCTAAAAGGGAAACAGGTTCACAGAAAAGCAGGCTGGGATACCCACGGACTGCCGGTTGAACTCGGTGTAGAAAAAGAACTCGGAATTACAAAAGAAGACATCGGAAAGAAAATTTCTGTTGAAGAATACAACCAGGCATGCCGTGAAGCGGTGATGCGTTATACCGACATCTGGAACAATCTGACTGAAAAAATGGGTTATTGGGTAGATTTGAAAGATCCGTACATCACCTACGAACCCAAATATATGGAGTCGGTTTGGTGGCTGCTCAAACAGATTTACAACAAAGGATTATTATATAAAGGTTATACCATTCAGCCGTATTCACCAAAAGCCGGAACCGGTCTTTCTTCGCACGAACTGAACATGCCCGGCACTTACCGTGATGTTTCTGATACGACTGTGGTGGCGCAGTTCAAAGCAATCAAAGAATCATCGGAACTCCTGAAAGATCTGGAAGGAGATGTGTATTTCCTTGCCTGGACAACCACTCCATGGACCTTGCCGTCAAATACTTCACTGATCGTCGGTCCGAAAATCGATTATGTAATTGTTGAAACCTTTAACCAATATACTTTCAGACCTCAAACGGTAATTCTTGGCAAACCTCTGCTGAATTCAGTTTTTGGAAAAAATTATTTTGAATCACAAAAAGCTGCAGATTATGAAAATTTCAAAGAAGGCAGCAAAAATATACCTTACAGAATCTTAAAAACCATTAGCGGAAAAGAACTCGTCGGAATCAAATATGAACAGTTGCTGAAATGGGCATTGCCATATGAAAATCCTGAAAATGCTTTTCAGGTCATCGATGATGATTTTGTAACCACTGAAGACGGTACCGGAATCGTTCACTCTGCGCCGACTTTTGGTGCGGATGACGCACGGGTGGCAAAAAATCACGGTGTGCCGCCGATGCTGGTTTTGGATCAGCACAGAAATCCGATTCCATTGGTCGATCTGCAGGGAAGATTTATCAAAAGTTTGCCCGAAGGTTTTGCAGGAAAATACGTCAAAAACGAATATTACGACGAAGGCACTGCGCCCGAGCGTTCGGTGGATGTTGAAATTGCAATTCAACTGAAAGAAGAAAACAAAGCTTTCAAGGTTGAAAAATACAGACACTCTTATCCGCACTGCTGGAGAACAGATAAGCCGATTCTTTATTATCCGCTGGATTCATGGTTTATCAAAATGACTTCGGTTCGTGACCGTATGGTCGAACTGAACAAAACCATCAACTGGAAACCAAAGGCAACCGGCGAAGGTCGTTTTGGGAACTGGCTTGAAAATGCAAACGACTGGAATCTTTCGCGTTCGAGATATTGGGGAATCCCATTGCCGATCTGGAGAACAGATGACAAAACAGAAGAAATCATCATCGGTTCGGTCGAAGAACTGATGAATGAAATCAGCAAATCGATCAATGCCGGACTGATGAAAACCAATCCGTTTGAAGGATTTTCTGCAGGTGATATGTCAGAAGAAAATTATTCAAAAGTCGATCTGCATAAAAATATAGTCGATGAAATCATACTAATTTCGGACAGCGGCAAACCGATGAAAAGAGAATCAGATCTGATCGATGTTTGGTTTGATTCAGGTTCAATGCCTTATGCCCAATTTCATTATCCTTTCGAAAACAAAGATTGGATTGATTCGGGTTCAAAATATCCGGCAGATTTTATTGCCGAAGGGGTCGATCAGACAAGAGGCTGGTTCTATACATTGCATGCAATCGGAACACTGGTTTTTGACAGTGTTGCCTATAAAAATGTGGTGTCAAACGGTCTGGTGCTCGACAAAAACGGACAGAAAATGTCAAAACGTTTGGGTAATGCAGTTGATCCGTTTGAAACCCTTGCCGCATACGGTCCGGATGCAACCCGCTGGTATATGATTTCAAATGCGCAACCTTGGGAAAATCTGAAATTTGATGTGGAAGGTGTATTTGAAGTTCAGAAGAAATTTTTCGGAACATTGTACAACACCTATTCATTCTTTGCGCTTTATGCAAATGTTGACAATTTCAGATATGAAGAAGCAGAAGTTCCTTACGCACAGCGAACCGAGCTGGACAGATGGATTCTTTCGGAACTGAATACACTGATCAAAAAAGTTGACGAATATTATACCGATTACGAACCTACCCGTGCCGCAAGAGCGATTCAGGAATTTGTAATCGACAATCTGAGCAATTGGCATGTACGACTGAGCAGAAGAAGATTTTGGAAAGGAGATTATACCTCAGACAAAATTTCAGCTTATCAGACGCTTTATACGGTGCTTGAAAAAATTGCAATCATTTCTGCGCCGATTGCACCATTTTTCATGGACAGGCTTTATAAGGATTTAAACGCGGTCAGTCAGAAATCTTCGCTTGAATCGGTTCATTTGGCTGATTATCCGAAGGCGGATGAAAGTCTGATCGATTCTGAACTTGAAATCAGAACCCAATTGGCACAGACTGCGACCAGCATGATACTTTCGCTGAGAAAAGGAGCTGCGATCAAAGTCCGTCAGCCGTTGCAGAAAGTGATCATTCCGGTTTTGGACGATCAGATGAAGACAAGACTCAAATCGGTGGCAGAACTGCTCAGGCAGGAAGTGAATGTCAAAGAGATCGAATTGCTTTCAAACGAACAGGCGGCTGATCTGCTGGTGAAGAGCATCAAGCCGAATTTCAAAACGCTCGGTCCGAAATTCGGCAGCGATATGAAATCAATTTCGCAGGCGACCGCAAAACTGACCAATGACGACATTGTCAGATTGGAAACAGACGAAAAGATCAGTCTTGATCTGGGTAACAAAACTTTGGATCTCGATATTGAAGATTTTGAAATCTCCATCAAAGACATACCCGGCTGGACAGTGGCATCGAACGGAAGCATGACGGTTGCGCTCGATATGACGCTCAACGACGAACTTATTTCTGAAGGTTTGGCAAGAGAACTTGTGAACAGAATTCAGAATCTGAGAAAAGACAGCGGTTTTGAACTGACCGACCGTATTGAATTAATTGTTAAAAACGATAAAGAACTCGAAATAGCAATTAATCAAAATAAAGATTATATTTGCTCTGAAACGCTCGCCGATAAAATTGTCTTTCAGGACGAGCCGGCAGGCGGAACGGAAATAGAGATAAATGATTTAATAACCGAAATTTCGATTTCAAAAATTTGAAACTATGGCAGCAACAGAAGAAAAAACACGATACACCGATGCTGAGCTGGAGGAATTCAGACAGATCATTCTTGAGAAACTTGCCAAAGCAGAAAGAGACTATGAATTGATCAAAGAAACATTCATGGCCGGTCTGGACAATGGAACCGACGATACTTCACCGACTTTCAAAGCGTTTGAAGAAGGATCCGAAACCATGAGCAAAGAACAGAATGCACAATTGGCAGCCCGTCAGGAAAAATTCATTCGAGATCTGAAAAATGCACTGATCCGAATCGAAAATAAAACCTACGGCATCTGCAGAGTGACCGGAAAGCTGATCGACAAAGAAAGACTAAAGCTTGTTCCGCACGCCACACTGAGCATCGAAGCCAAAAACATGCAACGATAAACAACCGTTTTGAAAAAAATTGGATTGATCGTACTGCTGATTCTAATTTTGGATCAGTTTGTAAAATTTTATGTCAAAACACACTTCTATCTGGGTGAAGGAGTTGAGGTTTTCAGTTGGTTTCAGTTAAAGTTTGTTGAAAACCCCGGTATGGCCTATGGTGCCGAATTTGGTGGTCTTGCAGGGAAGATGGGGCTTTCTGTCTTAAGGATTTTTCTGATCGGAGGTATCATTTGGTACATCTGGAAACACGTGAAAGCACACAACAATTATTATTTCAAAATAGGAATGGCGCTGGTTCTTGCAGGTGCAATCGGGAATCTGATTGACAGCCTTTTTTACGGAATGATTTTCGACTCGGGTCTGACCTGGAATCCCGAAATATCGGGCTGGGCAGGTTATGACGGAATTTCGAAAGCTGATTTCAACGGATATTCAGGTTTTCTGAAAGGCTGTGTGGTCGATATGTTCTATTTTCCGCTGTTTGACTGGCCAGACTGGGTGCCGCTGATCGGCGGAAAAGAATTTTTCTCATACATTTTTAATGTGGCAGATGCTTCCATCACTGTCGGCGGTGCCACCATTTTAATTTTCAGAAAAAATATCTTCGGATAATTTCAATAATCAATATGGAATAAATGCCGGTGCTGATGACAGTATCGGCTTTTTTTAACAGTTTCATTGGGTTTCCGATTTGCCGGTTCACCCAAAGCCCTTTATCTTTGACCGAAATTTTAAAAATGAATCAGGAAAAATTAAACAAAATATTTGATATTGTTTGCATTTTGGAAATCATCGGCTGTGCACTGCTGTTTTTGATTGCAATGCCTATGAAATACGGTTTTGGCGATGATTCGCTGATCAGACCTTTCGGAATGCTGCACGGATTGTTCTTCATGGCCTTTGTGTATCTTGCTTTTAAAGTCAGAGATTATTACAAATGGAATACAAAGGAATTTTTAACCGTCATACTTTATGCGATAATTCCGTTTTTCACCTGGTTTGTTCACAGGAAAATCAATAATTTTGAAGCACAAAAATTGAACGAAGAATAATTGGTCTTAATTTAATTAATTCAGACTTCTAAATTCTGACTTCTAACCTCTAACTTTTAAAGTTATGCCAAGAGTACTTACAGGCGTTCAGGCCACCGGCACACCGCATTTGGGGAATATACTGGGTGCAATTTCACCTGCAATCGGTCTGGCGAATTCGTCGGATGAGAAATCATTTATCTTCATTGCAGATCTTCATGCGCTGACCCAGATCAAAGATGCCGAACTGTTGAAACAAAATACTTATGAAGTTGCCGCCACCTGGATTTCGCTCGGACTGGATACCAACAAAGCTGTTTTTTACCGTCAGTCGGACGTGCCTCAGGTAACCGAACTGACCTGGTATCTGCTCAACTTTTTTCAGTTTCAGAGACTGACACTTGCGCATTCATTCAAAGACAAACAGGAATACATTTCTGATGTCAATGCCGGCCTGTTCACCTATCCGATTTTGATGGCTGCCGACATTCTAATGTATGATGCAGAAATTGTTCCGGTGGGAAAAGATCAGCTGCAGCATCTGGAAATCACCAGAGATGTGGCAGAGAAATTCAATCATCAGATGGGTGATACCTTTGTGCTTCCTCAAGCAAAAATCAGTGAGAATGTAATGATTGTTCCCGGAACGGACGGAAATAAGATGAGTAAATCGAGAAATAATTTCATCAATATATTTCTTCCCGAAAAAGAGCTCAAAAAACAGGTGATGTCGATACAGACCGACAGCACACCGCTTGAAGATCCGAAAGACCCTGAAACCGACAATGTGTTTGCGCTGTACAAACTGGTTGCAACCCCGTCTCAGGTCGAAGAAATGAGAAAAAATTATCTGAAAGGCGGTTATGGTTACGGTCATGCCAAGACTGCGTTGTTTGAGGCGCTGCTTGAGAATTATTCGGGTGCAAGAAAAAGATTTGACGAACTTCTTCTGGACAAGACCGTTTTGGACAATTATCTCGAAATCGGTGCACAGCGCGCTGCGGATGTGGCAAATGATGTGCTCAAAAGAGTTAGAAAAAAACTCGGTCTGAAAACCAGATAAATCATGAAAATCATCCAAATCAAAGCGGATCAGTTTTTTGAAATGCTCAAAAACAACGGCGTATCCATGTGGGATCTGTTCAGAAATATGATTGACGGCGATGAAAAACAGCTGCTGTTTTTGGACAAAGACGAAAAAATTATTGCCGAATATTTACTTCCAAAAACTGTCGAAGAACTGGATAAAGATCTTGAAACTTTTAAAAAGACAATCAGTTCAAAGGTGAATTTGAATTGATTGGACGATGATTCTGCGAGTGGGCGAGTGGACGATTTTTGCTCACAGATGACACAGAAATTCACAGATGAAAGCCAAAGAGAAATTAGTTAAAAGACATCCCGCAATAGACTTGAGACTTTTTTTCTTGTATAATGTATGTTGTATAATGTATATTGTAAAATTGTGAACTTCCTGATTAGCGTTGACCATTTTTTGACTTGAACATCCCGCATCCAACATCCCTTCACCCGACATTTTACCGGTTTAATTTTTTTTTGAAACATGAAGGTGTTAAGGATTATTAAGTTGCATTAAGGAACGCATCCGGCATCCCTTCACCCGACATCCAACCCTAAAGCAGCTCAATATTATTCCGGTTCAGTCTGATTTTGCCTTCGTTTTCCATCACTTTGAGCAGTCTTGAAATCACCACCCGTGAGCTGTTCAGCTCATAAGCGATTTCCTGGTGGGTCTTGTTGATGATTTTTGATTTGTTGATTTTTGATTTTTCATTCAGATATTTTTCAAGCCGTTCGTCCATGTGCTTGAATGCAATATTGTCGATGGTAGAAAGCAGTTCGTTGAAACGGCTGTTGTAAGACTGAAAAACAAATGCACGCCAGCTTTTGTATTTCCCCATCCAGTTTTCCATCTTTCCGATCGGAATCATTACCGCACTGCCCCGATTTTCTGCAATCGCACGGATCTCGCTTCGTTTGTCGTCCACACAGCAGGCCATCGTCATCGCACAGGTATCTCCTTTTTCGAGAAAATAGAGCAGCAGTTCGCCTTCATCAAAATCCTCTCTCATGATTTTGATCGCACCTTTGAGCAGCAGCGGAATTCCTTTTATATAACGGCCAAAATCGATCAGCACATCATTTTCTTCAAATTCCATCACATATCCGGCCTCTGAGATTTCATCAATCAGCTCTTTTTCAAATATTCCGCCGTAAACTTCTGAAAGTATTTTATTCAGTTCCATAATCATAATTACAATCAATAAAAATACAAATTATTCATTTCAAAAAAAATGAGGACTCTGTTTTGGAAAGTCCTCATTCAATTTATTTTAAAAACTGATTATTTGATCAGAATTCCATATTCACATTTAGTTTTGATGCGATCAGACCGGTGATTCTGGTTTTGATCTGAGGAATCTGAACATGTTCCAGAACTTCTGCCGCAAATGCATAGAGCAGCAGCGCTTTTGCCTCTGCTTTCGGAATTCCTCTCTGCTGCAAATAGAACATTGCATCTTTGTCAAGCTGACCGACTGTACAGCCGTGTGAACATTTCACATCGTCCGCAAAAATTTCAAGCTGAGGTTTGGTGTCGATCTCGGCCTTGTCGCTCAGCAGCACATTGTTGTTTTGCTGGAATGAATTCAGTTTCTGAGCATCTTTGTGCACATAGATTTTTCCGTTGAAAACACCGTGAGCACTGTCGTCATAGATTCCTTTGTAAAGTTCGTGACTGTCGCAATGCGGTGCTTGGTGCTCGACCAGCGTGTGATGATCCACATGCTGATCGCCTGAAATAATGGTGATTCCGTTCAGAATTGAATTGCTGTTTTCTGCATTCTGAACAAAATTCAGATTGTTTCGGGTCAGTTTTCCGCCAAACGAAAAAGTATGAACAGAAGCCACACTGTCTCTTTCCTGAGAGATGTAAGTGTTGTCGATCAACGATGCTTCGGTTGTATCGTTTTGAATTTTGTAATAATCCAATTCCGAATTTTTTCCGACCGAAATTTCGGTTACAGAATTGGTCAGATTCGCTTTGCTGTTCAGCGTCTGATGTCTTTCAATGATCTGTGCATTCGAATTGTTGCCGATCACAATCAGATTTCTCGGATGATACATCACTTCTTCTTCCTTTGCAGTTGAAAAGAACATCAGCTGTATCGGTTTTGAAAGTATGGTTTTGTCGGGCACATAAATATAGGCGCCATCGTTTGAAAACGCAGTGTTGAGCGCAGTAAAACTTTCGTCCTTTGGTGCGATTTTATTGTAAAAATTCTCAATCACCGGCTGATGAACCATTTTTTCCATCGCACAGGAAAGCACACAGATATCAGCTTCCTCATGGGTGCTCGACGACAGAAAACTGTTGTACACCCCGTTGATAAACACGATGTTGTACGAATCAATATTGTTGACAAAATATTTTTCAAGTTCTTTTGCGCCCACCTGAGCATCTGAAGGTTCGGGAAACAGCTTGTAATCCGATTTCAACAGCGGCCCAAGATTGGTGAAACGCCATTCTTCGTCTTTTCTTTTTGGAAATCCGACTTTGTCAAATGTATCGATCGCCTGCTCGCGCACACCGTTCATCCATTTGACTTTTGAATATTTTTCTTTCAGCACCAGATGTCTGGCCACCAAATTATCTTTTAATTCATTCATTTTTCAAATTTTAAAAATTACACACCGGCTGCTTCTTCTATCACCCAGTCATAACCTCTTTCTTCAAGTTCGAGCGCCAGTTCTTTTCCGCCCGATTTGATGATTTTACCGTCATGCAGCACATGTACAAAATCAGGAACGATGTATTCGAGAAGACGCTGATAGTGGGTAATCACCAGTACAGCATTGTCATCTTTTTTAAATTCATTTACGCCGTCTGCAACGATTCTCAGCGCGTCAATGTCAAGACCCGAATCGGTTTCGTCAAGGATGGCGAGTTTCGGATTCAGCATCAGCATCAGAAAGATTTCGTTTCTTTTCTTTTCGCCGCCAGAAAAACCTTCGTTGAGCGAACGGTTCAGAA
>Ga0172382_10001965_pt1 | contig 35395 bp, 20 predicted proteins | sample Leawel138RmetaG_FD_122245 | JGI IMG/M metagenome (GOLD analysis project Ga0172382, IMG submission 122245) | Leachate microbial communities from a municipal landfill in Southern Ontario, Canada - Leachate well 138R metaG | ecosystem: Engineered > Solid waste > Landfill > Unclassified | place...
CCTGGTGGTCGATCGAGCTGAAGACGGCGCCGGCGTCGTAGGCATCGAGGAAGGCGCACGGACCGTAGTCGATCGTCTCGCCCGAGATGGTGGTGTTGTCGGTGTTCATGACGCCATGCACGAAGCCGACGTGCATCCACGCGGCGACGGTGCGCGCCTGCACGTCGACGGCGTGTGCGAGGAGTCTCAGTGCGTCGTCGCGGAGCGAACTGGCGTTATTGCGGAGCGAACTGGCGCCGTCGCGAAGCATAGGGGCGTCACCCGCACGGTCCGATGCACCACCCGCTGGCCGAACCTCAACGGGCCCCCTCTCTCCGTCCGGCAGGTCCACGTGTCGCGCCACCGCGAACCGGGTGAGCCGTTCGAGCACGCCCGGATCCTCGAGGGATCGCGCGTACTGGAAACTTCCGACCCGCAGGTGGCTCGCGGCGACCCGCACGAGCACTGCGCCGGGGAGCGGGTCCAGCGCGTCTTCACGGAAAACATGTCGGCCGGTCGCGAGGACGGCGAGCGCTCGCGTCGTCGGAATGCCGAGGGCGTGCATAGCCTCGCCCATGAGGAGTTCGCGGAGCATCGGCCCGATGGCGGCGTAGCCATCGGCTCCTCGCGAGAACGGGGTGCGGCCTGAGCCTTTGAGGTGCAGGTCGTGGAGCGTGCCGGCGCGATCCCTCACTTCTCCGAGGAGGAGCGCGCGCCCGTCACCGAGACGCGGCACGTAGGCTCCGAACTGGTGGCCCGCGTAGGCTTGCACGACCGGCGTGCTGCCGGGGGCGAGCTCAGCGCCGAGGAGAAACGCGATGCCGTGCTCGCTCCGCAACCAGTCGGGGTCGAACCCGAGGTCAACGGCAAGCGGCTCGTTCAATACGAGCAGCGAGGGATCCGCGAACTCTGCCGCCTGCCACGGGAGCGAGAGCTCCGGAAGTTCTCGCGCGAAGGCGTTGCCGAGGTTCGGGAATGGAGCGCTGGTGCGGGCGGTCTCCCGGTCGGTCTCCGTATCGCTCATGCCCCGAGCATAATTCGGGCTGCTGATCGCACACTCAGGTGCTCGGTGGCGAGCGAGCGGCCGCGAAAGCGCACTCGCAAACGCGCGCAGGCGTACGCCTGTCGAGCGTCCCACCCAGCTCTGCGCCGACCGCCATGTTCTTGGATATGGTGAGCTGTATCTGCGGTTCTGATGAGGGAGACAAGTGCGCATGCGTGATCAGTATGAGCGACGGGAGCGGTTGAACCGGGGTCTCGCGATCGCAGGTGCCGCGGTGCTCGTCATCGGGATCCTCTGGATCGATATCTCGACGGGTATCTGGCAAGATCTGGTGATCGCCGCGGGTCTCGCGGCCGGTCTCGTCACGTTCTTGTTGTCGGCCCTCGTGCTCAATCGCATCATCGCGCGGCAGGCGGAGAAACGGTGGGCTCCCGTGAACCGGCTCGCGGTAACAGAGTTCTTGCACGCGATTGCGGACGATGAGAAGAGCGAGGTTGCGCACGGCGTGATCGTGGCGCGATCCCTGCCCGACATTGCGGGTGTTGAGGATCGCGATGCGTTCTCCGCGTCACTGCATGCGCTGCGGGAAGCGGTGGCCCGTGAACGGAGCGAGCTCTCTGGCGCGCTGAGTCGCTGGGCCGAGTTTCTCACAACGAGCGGGGACAACGAGTTGACGCTGCGACACGTCGCCGACATTGCGCTGCAGCTCGACCAGGTTCGGGATACCGCGCTCGAGATTGAGCAGCAGCCGAGCGTGCCGGGTCGGAAACGGCTGCTTGCCGAGATCGCGGAGTGCAACACGCATTTCGCGTCTCTCATCGGTGAGCTGCAGCGGCGCCTCGCAGCCGACACGAAGCTCGCGGCAGGCTGAACGCGGGTCATGCGGCTGCTGGCTTCAGGGCTCAGGGGGCAAACCGCCACCGAGTGATAGTTTGAAGTTTGAGTGGCGACCGTCGGTACCGGGGAGGGAGACCGTCATGGCAGCACCCGAAGCGCACCAGGATCGCGAGGGATCCGCCGCGCCCCCGCCTCCCGACGACGCGGCGCTCTTCACCGCGGTCGCTGCGTGGGCCGAGGCCGACCCCGACCCCGAGTCGCGCGCGGAGGCACTGCGTCTGCTGGAACTCGCGAGATACCCGAGCGGCCTCGATACAGGGATCACCGAGCCCGCAGACGGGATCGACGGGATAGACGGGATCGACGGCAACCCTGCCGCGGCCCCCGAAACCTCGGACGCCCGCACAGCGGAGCGCACCGCGGCTCTCGCACAGCTGCGAGACGCGTTCACAGGCCGGCTCGTGTTCGGTACGGCGGGGCTTCGCGGGGCGCTGGGTGCGGGCCCTCGGCGAATGAACCGCGTGGTCGTATCGCAGACAAGCGCGGGGTTCGCCAGGTACCTGCTCGAGCGGGCCGAGGCCGGGGAGACCCATTCGCCGCCCTCAGTCGTGATCGGATACGACGGCCGCGTGAACTCCGACGTATTCGCGCGTGACGCGGCCGAGGTGATGACGGGCGCCGGCATCGACGTCACGCTCCTGCCGGATGCGGGGCCCACGCCGCTCACGGCGTTCGCGGTCCGCAGGCTCGGCGTCTCCGCCGGTGTGATGATCACCGCGAGCCACAATCCGCCGCGCGACAACGGGTACAAGGTGTACCTCGGCGATGCGGACGGCGGCGCCCAGATCGCCCCGCCGGTCGACGCCGTGATCGCCGCGCACATTGAACGGGCCGCGACGCTGCCGGTGCACGAGCTGCCGCGATCCCTCGCCTACCGCACCGCGGGCGCTGAGCTTGCGAACGATTACGTGGCGACGACCGCTGCCGCGGTGGTTCGGGGGCTCCCGGAAGCCGCAGACGGTTCGCGGGTCGCGCACGGATCAGGCGTCGATCTCACCGTCGTCTACACGGCGATGCACGGGGTGGGGTCGGATCTTGCGCGGCGCGTGTTCGTCGCGGCCGGTCTGCCGCCCGTGCACTCGGTCGCGGAGCAGGATGCGCCCGACGGCGCCTTCCCGACCGTCGAATTTCCGAACCCCGAGGAGCCGGGCGCGCTTGATCTCGCGTTCCGTGACGCGCGCGCGATCGGCGCGGATCTCGTGGTTGCGCACGATCCCGACGCCGACCGTCTTGGGCTCGCTGCACCGGACCCTGCCGCACCGGAGGGGTTCCGCATGCTCACGGGCAATGAGGTGGGGCTGCTGCTCGGCTGGCGCGCGGCGGAACGCGAGCACCGACGCGCGGCCCTCGCAGGTGAGGAGCCCCACGGTGCGCTCGCCTGCACCATCGTTTCCTCCCCCGCGCTCGGGGCGGTGGCTCGCGAGTACGGGCTGGAGTATGCCGAGACGCTTTCGGGATTCAAGTGGGTGTCGCGCGTGCCCGGGCTGCTGTTCGGTTTCGAGGAGGCGCTCGGCTACCTCACGCACCCCGCGGTCGTGCACGACAAGGACGGGATCTCGGCGGGCGCCGACGCGATCGCGATGGCGCGCGAGTGCGCCGCGGAGGGGCGATCCCTCTGGGATTTGCTCGACGAGGCGAGCGAACGGTTCGGGCACTTCGCGAGCCGGCAAGTGACGCTCCGGCTCGAGTCGATGGCCGCGGCAAGCACCCTCGCGGCACGAGTCCGTCGGGAACCGCCGCAGGAGTTCGCGGGAATCGCCGTCGCCGACGCGCGCGACCTCCTCGAGCCGGGCCTTGCCGAGGCGCCCGCCGACGTGCTCCGTTACGACCTGGTCGACGGCTCGCGGGTGATGATTCGGCCGAGCGGCACGGAACCGAAACTCAAGGTGTATCTCGACACGTTTGGTGACGAGGGATCCGCGGCCGAGCGCCGCGCCACCGCGTCTGCGCTGCTCACCCGCATCGAGGCTTCGGTGCGCGAGTACTTCGACCTCTTGCAAGCCGAGGGTTGAATGGTGTCGCGCGACGGGGTGGGTACGCAGGGCTTAGTGGGAACGCACGGCGAGCCCGGCCCGGGTGCGGTGGCGTGGGATCCCTCGCGCACCGGCGAGCTGCTCCGTGCGCCACGGCCCGATGATCACAAGTATCGGCGCGGGGTGCTCGGGGTTCGCACGGGTGCGGCCGCGTATCCGGGTGCGGCCGTGCTCGGGGTGTCTGGGGCGTGGCGCACCGGCCTCGGCATGGTTCGGTATGTGCCACCCATCGGCGAATCAGCTGAGTTCGGTTTGCCGAGCGCAGCAGCCGCGGTGCTCGCGGCACGGCCCGAGACGGTGTTCGGCGAGCCGACCGGACGCCCGTGCGATGCGTGGCTCATCGGCTCGGGCACAGACTCCGAAGCGAGGCCGGACGCGGAGACGGAGGCGATCCGCTCGCTGCTGATGGGCGACGCGCCAGTGGTGGCCGATGCGGGTGCGCTCGACGTCGCCGTCGAGACCCTGATGTCACGGCCGCCGAGCCCGGTTCCGGTGATTCTCACACCGCACGAGGGTGAGTTCGGCCAGCTGTGGCACGATTCAGGACTCGAAAGTGCCCCGACACTCACGGGGGTGTCCGGCCGCGCCAAGGCCGCCGCAAGGCTCGCGACGCGCCTCGGCGCGACGGTGCTCCTGAAGGGATCGACCACGGTCGTGGCCGGCCCGCGTGTACCTGGAGGCGAGCAAGCACCCGTGTTCACGGTGGGACCCGCAACGCCGTGGCTCGCGACGGCGGGGACGGGGGATGTGCTGGGCGGCGTGCTCGGCGCGCTCGTCGCGGCGCACGCGGAGCGGGTGCGGCGGGATCCCTCGCTGCTTTCCGCGCTGGGTGCCGCGGCCGCGCACCTGCACGATGCTGCGGCCCGCATCGCGGTGGGGAATCCGGAGCGGCCGATCACGGCGATGGATGTCGCCGACGCCCTGCCCGCCGCGGTAGCGGCCCTGCGAACCCGCTGAGCCCGCCACGCGCGCTGAAACTTGGCTACGTGTGAGGCCTGCACAGTCGTTGCTGTCTGCACTGTCGCTGCTGCCGGTACAGTTGCTGCGCCTGCCACCAGGGTGTGTCGGATGATCCTTGACCGCAAATGAGAAGCGGCGCCGGGCCCGCAGTGGGGTCCGGCGCCGCTTCTCGAGGGATCAGACTACGCGTCGATCATCGGCTGCGTGTCTCGGCGCTTGCGCAGCAGCAGGGCGCCGCCGCCGAGGCCGAGGAGCAGGGCGAGGAGCAGCCACATGGCTGCGGCATCGCCACCGGTGACCACGAGCGGGTCGGCCGCCTTCACGGGCACCGTTTCGTCATCCTCGAGCACCGATTCCGGTGTCTTCTCGGATGGCGAGTCGATGACCACGGTGTTCGTGACCTCAGGGTAGGCACCCTGAGCGACGTTCACCACGAGGGTGAGCGTGACGCTCTCGCCGACGTCGAGGCCTTCCTCGATCACCCAGGTGACGGTGCTGCCGCTCGTGCTCACGCCCGTGTCCGGTGAGGACTGGAACGTGAGGCCCGCGGGCAACGTGTCGGTGACGGTGATCGGGCCGGGATCGGCGGTCGGGCCGAGGTTCGACACCTCGATCTTGAACGTGCCGGTCTTGCCGACCTGGAACTCGTTCTCGACCGCGGTCTTCTCGACCACGAGCGTGACGAGCGGCGGCACGATCACTGGATCCTCGTCCTCGTTGGGGTTCGGGTCCGGATCGGGCTCGGGCTCGTTGCCGGTGACACTGGCAACGTTCACGACGCCGTCGTACGCGGCCGGGGTGACCAGGGTGGTGATCACGAGTGGCGCGGCCTGCTCCCCGGTGAGGAGTGGCGACTCGTACGACGCGGTGACGTTGGCGCCGCCTGCCGGGTCGGTCTCGTCGTTCAGCACGATCTCGTCGATCGTCCAGCCCGTCGGGTCTCCAGCCTCATCCAGCACGGGGCCGGTCTCGCTGACGACCTCGAGGCCCGCAGGCACCGTATCGGTGACGGTGATGCCGGTCGCCTCCGACGGCCCGTAGTTCGTGACGAGCAGCGTGAATGGCAGCTCGTCACCCACGCGGACCGCCTCAGCGTCGTGGCTCTTCACGATTCCGAGGTCGATCTGGCGTTCCGCCGTGACAACCGCGTTGTCGGAGTCTGGCGCTTCCTCAGGATTGTCGACGGGGTCGCCGTTGATCTCGAGGGTCTCCTCGTCGATCGATGCGACGTTGTCGAGTTCCGCGCCGGCGGCGACGGTTTCGGAGACGCGCACCTCAAAGACGATCGAGGGTGCCTCGCCTCCCACCGCGATGCCCGAGGCGGGTGTGCGAGTGAACGTGACCGTCTGCGAGTCAGCCGGATCGACCTCTGCGGTCCAGCTGGCGGCACTGTCTCCGCTCAAGCCCACGAACGAGATGCCCTCGGGGAGCGTGTCGTTCACGATGAGCGGCGCGACTGCGTCACGCGGGCCCTCGTTCCACAGGTCGAGCTGGTACCAGAGCGCGCCACCCGCGATGACGGTCGTGGTCTCGTTGCCCTCGCTGTCGAGCGCGGTCTTCGCGATCCCGAGATCCGCGGAGCGGACCGTGGTGATTGCCGCGTCGTCCCGATCGCTCGGATCCTCGGTGGTGTCATCCACCCACGCGATCTCGCCCCAGTTGACGAGTCCGGGCAGGTCGGTCGGCTGGACGCCGGGTGCCAGGTCCGAGGTCATAACGATCTCGCTCTGGCCGACCGGGTGCAGCGCGCCGTTCGCCGTGTACTCGCAGCTCAGGTCTGCGACCTCGCACTCCCAGCCGTCGCCGGCCATGGAGGTGATGGTGACGCCCGTGGGCGGCGTGTCGGTGAAGGTCACCGGCGCTGCCGAAGGCCCGTGGTTCGTGATGAGTACGCGCCAGGTCACCTCGGTGCCTGCGGCGTGCTCGGCCACCTCGACCCATTCGCCCGACGTGGTGAGCACCTCCTTCTCGATGCTCATCGTCGCCGCACGGACGACGGGGATTTCGTCGTCGTCATCGTTGTTCGAGGGATCATCGCCGGGCTCGCCGTTGACACCGTCGACGCGGGCGTCGTTGGTGTAAATGCCGGGTGCGACGTCGTCTCCGACGAGCGCGTCGAATGCGATCGTCACGACATCCTGTCCGGTCGGGAACTCCGCACCGCTCGCTTCGATGGTCCAGGTGACTCGATCGAGACCCTCGGGCGTCGTGTCCACCACCGTGTTGGTGATGGTTCCGAGCCCGGTGGCTGCAACGTTGTCGCCGTAGGTGAAGCCCACGGGCAGCACGTCGGTGACCGTGATGGGGCCTGCCGATGCGGAGGGACCATTGTTGTGCACCTGCAGCAGGTAGCGTACGGTCTCGCCCGCGTTCACCGCGCCCGTGGCGGGTACGGTGTGCGACTTCTCGAGTGCCCAGTCGACCATCTTGCCAGTGCCGGTGGTGTCGGTGGCGCAGTCGTCACCGTCACGGACCACGTCGTCGGCTGCAACGCAAACCGTGTTCTCGATGTCGTCCGTCGCGGACTCGTTGATCATCACGGTGACGATGACCGAGGCGGTGGCCCCGGGCGCCAGGTTCTGATCGTTCGAGAAGGTGAGCGTCTGGTCGGTCTGACCAAACGTCCATCCGTCGGCGGGTGCCTGCGCAACCCACGAGACGTAGTCGAGCTCGCTCGGCAGTTCGTCGGTGAGGGTCACGCCACGAGCGTCGGCGGTGCCGGTGTTCGTGATCGCGAGACGGTAGCTGATCTCGGTGCCCGCGGTGACGTCAGCCGGAGCTGCCACCGGTACCCATTCGCCGTCCACCAGTTCGACGCGGTACTTGTTCGCTCCGACGCTGGTGATCGAGGTGATGGGCTCCGTTTCATCCTCGTCCTCATTGTTCGAGGGATCCGGGTCCGGGGTCTCCCCCGGGTGCACGGTTGCCTCGTTAAGGATCTCGGTTCCTGCCTCGACAGAGGCGCCGATGCTGCCACTGAAGTTGAACTCCACCGTGCTGCCGACACCGGTCGCGGGGAAGACCGCATCCGGGGTGAGCGTCAGCGTGATGTCGTTCCCGGTGATGTCGAGCGCCCAACCAGCGGGAAGGTCGGTGCCCTCCAGCTGCCCCACGTTCACGATCTCTGCGGGCACCGCGTCGGTGACCGTGATCGGTTCGGCGGCGGAACTCACGGAGTCGGAGGGTCCGTCGTTCGAGACGACGAGGCTCCACGAGATGGGGTCGCCCGCGTTGCGGTCGCCCGTCACGGGTGCGAACTCCTTCACGATCGCGAGATCCGCGACCGCGGTGAGCTGCTTCTCGGCCTCGTCTTTGTTGTCTCCGAAGTTGTCGGGGTTCTCGTAGGTTTCACCGCGCACGTCGGCGATGTTGCTGAGCTCGGACCCGGAGGCCGTCGCGCCAGCGGCGATCGTCACGTCTGCGGTGAGCACGATGCTCGCGTCGCCATCGGCATCGAGCACGGTGTGCTCGTCACCCACGGTGAAGATGTACGGAGCATCCGCGGTGCCCTCGCCCGTGACGGTCAGGCTCGGAGTCTGAGCTCCGCTCCCGTCGGCCGGGTAGTAGAGCGCGCTCCACGTCCCCACCGTGACGCCCTCGGGCAGGGTCTGCGTGTCTTCGTACACGTACGGTCCGACCGACGCGTCCGGTCCCTGGTTGGTGACCGTCAGCTGCCACTGCGGCTGCGCGTAGTCGGCGTTTGCACTCTGGCCCGGCACCCAGGTGCCGGTCTCGAGGCCGTACAGGTTCGTCTCGGTGTCCCCGGAGTCGATGACCCCGCCGAGTGCGTCCTTGACGAGCAGGAGATCGGCCTCGGCGATGTACGCGTCGGCTTCGTCGTCCTCACCGACGTATTCGTTGTCGGCGTTTTCAGGGTTGCCCTGCGTGTCGGTCGCGGTGACACTCACCATGTTGGTGTGCACGTTGATGCCGATGCCGGTGCCGGCCTCGCCGAGTGCCCACTCGGTGGGTGTCGCGTCGAAGGTGATCACAAAGACGCCGTCTGCGTCGAGCGGGGTGGCGCCTGCTTCACGGATGGTTTCCGGGCTCCAGACGATTTCCTGCTGGTCGCCATCGGTGACCGTGGCGGGAGTGAGCGTTGGCTCACCGGTCAGTGCGACCGGTGCTCCACCGTTCACGCTGATCTGCGCGTTTCCGACGTACTCCCAGTTCGTGGGCAGCAGGTCGGTGACGGAGATGTCCTCAGCGGTGCCATCACCTTCGTTCTCGATGGTGAGCGTCCAGTTGAACGGTTCACCAGCGATCGCGATGCCGTAGTCCTCACCGTCGGCGGGCACGGTCACGGTCTTCGTCGGAACGACGTACGGGAAGAGCGGGGTGACGCTGGCGTCATCCTCGGCTGGCGGCACACCGTTCTCGCCGGGCACGTAGGTGCGGCCGTCACTATCGAAGGACTCGTACTCGGTGATTTCCACCTCGTTGATGTAGGCCGTCGCGCTGAGCTCGGTGGAGTCGATGAACGATCCCTTGTAACCAAGCTCGATGGACTTCGGCGTATCCGTCCCTGACTCCGGGTACAGGGGTCCGTCGAGCTCCCAGGTGATCTTTCCACCCTCACCGTCGGCAACACCCGCGTCCACGGATGCCGCTGTCGGGGTGATGTCCGTCACCTTCACGCCCGCGGGCACGGTGTCTACCACGGTGATATTGTGCGCTGCAGTGTTGCCCTCGTCCGTCTGGCTGACGGTCAGCGTGTAGTCGAACGTCGCATTGGGGTCGCGCTCGATCGAATCTTGGCCGTCGACCAGCTTCTCGATCTGCAGCACCGGGTTAAGGATCGTCACGATGGCGTCATCCTCATCATCGTCACGAGTGCCCTCGTTGCCGTCAACGGCGTTCCAGGAGAACACCGCAGTGTTCCTCGGGGTCGCCGATTCGACGTCATCGGTGATCTTCACATCGAAGGTGATCGTGATCGTACGATCAGCATTCCAGGTCGCGACGTCGACATTGTCGGTCTTCGCGATCCAGGTCAGGGTCTGACCATCGACCTCCGGCTGTCCGATCGTGGGTGCGCCAGATGTTGCACCGGCCCATTCGATCGATACGTCGGAGCTGTTCGTGACATAGGCCATGCCGGCCGGGAGTACATCGACGAGCTCGACGTCGTAGTAGTTGGCGTCGGCCGGAAGCGTCGTCACGAGCGTGTACTTGACCGTGTCGCCCACAGGCGCTGAAGTCGGGGTCACCGACTTTTCGATCGTCGCCGACGTCAGCTTGACGTCCGCCTCGGCGTCGCCAATTCGATCGCCGCGACGCTCAGTCGTGTCGTTGCCGTCAATCTCGGCTGGCAGAGTGTAGCCCTCAAGGTGCGCACCGTTGGTGAACACCTGGCCTCCGCCAACGTTCGAGTGGACCGTTGCTGTGTAGGTCAGGGTTGAGGAGGTACCGCCCAGCACCGGCTCGGCGAGGGTCCACTTGATGAGTGTTCCATCCCCGGTGTCTTCCGGTTCGCCATGACCGTCGAGCGCGATCTCGCCGCTCTCAGTCAGGGCGCAGTTGACACCTGAGACCACCTCGGCCGTTCCGTTCGCCGAGTCGAAGCCGGTCGGGCTTGTGAGCTCCGGCGGCAGGCAGTCGTACACGACCGCGTCGAAGAGAGCGGGACGGTCAGCGGTGTTACTCACGGTGAGCGTGTACTTCACCTCACCGCTCGGCTTGACGATGCCGTCGGCCGGGTCGGTCACGGCCTTCGCGAGTGTCGGGTTCGGAGTGATGTAATCGACATCTGCCGTTGCGGTCTTCTCCGGGTTCTGCCCACCAGTTTCCGTCTGCGAGTTAAACCGTGCGGTGTTTTGCAGCGTTTTACCGTTCGCAAAGTTCGGATACCCTGCGTCGCTCGGGTGGCTCGCATCACGTGCGTCGATCCACAGCGTCAACTCGACCTGAATCGTGACGTCGTCAGCACTGTCGTTTTGGAAGTACTCGGGGAACGTCAGCGCGCCGCTATCAGGGTCGAAGCTCCAATCGGCTGCCAGGCCTGGAGTGTCCACGCCATTCACGACGCCGGGCGCATTCCAAACCCGCGCACTCGCGAGGTGGTACGGCAGCGCACGCTGCGCCCCCTCTGGCGGTGTGACGTTCGGGTTGCCGCCCCAGCGGAGCACCTCGTCATCCGCGAGTACCCCGTTCCGCACGGTGGTGTTTGCGGGCACCGTCACCTCAAGCAGGTAGGTGGCGAGCTCGCCCTGCACGATCTCATCGTTCTCATTATTCGGGTCGAGATCGTTCAGACCAACCGGAGTTTCGGAGGTATCCTCACCGATTTCGGTCGCGATGAGCGTTTTTGACATTTTCGCATCGGCAACTCGAATATTCGATGGGTCGCTCGTGTCGTTGGCGCTGTCCGGGAAGATGAACTGGCCCGGGTCGAGGTCTTCAGGGGCCGGCGGGTTCGCAACGTTCTCCGATCCCTCGATGAAGAACGTGGACTCGCCGCCGACATTGTTGTCTGCATCGAACTGCACGATGGAGGCGTCATTCACATATCGCTGGTTAATGAGCGCACCCGCAGCATCGGCGCCGTCCGGCACAGTAAGAGTGTAGCCAAGCGTGAACCCGCGATCGATTGCCGGCGTCGTCTCTACGCCATCATCAATCACCGCCTTCGTGGAGGGGGCGATCGTCGAGTCAATCGTCCACACGATGACGGAGCGCTGATGCGTCGCCGCGTCCTTGATGTTATTGGGGTAGGAAGGGTCCCCATAATCGACAGCGGTCACGGTGTAGTCGGCGGGCGTGCTCAGTTCCGATTCAGCTGAATCGAGCACATCCGCAACGGTCGCGGCCGTGTAACTTCCGACGTCTCCAGCAGAAATTCCCTCGGGGAGCAAATCGTAGATGACATATTCGTTCGTCGAGCTGAAGGGGGCGGTCACATCCAGTCGGAAGGTGACCTCGTCGCCCTGCACAACCACTTCGCCGTCAACGTTGCTGCCGAACGTGTTGTTGGTCGTTCCTTCGGGGTTGTTATTTGACTTAATGCCCTTGACGAGGCGCGGCGTGCGATCGAGCTCGATCTCGGCCTGGTCCCGAAGTGCAAATACTTCACCCGCATTGTTCCAGTACTGGAACTTCGCGAGGTTCTGAGCGAGGTCGACCTGCTGGAAGGCGCTAGGGTCCGTGACGGTTACCTTGAGGTAGATTTCAAGGTCCGCCTCGAACGGCAGGAACCGATCATTGCTGCCTTCAAAGCAGTCGCTCGCTCCAAGATCGAAGCTCAGCGACCTCCCGCTGAGGGCCATTCCATCCAGCGGCACAAACTTGTTCAGCCACTCCAGCCGCTCGGCGTCACCGGTTGTGGTCGGCTGGCAGTCACCAAGCCAAGGCAACCCTTCCTCTGAGTCATAGCCGCCGGGCACGATCCACATGTCTTCTGGGCGGTCGGTCTCATCGTCAATCGTGTCGAGATCGAAGGAGACTCCCGCGGGAAGGAAGTCAGTGAACACCGAGTTCCTGACGTCAGCTCCAGTGGGCGGAGAGATGACGATCTTGTACCAGGTCTGGTCGCCCACCTGGAACGGCATGTTTTGTTCAGTGGTCTGCACCCAAGAGTCACCGGGCTCGTCCGCGATGACTTCGCGGTCCGGAGCACCTTCGGAGCGCTTGAGAACCCTCTTTGTGAGGCTGGTTCCGCCGGCCTCTACCGAGGCCTCCGAATCATCCCAGGCGTTCCAAGGGCCCGAGTCGGCTTCTGCCCCTTCCGCCGAGGTCACCCCTTCAAGCGCGGAGATCGGAGTGGTCCGTGCATTGATCTCCGCCTCATTCACGAAAGTATCGCGGGCACCCGTGGCACCGTCGGACGAACCATCCGAGTCGACGTAGCGAGTGTTCTGGTGCACTGAGTACTCGACGGTGTGCGTCGCGTTCGCTGAGGCGAGCGCGTTGGTCGGGTCAAGAGCGAACTCGAGCATGAAATTGCCGGTGTTCGGGTCGAAGGCAATGCCCGAGATGAAGGCGCCGCTCGGCGCTTCGCTGTCCGCGAGGCCGTCAGCTTCGTCGCTCTCCCACTGACAGACGCTGTCGATGCCCGCATCCTTGAGGTATTCGTTCCAAGTTCCGGGGGTCAGGTTGGTGTCTACGATGACCGGCGGCGTCGTGTTGTAGTTGCCGATCACGAGGTTGGGGTATCCTGTAGGATTCTCTGGGTCCTCTTCCCAGACTTTCGTACCGCTAGGGAATACCGGGCACAGGCCATCGGCCATGTCGTCGACGAGACGAAGCACATCGTTTGCAGGGTCTGCTGTATCGTTCGGATTCCCGAGTTCGGCGCTCACATACTCACTGGTAGCGAGTTGCAGTCCGTAGCGAGCATAAGCGCCCTGCTCGAAGCTCCCGGCCGCTCCGGGCTCCCCGCCGTTCACAGTCTTGAGCACGCGCACATCCACGGCGTCTATGACCTCGCTGCCGTGGTCTTCAACGTCCTCACCGTTGTACTCACCCCGCGCGACGGCGACATTGGTGTAAGAATTGGCAGCGGCGGCGCGATCATTCAGGTTGGCTGAGCCGTGACGCGTCGATGCGCCACGGTTATTGTCGAGGTTCGCGATCTGCTGACCATCGGTCGCGGCCGTATATCCAAAATCCATGGTGTTCTCGAAGAGCGGCACCGCGGCGCGGTAGCGGATCTCGAGGAGGCCCGGGGTACCTTCTGTGCCGCTGTACACCTGCTGCACGCCCGGGGTGGTATCACGCGAATCCCCCACGCCAAGCAACGTCGACAGATCCCATGTCACCTTGGTGTAGACCGCACCCTCGACCAGTCCGTAGTCGGCAACCTCGGCCGCTGTCGGGATGACCGTCTCGATGGTCTCTCCCGCTGACGTCTGCCAGGCCGCAAGTTCTGCGGGTGGGTCAGTCTCCTCTAGCGAGAGAGCGCCCGGGTACTCAAATGAATTTCCGAGACCGCCGCCCCGCGTTCCGTTGGCATTCCTCGTGTTATCAACTTCGCCAAGGCCGAGGTACTCGAGCCCCGCAGGAATGAAGTCGACGACCCGAGCATTCGCGATGTCGCCCTCGCCCGTGTGATAGACGCTCAGGGTATAGGTGGTGGTGTGGTCGTGTACGCCTCGAAGCAGCTCGCTCTCGGGGCTCGGCTCGGTCTTCTCGATCCGGAGTGCATTCACCGGGACCTGGTCAGTCACGACGCCGGCGTTCGAGGTGCCAGTCGCCGCGGCGCCCGTGCTCACGCCAGAGCTCCCCGGGAATACGGGCAGGAACTGCGGAACGGAGTTCGTGTAGGCGTTCACCTGGAATGGGAAGTCATCACCAGCGGGGAAGGTGCCAGCCTTGGGGCGAACCGTGAGCGCGTCGGAGACGGTGGCGCCCTCGGGGAGGTCGGAGATGTTCTCAAATACCCAGTACTGCATGCCGGTGGGGACGCGGCAAGCGCCAGCAGGCGTCGGAGCGTCCTCAAGGCCAAGAGCGGCACAGCTGTCGGGGGTGGTAGCTGTGGCGATCCCTGATCGGAGCACGCTCCCCGCGGGATACTGCGTCGGCGTTCCCAGAAGGTCACCGCTGCTGACGAACGTGACGTCTGCATCAAGCACGATCCCGGCGCTCAGGTTGTACTGTGAACTCGCGCCTGCGGTGCCCGTAAAGGCAAGGTCGAGGGTGAGGTCTTCGCCGGCGAGATAGGTGTCGCTGCTACCAGCCGACACGGTTGGCGCTGTGCCTGCAGCAGCCGCAATGTTCGCGCCGACACCGACGGTGACGAGCGCGCTCGCGATCATCGCTCCCGCGGCAGTTCCTGCGATCCAGCGCCGGAATGGCCGCCGTTTCGGCGTCGCCTCCACCGCATTCGAACTTGTTCCGCGCGTGAACAGTCGCAATGACATGCACTCCCCATTCGTCTCGGATCCGGACGCCGAGCTGCAGCGTTCGTTCCGTTCGATCCCCGCTTCGAAAGTCCCCATTCGAAGCATGCTTGTTCGCGGGCAGCCAGAGGCTACGCCCGCGTCAATGCTAGGAACTTCTCAATCTGGGCGATCGATGAAAAGGGTCGTTCTCAGGGTTATCTTTCAGATCAGGCCGCGCCGCTCGGCTTCGAGTACCGCGCGAGCGCGCGAATTCACCCCGAGTTTGCGGTAGATGGAACGCAGGTGCCCCTTGAGCGTGTTCACCGAGATGTACTGCGCACTGGCGATCTGCTCTCGCGAGAGCCCGCGAGACAGCTCACCCAGTACCTCGATCTCGCGCGGAGTCAGTGCCGAGCCAGGGGCCGGGAAAATATCGAAGTAGGAGGGCTGCTTGTCGTCAGATACCGGCCAGTCGGCCACCTCCTCCTTCGCGAATGCACAGACTTCGTCGGAGAAGTACGAGAGCTCTACCGGGGTGAGGCTCCCGCTCGTCTCGAGCGCGAACTTGAGAACGTCATAGCAGTCTTCGCGCCCGCCAAGCGTGAGATGGGAAGAGGCGGCAATTGAGTATCGCCACAGCTCCAGTTGCCGTAGGCCACCAGTCTGATCATGAATGCCCGAAACTGCTTCGAGTGCCTCGGCCGGTCGACCGGCCAACGTCTCCAGAAGGCCAGCGATGATTCGTGTGAGGGCGAGGGATCCGTCGGCCTTCGCGATCTCACGACGTGCGGCGGAAAGATCACCCCTGCTCAGCGCCCGTGTCACGGCCGTCAGCGGGAAGATACTACCCGCGAACCCCTGCCCATCGACGTGCGGTAGACCGAACGCGCTGAATGCTTCCGCACGCTGCTCGGCTTCGTGCAGCAGGCCCGCCGCGAGCAGGGAGCGGTGAAGAGCCGCAAAGTAGAACGGCCACATCTCCCCGATCGCTTGCATCTGCACTGCGTCGAGCATCTGGATTGATTTCTCGAGCGACAGTCCCGGCAGCTGCGAAGCCGCAATCGCGACGCCCACGTCGATGTGCTCCTCGGCCCACACCTCGGTGCGTGAGAATCTCTCTGCGTCGCGAAGCAGCGCACGGGCGCGCTCGGCATCGCCGTATAGCGCGTGCAGCATCGCCATCTTCACGTAGGCGTCGCGTGACAGGAAGACGAGAGTCGGCACAACGACATGCATTTGCGCACGGGTGAGTGCGGAGAGTGCCGCGGTGAAATCCCCCGCAAGCATGGCGGTCACGCCATACTGAAGTGCTTCGAACAGCCCCCACCCGGCGTGAGCATCGAAGAGCGGTTGGAGCACCCTTCGCACCTCGGCTCCTCGGGCAGCGGCCTCCATCGCTTCAACGTGCCGACCCTGCATCCTCAGCTGGAACGATCGTGCGACGGCTGTCAACGGGTCGCTCTCTGAAGTCTCGCTTGGCGGCTCTAGTTCATCCGTCGGCGTCATCACTTGCAGCATGACCGGTAAAACGGCAGAATCACCAACACCTTCGCGCTGAAAGGTCGCAACCATCTCTCCGAAGCGTTCAGTACTGAGACCAAACCAGGCCGCGAGCACATTCCGTTCGACGAGGCTGGCAGCGGTCGCGAAATCGCCCGCCGAGAATGCCGTTTCGATGCGGCGCACGATCACCCTGAGAGGTGTCGCCTCATCGGCGTGCGTCACTGAGTCGCCGAGAACCTGCGCGACCGCGTCGCCTGATTCCTGCTCGTTGACTGCCGACTGCTGCACCGAGTCCATCCTTTCGAAGTTTGGCGTCAGTATATCGCCGGATGTGTACTCGCGCGCCGGTCCGAGACCTGAGTTCGCGGGGTTAGAGCGTGTCTTCCTCGGGCCTGCCGAGCGAGTGATCGACGCCGCAGGCGATCCACGAGGCCGTGAGCAGCAGCATGCGGCAGATGAGGTTGAACCAAATGAGCAGACCGATGAGTACTGCGAACGAGGCGAGCAGCGGGTTGCTCGATGCGCCACCGAGCAACGCCGTGCCGAGCACCTTGAGCCCGAAGAGACCGAGTCCACCGAGCGCACACCCGCCCCACAGCCGCCACTTCTGCACGCGCACCTCGGCGAGCCAGTAGTGGATCGCGATGAGCACCAGCACATCGAAGATGTACATTGCGAGGTAGCGGATCGTCGAGCCAAGTCCGCTCACGAGCCAGTTGTTCGGATCCCAGTCGAGCCACGCGACGACGCTGTCCAGCAGATTCGAGCTCACGAGGGTGAGTGCCGCTGAAACCACGATCGCGAGGAAGAAGCCGATCGCGAGGGCGAAGTCGCGAAGCTTCAACAGCACCGCGTTCTTATACTGCTTCACCTCGAGACCGAAGATGATGCGAATCGCGCGCCGCGTACCGGTGAACCAGGTGATCGCAAGCCACAGCAGCGACACACCCGCGACGAGGCTCGTCCAGTCCAGCGCGCGAGCCGCAAGCAGCTGGTTGAGCGAGACCGCGCCGTTCGTGCCGAGCAGCCCGGGAACGAACATGTTGATCTGATCGACGATTTGCGACACGAGCTCGGGTCGGTGGCGCAACCAGATTGCGCTCACCCCGAAGCCGACGTAGAGCCCCGCGAAGACAGCGAAAAGCGCCTGGTAGCTCATCCCGGCAGAGAGCACACTGCCGCCGACGTCGACGAAACGGGACCAGGCCCGCCACGGACGCAACCCCTGCGCCCACACCCAGCGCCGTTTTACGGGCGCGACGAGCTCGGAGACGCGAGAAGCCCCGCGATCCTCACCACCGGTGGTGGGCGAGTGATCGCGGGGCTTCGTCATACGCACAGCGTAGCCGGGCCGGTGCGGTGGCTCAGCTGGTCTTGCCGCTGCGGATCGCGGCCTTGACCTCGGCGATCGCCTTGGTGACCTGAATACCGCGCGGGCACGCGTCGGTGCAGTTGAAGGTAGTGCGGCAGCGCCACACGCCCTCCGTGTCGTTCAGGATGTCGAGACGCACCTGGGCGTTGTCGTCTCGCGAGTCGAAGATGAAACGGTGCGCGTTCACGATCGCGGCGGGCCCGAAGTACTGGCCGTCGGTCCAGAACACCGGGCAGCTCGTGGTGCACGCGGCGCACAGGATGCACTTGGTCGTGTCGTCGAAGACCTCGCGGTCGGCGATCGACTGGACTCGCTCCTTGCCCGCCTCGGGCGCGCTGCTCGACACGAGGAACGGCTGCACTTCACGGTAGGCCGCGAAGAAAGGCTCCATGTCGACGATGAGATCCTTCTCCAGCGGCAGGCCCTTGATCGCCTCGACGTAGATCGGCTTCGTAATGTCAAGATCCTTGATCAGGGTCTTGCATGCGAGCCGGTTGCGGCCGTTGATCCGCATCGCGTCCGAGCCGCAGATGCCGTGCGCGCAGGAGCGGCGGAACGCGAGAGTACCGTCCTGATCCCACTTGATGCGGTGGAGCGCGTCAAGGATGCGGTCGGTCGGGTACATCTCGACGTCGAAGTCCTCCCAGTAGGCCTCGCGGCCGTCCTCGGGAAGATAGCGGCGAACGAGAAGGGTGACCGTGAACGGCTTCGGAGCCTCTTCGACAGTGGCCGATGCGTCGGCGGTAGCGGTGCTCATGCCTAGTACTTCCTCTCCAGCGGCGGGTACCTCAACTCGCCCTGCTCGTCCTTGATTACGACGACGGGCTTCCAATCCAGGCGGATGTGGTCCTCGGGATCCGGCGAGTGCGGGTCTCCGGTCAGGTAGGCCATCGTGTGCTGCATGTAGTTCTCGTCGTCGCGATTCGGGTAGTCGTCTCGCATGTGACCGCCACGGCTCTCCTTACGGTTGCGCGCCGTGTACGCGAGCACCTCCGCGAGGTCGAGGAGGAACCCGAGCTCGATCGCCTCGAGCAGGTCGGTGTTGTAGCGCTTGCCGCGATCCTGCACGCCCACGTTCTTGTAGCGGACGCGGAGGTCGTGAATCACACCGAGAACTTCAGTGAGCGACTCTTCGGTGCGGAACACCTGCGCCCCGCGGTCCATCGCCTCCTGCAGCTCGCGGCGGATGTCGGCGACGCGCTCGGTGCCGGTTCCGGTGCGGAAGCGGTCGACGAGCTCGCGAATCTCCTTCGAGGGATCGTCGGGCAGCGAGACGAAGTCCGCCGTTTTCGCGTAGTCCGCCGCGTTGTTGCCCGAGCGCTTGCCGAACACGTTGATGTCGAGCAGCGAGTTCGTGCCGAGACGGTTCGAGCCGTGCACCGACACGCAGGCGCACTCGCCGGCAGCGTACAGTCCGGGAACGACGGTCGTGTTGTCGCTGAGTACCTCGGCGTCGTTGTTCGTGGGGATGCCGCCCATCGCGTAGTGCGCCGTCGGGAACACCGGCACCGGCTCGACGACGGGGTCCACCCCGAGGTAGGTGCGGGCGAACTCGGTGATATCCGGCAGCTTCGTCTCGAGCACCTCGGCACCCAGGTGGGTGCAGTCGAGGTAGACGTAATCCTTGTGAGGCCCGGCGCCGCGGCCGTCGAGCACCTCCTGCACCATCGAGCGCGCGACGATGTCGCGCGGCGCGAGATCCTTAATCGTCGGAGCATAGCGCTCCATGAACCGCTCGCCCGACGCGTTTCGCAGGATGGCGCCCTCGCCGCGGGCACCCTCGGTGAGGAGGATGCCGAGACCGGCGAGGCCCGTCGGGTGGAACTGGTAGAACTCCATGTCCTCCAGCGGCAGGCCCTTGCGCCAGACGATCCCGACGCCGTCACCGGTGAGGGTGTGCGCGTTCGAAGTCGTCTTGAAGATCTTGCCGAAGCCGCCCGTCGCGAACACGATCGACTTCGCCTGGAAGACGTGCAGGTCGCCGGTCGCGAGCTCGTAGGCGACGACACCGGAGGGGCGCTTCACGCCGTCGACCTCGGTCATCACCAGGTCGAGCGCGTAGAACTCGTTGTAGAAGTTCACGCCCAGCTTCACGCAGTTCTGGAACAGCGTCTGCAGAATCATGTGGCCTGTGCGGTCCGCAGCGTAGCAGGCGCGGCGCACCGCGGCCTTGCCGTGATCGCGGGTGTGCCCGCCGAAGCGACGCTGGTCGATCTTGCCCTCAGGCGTGCGGTTGAACGGGAGACCCATGTTCTCGAGGTCGATGACCGCGTCGATCGCTTCCTTCGCGAGAATCTCCGCCGCGTCCTGGTCGACGAGGTAGTCGCCACCCTTCACGGTGTCGAACGTGTGCCACTCCCAGTTGTCTTCCTCCACATTGGCGAGCGCCGCGGCCATGCCGCCCTGCGCCGCACCGGTGTGCGAGCGCGTGGGGTACAGCTTCGTGATGACCGCGGTCTTGGCCTTTGGGGCCGACTCGATCGCAGCGCGCATGCCGGCGCCGCCGGCGCCGATGATGACGACGTCAAACTGGTGGTAGGTGACGCCGTCCTTGACGGTGACGTCTTCGCCCTGATGGGTATCTGTAGCCACGTGTTTCCTATTCTTCGAAACTGGGGAGTCTGTGTGTTCGCGTCGCGCCGGTCAGTTCGCCGAGCAGAACGAGGCCACGAGCGACGGATCAGCGCCGGCGGGGCAGGGGTCGAGCGTGAAGACGACGAGCGTGCCGAGCAGGATCAGCAGTGCGGCCGACAGGAAGAGCAGCACCTTCAGGGTCTTCGCCACCGCGGGCCGGGTCACGTAGTCGTTCACGATGGTGCGCATGCCGTTCGCGCCGTGAATGAGCGCGAGCCATAGCAGCAGCACATCCCACACCTGCCAGAACGGGTTCGCGAGCTTGCCGCCGACGAAGCCGAAGTCGATCGCGTGTACGCCACCCGGCGTGGCGATCAGGTTCGAGAAGAGGTGGCCGAAGACGAGCACCAGGAGCAGCACTCCCGATACGCGCATGTAGATCCAGCCCCACTTCTCCCAGTTAGTGCGCTTCTTCGCGGGGGTCTTCGAGCGAGGGGATTCAATCGTCATCGTCATGTCAGTCTCTCCTGCCCCTTAGTGCCCGAACACGTTCATCAGGTGACGCGGCAGGAAGCCCGCCATCGTCACAACCCAGAGCGCGATCACGATCCAGAACATCGCGCGCTGGTACTGGGCACCCTTGCGCCAGTAGTCGACCAGGATGATGCGGATGCCGTTGTACGCGTGGAAGACGATCGCCGCGACGAGCACGGCTTCGCCGAGCCCCATGATGGGGGTTTTGTAGGTGGCCATCACCGCGTTGTAGGCTTCAGGGCTCACGCGAATGAGTGCGGTGTCCAGCACGTGGACCAGAAGGAAGAAGAAGATGGCGACACCGGTGATGCGGTGCAGCACCCAGGACCACATCCCCTCGTTGCCGCGGTAGAGCGTGCCCCCCGGGCGGCTCTTCTTCGGCGCGGCTGAGACCTCTGCCGTTTGGGCTGACACGTGCGTCCTCCTTGGTCCTGCGTGGCCGAACAACGTCGGCACCTGGCTTCGCGGATCCCGGAAAACTCCGCGCACGGACAGGCGCGTATCAGAGCATCCGCTGCGACCTATTATGGCACTCTTTCGCGCCGGACCTGCCCACCCTCCGTAGCATCGAATCCTGAACAAACGTCTGATGTTGGCGAGGGATCCCTCACCTACCCGGATCAGTTGGCCCCCGACAGTCGCTCGTACCCTGCACATCGAACCGCCGAGAGGATTAGGCTGAGTCGTATGCCCGAAGCGAATCGCGAACACATCCTCGAGCGTCTCACCTGCGTCATTCCCGCCGGCGGCGTCGGCTCTCGGCTCTGGCCGCTCTCCCGCGCCAAGGCGCCCAAGTTCCTGCTCGACCTCACGGGTTCCGGCGACTCACTGCTCCGGGCGACCTGGGATCGCCTCGCCGCGATCGCACCGCCCGAGCGGGTACTCGTCGTCACCGGCAACGCGCACCGCGACTCCGTCGTCGAGCAGCTCCCCGAGCTTCTCCCCGAGAACCTCGTCACCGAGAGCGAACCCAAAGACTCCTCCGCTGCGATCGGACTCGCCGCAGCGCTTCTCGAATTGCGCGACCCCGACGCGATCCTCGGATCCTTCGCAGCAGACCACGTGATTCGCGGCGACGTGCTCTTCCAGCGCGCGGTCGCCACCGCGACCCGCGCTGCCGACCAGGGGTATATCGCCACGATCGGCATCCACCCGTCGCACCCTGCGACCGGCTTCGGCTATATCGCCTGCGGCGAGGCGCGCGGCGACATCGCACCCTTCGACCTCTACGACGTGACCGAGTTCGTGGAGAAGCCCGACGCCGACGTGGCGCAGGGCTACCTGGCCGATGGCGGCTACCTCTGGAACGCCGGCATGTTCATCGCCCGGGCCCGCGTGCTCCTCGACCAGATGGCGCAGGCCGAACCCGAGATGGTCGCCGCGCTGCGCGAGATCGCGGCCGCCTGGGGCACGGATCGGGGCGCCGAGGTGCGCGAGCGCCTGTGGCCGACGCTGCCAAAAATCGCCATCGACTACACGGTTGCCGAGCCCGCGGCGGCGGCGGGCAACATGGTGTGCGTCGCGGCCCACTTCGACTGGGACGACGTGGGTGATTTCGCTTCGGTCGCGAACCTGCTCACGCGCGGGCGGGGAAGTGACCTCGCGGTGCTCGGCGACGGTGCGCAGGTGCTCTCCGACGCGTCGAGCGGCATCGTCGTCTCCGACAGCGACCGGCTCGTCGCCCTCGTAGGCATGGAGGATGTGGTCGTGGTCGACACTCCCGACGTGCTCCTCGTCACTTCGAAGGCCCGGGCACAAGACGTGAAGAACCTCGTCTCGCGGATGCGGGGCTCGGGCGGCCGACACCTGCTCTGACATTTCGACTCAGTCCGATCGATCCGTTCAATCCTCTCGGCGAGCGCCTAGGGCTGACAGAATAAGGAACGTGGGGGGCGCACATCGCTGCCCTCGATTACGCCACGCGAACGCACAGGAGCTCCCATGACGAACGACACTCATGACGCGGCCAAGCCGGCCGTCAGCGGCAAGATGATTTGGGCGATCATTATCGCGGTCGCGGCCCTCGTGTTCGTGTTCTCGAATGTCGGAACCCTGACGCTCCGATTCTTGGTCATCGAGTTTGCGATGCCGGCGTGGGCCTGGTTCCTCGTGGTGCTGTTGGCGGGCGTCGTGATCGGATCCCTCTTCCCCTGGTTCCGGCCTAAAAAGAAGAAGTAGCCGCGTTCTCCGGCACATCACACCCATCGTGACGGCTCCAGCCCGCTTCCGTCTGCCGCTCATCATCGGCGCAGCGCTCCTCACCGTTGCGCCGATGCTCGCCCTGAGCGCCTCACCCCTGAGCGCGAGCGGAAGCCTCTGGTATCTCGGCATGCTGCCGGCCCTCATGGGGCTCTTCACGAGTCGTCGACTCGCATTCACGGCATCTCTCATCACGCCCCTGCTTATCGGTCTCGCGCTCACGCTGCGCACCGAACCGCTGCTCGGCGCGCTGCTCATGACGGCGATCGGGGTCGGAACGGGGCTCTCCGCAGCGCGCGGCTGGCATCTCGTCGGCGCGTTCGCGGGGCCGCTCGCCGCGTACGCCTTGATCGGTGATCTGCACGTCGCGCTGCCCTCGGCGACGGTGGCCGCCAACGCCTCCGTCGCGGCGGGGCTCGCGACCATGGCCTATGTGGCGGGCGGCGGGCTCTGGACCGCGCTCGTCGGCGCGTTCGTCGTCAACGCCATGAAGGTGAAGGCGCCCGTCGCGATTCCGCGCCACACCGCGGGCACCTTCGCCGCTGCCCTCGGCGTACTCGTCGGCGTCACCGCCTACGTGTCGATGCGCTGGCTCGAGCCCTCGTCGTGGTGGATCATTCTCACGTTCTTCGTTGTTGTACAGCCGTATTACGCTGACGCGACGCACCGCATGCTCGAGCGGATCGCGGGCACACTCGCCGGCGCCCTCGTCGCGGTGATCGTCGTCGCCGCGCTGCACGACTGGCCTGCGGTGATTTCGATCCTCGCGTTTCTCCTCACCTTCGGCGCAGCGTACGCGAACCTCAAACTGCCGTACTGGGTGTTCGCCACCCTGCTCACCCCCGCAGTCGTACTGCAGACGACGGGCACCACCCACGATCTGCTGCTCGCGATCGGCAAGCGCGCCCTGTATACCCTCGTCGGGGCGGCCGCGGCGCTTCTCGTGCTCACGCTCGGGCACCTCGTCATCGTCGCGAGACGCCGCAGGGTGGCGGCCGGCGCGCCAGGCGATGCGCCTCGCACAACGTCAGACGCGCCAGGTAAGTGAGTTCGGCTTCGCCCGGTTCGCGAACGGTAATCAGACGAGCAGGTCTGCGGCGCCGGTGCCGATGAGTTTTACACCCAGAATCAGGAACAGCAGGGTCATGATCACGGCGTGATTCGCGATGAGCCACCGCCGCATTCCGCTCAGCAGCTGTTCCGCTCGGGTCGGCGTGAAAACGCTCACGAACCACGGAATCGCGACCGCGACAGCGGTGAGCGCCGTGAAGATCGCGATGACCACGACGGTTTCTTCCGGCGTGATGTCCGCCTGGGAGATGCGACCGGCGGCGGAAATGAGCAGGGGCAGATCTTTCGGAGAGAGCGGCCCCGCGAGAAGAAACCCGAGCCCGAACGCCTGCCAAAGTTTCACGCCGTCGAGCTTGCCGAGCCACTTCGGTTCGTGCTCGCTGGTACGCCGCAGCCACTGACCCACGGCCATTACGAGCAGCAGCGCTCCGAGCAGAATCTGCACAACGTCGATCGTGACGTTCGTCTCGGATCCCTCGACCTCTGCGCCCGCTTCCCGGCCCCAAAGCACGATGGCCCCAACGAGGAGCACCTCGAGCAAGATGTAGCCGAGCAGGAACGCGGTGCCCTTCGTACGCCCGCTGCCCTTCGTCGCGAACAGGATGACGGTGACGATGGCGAGCGGGCTGATCGCGATCGCGACAGCCGTGGTGAGCAGGCCCGCCAGCAGCGCCCACATTACGGTGCGCTCTTCTGCGCCTCGACCTGGAGTTCATACGCGTCGCTCGGTGCCTCTCCCTCGCCCTCAACAGGACCGTCGGGGCCGGAGGCGCCAGGCTTGCCGGCAGGCTCAGGCCGCCTGACGAGTTCGAGCACGACAAGGAGCACCAGCACCACCGCGACGGTGACAAACACGCTCATCGCCGTGATGGGTCGAATCATCAGCAGGATCACGATCGCGACGAGCACGATGGCGGCCATCAGCGGGCGATGCCAGCGCTCGACGAAGCGACCGGTCGCCCCGGTGTGCAGGCCGTGCCGGTCGAGGGATCGGCGTGCGGCCCCGAAACCACTATCGAGGGCATTGCGGATTCCCCGAGCAGCCTTCGACCCGCCCGCGAACCAGGCTCCGATCATGATCACCACGCTGAGCAGCACGAGCGCGGTGACGACCGACGAGATGGACATGGTGACCTGATCGAACATCACCCCGGCGGTGCGCGACGGCATGATCGAGGGGCTCATCGAGTTCATGAAATACCAGCGGCCGATGCCAACCCCGGCCGCCAGCGTGAGGAAGGAGATTGCAAGACCCGCTCCGGTCCACGCGAGCGCCCGCATGCGTCGCTTCGCGAGCGCCACGCCAGCGATGAGTGTCACGAGCAGCACCCACGGGAGCAGGTAGCCCGTCGTCACCGCCGCCTGATAGCCGGCGCGAACCCCGGCCAGCTCGTCCGCCTGCACGATCGGGATCGAGCGCTCGATCTCGGGGATGTTTGAAGCGAAACCGAAGCCCTGCTCGACGAGCACCCCCTTCACCTCGGCGATCACCGTTTCGAGCCGGATCGACAGCGTGCCGTCGTCATCGAGTTCGAGGATCGCGTCGGGGTCTTCCTGCAGCACGGCGATCGCCTGCGAGTGGCTCTGTCGCAGCACCGTCTCCCACAGCTGCGCGAACTGCGGGGACGCGAGCACGCGATCCACACCGGTGCGCATAATCGACCGCACTCCCTCAGCTGCCGGGCCCTGCAGCAGCGGCAGTGCCGCGGTGGCCTCTGAGGGAAGGTCGAGTTCGCCGAGTCCGTCGAAGACGCCCTCGATGAGGCCGTCGATGTCGACGTTCTCCTCGACAGCGCCCATCACCTGGTCCGAAAGGAAGCCCTGCACCGACTCTTCCTGCGCGAGCGGTGCGAAGGTCGCGGTGAAGCGGTCGGTATCGACGAGCTGGGCCCGTGCCCACGTGCCGAGCACCGCGATCGGCGCCACGACGATGGTCACAATGATGAGCACCGCCGACAGCGCGCTGAGCCAGCGACGACGACGACGGAGCACCGCGTCACCCGTGCGGGTCGTTTTTTTCAGGTCGGCGTTCTCAGATTCGAGTTGCGCGATGCGACCACGAAGTTTCGCGAGTTCTTGTTCGTCTTCCATGATCGAGATCCCTCATCCGAGCCAGCACGACAGATGATGCGGGTGTGCGGCGTGGCCACCCACGGCCGCACCGCACACCCGTTCTTGAACTACTTGGCGACCGAGTGCTTCAGCTCGTTCACCCGGCGCTCGACATCCTGCTCGATCGCCTTGAACTCGTCCTGCTTCGCAGCGATGAGTTCAAGCCCCTCGACCCCGGCCGCGAGAATGCGCTTCGTGAGATCATCGACGGACTTGAACTGGTGGCTTACGTCACCGGCGATGCCGCCCTCGAGCGCGAGGCGGCTCAGCAGGTCGAGCTTCAGCTCCTTCGTGCCCTCGTTGAAGCTGAGCTTGTCGAAATCGACCCACACAATGTTCGGGCGAGTGGTCGAGGCGAACGCGTAGCGCTTGTTCGTCAGGTCGGCCACGACCTGCCAGATCGTCTGCGACGCATCTGGCTTGCCCGGCTCCGGGGTGCGGAACGGCTGCGCGGCGTTGCGGATGATGCTGAACATCGCTGCCATCCCCTGCAGCTGCGTCTTCGGCTGCACCTGGTGCTTCACGTAGAAGGAGGCGCGGGCGAAACGATCACTCGCGAGCGTCGATCCGGGCAGCGGCTTCTCGCCGCCGAGGCCGTCGATCTCCTTGACCAGCTCGAGCTGCTGATCGTAGGTCGGCGAGTTCGTCATCACCTGGTAGTCGCGGCTGTGGTAGACGGTCGGCTTGCCGTCGGTGTACTCGATGATTGCGGAGTCACCGGTCGCGTCGTTAATTGCGAGGTGCAGGGTCGGCACCATGTGTCCGGTCGGATCGACGAGCTGCGAGATCTTGACCTGCGTTTCCTCGGTCCACTTGACCGCCTCAGCGACGGTTGCGAAGTTGTCGAGGTAGTACTGCAGCCAGATCGCCTGGCTGAGCTGCGTCTCGCTCTCGGCCGGCTTGCCGTAGTCGGATTCGGCGAGCCAGAGGATGTGGCCGGCGAAGCCTTCCTCGTTCATGCCGTCGGTGGCGATGAGGTCGAAGGCGGTCGCGATGACGCTGCCGTACTTCGCCTTCCAGCTGAGCTTGCCCTCAACGCCGTCGTTCCGCTCGATGCCGCGGGGGAGCTTCCACAGGTTGGTCAGCAGATCCATGTGGAAGTCCATGTTCCGTCCGACGAGGACCGAACCGTTTGCGTCAGGCCACACTACTCGAGTACACATTGTCGTTTGCCTTTCTCTCGAACCGGAGCAGGGGCGCTGCCGCGGTTCAGTTCTCCGGGCGCGCTGCTGCGCGACCGGTCTTCGGTGCCGCGTTGTTCGCGGCGGTCGGTGGAAATTCGATCTGGTGGGTGGGTGCGCTCATCGCGTCACCTGTGCGCTCTGCAGTGCTGCGGCACGGTTCCAGGGCAGCCCCGGGAGCGCAATCCACGAGGCGAGGAAGAAGCAGATCGCGCCGATGAACGTACCCCAGGTGGCGAGGTCTGCATCGGCCGTCGAACCGTCGGGGCGGATGAATGCGCCCACGGCCGACACACCGAACGCGATACAGCCGATCATGTTGATGTGTGTGGACCACCAGCCGGGCTGCGAGGGATCCCACCACAGCGACCGTCCGCCGCGCGCATACGCCATGTAGATGAACGTGGCGCTCACGAGGAACGCGACGGAGCCGCCCGCATCCGGGCTCCACACGAGGTGCTTCTGCGCGGCCACCGTTGTCGCGGTGAGCGCGCTCGTCGTACTGACATTGAACAGCACGGTGCCGACGCTCTGCGTCGCGGCACCGAGCCACTCCGCACGGAACATCTTTCCGGGGGCGTAGTCGACGGGAGCGGTGGCGTCGCCGCTCAGGATCCACTGCTGCAGGCCTGCCGCAGTGAAGAACCAGGCGCCCACGAAGCACAGCAGGTTCATGATCTGCGTGTTGGCGTTCGCCGAGAGCCAGGGAATCGCGCTCAGCGCGAACAGGCTCGAGCCGATCATGAAGAGCCAGCTCTGTTTCCTGATCGTGGGAACGAGGATCACCGTCCACCGGGGGTGTTGAGTGTTCATTGCTGTGAACCGGTCCTCTGAGGAATGTCGAAATACGGGGAGCCGTGGTGCGTCGAGGGATCGTGACTGATCCCTCGACGCACCCGGATCACTCAGTGTGCGAAGCTCGTGCTTGCTGCCTCACGCGGCAGCGGCGCCTTCAGCGCCTCGAGGAACGCAACTTCTTCCTGGATCGCGGTAAGGAGGTAGCCGGCGAGGTCGCGGCTCAGCCCGACCTTGACGACGATGCGCTGCACGACGAGGTCGCTGATGTCGTCGGGCATCGGGTAGGCCGGAACCAGCCAGCCACGCATCCGGAGCCGGTCGGCGAGGTCGTAGAGATCCCAGTTCTTCGTGTAGCCCTCCTTGAGGCGCCAGGCGAACACGGGAATCGTGTCGCCCTTGCTGATGAGCTCGAAGGGAGCCATCTTCGCGATCTCGCCCGAGAGGTACTGCGCCACGTCGAGCGAGTCCTGCTGTACGCGACGGTAGCCCTCGCGGCCAAGGCGGAGGAACTGGTAGTACTGCAGCAGCACCTGCGCGCCCGGGCGTGAGAAGTTCAGCGCGAGGGTCGGCATGTCGCCGCCGAGGTAGCTGACGTGGAAGATGAGGCTCTCAGGGCAGACCGCCTTGTTGCGCCACACGACCCAGCCAACGCCAGGGTAGACGAGACCGTACTTGTGGCCCGAGGTGCTGATCGAGTTGACGCGGTCGATCTGGAAATCCCACTCGAGGTCGGGCTGACAGAACGGGGCGATCATCGCACCGGACGCGCCGTCGACGTGGATCTTCACGTCGAGACCGGTCTGCTCCTGAATCTCGTCGAGCTTCGCCGCGATCTCCTTCACCGGCTCGTAGAGGCCGGTGTAGGTCTGGCCGAGGATGGCGACGACACCGATGGTGTTCTCGTCGACGTACTTCTCGAGCTCGTATCCGTCGAGCACGAGGTGATCCATCGTCACCGGCACGTAGCGCGCCTCGACATCCCAGTAGTTGCAGAACTTCTCCCACACGACCTGCACGCCGGCGGAGAGCACGAGGTTCGGCTTCTCCGTCGACTTGCCCTCGGCCTTGCGCTTCTCCTGCCACAGCCGCTTGAGCGCCAACCCACCGAGCATGCACGCCTCGGACGAGCCGATGGTGGAGGTGCCGATCGTATCGTTCTTGTCCGGCACGTTCCACAGGTCAGCCAGCATCCGCCAGCAGCGGTCCTCGAGCTCGGCGGTCGCCGGGTACTCGTCCTTGTCGATCATGTTCTTGTCGGCGGCTTCCGCGTACAGCTTCTGCGCGTTCTCGTCCATCCAGGTCGAGACGAAAGTCGCAAGATTGAGGCGCGAGTTGCCATCGAGCATCGAAGCGTCATGAACGATCTGGTATGCCGTATCCGGGTCCATCAGGTCATCGGGGAAGGCGAACTTCGGAAGTTGCGTAGCCTCACCCGGGCGGGTGAAGACCGGGCTGATCTCGAGCTGCGCGTCGGCATCCTGATGGGCTGCCCGGTGGAAAATGTGGGACATGGTGTGCCTCTCTTGTGATTGGTCAGGGACTCGGTGGCTGGAGGCGGCCGGAGCCGCGGCTGTTGGTCGGCGCCTACCTCTCGACGGGTAAGCGAAGCCGTGGTGCCGGCAATAGTGGACAATTCAACCGGGTGCGGAGCGAGCGAGAACGCGTCGCGCGGACACTTGTTGCGCTCATCGCTACAGAACTGACGACTGCTGGGCTCTCGGCTGCCGAGCTCATACACCCCGTCGAGGTCCGGTCAGTCTGCGGTGTCATAGTTTGGATCATACGCACCAATGCACCAGGTCTCGGCTGCGGCACGCAAGCGCTTCGTGTAGCTTCACGATTCACCACGCTCCCCGCAACTCCCTGAGACTGGTCTCATTCATTTACCGCACTGGAAATCCAGGCTGTTTTCAACATATTGCCACGTCTGCGACATCGAAAGCTAGCGGACCTTCCGGTGACGAACACACATTCACCCCCCATGACACCTCCCCCCTCACCTGCGTGCCACCTACGCGTTCATTCAGCCGCACTCATTATGGGACCTTGATGGCGCAGTGCCCCAGTGCCGCCCGCAGAATTCAACAATTTCCCGATCAGCGGATACGAATGTTCGAAACCCGCCGCGCCCTCGCCCGACCCGACAGGCCTGGCAGCCGGTTTTTACCCTTGGGCCGCGCCCGCGGGTGGCTTCGTCGCTCGCAAACCCTCAGCACCTGTAGGTTGGTATCGGTGGCCCGACGCCCGTGACGCACTGAGTGCGCCAGAACCGTACACATACGAGGGAGCTTGCATGCAGAACGTATGGCGCGTATTCGTGCGCGATTTCACGCGCATTCTGCGGGCTCCCAAAACGTGGGCCATCGTCATCGGGCTCCTCATCATGCCCTCCCTGTACGCCTGGGTGAACATCGTCGCGTTCTGGAACCCGTACGGCAACACGGAAGACATCAAAGTCGCGGTGGTGAACCTCGACCGTGGCGCCTACAACGAAATGACCGGCGAACTCAACGTCGGCGACCAAGTGGTGGCCCAGCTCAAGGACAACCACGAGATCGGCTGGCAGTTCCTCTCCAAAGACGACGCGATGCACCAGGTCAAGTCGGGTGAGGTGTACGCCGCGATCGTGATGCCGGAGCACTTCAGCGAGGATCTCCTGACGATCGTCACCGGCGACTTCATCCACCCTGAGCTCGACTACTACACGAACGAAAAAGCGAACGCGATCGCCCCGAAGATCACCGACGCGGCAGCATCGACCGTCGACACGCAGATCAACAGCACGTTCGTCTCGACGGTCGCTGAAACGGTGGCGGAAGACCTCGAGCAGGCCGGGATCAACACGGGGCTCAAGCTCCTCAACGCCAAGACGCGGACGCTCCTCGCACTCAACGACGCGGTCGAGGAGGTGCAGTCCGCCCGCGAAGGCCTCTCCGACATCGAGGCGAGCATCACGAGCGCCGAGAGTGCACTCCAGAGCACGCGTGCGGCGCTCAGCGAAGTCGACAGCACGATCGGCGAGGTCCAGCTCGCCGTTGCGGAGGCCGAGGGCCTCGTCGCCGAGGTGCAGCGAGAGCTGGCTGCCTTCACCGACTCGGTGACGAACGCCTACGTCACCGGATCCGCAAAACTCTCTGAGGCCTCGTCGAAGCTCAACGGTGCGATCGCGAAGATCACGACCGGTGCGCAGCAGGCGAACGGCGCGGTGAATGCCGCGATCGCCGACGTCACCGGTGTCATCGACGCGAACTTACGAGCTATCGACCGGCTCGAGCAACTCGTCAGCCAACTCGAGGCTGACGATCCGGGTAACCCAGCAATCGCACCACTCAAGCAGGCGATCATTCATCTAAATGATCGCCTCACGCAAGATCAGCAGCTCCTCGATCACCTCCGTACCCTGAGCGACCGCACGGGCAGTGCCATCACCGCGATCCAGGCCGCTGCGGATGCCATCAACGCCGCCGTGAGTAACAGCGCGAACTCGGCGAGCTCGATTCGGCAGGTGCTGATGGGCGTCATCCCCGACGTCAACAGCGCGATGACGTCGATGTCCGCGAGCGCGGGCGCCTTTTCCTCCGCGCTCGGCGCCCAGCAGGTGCTGATCGAAGAGGCCGTGAACCTTCTCACCGGACTCGAGGGACAGCTCGAAGAGACCACTGCCGCTCTCGATTCGCTCGATGAGAGCCTTGAGGGCGCCGAGATCGGGCTCACGACCCTGCGCACCGACGTCACTGCACTCGACTCCGCAGAAATTTGGGCACAGCTGAGCTCTCTGACCGGGCTCGATCCCGAGAGGATCGCGGAGTTCATGTCGTCACCGGTCGAGGTGAAGGAACACGCCCTCTTCCCGGTCGCAACCTACGGTTCGGCGATGGCGCCCCTGTTCACGAACCTGTCGCTGTGGATCGGCGCTTTCATGCTCGTCGTGCTCCTCAGACAAGAGGTCGACACCGAGGGGGTCGAGAGCCTGACCGTGCGTCAGGCCTTCCTCGGCCGGTTCATGCTGGTCGCCGCACTCAACGTGGTGCAGGCCCTCATCGTGAGCATCGGCAACATTTTCATCGGGGTGCAAATGGCGAGCCCCATCGCATTCGTGCTGACGAGCGTGTTGATCGGCTTCGTCTTCATGGCCATCATCTTCGCCCTCGCCATTTCGTTTGGGTATGTGGGGAAAGGGATCGCGCTTCTGCTCGTCATCATGCAGATTCCCGGTGCCTCCGGCATTTATCCCATCGAGATGATGCCGGCGTTCTTCCAATCACTCTTCCCCTTCTTCCCGTTCACCTACGGCATCGACGCCCTGCGTGAGACTATTGGCGGGTTCTACGACGGCTACTACTGGAAGTACGTGGGCGCGCTGCTGATCTTCGCCGTGCTCGCGTTCATTCTCGGGATCTTCTTCCGGCAGCGCCTCGGCAACTTTGCACGACTGTTCAACGAGAAGCTCTCCGACACGGGCCTCTTCGTTTCCGAGGACGTGCAGGTGCTCGGTTCGCGCCGTCGCCTCACGCAGGTCGTGCAGGCCCTCGCCGACCGGCAGACGTTCCGCGCCAAGACCGCGCAGCGCGCCGCCTGGTTCGCGGAGCACCACCTCACGCTCAGGCGGACTGCGCTGCTCGTCGGTCTCGTGCTGACGGTGGTGCTCGGCATCTTCTCCGTGTTCTTCCCCGCCGGCAAGGCGACGATCCTCAGCCTGTGGGGCGTGCTCCTGCTCGTCGTGATCGGCTTCCTTGTGGCGCTGCAGTACATCCAGCAGAACATCATCTACGCCGGCAAAGTCGGCGAAATGTCAGACATCGAGCTGCATGAGGCTCTCGCACGCGAGGAATTGGCGACGCACTCGAGCACTCCGATCGTCAAGCTACGCGCGAAACACGCGGCGGAGACAGGCGCGGAGGTGCGAAAGTGAAGAACCTGCTCACGCTCTTCAAGCACGATCTGCATCTCGCGACACGAAACGTGATCGCGGTCATCGTGCTCTTCGGCGTCGTGGTAATCCCGTCTTTCTTCGCCTGGTTCAACGTGCTCTCGAGCTGGGACCCGTTCGGCAACGTGAAAAACCTGAAGGTTGCGGTTGCGAACGCCGACGACGGCTACATGAGCGAGCTCTTCCCCCTTCGCATCAACATCGGCGAGCAGGTCATCGCCCAGCTGCGCGCGAACTCCGACCTCGACTGGGTTTTCACCACCGAGGAAGAGGCGATCGCCGGCACCGAAGCCGAAGAGTACTACGCGGCACTCGTACTGCCGCCGAACTTCAGTGAGCGGATGATGACCTTCCTCTCACCGGGCGCGAAGCCGGCGCAGATCGAGTACTACACGAACGAGAAGAAGAACGCGCTCTCGCCCGAGATCACCGGGCAGGCCGCCACTGACGTGTCGACGCAGATCAATCAGTCGTTCACGAAGACGCTGAACGAGGTCGGGCTCGCGCTGATCTCGTCGCTCGCGACGCAGCTCGAGACCCCGGAAGCGCAGGAGGCGCTGACCCGGTTCGAATCGGGCCTCGACGGTTTGGCGACCGAACTGTACGCGAACGCGAGAACCGCGGAGATGTTCAGCACGCTGATCTCCTCGAGCGTGCCGCTCGTCGAGAGCGCGCAGTCTCTCACGGATTCCTCGGTCGAGGCGCTCCGCGAGACGACCGGTGTGATCGGTGACGGCGCCGACGCGGTCAGCCACCTCAGATGGACCGTGGAATCGGCGGCTTCCTCGCTGTCGTCAGCGTTCTCTGCCTCGGCCAGCAGTTACCAGGCGCTCTCCACGCGGGTCGACGAACTGTACTCCGCGCTCGGCGCACAATCCCAAACGGTGAAGGGCGACCTCACAACGATCAGGGGCCACGTCACCGAGCAGATTAACAAGTACACAGAGTTGCGCGATGGGCTGCGGGCTCAAGCGCAAGCAGCACGTGACGCCACTCCCCCAGACGACGTCCTCGCGGATGCTCTCGACCTCGTCGCCGATGAGCTCGACCACGTGATCGAACGGCAGACCACCCTCCGCGACCGCATCGACCAGGCGATCACCGCGATCGACACCGGCACGGCGGACGCGAACGCGACCCGCGCCGAGATCAAGGCGGCGGTGAACGACGCGAGACAGGCCGTTCAACAGGCGCAGAACGCGTACGACAACTCACTCAGGCCGAAGCTCGTGGAGCTCGGCGCGACACTCACCTCGATCAGCAGCGGCTTCACCGCGATCGGCGACGACATCACCGCCGCAGCGTCCGCACTGTCGGGTGGTTCCGGATCCCTCCTCGACTCACTCACGATCGCCGCGGGACTCACCGACGACCTCGCGGAGACGCTCAGCGGCGTCGCGGACAAGTTTGCCGAGCTCGCCGAGTCGCTCCAGGCCGCGTCGGCGTCGGGCGACATCAGCGAGGTCTCCGAACTGATCGGTTCGAACCCCGCGATCCTCGCCGGCGAACTCACGACCCCGGTGACCCTGAAAACCATTCCGGTGTTCAAGGTCGACAACTTCGGAACGCAGATGGCGCCCTTCTACACGGTGCTCGGCCTGTGGGTCGGCGCACTTCTGCTCTCCGTGCTCATCCGCGTCGAGGCGGACCGCTCGCTGCTGCCCCCCATGGAGAAGCCGCTCACGCTGACGCAGGAGTACTTCGGCCGCTACGCGACCTTCGCAATGCTCGGGTTCTTCCAGAGCACGCTGCTCTACGTCGGCCTCATCGGGTTCGTGGGGGTGAGACCTGCGCACCCGCTCCTGCTCATTCTCGCGGGCTGGGTGATGTCCACCGTGTTCTCCCTCATCACCTACACCCTCGTTCTCTCATTCGGGGAAGCGGGGAAGGCTCTCGCGGTGGTGCTGCTCGTCGTCCAAATCTCCGGCGGCGGCGGCGCATACCCGCTCTCAGTTCTGCCGCAGTGGTTCCAAAACGCAAGCCCCTTCCTTCCGGTCTCGCACGCGACCAACGCTGTGCGCGCGGCTCTGGCCGGCATCTACGAAGGCGACTATTGGTTCCATCTCGGCGCGCTCGCGCTGTTCATCGTGCCGACACTCCTACTCGGCCTCGCGCTCCGCATCCCTCTCATCGGCTTCAACAAAGACCTCGACAAGGCGCTCGCCTCCACCAAACTCATGTAACCGACAAAGGCGGTACATATTCGGGTAACGTCGAGGTGGGAGGAAGTTCGGGGAGCTGCGCAGTGATGGGTGTCCGGCGACGCCGCCAGTTGCAACAGTTCCTCGACAATGGGATGTGGAGATGATCCAGTGATCGAAGTCCGTGCGGAATTATCCAAGGAGCAGCTCGAGCACGCCATGGAACAGTCGGATCACGACACGATCGTGTCAACGGTCATGGGCGACATCTGGCCGCTGTACAGTCGGCA
>Ga0172382_10001966_pt1 | contig 35391 bp, 27 predicted proteins | sample Leawel138RmetaG_FD_122245 | JGI IMG/M metagenome (GOLD analysis project Ga0172382, IMG submission 122245) | Leachate microbial communities from a municipal landfill in Southern Ontario, Canada - Leachate well 138R metaG | ecosystem: Engineered > Solid waste > Landfill > Unclassified | place...
AGCTCCAGCCGGGTCAGGCCGCTGCGCGGGTCGAAGCGCGGCACCCGCGCCCAGCCGCTGTCCACCACCACGCGCACGCCCTCGATGGTGAGCGAGGTTTCGGCGATGTTGGTGGCGAGGACCACCTTCCGCTTTCCCGCCGGGTCGGGAAGGATGGCGCGCTGCTGCTCGGGCAGCGGCAGGTCGCCATAGAGGGGATGCAGCTGCACCGGGGCATCCGCCAGCAATTCGACCACGCGGCGGATCTCGCCGGAGCCGGGCAGGAACACCAGTACATCCCCTTCCGTCTCGCCCAGGGCGCGGCGCACCGCGGCGGCGGCGATGTCGGCCGGGCGGCCGTCCGGCTCGCTGTTCAGATAGCGGAGGTCCACCGGGTAGGCGCGGCCCTCGCTGGTGAGGATCGGTGCATCGAGAAGTCGTGCGATGGCGGCGCCGTCCAGGGTGGCGGACATCACCAGCAGGGTTAGGTCGTCACGCAGGGCCTCGCCGGCGTCCAGGCACAGGGCCAGGGCGAGGTCGCTGTGCAGGTGGCGCTCGTGGAATTCGTCGAAGATCACCAGGCCGACGCCGTCCAGCTCCGGGTCGGATTGCAGGCGGCGGGTCAGGATGCCCTCGGTCACCACCTCGATGCGGGTACGGGCGGAAACCTTGTGCTCGAAGCGCACCCGGTAGCCCACCGTCTCCCCCACCCCCTCGCCCAGCAGGGAGGCCATGCGCGCCGCCGCCGCCCGCGCCGCCAGCCGGCGCGGCTCCAGCATCAGAATCTTCTTGCCGGCCAGCCAGGGCTCATCCAGCAGGGCCAGGGGCACGGCGGTGGTCTTGCCGGCGCCGGGCGGCGCCTGCAACACCAGGCGGCGGCCCGCGCCGAGCTGTTTTTTGATATCCGGCAGGATGACGTGGATGGGTAGCGGGTCCATGGGAACTTTGCGGTGAGCCTGTTTTCTCTACGGGTGATCGGGCGAGTTTTTTGTGCCAAGCTTGGTTTAACGAACTTCCAATGCAGTACAGCGTACCGTGAAAGGAGAGTCGTATGGAAAACACTTGGGTTTTGGTTGCCAACGGCAGTGAAGCACGCGTATTCAACCTGACCAAGCGCAGCGACGGGCTGAAACTGGTCAGCGAACATATCCACCCCGCCAGCCGCATGAAGGGCGACCAACTGGCCTCGGATCGGCCCGGCACCTATATGGGTGACAGCAACAGCATGGGCAGCGCCAGTGGCTACGAAGAGGCCACCTCGCCCAAGGACTACGAGATCGACCGCTTCGCCCACGAGCTGGCCGGCATCCTCAACAATGGCCGCACCGCCAACAGCTTCGGCAGGCTGGCCGTCGTCGCCCCACCCGCCTTCCGCGGCATGCTCAACAAGCACATGAATGACCAGGTGAAGAAACTCGTTGCCCACCAGATCGACAAGGACTACACCAAGGTCAACGAGCGCGAGCTGCTCGGCCAGCTCGAACCGCACCTGTTCCCGTTGGTCACCTGACTCGCGTGGCGCGCGGTTCTCTGTCAACAACGCAAGCTGCTTTTTTAACCTGATAAACTGCCAGAGAAATGGCTACCTTCACTTCGCAAGGTAGCCATTTCTCTTTCGACCCGAGCCCTTGGCCCCTGCCAATCGACCGCCGCTACTGGCCTGTGTCTTCCATCAGGGCAGGGGGGCGGCACATATGACGTGCCGTGATATGGCATCACCACGATGAGGTTACGATGAAACAAAGACTACTCGCCACCAGTATCGCACTGGCGCTCACTGCGCCCCTTCCCCTGAACGCCGCCGACGTAACTCCGGGTCAGGTAACCTTCAGCGGAGACGTGCGACTGGGATACTTCAGCCGCGAGCGCGAGGACCGTAATGGTAGCCAGAGTGACAGCGATGACTGGCGCATCCGTATCCGCCCGGGGCTCTTGTGGCAGGCCACCACTGAATTGAGCGTCAAGGCACGCCTGGCAGGGCGCTATTCCACCGATGACAGCAATGAGGTTCACTCCGAATTCTTTACCGCCATACCTGCCAGTGATGGTCTGCGCTTTGGTGATTCCACCGTCGACGAGCTCTATCTGCGCTACAAGCCGGGGAATGGCTGGGACGTGAAAGTGGGCCGTATGCAGACCAAATTCGAGCTGGAGGGTGTCGCCAAGAAATCCTTGAGCCGCAACGATTCACCCAACACCGATATCACCTGGACCGATGGCATGCATGCCAGCTACAGCGATACCAACGGATGGAACTACCACGCCATCTTGCAGCGCAGCGAGGATGCAGGACCCACCACCGTACGGCGCAGCCCTCTCGGCTTTACCGAATCGGCCAGCCATGTCACTTACTATGCGGGCATGGAGAAGAAAGACAGCAAGGGTCGCTTGTTGCAGCGTGGCTGGGATCTCACCTATATCCCCGATGGACTGCGCACCGACGGCAGCGCCACCGGCCGCATCGACGACTATCTGGGTATTACCGGCCGCCTGGCGCTGCAATGGCCCCTGGCCAATGGCAAGCGGTTCGTATGGGCCGGCGAAGCAGGCTATGCACCGAACACGCCCACCAACACGGCCATGAAAATCCCGGACGGCGGCGATGCGAGTGGACTGGCCTTCCAGACATCAGTCAATCTGGTGAACTTCTCCCCGAACCATAGCATTGCCCTGGTGTATGGACAGGCCGGCGGCGGCTGGCTGCTGTCACCAGACTTCGGCAACAACCAGGAACTATTGGAGACCCGCTACCAGTGGCGCCTGTCTGGCACACAATCGCTCGAGGCCCGTATTCGTCGCCGGCAGGATCTGGAGCAGCTCACCGCCACCACGCAGAAACGCATTGATGACGACTTCTACGTGCGCTACACACAGCGGTTTTAAAGCCCGCACGCTGCATCCCCACTACGGCAACAAGCCCCCCTGCCCCTCCAGCCCTGGTCAGAACAACAGGGTCGCCGTGGCACGGGAGGCATCCGGCCCGTCGTTCACCGCGACGTCGATGCTCTCGGTCATCACCTCGGCGAGGAACCGGATCTGCTCCGGCGTGATGACGTAGGGCGGCATCAAATAGCTGACATTGCCGAGCGGACGCAGCAGGGCGCCACGCGACAGGGCGTGCTGATACAGGCGCACACCGCGCCGTTCCTGCCACGGATACGGCGTGCGGCTCGCCTTGTCCTTCACCATCTCCACCGCCAGGATCATGCCCGTCTGGCGCACCTCCGCCACGTGCGGGTGATCGCGCAGGTGTGCCGTCGCCCGCATCATCTCGGCAGCGAGGACCTTGTTGCGCTCGACGACGTCGTCCGCGGCAAAGATGTCCAGCGTCGCCAGCGCCGCGCTGCAGGCCAGCGGATTGCCGGTATAGGAATGGGAATGCAGGAAGGCGGAGAGACGCGCGTAGTCGTCGTAGAACGCCTGGTATACCGTGTCGTGGGTCAGCACCACCGACATCGGCAGATAGCCGCCGGTGAGTCCCTTGGACAGACACATGAAGTCCGGCGTGATGGCGGCCTGTTCGCAGGCGAACAGCGTGCCGGTGCGGCCGAAGCCGACGGCAATCTCGTCGGCGATGAGATGCACGCCGTGGCGGTCGCAGGCCTCGCGCAGCATCTTGAGATAGACCGGGTCGTACATGCGCATGCCACCGGCGCACTGCACCAGCGGCTCGACGATCACCGCGCACACCTCATGGGCATGACGCGCCAGCGCCTGCTCCATGTGGGCGAAAGCACGCACCGAATAGTCGGCGCAGCTCTCCCCCGCCTCGCGCTGGTAGCAGTCCGGTGACGGCACGGTAATCGGCGTCAGCAGCAGCGGCTGATAGGTTTCCTTGAACAGCGACACGTCGCCCACGGACAGCGCGCCGAGGGTCTCGCCGTGGTAACTGCCGGCCAGATTGATGAAGCGTGTCTTGTTCGTCTTGCCCAGGTTGCGCCAGTAGTGGAAGCTCATCTTGAGCGCCACTTCGATGGCCGCCGAGCCGTTGTCGGCATAGAAGCAGTGGTTGAGCCCCGGCGGCGCCAACTCGACCAGGCGCTCCGACAGGCGTACCACCGGCTCATGGCTGAAACCGGCGAGGATCACATGCTCCAGCTCGTCGAGCTGCGCCTTGACCGCGTCGTTGATGCGCGGATTGGCGTGACCGAACAGGTTCACCCACCAGGAACTGATGGCGTCGAGATAACGCCGCCCCTCGAAGTCCTCCAGCCACACGCCCTCGCCGCGGCGGACGGGGATCAGCGGCAGCTGCTCGTGATCCTTCATCTGGGTGCAGGGATGCCACACCACCGAGAGATCGCGTCGGGCCCAGTCGTTGTTGTTCATGTCAGCAGATAGTGCAGCGCGATGCCGATGAAGATCGACGCGCCGAGATAGTGGTTGTTGAGAAAGGCGCGGAAGCACTGTTGCGCATCGCGGCCGCGAATCAGGTACTGCTCGTACACGGCAAAGCCGACCGCCGCCAGCAGGCCGAGGTAGTACCACGGACTCATGGCGAGGGTCAGGCCGGCGAGCACGAACAGGCCGAACATCACCCCCTGCAGCAGGCCGATGATCAGGCGGTCGTGGCGGCCGAACAGTATGGCGGAGGATTTCACGCCGATCTTGAGGTCGTCCGCGCGGTCGGCCATGGCATACATGGTGTCGTAGATCAGCGACCACAGCACGTTGGCGATGAACAGCAGCCAGGCCACCGGCGGCAGCGCATTGGCCTGCGCGGCAAAGGCCATCGGAATCGCCCAGCCGAAGGCGGCGCCCAGATAGGCCTGCGGCAGATAGGTGTAGCGCTTGGTGAAGGGGTAGCTGGCGGCGAGCAGCACGCCGATAACGGAGAGCTGGATGGTGAGCGGGTTCATCAGCAGCACCAGGACGAAGGACAGCAGCGACAGCACGGCAAATACCATCACCGCCTCGCGCGGCCGGATGGTGCCTGCAGCCAGCGGCCGCTGTCGGGTGCGGCTGACGTGCAGGTCGATGTGGCGGTCGGCGTAGTCGTTGATGGCGCAGCCGGCGGAGCGCATCAGCACCGTGCCCAGCATGAACACCACGAACACCAGCGGGTCGGGACGGCCCTCGCCCGCCACCCACAGCGCCCACAGCATCGGCCACATCACCAGATAGATGCCGATGGGACGATCCAGGCGGGTGAGGCGCACATACTCGTGCAGACGCTGGGTGATGACCGACACGCAATTCTCCTTATGGGAAAGGCGCACAGTGTAACGAGTTAACCCGCAAAAATCAGGTGGGTGAAACTCCGTGACGTCATGGGCATCATACTGTTTGACGCCCAAAAACAAACCGCAGGGAACCATGCCGATGTCCGCCCCCCCCGAGACAGTCACCACACACTGGCACGCCATCCCCGCCGAGGAGGCGCTCGCCCTGCTGGACAGCCAGGCCACGGGACTCGGCGGCGAGGAGGCGCACCGCCGCCTGCAGGAACATGGCCCCAACCACCTGCCGCAGCCGCGCCGCCGCAGCGCCTTCATGCGCCTGCTGCTGCAATTCCACAATATCCTGATCTATGTCCTGCTGCTGGCGGCCGTGGTCACCGCCCTGCTCGGCCATTGGGTTGATACGGCGGTCATCATCGGCGTGGTAGTTATCAACGCCCTCATCGGCTTCATCCAGGAAGGCAAGGCGGAAAAGGCGCTGGACGCCATCCGGCGGCTGCTGTCGCAGAAGGCCAGCGTGCTGCGCGACGGCCGGCGCCTGGACATCCTGGCAGAAGATCTGGTGCCGGGCGACATCGTGCTGCTGCGCTCCGGCGACAAGGTTCCTGCCGACCTGCGCCTGCTGCAGGTGCGCAACCTGCACATCGAAGAGGCGGCGCTCACCGGCGAGTCGGTGCCGGTGGAAAAGGCCGTCGCACCGGTGGCAGCGGGCGCCGAACTGGGCGATCGCACTTCCATCGCCTATTCCAGCACCCTGGTCACCTACGGCCAGGGCAACGGCGTGGTGGTCGCCACCGGCGGCCAAACCGAGATCGGCCGCATCAGCGCCATGCTCACCGAGGTAGAAACCCTCACTACACCCTTGCTGCGCCAAATCGATCGCTTCGGCCGCTGGCTCAGCCTCGCCATTGTCCTCATCGCCGCCGCGACCTTCGCAATGGGCGTAACGGCCTATCAGTACGGCTATGACGAGATGTTCCTGGCGGCAGTGGGCCTCGCTGTGGCGGCCATTCCCGAGGGCCTGCCGGCGATCATCACCATCACCCTGGCCATCGGCGTGCAGCGCATGGCGGGACGCAACACCATCATCCGCCGCCTGCCAGCAGTGGAGACCCTGGGGTCGGTGTCGGTCATCTGCACCGACAAGACCGGCACCCTCACGCGCAATGAAATGACAGTGCGGACGGTGGTGACGCAGCACCGCAGTTACGACGTCAGCGGCGTCGGCTACGACCCCCACGGCAGCTTCTCCCGCGGCGACGAGGAAGTGACGCCGGACCAGCGCCCCACTCTGCATGAAATCTGCCGCGCCGCCGTGCTGTGCAACGACGCCACGCTCAGCGAGGAAAACGGCCATTACCACCTCCAGGGCGACCCCACCGAAGGGGCGCTGCTCACCCTGGGCCTGAAGGCCTGCCTGGATCCGGCCACGGTACACAAGGAATTCCCCCGCACCGATACCATCCCCTTCGAGTCGGAACACCGTTTCATGGCCACCCTGCACCACGACCATGCCGGCAACGGCTTCATCCTGCTCAAGGGCGCACCGGAGCGGGTACTGAACGCCTGCAATGCGCAGCGTGTCGATGGCCAGGATCAGCCCATCGATCTGGCCTACTGGCAGGGCCGCATGGACGAGCTGGCGGCGCGGGGCCAGCGCCTACTGGCCATCGCGGAGAAGCCGCTGGGTGACGGCACGCGCCGCGAGCTGAACTTCGATGACGTTACCGGCGGCATGAGCCTGCTCGGGGTGGTGGGGCTCATCGACCCGCCGCGGGAAGACGCCATCCGTGCCGTGGCGCAGTGCCGCTCTGCCGGCATCCGCGTCAAGATGATCACCGGCGACCACGCCATCACCGCCCGCGCCATCGGCGCACAAATGGGGATTGGTGACGGCAGCGGCGTGCTCACCGGACAGGAGCTGGAACAAATGGACGATGCCGCACTGGCACGGGCAGCGCAGGACACCGACGTCTTCGCCCGCGCCAGCCCGGAACACAAGCTGCGCCTGGTGCAGGCCCTGCAGGCGCAGGGTCAGGTCATCGCCATGACCGGCGATGGCGTGAATGATGCGCCGGCCCTGAAGCGGGCCGATGTCGGCGTGGCAATGGGCGTCAATGGCACCGAGGTGGCCAAGGAGGCCGCCGAAATGGTGCTGACCGACGACAACTTTGCCTCCATCACCCAGGCCGTTGAGGAAGGTCGCACGATTTACGACAACATCAAGAAATCGATTCTGTTCATCCTGCCCACCAACGGCGGCGAGGCCTTCGTCATCGTCGCGGCCATCGCCATGGGTCGCATGCTGCCGATCACCCCGCTGCAGATCCTGTGGGTCAACATGATCACTGCCGTGACCCTGGCGCTGTCCCTGGCCTTTGAGCCGGCGGAGCCGGGCGTCATGCAGCGCCCGCCGCGCGATGCGCGCGAGCCGCTGCTGTCACGCTTTCTGGTCTGGCGCATTCTGTTTGTCGCCTCGATCCTGGTGGCAGGCACCTTCGGTCTGTTCGTCTGGGAACGCGAACAGGGCACCGACATCGACACGGCGCGCACCATCGCCGTCAACACTCTGGTGCTGTTCGAGGTGTTCTATCTGTTCAACACCCGCTACATCACGGCACCGGTACTGAGCCGGGAAGGATTGTTCGGCAACCGCTATGTGCTGTGGGCCATCGGCCTGGTGCTGCTGTTCCAGCTGCTGTTCACCTACACCCCGCCGATGCAGGCCCTGTTCGGCACCGTGGCCCTGAGCGCAGAAAACTGGCTGCACATCATCTGTATTGCGGCAACCGTGCTGCCGCTGGTGGAGCTGGAAAAGTGGCTGGTACGGGGGATCGTGCGGCAGCGGGAAAAAAGGCGCGCACATGCGGGCTGACGATGCGCTACGACCGATACAACGGGAGCAACGTTACCTCTTGGGTGGCCGGATGGCCCACACCACCAGCGCGACGATCACTGCCAGCACGATCAATTCGATAAAGATCAGCACGATGCCTCCTTCCCGTGTCAACGGCCGTCGCGTCCCGGGTCACCGCCCCGGGCCGGTCTATACTGCTCAAACGCGCAAGCGGGCATTGCAACCGGTGCGCCGCTCTTGCACATTATCCATCACACAGGAGGAGATCACATGCCGGAACGACTGATGCTGCTGCCCGCCCGCGATTTCGAGCGTATCCGGCTGATTCGCATCCCCGACGACTACAGCGAGCGTGACGCGGTGCGGCGCGTCACCGCGCTCATTGCCGAGGCGCAGGAAGAGATACAGGAGTGGCGCTGGGAAGAGATTGCCGCGACCCTGGAGGATCACGGCTTCAGTGTGGTGGAGTTCACGCCGGGGCCGGCGCTTGATTGAAGGACCTGCCGCGCTGCACGGCAGGTCAGTACAGGGAGAAATTCTGTTGCTCAGGGTTCCAGCTCAGGATGACGTGGGAAATGCCCTGGCGGCCCAGACGCCCGGCATATTCCGTGGCCTGCACGGCATCATCCAGGGCGATAAACGGCATCAGCGATTCGTCGGCCTCGCGCAAGGCAACGCAGTAGCTTTTCTGCAGGAGGTGGTGGCGGCACTTGCCACAAAAACGCTCGCTGGCTTCACCGTAACGCGGCACCACGCAGGAAGTGCAGTCCATGATGTGACCATCCATGATGTCAGCTCCACAAGGAACAAATTCCTGATTAAAGTAGCAAGCGGCGCAAGGCGTGTATGTAGGAAAAATCTGATTTTTGGTCCCGGGCGCGTATAGATTTTGATATACAAATCAAGACTTTCACCTGTACTCGCGGGTTCGAGCGGCGGAGCGAGTCAGGAAAGGGTTACAAAAATAAAACTTATCACCTCATCGCCAACAACAACAAAATGCTTATAATGACCATAACCTTTTGCTTGTGTAATCCAACGCCTTCCGGAGCCTGACCCGACGTGGCCCTGCAGCTGATTGCCTATGCCGTGGCGCTGTCCCTGCTGTCGGGAGCCGTGGGGCTGGCCGCCAGCCGCTACCGGCAGCTGCTGCGCTGGGCCTGCTTCCCCCTGCTCGGCCTGGCCGGCCTGGCCGCCGCCGGCGGCGGCCTGCTGGCCCTGACCGGTGAACCCGCAGCCGCCCAGCTCCCCCTCGGCCTGCCCTGGCTGGCCTGGTCGGTGCGGGTCGACGCCCTTGCCGGCTTCATCCTGCTGCTCATCGGCGTGGTGGTATTTGCCGTTGCCGTGTTCGGCCCCGGCTATACCCGCGAGTTCCTGCACGGCCGTCACTCCCTCGCCGCCCTCGGCGTGTTCACCGGCCTGTTCGTGGCCGGCATGATGCTGGTGGTCATCGCCAACGACGCCTTCCTGTTCATGGTGGCCTGGGAGCTGATGTCACTGTCCAGCTATTTCCTGGTCGCCTTCCAGCATGAGAACGCCGCCAACCGCCGTGCCGCCTTCCTGTATCTGCTGATGGCCCACGTCGGCGGTCTCGCCATCCTGCTCGGCTACGGCGTGCTGGCCGCCTTCGGCGGCGGCTTCACCTTCGAGGCGATGCGCGCAGGGGAGCTGCCGCCGCTGTGGGCCGGGGTGGCCTTCGCCCTCGCCTTCTTCGGCTTCGGCATGAAGGCCGGCCTGGTGCCGCTGCATGCCTGGCTGCCCGAGGCGCATCCGGTGGCGCCGTCGCACATCTCGGCGCTGATGTCCGGCGTGATGCTCAAGGTTGCCGTCTACGGCTTCGTGCGCGTCACCTTCGACCTCATCGGCACGGTACAGGTGGACTGGGGCATCATCGTGCTGCTGGTGGGCAGCGTCTCCGCCCTGCTCGGCGTGCTCTACGCGATGCAGCAGACGGACATCAAGCGCCTGCTGGCCTATTCCTCCATCGAAAACATCGGCGTGATCTTCATGGCCCTGGGGCTGGCCATGATCTTCCTTGCCTCCGGCCAGCCGCTGCTCGGCAGCCTGGGCCTCATCGCCGCGCTGTATCACGCCCTCAACCACGCGCTGTTCAAGAGCCTGCTGTTCCTCGGCGCCGGCGCGGTGATCCAGCAGACCCACCAGCACAGCCTGGAACACATGGGCGGCCTGCTGAAGCGCCTGCCCTACACCGGCACGTTCTTCCTCGTCGGCTGCCTCAGCATCGCCTCGCTGCCGCCGTTCAACGGCTTCGCCTCGGAATGGCTGACGCTGCAGACGGCCCTGCAGGGCGTGGTGCTGGACAGCGGCGTGCTGCGCATCATCATCCCGGTCACCGCCGCCATGCTGGCGCTCACCGCCGCCCTCGGCGCCATGCTGTTCGTGCGCCTCTACGGCATCGCCTTCCTCGGCCAGCCGCGCACGCGCCAGGCACGCCAGGCCCATCTGCCCTCCTTCGGCATGCGCACGGCCCAGGCCCTGCTCGCCGTGCTGTGCCTGCTGCTCGGCGTGCTGCCGGCCCTGAGCATCGACGTGATGGGGGCCATTCCGCAGGCGCTCGGCGGCCTGCCCGAACCCGGCATCACCGGTCAGGGCTGGCTGTGGCTGACGCCAGTCTCGGCCGCGGCCGCCAGCTACAGCGCGCCACTGGTGCTGCTCGGCCTGGGGATCGCCTGGCTGCTGTTCTATCTGCTGCTGCACGGCCGCAACCACCAGCGCGTGCGCCGCATCCATCCCTGGGATTGCGGCTTCGGCCCCTTGAGTCCGCGCATGCAGTACACCGCCACCGCCTTTGCCCAGCCGGTGCGGCGCATCTTCCAGCCGGTGTGGCTGCTGGATGAAAAGATCGAACGCCTCGGCGACGACCAGCGCGTCACCGGCCTGCGCCACCAGTTGCAGGTGGGCGATCGCAGCTGGAAGCTGCTGTATGAGCCCATCGGCCGCTGGGTACTGGGCGCCGCGCGCAACATCGCCCGACTGCAGGGCGGCAACGTGCGCACCTACCTGTCCTATTCCTTCTTCACCCTGATCTTCCTGCTATGGCTGATCTCCTGAACCTGCAAGGCTGGCTGCTGGCGCTGCTGCAAACAGCGCTGTTCGTCACCGCGGCCCCGCTGCTGGTGGGCTGGCTGCGCCTGCTCAAGGCGCGCCTGCAGAACCGCCGCGCCCCGGCGCTGACCCAGCCCTACCGCGACCTGGCCAAACTGTTCCGCAAGGAGGCCATCGTTGCCGACACCGCCTCGCCGCTGTTCCGCGCCGCGCCCTATGTGGTGTTCTCCGCCACGGTGGTCGCCGCCGCGGTGATCCCGCTGCTTGCCGTGCACCTGCCCACCGCCATCATCGCCGACGTCATCGTGCTGGTCGGGTTTCTCGGCCTGGCGCGCTTCTTCCTCGCCCTCGCCAGCATGGACGTGGGTACCGCCTTCGGCGGCATGGGTTCGTCACGTGAGATGACCATCGCCTCGCTGGCCGAGCCGGCCATGCTGATGGCCATCTTCACCCTCACCATGACGGCGCAGAGCACCAACATCTCCCATGCCATCGACTTCCTGCTGGCACAGGGCATCATGCTGCGTCCCTCGTTCATGTTCGCCCTGCTGGCCCTGCTGCTGGTGGCGGTGGCGGAGACCGGGCGCGTGCCGGTGGACAACCCAACCACCCACCTGGAGCTGACCATGGTGCACGAGGCGATGATCCTCGAATACAGCGGCCGCCACCTGGCGCTGATGGAGTGGGCGGCGCAGCTCAAGCTGATGATCTACGGCGTGCTCATCGCCAACATCTTCTTCCCCTGGGGCATCGCCGTGGAGAGCACGCCGACGGCCCTGCTGCTCGGCCTGGTAGCCATCGCCAGCAAGCTGATGCTGCTGTGCGTGGTGCTGGCCGTGTCGGAAACCGTGCTGGCCAAGATGCGCCTGTTCCGCGTGCCGGGCTATCTCAACCTTGCCTTCCTGTTCGCCCTGCTCGGCATGCTGAGCCATGTGATCCTGGAGGTGGGGGCATGAACTTCGCCCAGTTCACCCTGCAAGAACAGGGCGTGGTGCTCCTCGCCGCACTGGTGCTGTTCGCCTCCTTCGCCCTGCTGGCGCAGACGCGCATCATCGCCTGCATCCACGCCTTCGCCTGGCAGGGCGCGCTGGTGGCCGCCGCCACGGCAATGGTCGCGCTGGTGGCCGGCCAGCACCATCTGTATCTGTCGGCGCTGATCACCCTCGCCCTCAAGGCCGTGCTCATCCCCTGGGTGCTGCACCGCATCGTGGTCAAGCTGCAGATCACCCGCGAGGTGGAGACGGTGGTGAATCCGGCCCTGGTACTGCTCGCGGCCGCGGCGCTGGTGGCCTTCAGCTATTACGTCGCGCTGCCGGTGGAAAAGCTGTCGACCCTGGCGACGCGCAACACCATAGCCATCAGCATGGCGGTGGTGCTGCTCGGCATGCTGATCATGGTGACGCGCCGTCAGGCCATCACCCAGGTGGTGGGCTTCATGTCCATCGAGAATGGCCTGTTCTTCGCCGCCGTGGTGTCCACCCACGGCATGCCGATGGTGGTGGAACTGGGCGTGGCCTTCGACCTGCTGGTGGCAACGGTGATCTTCGGCGTGTTCTTCTTCCAGATCCGCCAGAGCATCGACTCGCTCGATGTCGATCGCCTGAGCCGCCTGGCGGAGACCACCGAGCCTGAAGAAATAACGGAAGAACGCGAATGAACGCCCTGTTCGCCACCCTGCTCATCCCCCTGCTCGGCACGCTGCTGATGGCGGCGGTGCCGCGCTGCCGCATCGCTGGCTGGTTCAATATCGCCTTTGCCGCCGCCACCACCGTGGCCTCCATCCTGCTGGCACTGACGGTGTTCCGCGATGGTGCCATGCTGTCGGCGGGCAAGTTCTTCTACGTCGACGCCTTCAACGTCTACCTGCTGGTGCTCACCGCCTTCGTCGCCACCACCACCGCCATCTTCTCGCGCCCCTACATGGATCACGAGCTGGCGCGCGGCCGCGTCAACAGCCGGCGCATGCGCCTGTATCACGCCATGTACCAGGGCTTCCTGTTCACCATGCTGCTGGCGCTGTCCACCAACAACCTCGGCATCCTGTGGGTGGCGCTGGAAGGCGCCACCCTCGCCACGGTGCTGCTGGTGTCGCTGTACCGCACGCCGGAATCGGTGGAGGCGGCGTGGAAGTATTTCATCCTCTGCGGCGTCGGCATCGCCCAGGCCCTGTTCGGCACCGTGCTGCTGTACTTCGCCGCTGCCTCGGTGCTGAGCACGCCGGACGACGGCCTGTTGTGGACCACGCTGCACGGCATCGCCGGCCAGCTCGATCCCACGGTGATGAGCATCGCCTTCGTGTTCCTGCTGGTGGGCTACGGCACCAAGGTGGGCCTGGTGCCGCTGCACAACTGGCTGCCCGATGCCCACTCGGAAGGCCCGACGCCGATGTCGGCGGTGCTGTCCGGCCTGCTGCTCAACGTCGCCCTGTATGCGGTGGTGCGCACCAAGATGCTGGTGGACGGCGCCCTGCACGGCGTGTCCAACACGCCGCAGCTGGCCGGTTACCTGATGATGGCCTTCGGCCTGCTGTCGTTCCTGGTGGCCGGACTGTTCCTGCACCGCCAGCGCGACATCAAGCGCATGTTCAGTTACTCCTCCATCGAACACATGGGGCTGATGACCTTCGCCTTCGGCCTCGGCGGCCCGCTCGCCACCTTCGCCGCGCTGCTGCACATGACGCTGCACTCGCTGGTGAAGTCCGCCATCTTCGTCACCGTCGGTCACGCCACGCACATCGCCGGCACCCAGGCCATCGACAAGATCCGCGGCCTGATCCGCACCCAGCCCGGCGTTGGCTGGGGCCTGCTGCTCGGCACCGCCGCCATCGCCGGCTTCCCGCCCTTCGGCCTGTTCGTGAGCGAATTCCTGCTGCTCATCGCCACCATGCAGAGCTGGCCCTGGCTCACCTTGGCCCTGCTCTCGGGCCTCGCCATCGCCTTCGCCGGCCTGTTCCGCCATATCCATCCCATGGTCTACGGCAATCAGCCCGACGGCCAGCTACCGGTCAAGGCCAACATGCTGCCGGTGTACCTGCACCTGCTGCTGGCGTTGTGGTTCGGCCTCGCCATTCCCGCCGTGCTGGCGCAATGGTTCGATCAGGCGACACAGCTCATCGCCGGCAAGGGGGTGTTATGAAGAACAGTTGCCCTGTAGGAGCGAATCGTATTCGCGACCGGCGTGCCTCCGCCCGACGCCACATCGCGGATGCGATCCGCTCCTACAGGAAAACGATCCTGCGGGGGCAGTGCTCATGAGCCACTTCGACTGGCTGTCGGAACTGCTGGCCCGCTATCAGGACGAACACATCCTGGTGCGACGTGGCGCTGCCACTGTGCTGGCGCCGGCGCACCTGCTGGAAATCGATCCGGAAGACTGGGGCCGCGCCGCCCAGGTGGCGGCCGGCTATGCCTGCCGCTGGGCCGGGGTGTGGGCCGAGCAGCGCGATGCGGAACTGACGGTTACGGCAGCGCTGGCACGCGATGGCGATCACCTGCTGCTGCGTACCCAGGTACCACTGAGCACGCCGCTGCTGCCCTCACACACCCCGTACTACCCCGGCGCCGATCGCATGGAGCGCCACGTGCAGGACATGCACGGCGTGGTGTTCAGCGATCATCCCGATGCACGTCGCTGGAGCCGCCACAACCGCTGGGCTGCCGACAGCTATCCGCTGCGCAAGGAGTTCGCCGCCGACAGCGCGCCGCTGCCTACCGCGCCGGAACAGGATTACCCGTTCGTCCAGACGCAGGGTGCCGGCGCCTATGAGATTCCGGTCGGCCCGGTGCATGCGGGCATCATCGAGCCGGGCCACTTCCGCTTCCAGGCGGTGGGCGAGATGGTGCTCAATCTGGAGCAGCGCCTTGGCTATGTGCACAAGGGCATCGAGAAGATCGCCGAGGGCCGCGATGCGCAGGGCCTGGCCCGCCTCGCCGGCCGCGTCTCCGGCGACAGCACGGTGCATCACGCCTGGGCCGCCTGCATGGCGATGGAACGCGCGGCACACCTCACGGTGCCGCCGCGCGCGCAGGCCCTGCGCGCCGCGTACGCCGAGCGCGAGCGCATCGCCAACCATCTGGGCGACATCGGCGCCATCTGCAACGATGTCGCCTTCGCCTTCATGTGGCAGCAGTTCGCCCGCCTGCGCGAGTTGTGGCTGCGTGACAATGCTGCGTGCTGCGGCCACCGCCTGCTGATGGACTGCATCGTGCCCGGCGGCGTGGCGCGCGATCTGTCGCCGGAGCAGGTGGCGCGGCTGCGTAGCGCCATCGACCCGCTACGCCGCGAGCTGGCCACACTGTATCCGATCCTCGACGACCATCCCTCGCTGGAGGATCGCCTCGCCACCACCGGTGTGCTGAGCGCGGAGCAGGCGCAGCGCCTCGGCTGCCTCGGCTACGTCGGCAAGGCCAGCGGCCAGGATGCCGACCTGCGCCGCGATCACCCCTACGCCCCCTACGACCGCCTGCACGTCCATGCGCCGGTGTTCAGCAGCGGCGATGTGGAGGCGCGCATGCAGGTGCGCATGCAGGAGATCCTCGACTCGCTGGAACTGCTGGTGGTGCTGCTCGATACCCTGCCCGACGGCGCGGTGCAGGTACCGTGGCAGGCGCCTGCCGCCGGCAGCGAGGGACTGGGTCTGGTGGAAGGCTGGCGTGGCGAGATCCTGTGCCATGTGCGCTTCGGCGCCGACGGCCGCATCGCCCGCTACTTCCCGCGCGACCCGAGCTGGTTCAACTGGCCGGCGCTGGAACTGCTGATTCACGGCAACATCGTTCCCGACTTCCCCGTCTGCAACAAGTCGGTGAACGGCTCCTACTCGGGACACGACCTGTGAGGCGCCCATGCTGAGAATCCTCAACAAGATCCGCCAGACCGGACTCATCACCGAAGACCTGCCGCGCGATGCCGTGCTGGAACAGGTGGGCGAGCAACTGCGTGCCGGCATCGCGCGGCAGTTTCAGGGCAGCCTCGCCATCCGCCAGGTGGACGCCGGCTCCTGCAACGCCTGCGAGCTGGAGATCCACGCCCTCAACAACGGCTACTACGATATCGAGCGCTACGGCGTGCACTTCGTCGCCTCGCCGCGCCATGCCGATGTGCTGCTGGTCACCGGCCCGGTGTCGGTGCACATGGAGACCGCGCTGCTGCGCACTTATGAAGCGACACCGGCGCCGAGGCTGGTGATCGCCGCCGGCGACTGCGCCGCCTGCGGCGGCGAGTTCGGCTGCTCCTATGCCAGCCGCGGCGCAGTGAGCAACGTCATCCCGGTGGATGCGGTCATCCCCGGCTGCCCGCCCACGCCGCTGGCCCTGATGCAGGGTCTGCTGCAGGTGCTGGAGCAGGCCTGACAACCCCAGAAAAATGTGATGAATTTCAAAAAATCATTGCAGGCGGGAAGTTAGGACAATTTTCGAGGTTTGGTGGCAACTCCCTATCCCAAATGCCCTGCTGCCTATCCCTGCCAGAGTCGTCGCCGTTGATCTAGTCTTGGGTCGTTCGCAAGAAACAGCGAGGGCCTATCCATGATTCCAGTAATGATGACTCCCATGCCGAGTGCACTGCCGGAAGACGCATCGGAAGAAACCCTGCACAACGAAGTTCTCTACTACAAGGCCATGCTCGCCGAAGCGGCGCGCAAGACGGGATCGCTGCGGCATCTCAGCCCGTCGGCATTACGCCAGCGCCTGCAGGAGTGTGAGCAGCGCCTGCGACGGCTGCGTGGCGGCCGCTAGCGGCAATAACCAGGAAATACCCGCCCGGCGGCGGCGCGTCGGCGGCCTTTGCCGCCATATCGGGGGTGAACTGCGGTAATGCCCATGCCGGGGTGAGCCAAAGATGTACTTCCGTCCCGACCTGCAGGGCTCTGTCGCCCCGGACACCCGACTGCCCCGGGGCGCATCACCCCGGGGCAGCTCAGGCAGCAGCACGCTTACATGTGGTCGATCATTGCATCGCCGAAGGCCGAGCAGGACAGTTCCTGCGCGCCGTCCATCAGGCGGGCAAAGTCATAGGTCACGGTCCTGGCACTGATGGCGCCGGCCAGTCCCTTGACGATGAGGTCGGCGGCCTCCAACCAGCCCAGATGGCGCAGCATCATCTCCGCAGAAAGGATGATGGAACCGGGGTTGACCTTGTCCTGGCCGGCATACTTGGGCGCGGTACCGTGGGTGGCCTCGAACATGGCCACCGAGTCGGACAGGTTGGCACCCGGGGCGATGCCGATGCCGCCCACCTGCGCCGCCAGGGCGTCGGAGATGTAGTCGCCGTTGAGATTCAGGGTGGCGATCACGCTGTACTCGGCCGGACGCAGCAGGATCTGCTGCAGGAAGGCGTCGGCGATGACGTCCTTGATGACGATGTCCTTGCCGGTGCGCGGGTTCTTCATCACCATCCACGGCCCGCCGTCCAGCAACTGGGCGCCGAATTCTTCCTGGGCCAGCTCGTAGCCCCAGCTCTTGAAGGCACCTTCGGTGAATTTCATGATGTTGCCCTTGTGCACCAGGGTCACCGAGTCGCGTTCGTTGTCGATGGCGTACTGGATGGCCTTGCGCACCAGGCGCTTGGTGCCTTCGCTGGAGACCGGCTTGATGCCGATGCCGGAGGTGGCCGGGAAGCGGATCTTCTTCACCCCCATCTCCTTCTGCAGGAAGTCGATGACCTTCTGCGCCTCGGGCGTGCCGGCGGCCCACTCGATGCCGGCATAGATGTCCTCGGAATTCTCGCGGAAGATGACCATGTCGGTCTTCTCCGGCTCCTTCACCGGGCTGGGGCAGCCGGTGTAATAGCGCACCGGACGCAGGCAGACATACAGGTCCAGCTCCTGGCGCAGGGTGACGTTGAGGGAACGGATGCCGCCGCCCACCGGGGTGGTCAGCGGGCCCTTGATGGATACCACGAAGTCCCGCACCGCCTGCATGGTCTCGGCCGGCAGCCAGACGTCGGAGCCGTACACCTTGTTGGCCTTCTCGCCGGCATACACCTCCATCCAGGCGACGGAGCGCTGGCCGCCGTAGGCCTTGGCCACCGCCGCGTCCACCACCTTGCGCATCACCGGGGTGATGTCGACACCGGTGCCGTCACCCTCGATGAAGGGGATGATCGGACGGGCCGGGACATTGAGGGAAAAATCGGGGTTGACGGTGATTTTCGTGCCGTCGGCGGGCACCTGGATCTTGTCGTAGGCCATGACTGCTCCGTGGGATAGCGGGAAAAATGAGGCGGAATTCTACCACCCGGCGCCGCACAGCGCACCGCTGGAAAGCGTGCCGCGACGGCCCCGGCCTACAGATCGGCCGGTGCGTCAACCAGGCGTGGCTTGCCGGTAAGATAGCCCTGAGCGAAATCCACGCCGATCTCACCCAGCAGACGCAGCACCTCGTCATTATCCACATACTCGGCTACGGTGCGCTTGCCCATGGCATGGGCGATCTCGTTCATCGACTTCACCATGGCCAGCTGAACCGTATCCTTGGCGATGTCGCGCACGAAGGAACCGTCAATCTTGACGTAATCCACCGGCAGGTCCTTGAGGTAGGCGAAGGAGCTGTAACCCACGCCAAAGTCATCCAGCGCCGTGGCGCAGCCCAGGGTGCGCAGGCTGGCCAGAAAATCCACTGCCGCAGAGAGGTCGGCCATGGCAATGGTTTCCGTGATTTCGAAGGTCAGGCGCTCGGCATCGATCTGCTGTAACGCCAGCTCCGAGGTAATCAGACGCAAGACATCCGCATCGCCGATGGCCATGGCCGAGAGATTGATCGACAGCCGCGCAGAAGGCTCGATCACCCCGTCGGCAAGCAGGCGGATGGCATTGCGCACCACCCAGCGGTCGATCTCCAGAATCAGCCCAAAACGCTCCGCCGAGGGCATGAAGCCGGAGGGCATGATCAGTTCACCGTTTTCACCGCGCATGCGCAGCAGCAGCTCATAGCTGACGATGGTGCGGTGGGGAATGGTAACGATGGGTTGCAGGGCAAACACAAAACCATCCTGCTCGATGGCCTGCTTGATGCTGCGCGCCCATCCCATGTCGGCAAACATCGTGTCCATATTGGCACGATCATCTGCCTGATAGATGTGTACACAGTTGCGCCCGGCCCGCTTGGCCATATGGCAGGCGATATCGGCCCGCGCCATCAGGTCCTCTCGCGAGGTCACGTCACGCTCGAACATGGCCAAACCGATGGAGCAACCGATATCCACCACCCTGCCCTCATGGCGGAAGGTATATTCGGCCATCAGCTGGCGATAACTCTCGGCCGTGGACTGGGCATGTTCCAGGTCCACATCGTAGAGCAGGACGGCGAACTCATCACCGCCCAGCCGGGCAATCATGTCGCTCTTGCGGCTGCGCTTGGTGATCAGGCCCGCCACCTCGATCAACACCCGATCCCCGGCGAGATGCCCCAGGGTGTCATTGACGAACTTGAAGTTGTCCAGATCGATATAGAGCAGCGCACAGTTCAGTCCCTGCTGGCGCATGGAGCGCTGCATCACCCGCTCCAGCTCGTCGGTGAAATACTGGCGATTGTACAAACCGGTCAGCGAGTCATGCTCAGCCAGGTGGCGCAGGTGGTCGAGCATCGCCTTGCGCTCACTGATATCAGAGACGATGGCGGTGAAATAACGGTGCCCGTCCAGCATCATCTCGCCGACCTTGATGGACATCGGGAAGACCGTGCCGTCCTTGCGCTGGGCATTGACGTTCATTTCGTTGCCGATGATGCGCTGCTCGCCGGTTTCGACATAGCGCTGGATGTAATTGTCATGCTCATCACGCATCGGATGCGGCATCAGCAGATTCACCTTCTGCCCGATCACCTCCTCGGCCGAATAGCGGAACAGCGTTTCGGCAGCGGCATTGAAGGTTTCGATGAGGCCCTGCTCATTGATGGTGATGATGCCGTCACTGGCATTGTCCAGGATGGAGGTCAGGCGCATTTCGCGGCCATGCACCTGGTTCTGCATGTCGCGGAAGGCGTGCAACAGCGATTCGGTCTCATGGGCCGAGGTTTTCAGCAGGGGCGTATAGGCCTCGCCCTTGCCCAGCGCCTGCAGGGCCATGATGACCTGATCGATGGGGCGGCGGATGGTCAGCTCATAGGTGAGATAGCCTGCGATCAGCAAGACCACCAGGGCCCCGGTAACGCGCCACAAAAATGCCGTGAGGTCCTCCGCCAGGCGCAGCGACACCATCACGCCCTTGGAGCCGAGCTCTCCCAGTCGCGCCTCGACCGCGCCAAAACCGCGCCGCACCTCCGTCAGCAGGGGCTGTATTGTGTTGCGCAAGTCAGCGACGTCGCCGCGCCAGGCCCCCGATTGATAAATTGAGACCACCTCGCCAAAGTGCTGCTCATAGGTGCTGACTATCCGCTCCATGCTGCCCAGCGAGTCCTGCAGCAAGGTCATCTGCGTCGTACGTGCCTGCCGCTGCAGGGCATCCAGGTGACGGCGAATTGCGATGATATAGTCGGCCCGCGCGTTGAGCTGCTGCTGCATGCCCGCCTCGGGCGAACCAAATACCCCGGAACGGTTGGCGATATACATGCGTCCGGTGCTGATCTGCTGCGACCACAGATAACGCATGTCCTGCAGTCGGCGCTGCATGTCACGGATCATGGGGCCGGTGTACTCGAGCTCGAGGTCCAGCATGGCCTCGTCCAGGGCGGTGACAAAGGCAATATTCAGGGGATAGAGCTTGTCGGTGATGATCGGCGAGGCGGGAAAACGCCGTTCCAGTGTACCGATGATTTCCAGCAGGTCCCGCACCTCGCGGTCGAGCAGGCCCAGGGTGATCAACAGGGTGTCGAAACTGCGCCGCACATCATCGTCTTGGGCCAGCACACTCGATTCGCGCAACAGCGCGCGGCGCTGCCCGATTTCCTGCAACAGCAGCTCCACCCCCTCACGCGCCGTATCGTCCTGCAGCACGGCGTAGCGATACAGGCCGCCCTCCATGGAGTAGACCCGGTTCTTCAGCTCGGCAAATCCGGCATTGAAGGCCTGTTGACGCGCCACGCCCTCCAGGGAGTGGTCCACCGCCGCACGTACACGTCCTTCGGTATGCAGCACCGCCCCCAGCAGCAACACCGCCAAGACCAGCGACAGCGCGATGATACGCCGGCGTATGCTGCGCAACCCGTACGACATGGCCTTCTTCTTGTTAGGTATTGTGGGTGAAATGTAGTATTGGCAACCGCCCAACGGTACCATACGCCCAGCATTACACGCCACGCATCCCGACCGCCGCCCTTGCCGTGACCACCGTCGTCCTGTTCAACAAGCCTTACGGCGTCCTGCCGCAGTTCACCGACACGGAGGGCCGACCGACCCTGGCCGCCTATCTGCCGCAACCCGACATTCACCCGGCAGGCCGGCTGGACCGCGACAGCGAGGGCCTGATGCTGCTCACCGACGACGGCGCGCTGCAGCACCGCATCAGCCATCCGCGCCACAAGCTGACCAAGACCTATTGGGTACAGGTCGAGGGGGTGCCGGATGCGGCGGCGCTGGAGCGGCTGCGCCGCGGGATACAGCTCAATGATGGCCCCACCGCGCCGGCCCGGGCCCGGCTGCTGGATGAACCCGGGCTCTGGCCGCGTGACCCGCCGATCCGCTACCGCGCCGCGATCCCGACCCGCTGGATCGAGCTGGAGATCAGCGAGGGGCGCAATCGCCAGGTGCGGCGCATGACCGCGGCGGTGGGCTACCCTACCCTGCGCCTGGTGCGCTGGGCCATCGGCCCCTGGACGCTGGCAGGCCTGGCCCCGGGCCAATGGCGCGAACTGGCGCCGCATGAATACGCAACCCTGTTACAGGAAAGAAAAGATGGAAATCTGGAAACCCCACGTCACCGTGGCCAGCGTGCTGGAACAGGACGGCAGGTTCCTCCTGGTGGAGGAAGAGGCCGACGGCCGCGTGGTGTATAACCAGCCCGCCGGTCACCTGGAGGAAGACGAAAGCCCGCTCGCCGGCGCGGTACGCGAAACGCGGGAAGAAACCCGCTACGACTTCATGCCGGAGGCCGTGCTGGGCGTTTACCGCTGGCGCAAGCCCGCCAGTGACATCACCTACCTGCGCTTCGCCTTCACCGGCCGCATCACCGGTCATGACCCGGCACGCAGTCTCGACGCCGGCATCCTGCGCGCGGTGTGGTTCACACGCGAGGAAGTCGCCGCCCTGGGCAGCGCCCTGCGCAGCCCGCTGGTATTGCGCTGCATCGACGACTACATCGCCGGCAAGCGCTACCCGCTGGAACTGCTGACGGAGATGACGTGAGCGCCAGGCCCTACGTCATCGTCGGCATGTCCGGCGGCGTCGACTCCTCCGTCGCCGCCCTGTTGCTGCTGCAGCAGGGCTATCGCGTCGAAGGCCTGTTCATGAAGAACTGGGAGGAAGACGACGACCAGGAATATTGCGCCGCCGCGGTCGACCTGGCCGATGCGCGCGCGGTATGCGACAGGCTCGGCATCCCGTTGCACACCATCAACTTCTCCGCCGAATACTGGGAGCGCGTGTTCAGCCACTTCCTGGCCGAATACAGCGCCGGGCGCACGCCCAACCCGGACATCCTGTGCAACAAGGAAATCAAGTTCCGCGCCTTTCTCGACCATGCCCTGCGGCTGGGTGCCGATGCCATCGCCACCGGCCACTACGCCCGCGTGCGCCGGGGTGACGGCGGTGACCATCAACTCCTGAAAGGACTCGACCCGGACAAGGATCAGAGCTACTTCCTCTACACCCTGCAACAGGAGCAGCTGGCGCATGCACTGTTTCCGGTCGGCGAGCTGCGCAAGACGGTCGTGCGCGAACTGGCGCAGGAACATGGCCTCGTCACCCACGACAAGAAGGACAGCACCGGCATCTGCTTCATCGGCGAACGGCGCTTCAAGGACTTCCTCGCCCGTTACCTGCCGGCGCGGCCCGGCGAGATGCGTACCCCGGACGGTGAACTGCTCGGGCGCCACGACGGCCTGATGTACTACACCCTGGGCCAGCGCCAGGGCCTCGGACTGGGCGGGCGCAGGGAGCGCGGCGAGGCGCCCTGGTATGTGGTGGGCAAGGATGTGGAACACAACGTCCTGCTGGTGGACCAGGGGCATGATCATCCGTTGCTGTTCAACCATGCCCTCCAGGCCGGCCAGTTGCATTGGGTGGCAGGTCGGCCGCCGCCCCTGCCCCACGGCTGCCAGGCCAAGGTGCGCTACCGCCAGGGCGATCAACCCTGTACCATCAGCGCCCTGAACGCCGACGCTTGCCGGGTGGACTTCGCCCAGGCCCAGCGCGCCGTCACCCCGGGCCAGTCCGTGGTGTTCTACGACGGCGACATCTGCCTTGGCGGCGGCATCATCGAACGGACCTCCCCCGCATTTCCGGCTTGAGTTATCGAGTTTATGAGCAAGACCATTACCGACCGCACCCTGGCCCTCGCCGGCCTGTTCCAGGCCGTTTCCCTGGTGGCGCAGAGCGCCCGCCGCGGCATGGTGGAGCAGGCCTCCTTCGAGGCGGTGATCCGCAGCCTGTTCGTGGTCGATGCCGAGGCCACGGTCGACATCTACGGCGATCTGTCGGCCCTGCGCCACGGCCTGCAGGTGCTGCAGCGTCAGCTGGGCAGCAACGGGGAAGACCGCGACCTGGAGCTGACCCGCTACGCCTTGTCCCTGCTCACCCTGGAGCGCAAGCTGGCGGCGCGCAAGGACCTCCTCGCCACCATCAGCGAGGGACTGCAAAAGGCCGAGCGGCAACGGGATCATTTCCACACCACCCATGACACCGTCATAGCCGCGCTGGCCGACATCTACAGCAATACCGTCAGCACCCTGCAGCCACGTATCATGGTCACCGGCGAACACGGCCACCTGCAAAACCCGGACACCGCCAACCGCGTGCGCGCCCTGCTGCTGGCCGGCATGCGCGCCGCCGTGTTGTGGAACCAGAGTGGCGGCGGCCGGCTGCAACTGCTGTTCAAGCGCAAGGCCTTTCTCGCCGAGGCGCAGCGCCTGCTGGCACAGACGACGCATTGAACCCCGGTTGCAAGTGACAAGTTACAAGTGACAAGAAAACGTCTTGCCGTGTAATTTTTTGCTTGCAGCTTGTAACTTGGAACTTGCGACTTAAAAAATGAAACACGACATCCTGCTCAAACATGCCGCCGCCCTGCTCGCCTCCATCATCAACGGCAACTCTGCTGCCGACAAGGCGATGGAGCGTTATTTTCGTGAACACCGCGAGATGGGGGTGCGCGACCGTGGTGCGGTAGCGGAAACCGTGTACGCCTGCCTGCGTCGTCTGGCCCTGCTGCGCCATGCTGCCGGCAGCGACGCCCCGGCCTCGGCACTGGTGGCGGTACACTTTTTGACTCAGGGCTGGAGCGCACGGGCGCTGGAACAGGCGCACTATCCCGAACGCCCCGGCTTCGAGGCGCGTGCCCTGACCGAACGGGTGCGTGCGCTGACCAGCGCAGACCTGCCGCTGGAGGTGCGTACCAACCTGCCTGCCTGGTTGGCTGAACGGCTGGTGACGCAGCTGGGCGAGGAGGAAACCCTGCGTCTTGCCGAGGCGCTGAATCAGCCTGCGCCGCTGGACCTGCGCGTCAACACCCTCAAGGCCGATCGTGCCACAGTGCAGGCACGGCTGGCCGAGGAAGGCCACGCCCTGGAACCCACACCCTACTCGCCGCTCGGCCTGCGCCGCGCCGATCGCGCCCCCCTGTTCAAGAGCCCCACCTTCCAGGGCGGCCTGTTCGAGGTGCAGGACGAAGGCAGCCAGCTGCTCGGTCTGCTGCTGGAGCCGAAGCGACGCGAGATGGTGGTGGACTACTGTGCCGGCGCCGGCGGCAAGACCCTGGAACTGGGCGCGTTGATGGCCAACAGCGGCACGCTGTACGCCTTCGATATCGTCGCCAAGCGGCTGGAAAAACTGAAGCCGCGTCTGGCCCGCGCCGGGCTGGACAACGTGCGCACGGTGGTGATCTCCCCCGAGCGCGACGACCGTGTGCGCCGCCTCGCCGGCAAGGCCGATCGCGTGCTGGTAGACGCGCCGTGCAGCGGCAGCGGCACGGTGCGCCGCAATCCGGACATCAAGTGGCGCCCGCTGGACCTTGATGCCATCACCGCCACCCAGCGCAGGATTCTGGACACTGCCGCCACCCTGGTACGCCCCGGCGGCCGCCTGGTCTACGCCACCTGCAGCCTGCTGCGGGAGGAAAACGAGGAGGTGGTGCAGGCCTTCCTCGCCGCCCATCCCGACTTCACCCTGGTCCCCGCCAGCGAGATCCTGGCACGGCGCAACATTCCCCTCGCCGACATGGGCGACATGCTGCGCCTGTGGCCCCATCGTCACAACACCGACGGCTTCTTTGCGGCGGCGCTGGAACGCAAGGCCCCCTAACCCCCTGCGGCACGAAGGCCGATTCCCGTCATCCGACGGTCATGAGCGCCGTTAGACAGGGTGTCGTCGTACCCTCTTGCCCGCAGGATGTGAACTAGGTAACATCCTTACGCACAACAGGCTTATCGGACATATGGCAATAAGCCCTGCTGCAAACGGAGCCTTTCGGAGTCATTCAAGGACGAAACCATGGACAAGAAACAAGTCGTTACCCATCTGCGCGCTGCCAAATCCGCCCACATCAAGTGGCGCTCCTACGCCCAGGCCATTGTCGCCGGACTGCCCATCAGCGAAGACCAGGTACCCGTCATCCATACCGACTGCGCCTTCGGCAAATGGTATTACGGCCCTGGCCAGAAACTGTCGTCGCTGCCCGGCTTCTACGCCATCGAAACCCCGCACGAGGCCCTGCACGGCATCTACATGCAGATCTTCAAGCTGCTGTTCGAGACCGAGGAAACAAGCTTTTTCCAAAAGCTCATCGGTACCGGCAAAAAGCGCGACGACCGCCGCGAGCAGCTCAACTCCCTGCTCAACAGCCTGATCGAAATGTCCAAGACCCTGCTTGCCGCCATCGAACTGCTGGAGCAGGAGGTCATGCAAATGAACGAGGGGGAAGTGGCGGAGTTGATATAAGCGCGACCCGGCCGCCAGTCATCGAATGGCGGCCGGTCGGAAAACTTGAATCAATTCACAGATTCGCCATTTTTCCTGCCACTCCCCGGCGCCATGATGATGCGGCGCAAGTCGTGCCATATTCTTTCTAGAAATCATGCAGTAAGAACCTGACTGCGACTCGGCTCCAGCAGCGTTACGGTCACATTTAGCGGGCGTTTCTTGTTATTACGCAAAAACCCATCCACGGCGCCGCGCTCATCCCCCTCTCGTGCGGTTGCCGGTAAAAAACTCTGCCGTTATCATCCGCAATCCCGACGCCCAGCCTTGGTTTTATTGTTTATTCAGAACGAATCATGGATAAGAAACAGGTTATCTCCCATTTGCGCGCCGCCAAGTCAGCCCACATCAAATGGCGCTCCTATGCCCAGGCCATCGCCGCCGGACTTCCGGTCAGCGAGGACCAGGTACCGGTCATCCACACCGACTGCGCCTTTGGCAAGTGGTACTACGGCACCGGCCAGAAGCTGTCCGGCCTCCCCTCCTTCCAGGCCATCGAGACACCGCACGAAACGCTGCACGCGATCTACATGCAGATGTTCAAGCTGATATTCGATACCGAGGAAATGGGGTTCTTCAAAAAACTGATCGGCGCCTCAAAACGACGTGACGACCGCAAGGAGCAGCTCAATGCCCTGCTTAACAGCCTGGTGGAAATGTCCAAGACCCTGCTCGCAGCCATCGAACTGCTGGAACAGGAAGTCATGCAGATGGACGAGCACGACGTCGCTGCCCTGATCTAAGTTTCGTCGTCCCGCCCGAAGGACTCCGAACGGCGTCAGGCACATCGCCCGCGCCGGGCGCTGCTGAACGGTTACTGTACACGCGGTTTCGGCCCGCAATTAGATGCGGTAAAGATGCGTCCGCATCTCCCTGCGACTCAGGGAGGCTCTGGATCAGCGCAGAGCTTCCGCTGCAGCTACTCCGCGCTGCCGAACGATGCATCCGTGGTATAGGGCGGCAACGGCAGACCGGCGATGCGCGAGGCCTGGGTCACCGGGCCATGGGGAAACAGGGTGTAAAGCCAGCGCCGCCCGCCATGGTCATGAAACGCCCGATCCAGTGCCCCGGACAGTACGCGACCGCTTTCCGCCCGTCCGTGGCGACGGTAATGTTCCCGCACAAACCGCAGCACATCCCAGTGCGCGGCGGTAAGCGTGATGCCCTCTGCGCGCGCCAGCCGTTCCGCCTCTGCCTCGTCCCAGGCCGGCAGCTCGAACATATGACCCTCCGGGTCGCGGCGGACTGCCTCCTCGGCGTGGATGTACTTGTTGATGTCGACATGACCCATTGCGCTCACCTCCTTCAGACCCAGCCAGTATCCAACTAAATAACTCGGATATCTGAAGTATAGTCCGACGCTCGGGTTACAGCAGGAAATAGGTGCAGGCAAACACGGCGGCGAATACCGCCACGATGTCGGCGGTCAGTGCGGCCAGCAGGGCATGGCGGATACGACGGATCTGCACCGCGCCGAAATACACCGCCAGCACATAGAAGGTGGTCTCCGTGGACCCCTGCAGGGTGCTGACCAGATAGCCGGTGTAGCTGTCGGGACCGATGGCGGGGTCATTGATGATCGATGCCAGCACGCCGTAGGCGCCCGAGCCGGACAGGGGCCGCAGCAAGGCCATGGGCAGCGCCTCCGCCGGCAGGCCGACAGCACCGCTCCAGGGGGCCAACGCACTGACCGCCGCCTCCAGCGCGCCGCTGGCGCGCAGCATCGCCACCGCCACCAGAATGGCGACCAGATACGGAATGATGCGCAGCGCCACCTGGAACCCCTCCTTGGCCCCGTCCACGAACACCTCGTAGATGCGCACCCCGCGCACCAGGCCGAAGGTGAGGAACCCCAGCATCAGGCCGGGCAGGATCCACGGCGCAATAGCCCGCCCATACAGTACGCTGAATGGAATCAGCGCCAGCAGGGTACCCAATGCCAGCAGCGACACCCACAGCGGATAGGCCTGTCCTGCCTCGGCCGGCAGCACCTCCGCCTCCGCCGGCCGCTCACTCGTCGCGCCAACCGGCGCCGCCTCGAGCGGAAAAAAACGGCGATAGGCGAAGGCGGCAATGATTGCCGCCGCGGTGGCGCAAAAGGTGGCGAACAGCGTGGTGGGCAGGATGCCCGCGGGGTCGGCGGAACCCGCCGCCGCGCGCAGGGCGATGACGCCGGTGGGCAGCAGGGTCACGCTGGAGGTGTTGATGGCGAGAAACAGCACCATCGCATCCGTCGCCGTGCCGGGACGGGTATTGAGGCGCTCCAGTTCCTGCATGGCGCGGATGCCGAAGGGCGTGGCGGCATTGCCCAACCCCAGCGCATTGGCGGAAAGATTCAGGATCATCGCCCCCATGGCCGGATGCTCCGCCGGCACCGAGGGAAACAGGCGCACCATCAGCGGCCGGATCAGGCGCGCGATGATCACCAGCAGGCCGCCCGCCTCCGCCACCTTCATCAGGCCGAGGAACAGGGCCATCACGCCGACCAGCCCGAGTGCCAGTTCCACCGAACCGGCGGCCGACTCCACCATTGCCGTGGACAGGGCATCCATCGGTGCGGTGCCATTACCGCCCCAGCCCAGCTGATGCCAGGCGGCCGTGGTGAAGGCGGAGGCAACAAGGAAGTAGAAGATGTAATTCATGTGTATGACGTGGCCCTTGTGCTCACCCGATTATCTCGCGCGAGATCGGCTCTCGAACCTCATCGGGCCGCTAACGATCACTGAATGACGGCGTACCATCGGCTTCGCGTTTCCTGACGATGCGCGAGTCGATATTGCCGCCGACCGGGCCGATGGTGAAACTCGCCCCTTGGTAACTCCCCTGGAACTGGCGCAACTCCTGCTTCAACTGGGCAAAGACCGCTCGCCTGAACGTGTGGTAATCCTGATGCTGAATCGAATACGGGTGACTGGTATTGAATCGGATAATCTCCGCACCATCAGCCCCGACAACGGTGCTGGGATAATAACTGTTCAACAGCACGTATTTCACCGACCCGCCGCGTTGTTGCCGGATGTTCCACTGCACGGCCTCGTAGGATGACAGTACCAGGGCCAGCGGATCGCTGACGGTACCGACCGAGACCTCCACCGTGCCCTTCAAGTGTTCCTGAAAACCACGTTGCCTAGAGTAGGAACCGTGGTAGACACCGATCGCCTCCACCCGCAATTGGGCGGACTCTGCCGCCGCGGCCGGCGCACTCACTCCGGCGGTGGGCGCCAGCAGCGGTGCCTGTGAACTGTACACCGCTTGCGACACCAACACTTCCGTCAACTCGGGCCAGGGCATTTCGGACAGCTCCCTGTCCTGGACCAGAAGAATGCCGTCCTCATACGGGAATGCCGCCCGTATCAGGCGGTGCGGCAACATGACTTTGGCTGCCCTGTTATCCTGCGGACGGAACAGATACAGAAAGGGATAGCGCTCCTTTTCTGTGAAGCACATGGCTACAAAGGTATCCTGCCACGGTTCGATATGACTGCAGAACGCGTTGTCCAGCCTCGTCAGCAACCACTGCTCGAGCGAGGGCAGGCTCCACTGCCGCAGCTGGCCATCGCTGGTCGTTGCGTACATGAACGCGCCATCTGCGGAGATGGCGACCCCATTGGCGTATATCTTGTTGTCGCCTCCTGGCCGCATGGCGGACAGAAACTGCAATGGCCGGTTCGGGTTGGCGGTATCGAGGCTCCAGAACTCCATTTCGGCATCACGCTTGCCCAGCACGATCAGGGTATCCCGATCACCCACATGGAGGCGTGACACACCAGCCTTGCCCGCCAGTTTTTCCACGTGGCGAACATCGGTGAGCACATTGATTAGCTGCAACTGCCCTTGCTCCGCCGTCAGCACGAAACGCCCGCCATTCAACAGACTGAATGGGCCGGCACCTTTCCGGATGGTCAGGTAGTGCGTTCCACTGCGTGCATCGAAAAACACCAAATCCTGCCGCTGCAGGCTACCGACGGCCAACAGCCGATCATTGGCACTGAACTGGAGAAAGCTCGAATAGGCGTCGAATGGCCTGGCGGAAAACAGCTGGCGTTTGGTGACGAGGTCGTATACAGCCACACTGCCATCGACTCCGCCAGTGGCCAGCAATGTCCGGTCATGGGACAGCGCCGCCCCCTGCCGATTCATGGCATCCTCGGCATTGAACGTCGTGGCGAGACGCGTCTCCGGCCGTGGCTCAGCATGAAAAGGTGCGTCCAGCAGCAAGCGGAACTTGTCGCGCAACAAGTCCTGCAGCTTGTTGGCGTCGATGGCCGCGTAGCACTCGGTCAGTGCCGCGTCATTGGCCGCGCCGCTGTCGTAGCGTGAGGCGCAATAGGTGCGGCGGGTTACCTTCCAGGCCGCGAATTCGGTACGGATGGCAGCAGCACGTGTGCTGTCTGCCCCCGCGAGGGCCAGGATTTCATCGTGCGTTGCAACCACGGCCGCTGACACGGGCGGCCCCGCATCGGCGGACGGGCTTTCCTGCCAAGGCCATACCCCGTCGCAACCGGCCAGCAACAACCCGCCGACACCCAACAGCAAAAACCGCAACCAGACCATCATGGCGTACATCCTCCCTGAATCGCATTCCCTGATTACCCCCCGCCCCCGGCACGACCGCCGGTGACGGTGGTGGCGCCAATGTCACAGCTCCTTGCACACATATTTGATCGCCGGGTCCTCCACGCTGGTGCTGACCGAGAAGCCCAGGGCGCGCACAAAGGACAGCATGTCGTGATTGTTCCCCAGCACCTCGCCCTCCATCAGGCGCAGACCGCGCAGGCGTGCGGTTTCGATCAGCGCATCCATCAGGCGATGGGCGATGCCCTTGCGCTGCCAGGCATCGGAGACCACGACCGCGAATTCGCAGGTGGTGCGATCGGGGTTGGTGACGTAGCGCGATACGCCGATCTCCTCCTCGCCGCCGTCCTTCTCCACCACCGCGATGAAGGCCATCTCGCGGTCGTAATCGATTTGGGTGAAACGGGCCAGCATCGACGGCGTGAGTTCATCGATGGTCTGCATGAAGCGGAAGTACTTGGTCTGGTCGGACAGCTTGCGCACGAACTCCTGCTCGATCTCCGCATCCTCCGGCCGGATCGGCCGGATCACCAGGTCGGTGCCGTCCGGCAGCTGCCAGCGGCTGACCAGCTGGTTCGGATAGGGATAGATCGCCATGTGGTCATAGCGTTCGTGGGTGGCGTTGTGATAATCAACCACCACGCGCGCATCCACCGCGATGGCGCCGCTGTCGTCGACGATGAGCGGATTGATGTCCAGCTCCCTGACCCAGGGCAGCTCGCAGGCGATCTCGGACACGCGCAGCAGCACGTTCTCCAGCGCCAGCATGTCTGCCGCCGGCATGTGGCGGAAGGCGGAAAGCATCTTGGCCACCTTGGTACGCTGGATCAGATCCCGGGCCAGGAAGCGGTTGAGCGGCGGCAGCATCACCGCGCGGTCACCCATCACCTCCACCGTGATGCCGCCGGCACCAAAGGTGATCACCGGGCCGAACACCGCGTCGGTGGAGATGCCCACCAGCAGCTCACGACCGTTGGGCCGCTGCAGCATCGGCTCGACGGTGATGCCGTCGAGCCGCGCCTCGGGGCGGTTGCGCCGCACGGCGCCGATGATATCGTTGTAGGCGCTGCGCACCCCCTGCGCCGTGTTGATGCCGAGACGCACGCCGCCGGAGTCGGATTTGTGGGTGATGTCGGGCGAGTTGATCTTCATGGCCACCGGCAGCCCCATGGAGGCCGCCTGCACCAGGGCCTCATTGGGTGAGCGCACCACCACCGCCCGCGCCGAGGGGATGTGGAAGCAGCCGAGGATCGCCTTGGATTCGCTCTCCGACAGCACCTTGCGTCCCTCGCCCAGGGCACCCTCGATGATCAGGCGCGCGCCCTCGACGTCGGGCGGCACGCTCTGCCAGATCGGGCCCGGCGCCTGCAGCAGCAACTGCTGGTTGCGGTAGTAGGCCGTCAGCGAGGCAAAGGCCTCCACCGCCGCCTCCGGGGTGTGGAAGATGGGCAGCCCCGCCTCCACCAGCGTGGCGCGGCCTTCCGCCACCTGGGTCTGCCCCATCCAGGAGCAGAGCACCGGCTTTTTGTGCTGGCGGGCGATGGCCCCCACCGCGGCGGCCACCTCGTTGGGCGCCGTCATCGCCTGCGGCGTCAGGATCACCAGCAGGCCGTCCACGCCGGGATCGGCCAGGCAGGCATCCACCGCGGCCGCATAGCGCTCCGCCGTGGCATCGCCGATGACGTCCACCGGATTGCCATGCGACCAGGTGGGCGGCAAGGCCTCGTTGAGGCGGGCGATGGTCGCCTCGGACAGTTCAGCCAGCGGAATACCGAGGTCGGCCGCGCGGTCCGAGGCCATCACGCCGGGGCCGCCGCCATTGGTCAGGATGCACAGCCGCTCGCCCCGGGCGCGGAAACCGGCGTCGAGCGTGCTGGCATTGGAGAACAGGTGGCCGATGCGCATGCCGCGCACCGCGCCGGCGCGGCGCAGCGCCGCGTCGAACACGTCGTCGGCGCCGGCCAGGGCGCCGGTGTGGGACATGGCCGCCTTGGAACCCGAGGTATGGCGGCCCACCTTCAAGGCCAGCACCGGCTTGACGCGCGAGGCGGCACGCACGGCGCTCATGAAGGTGCGCGAATTGTGGATGCCCTCGATGTACAGCAGGATGCTGTCGGTCTTGGGGTCGTTGACCAGGTAGTCGAGCACGTCGCCGAAATCGAGGTCGGCGGAGATGCCGGTGGAGACCACCGCGGAGAAGCCGATGCCGTTGGGCGCCGCCCAGTCGAGGATGGCGGTGCAGATGGCGCCGGACTGCGATACCAGGGCCACGTTGCCGGGCTTGGCGCCGCCCTTGTTGAAGGTGACGTCGAGGCCGATGTCGGGGCGCATGATGCCGAGACAGTTGGGGCCGATGAAGCGGATGCCGTAGCGGCGCGCGTTCTCCAGCACCGCCTTCTCCAGCTTCATGCCCTGCGGCCCCACCTCGCGGAAGCCGGCAGAGATGATCACCGCCGCCTTGACGCCGTGCTGGCCGCAGTCCTCGATGATGGCGGGAATGGTATGGGCCGGCGTGGTGATGACGGCCAGGTCGATGGTCTTGCCCAGCGCCTCCAGCGAGGGATAGGCCTTCTGCCCCTGCACCACGTCGCGCTTGGGATTGATGGGATAGACGTCACCCTTGAAACCGCTCTCCAGCATGTTCTTGAACACCAGCGCGCCCACCGCATCGGGGCGATCGCTGGCGCCGAAAATAACCACGGATTTCGGTTCGAAAAGCCTTTTCAGAAAATGTTGTCCCATGACAGTCCCCGCTATCTCCATCATTCATGCAAGCCTTCATTTAAGCACAGTTGATCACCACAAATCTGCCTCGGCCGGATTGAATTCTGCTGTAGCCAGATGCCGATGCCGGTGATACCTTGAAACCTACACCCACGTCCGGCCGCCCCCATGCGCACTGCCTATATTTCCCACCGCGACTGTCTGTTACACGACATGGGCGGCTTCCATCCGGAAAGCCCGGAACGACTGCACGCCATCGAGGATCGCCTGGTGGCCGCGCAGCTGATGCCGCTGTTGCGTCACTACGATGCGCCCCGTGCCGAACGCGCCCAGCTGTTGCGCGTGCATGACGCCGCCTATGTCGACGACCTGTTCGCCCGCGCCCCGCAGCCCGGCCAGGCCGCGGTAATGCTCGACCCCGACACCTGGCTCGCACCGCACACCCTCGACGCCGCACTGCACGCCGCCGGTGCCGCCATACTCGGCGTCGACCTGGTGATGCGCGGGGAAATGGAAACCGCCTTCTGCGGCGTGCGCCCGCCCGGCCACCATGCGGAACGCCACCGTGCCATGGGCTTCTGTTTCTTCAACAACATCGCCGTCGCTGCCGCCCACGCGCTGGAGCACCACGGCCTGCAACGGGTCGCCATCCTCGACTTCGACGCCCACCACGGCAACGGTACCGAAGACATCTTCCGGGACGACCCGCGTGTGCTGTTCTGCTCCAGCTTCCAGCACCCGTTCTATCCGGAGACGCCGCTGGCCGAGCGCCCCCACCTGGTCCACAGCAAGCTGCGCAACGGTGCCTACAGCGAAGAGTTCCAGCAGGCGGTCAGCGAACAGTGGCTGCCCGCCGTGGACAAGTTCAAGCCGCAGCTGCTCCTGGTCTCCGCCGGCTTCGACAGCCACTTCGAGGACGACATGTCCGGCCTCAACCTGCTCGACACCGACTACGCCTGGGTCACCGAGCGCATCATGGAACTCGCCGCCGTCCACTGCGAAAACCGTGTCGTCTCGACGCTGGAAGGCGGCTACGTCATGAACGCCCTCGGCCGCAGCGCCGCGGCGCACATCAAGGTGCTGATGGGAGTGCATTGAGCGTCGCGGCTCCGGCTGTCGCGAAGACGATTCGCTCCTACGCCACGGCAGCGGTTCCCCGTAGGAGCGGATGGCATCCGCGATACGTCGCCGGACGGAGCCACCGCTCCATCGCGCATGCTGCGCGCCCCGCGTGGGACGCGGACCGCATGAGCGGCCCGCATCCGCGACCGATGAGGTAATACCGCCGATCTGGGCTATGCTTGGCCGCAGGGCCGGACACAACGGTCCGCACAACAACGGAGGATACGATGCACCGTATGGTCACCATCGACGGCAATGAGGCCGCCGCCACCATTGCCCATCTCACCAATGAAGTCATCGCCATCTATCCCATCACCCCCGCCTCGCCCATGGGCGAGCATGCCGACGAATGGTCGGCGCAGGGGCGCAAGAATCTGTGGGGCACCGTCCCCTCGGTGATCGAGATGCAGAGCGAGGGCGGCGCCGCCGGCGCCCTGCACGGCGCCCTGCAGGCCGGCGCGCTGTGCACCACCTTCACCGCCTCGCAGGGCCTGCTGCTGATGATCCCCAATATGTACAAGATCGCCGGCGAGCTGACGCCGATGGTGCTGCACGTGGCGGCGCGTTCGCTGGCGGCGCAGGCGCTGTCCATCTTCTGCGACCACTCCGACGTGATGGCCACCCGCGGCACCGGCTTCGCCATGCTGTGCGCCAACTCGGTGCAGGAGGCGATGGACATGGCGCTCATCGCCCAGGCAGCGACACTGGAGGCCCGCGTGCCGATCCTGCATTTCTTCGACGGTTTCCGCACCTCCCACGAGGTCGCCAAGATCGAGGCCATCGACCGCAGCGTGGTACGCGCAATGATCAGCGACGAGCTGGTGCAGG
>Ga0172382_10001968_pt1 | contig 35383 bp, 23 predicted proteins | sample Leawel138RmetaG_FD_122245 | JGI IMG/M metagenome (GOLD analysis project Ga0172382, IMG submission 122245) | Leachate microbial communities from a municipal landfill in Southern Ontario, Canada - Leachate well 138R metaG | ecosystem: Engineered > Solid waste > Landfill > Unclassified | place...
GGTCGTATAATTTCATCGCTTTTGGGGTCTTGTTCTATTAGTTCCTTTCTTTTCGCTCCATTTACGATAAATGCATCATTGAAACCTGTTTTTATTCCATAATTTATTTGGATATTCCAATCTTTGAGAGGTATTCCTGCTAGTTCTATTTTTTTCTTTATACGTTGTTCGATAGGGGATAAAACAATCCAACTGTTTGAGGAATTAAAATTAATTTCAGAAGCATTTTGTCTAATGAAAACGCTCAAATTTTTTATACCATCATTTTTGACAACGCAAGCTTGTGTTTTTTCAGCATTTTTTTCTTTCGAAAAAAGTAAAATATTGACATCAACAGTTGCGGAATCGAAAATTTTTGTCCCTGCAAAATCAATTAATTGAATTGGATTTGTTTTTTCTGCAAAAAATCTCCTAGTTTCTTCACCATATCCCGCCCTGAGCCATTTGTTTGAAGTTATAAAACATAAAATACCTTTCGGATTCAATAGATTATAACCCAATTCATAAAACAAACAGTATATATCTCCCGTCCGGACAAAAGTTTGGTAATTCATCAGAGCTAATGCGTCGGTAGCTTTTCCCATTTTTTGAAGCTGTATATATGGTGGATTTCCAATAATACAATCGAATCCCATAAAATTACCTACATTATCTAATACTTCAGGAAACTCGAATCGCCATTCAAACGCTCCTAAATAGATTTTATTTGTTTCTATTTCCTTGAAATAATCTTCAAATTTTTTGACTTCAATTTTTAATTTTTCTATTTCCTTAGTTTTGGCTTTCTTTTCTTTTGCTGTCAATTCAAATAATTCAGGTGCTTCCAAATTAATAATTTGACCTCTCTTCTTACTTAATTGAATATACTTTGTGTCGTTTTTGGCAATTTCTGTTTTTAATGTTGATTTTATAGAATCAATCAACTGATTAATTTTCTTTTTACTTTCTTTGTCGGGTGCATTTTTATATTCTGCAACCGCATTTTTGTATTCAGCTATATTAACATCTGATTGTTTCAGCACTTGCTTCAAATCTGTATTAACATCGAAGCGAGAAAGTAATGAATTTCCGCATTTGATATTTATATCAATATTCGGCAATGTTTCTAAATCTGTATAATCACTCTCTTTGGTATAATATGCATTTTTTAGAAGTTCAATCCATAATCGCAAACGACAAATATTTACTGAGTTCGGATTAATATCAACCCCGAATAAGCAATTTTCAATAATTGTTTGCTTTTCATGAAACAGAGTTTCCTGTATCCGTTGGCTTTCCTGATTTTTGGGAATATACGAAAATTGGTCTCCTTCATCATCAGAAATAATCAATTCATCATTTATAATTTCAAAACTATAATTCTGCCTTATTCGTTTTCCGTTTTTATCTACCAATATTCCTAATTCGTATTTGATTTGGATAATCTCATTCAACGCCGAAACCAAAAAATGTCCTGAACCAACGGCTGGGTCGCAAATTTTTAAACTATTAATGATTTCATTAGCTTCGACAATATTGTCTATTTTGTTGTAAAGGTCAACCAACGATTCGCAGTTCCAACTGTATTTTGTATTAAACTTCTGTATAATGGTGCGTTCTATTGCTTGGCGACACATATACATGGTTACAAATCCGGGGGTAAAAACAGCTCCATCTTTATGACCATTGATTTTTTCAAAAATAAGTCCTAAAACCGAAGCACTTATCAATGTCTTCGCTTCAACTTGCACTTCCTCACTTCCCTCACTTGAAAAATCGTATGCTTCCAAGAACTCAAATAAATAATGAAGTGTTGATAATTGCTTATATCTTGGCTTGTTCTTTTTATCTTTTAATACACTTCCCGAGAACAGTGACAATTCTAAATTTGGAGAAAGATTGCTTATAACAATAGTAATGTATTCCAAATCGCTTATTTCAAATAATGAACTATTGAGATAAGGAACATGTTTGTATTTGCTTTGTACCGATTGTGTTCGATCTTTATGTTGACGTGCAAGAACCTGAAAAAATAGCCGGTTCAACTCATCATAATCATTTATAGCATTGACATTTAAAAATCCTAATTTTTTATTTCCTTTATGATATTTGATTAATTGGCTTTCGAGTAATTTCAAGAACAGAATTCTGTTAATCCATGTAATATTTAATTGCAGGGCAACGTTGAATAATTGTTCTTGCCTATTTTCACCAAAAGATGATAAATTCGAAATTTTATCAAGCCTATCTTCGGCATCCAAGATATTTATTGTATTTTCAATTAATGAAGCATCTTCTCTGTTTTTTTCTGATTTTCTCTTGATGATTTTTTTATTCTCGATTGAAACTTCTTCCAATCCAATAATATGCAATAATTCATTGTAGAAATTCTTATTTAACGAGTTGCTGTCATTTTGAAAAGAGAGTTTTAGTAAATGTGTCGGGCTAAAAATTTTATATAACTCAATCAGTTTTTTATTTGACTCTGAATTAGGAGTGTTAAGCCATTTTTCATACGTCCGTATATCAAAATATGTAAATTCAATCTGCTCTTTTACATCTTCGATATATTTACCGGCAATTTCTTTATAAAAAAAATCGGTATTGGAACTTACTTTTCTATCTGTTGAAAAATCCTTGTACTCTTTTATCAGTTTTGAATTGGAGTAAAACAATCGTTCAAATTCTTGAGCATCAAAAATATAAAATTCATAGATATTTGTTACAACCAGATATTTTAAATCGGTATTTTTATCATCTACTCGCTCTCGCAAATAATAAAGCAAGAGTTCCTGTAATGCTTTTTTATTCAAATTGTTTACAGAAATCATTTCTGATGTATTGTTAGGCTTTTTTACTTCAAATAACAATGCAACAGGCGATTTTGCTTCGTGTCCCGAATGAATAACAAAGTCGATCCGTCCTTTCTGAGCAACTAAGTATTCAGGAAAGAAATAAGTATTTTTCAGGAAATCCATTAAATGGGTTTTCGTATTTTCTTCTGATTCGTTTTCATCGATAACATGAAATAAATTTGTCAAATTATTTTGAAATTTCGAAAACTCTTCTGTTGTTACTTTAATTTGGCGATAAGTTTTGTTTATTGACAGAGACGGTTTAAACATGATTGATTAAATTATTGTACGAATTATAGGTGTATATAATTTAGGCAAAAATACCAATATATTTTAACAAAAAACTGTTTGAAAAAACTTTTTTCACTGTTTTGTTCGACAATTATCAAATTCAATTCATTTTCTTTTGTCTTTAATACTGGGATCAAACGAAATCAGATTAAACATTTCTCTCATTCGGGAACGGACGCGGTTGCCGTAGTAGTCTTCGAGTTCGGAAGCGGAAAGATTGGTGGTAGCGTGGGTAATCATGTGATTGGATATGAAGTGGTCGTAACGAGAAAGAAGGATTTCACCCATGACGTTACACTCGTTACCGTAGTATTTGAGGGCGCTCTCGGAACCTAAATCGTCGAAGCAGGTTTTGTAGGGTTGGTTGTTGGTGTTATAGGCGCTGGTGCTGTAGCGCTGAATGATTTCGTAGCCGTGTTTTATGAAGTCGAAGGTTATTTCGCGGCAGGACTTTATGCCAAAGCGTTGTTCGTGTGGCAGGGTTGCACGCATTAAGGTTATTAAACTGGTTTTACCACAACCGACAGGACCTGTCAGAAGGATTCCTTTGTTGAGGTTTATGTTGTGGTGTGCTGCCATTTGTTCGTGTTTCAGGAAGTAAGCTAAGAGTTTGGTTATTATTTCATGGTCTTCGGGATAGATTTTGAAATGAAGCCCGAAAAGGTTTTTGCCGACTGTTTCTATGTGTGATATGTAAGTTTCATTTACCATTCTGTTCATTTACTATTTTGAAGATAATAAAGACCGTAAGGATTGTAAAGTCGATAAAGATTTAATTCTCTATGATCATTTTAGAGTGGTTCTGAATAGTTTTTGTTGGCTTGGGTGTGAAGTTGGCTTGCGCTTGGTGTTTGTTTCGTTGGTGCAAATTCAGGGATTTTGAGAATCCAGTTGCGGGCGGCAGCCTGCCAGTCTTTCATGGGTGTGCGTCCACCGACTTTCCAACCGTTGCTTTGGAAGTAATTGAAAAACTTTTGCGCTTCGCGTTCGGTACTGTTTTCTTTGAGAAAAAATTGCTTGATTTCGGCAAGCGTAGCGGGCGGAACTTTTTGGCCGTTGATTTCAACGATTTTTGCTTTGTTCTTGCTTACTTTCACAACCACTTCATTTTTTGAACCTGTACCATTTTCAGTACTGCTCCCTCTCTCTATATTATCTAGAATATTTATAATATTATTAATATTAGAGAGAGGGGATTTTGCCTGTTCATTTTTTGACCTGCCTGTTTGTTGGTCGGGTGTAGTGTTTTTTCCTTGTTCTACGGCTTCTGTCGCATTCAGCGGATTGTTATTTGTCCCGCCTGAATTTTGAACGGGTTCAGTATTCGGCTGGGATAGATTTTGAACAGGTTCAGCATTTGAACTGCTTTCAGGGATAAGTGGTTCATTATTTGGTGTGGTTTGTGTCGATACTTGTTCGGATTTTAGCCTGCCTAACTGAAAGTCAATCATAAAAATACTGCTTCCCGTAACGGGATTGAATGAGGGTTGGTAATCGAGATAGCCGAGATTATGCAGGTCTTTTATGCACTTATGATAGGTGGCTTTAGCAGCTATTTTACTGAGCCGCATTAAATCCTGTCGTGAAACGGAAATCGGATTTCGGAAATGATTGGCGTTCCAGTATTGGAAGATAGCCATATAAAGGCTGATATGTGTTGGGTTTAATCGAGTGTCGGAAGCGACGCGATTGAAGAAATTGGATAGGTGGCGAATGTAGTTCATGGGTTATATTTACTATTTGTTCATTTACGATTTACTATTTTTTTGAACACGGATTACGCGGATTACACAGATTTTGATAGTTTATCTAGCCTCCCTTTTGTCTTGATACAAAAGGGACAAAAAATCAAGACTGCGCCCGCTTCGCTCAAAAAATTAGTCGCTTACAGGCTAAAATCCTTAAACTCGTTTCTCCCTCCGGTCGAAACTCAAACAGTAAGTCTTTTTACGCCTGTTTCACTCCATTTTTCGGCTCACCGGACGAGGTCAGAGGAAGAGAGCGTTCATTACGGTTGTTCTCATTTTTCGTGATTGTTAAGTTACTTTTTGTTTGTTTTTGTTGAGTAATTTTTCTATGTCGTTGAGGTTGTAGTACATAGTTCCGCCGATTTTGGTGTAGGGCAAAGTGCCGTTTATCCGCAGGGTTTGAAGTGTACCGGGAGAAATGTTGAGTAGTTTTCGGACTTCGGCGGATTTGAGCCATTTTTTAGTGGTTATATCCTTTTGATTGTTTAGGATGGTACGAATGTCTTCGAGTAGTTGTGTTTTGAATTCGTACAGGTCGTCGAGGGTAATGATTTGTGCTGACATAATGATATTTACGATTTTAAAATTTACGATTTACTATTTTTTTAGAACACGGATTAACACGGATTTTTTGATAAAGCCAATAAGGACTGTAAAGTCGGTAAGGTCTTTTGGTTGTTGTTGTTTATTGATAATCTAAGGCTCGGTTGAACCAACCGTAGAGGTATTTTTGATTGCTTGGCCGTTTTTTGATAATGGAGAGGTAGTGCGATATTTTGGCAAGGGTAAAGGCTGACAAAAAGTGGTTTGGATTGAAGACGTTGAGTTTTTCGAGCGTTTGTGGGCCTATAATTCCATCGACATCTGCTCCAATAATGTTTTGGGCTAAACGGACACTGGTTTTGATTCCGGCGTTTATAGCAAAATCGAAAACGGAATCCGCAACAGCTTGGGTTTCTATTTTATCGGCGTTGAGTGGTTGCCAATAATTGGCATAATAGAATTGTTCGATTTGTTGTTGTAGTTCGGTGTTTTGGTCGAGTGTTTTGGGGAAATTTTCTTTGGTTTTGTAATTGTCGATTGTTGCCCAGCCTGACCAAGTGGGATGTGCTGCGCGGGAAATGCCTTTGTAGGTTTCGCCGCCTGAATCATCGGGGTCGTGAACGTAGCCACCTTCGTGAAGTAAGGTTTTGTGAAGTGCGAATTTAAAGTTTGCCATGATTTTTTGATTTGCTATTATAAGTTTACCATTTTAAAGACCGTAAGGTCTGTAAAGCCTATAAGGTTATTGTATTGACTTATGTTTTTGTTTGCATGACAAAGTTGGTGGGTTTATTCGGAATATTTTCCCAATGTGTTCCACATGTGGAATGAGTTTTTTGAGTTAAAAATTGTAAATAGAAAAAACATACTTATTTGTATGTTTTTTCTATTCTTCGAAGAAGCGATTTTTTCAAATCATCCAAAAATTGAGTTGGATTCTTACGCCTTTTAATATCTTGCAAATCACGATATATGCTGTCTTTGATTTCTATGTCGAATAAAATACCCAAGGCTTCGGAAAGTTCGTTTATTTCGCATTTTCCGTTGTTGATTGCTCCCGAATCGGCAAGCGAATAAGTAAGTTCTTCCAGCTCAATTTTAGTTCCCGTCCACTTGAATTTACCCAAAATCCCAAGGTGTTCCACATGTGGAATTCGGGATTTCAACGCAATTTTTTCAATTTCGAAATTCAGATAGGTTTCCAATTGGTCGTAAGCAATTATTTTTGCGATGGTATAATCGTGAATTGTTGAGAAATCTTCATCGAAATCCGTACTATCTATTTTCTGAGTCAAATCCAGCCTCCTGCGAACAAAATATTTGTCGTCCAAATGAGTTGAGCGCATTCGATAATATTGATAAAACTCTTTATGCTCGTTAAAGAAGAATGTCAGTTTTTTCAAACGCTGCCTCAAGTATTTTTCTTGTTCCTCATGGCAACCAACCGGACGGAGGCTTTCGATTTTCGTCATCTTTCTGTGATAGATATGCTTGCTCTGCAAATCGGGCTTCAACTTTTTGAAAAAAAGGATTTCCTCTTCTTCATTTTCAAAGGTGTATTCCAAAAGAAATGCCTTGAGTTCGTTCAAGGCATTTTTCACATAAGCTAAAGATTCCAATGATTTATCTATAATGTTGTGTGTTTGTAATTCAACGGTTTGTAATTGAGCCGCTAATTTATTGTTTAGGTCAGCAATAAAATTTTGCATTCGGACTTCAGGTTATTATGGCAATTATTTTTGTTTAAGTAAGTTTCTTAGTAATATTCAAAAAATAAGTTTCCTATTTTTGAACGCAAAGGCTCGAAGTCGCGAAGGCTTTTTCTTGATTATTTTTAATTTAAGAACGCGAAGAAAAAATTCCGATAAATCGGAATTTCCCTTTCCGTCTTAGTTTATAATTATTGTTTTCTTCGTGTTTTAAATTCGATAACTTATTTTTTAAACGTTACTTAGTTTATTATTTCGACACATGGGTTCTCATAAAAAATCAATGAATTTAGTCGTTTTGCACGATTCGGCAGTTATCATACTGAACTTGATTCAATACAAAACAAGTTTTAGTTCTCTTCTTGCTGCTTAGTCATAGAATTCACACTATAATTTTAGGTATCTATGAGTAAAACTAAGGCGGGATTAAACATCCCGCCTTATACAAAAAAGCGACCGTCTTTCGACCTGCTTTTATTTACAGAGAACTATTGAAGTCGTTTTTTCTCCGGCTTGTTTTACCGATATAATATAACTTCCTGCTGTAGGCAATGTCGTTGTAAATGTATTGGTAGGACTGGTTTCTGATGCTATTAAACGACCTGCAATATCGAACACCGAAATTTCGGCATTTATTTCCAAATCGACAATATTCAACTCGCGTCCGAATACAAATAGAGTGTAATTTTTATCTGTCGGATTGCAACATACCGTAGAAATAGAAGTTACTTTTTCAATTCTAAAATAGCGGACATCTTTATTGAAATACATTTTTGCATTATCTTCAGAATCTATGCTCAACTTTCGCCCGGCAGAGGCGCCGTTCACATAAATATTAAAATTGAAATAATGTGTGTCGTCTATGGTGGTTGCATATTCAGCTACGATAGTTGTATAATCATTGTCAGTTAATTCAACCCAATCGCTTAAATACAATCCCGAACCTGCATTTTTAAGTCTGTATTCATCCACAGCTCCTCCTTCTTTCGGCTCCAGGTTCCATTTTTCATAATTACTGCCGCTTACCGCATCAACTCTTTCCAACCTACGTCCTTCTTGTGCATCTTTCAGATACTGCAATCCGGTTCCATCTTCTTTTATCAACCTGACATAATATAATTCACCCTCTTCCGCGTTTAACTTTGGAATTAATACCGCAGCTAAATAGTTTTTGATTGCAGTATCTAAGGCGCTAATTGCAGCTTCATCAACATTGCCATTGGCAAGTATGTCTTTTGCATTCGTTATCGCGTCATGTAAATCAGCCTTGGCGCTTGGGGGATATTTTCCCGGATTACTATTCGCCATATCCTCCTCGGTCGCCGTGTTGTTTTCGTCGTAATAGGCTTTGGCGGACCGGATTAATTGTTCCAAATTATCAGAAAGAGTAAAGACCGCCTCAATTCTAAAGTAACGGACTCCTTTGTTGAAATACATATCTGCATTATCTTCAGAATCTATGCTCAGCTTTCGCCCGGCAGAGGAGCCGTTCACATAAATATTAAAATTGAAATAATGTGTGTCGTCTATGGTGGTTGCATATTCAGCTACGATAGTTGTTACATTGTTATCAGACAATCCAACCCAATCGTGCAAATACAATTCAGAACCGACATTTTTAAGCCTGTATTCATCGACAGCACCTCCTTCTTTCGGCTCTAAGTACCACATCTCATAATCGTTTTTGGGGTCGGCGCTTACCTCATCGACCCGTTTTAACCTGCGTCCTTCCTTTCCGTCTATCAAATACTGCAAGCCGGTTCCATCTTCTTTTATCAATCTGACATAATACTTTATTCCGGATTCCGCGTTTAATATCGGATTAGGATCTTCTGCCATTGCTTTAGCACATAAATCTTCCGCCATCACATTGGCACATAACAATACGCATAGCGCACATACTAAAAAAGAATAAATACGTTTCATAATAATAAAAATTAAATTGTTAATAATAAAAAAGAATTAAAAAATTGAAGTTGTTGTTGTTAGATTAATACTCTTGTTATATTTTGTATATTTTCATCACATATCCACCACCGGACACCATAACGATTTTCAGTTTTTTATCCGCCGGAATATCTATTGTTTCTTTTTTGTAATCTTTTGCCGCTTTACCGGCATTAATCCCATCTTTAAAAACTTCGGCTTTAAAATTACCCTCGCCCAAAAACGACAAATCTATTTCCAGTTCCCGTGCATCCCAATTCGTCAGCGAGCCTACATACCAGTCGCTTCCGCTTTTACGGGCTATAGTAATGTATTCGCCTACTTTTCCATTCAAGGATCTACTTTCATCCCAAACAGTCGGGACATCTGCGATAAAACGGGTACATTCTTCTTCCGATTCGTAATTCGACGGGCTGTCGCATAACATATTCAACGGCGATTCGAAAATAATGTATTGAGCCAACTGACGACAGCGCGTTCCCTGACTCATAGCTTCGTTGTAAACAGGGCGATAATTGCCTTTTGCCGCGTTGCGCATGGCTCCTTGCGTGTAATCTATCGGGCCTGCGACTTGGCGAATAAATGGAATCATCACATCGTAAGTTACCTGATCGATATCGGCGCCTACCCATTTCATTTGCTCTAATCCGTGTACACCTTCGAAATTGATTACATTCGGATATGTACGCTGCAATCCGGTTGGTTTATATGTTCCGTGATAATCAATCAGCATTTTGTATTTGGCTCCTATTTCGGCGCCACGATGGTGGAAATCGACCATTATTTGATCATCCCTGTCCATGAAATCGACTTTGAAACCTTTTATCCCCATTTCGCTGTAATGTTTGCAGACTGCCTCCAAATCTCTGTCGAAAGCCCAATATCCTGCCCAAAGAATTAAACCGACATTCTTTTTCTCCGCGTAAGCAACCAAGCCGGGTAAGTCGATTTCAGGTATGACCTGAAATAAATCGGCTTTTTTGTTTACCGCCCAACCTTCGTCCAAAATCACGTATTCGATTCCGTATTTCGAAGCAAAATCAATGTAATATTTATAGGTTTCATTATTAATTCCTGTTTTGAAATCCACATTGTACAGATTCCAGTCGTTCCACCAATCCCACGCCACTTTGCCCGGCTTTACCCACGAATAATCTCCTTCGGCCGGCGCCGCCAGTTTGTAAACCATATCGTTGTCGGCTAATTCCGCATCATTTTCAACTACGATAACCGCACGCCAAGGAAAAGCGATTCCTTTTTCGAATTTGGCGATATAATCCTCACGCGATTTCACGAGCATCTGCAGATTGTTGTGCCCACCCTGCTCCATGTCTTTCGGATATGTGGCAAAAACGCCTTTCAGCGCGGTATTCCCGTCTCCGTTGTACAGATACATGCCGGGATAATCCAACAAGTCGGCTTCTGCCAGACAAACTTTTTTGCCGTTCGGTCTTTCCACCAGCAAGGGGGTAAAAGCCAACCTGCTTTTGTCCCAATCGGATAATTTCAAGTAAGCGTATGTGTTTTCAAAAGAATTGAAAAATTGAGCGGTCAAACTTTGTGTGTTCTGGCACACATACGGCACATATATTTTCGGGTTATCCGGAAAATTGAATTCCGCTTGTTCCGATTTTACCCGGAACGGTTTTTTCTGTGTGGAAACAAAACGATAAGCAATTCCATCGTCGTAAGCGCGGAAAATAATGTTGTAATTGCCTTTGAACTTCAGTATTAATTCGTTGTAGCAGTTATTAACAATGTTTCTTTTATAAATTTGCGTTTTGATCTGCTCATCAACGGAGTTTTTTGCCACACTTGTCAGGCGGGGATCGACACCCCATTGCGTACCATCGGACAATGTCATGGATATAGGCGATTTTCCCAACATTAAATCTCCTGCGTGCGTTATCTGATATTCAATGGTTTTATCAACCGAAATTTCAACTTTCAATTTACCGCTTGGAGCAGTCAATGAATAGTCTTTTTGTGCGAACAATCCGATTGGAAGTAAAATAAATGCGATTAGTTTAATAAGTTTCATGTGTTTAAAAATTATAATAGCCTCCCTAAATCCCCCCAACCCCTATCCCCTTCGGGACTTCCCCCACAAGAGGGAAGAAAAAGGAATAAAAGTTTTTGGGGACTTGCAAACTTGCTAAGGCTTCAATTACTATTGTTTTTTTATCTTTTTATTTAATCATTAATTAGAAAGTCATTGGTGTATCAGCGGTTTTATTATAAAATTAAACTCATAGGCTTTATAAGGTATCCGATATTTTTCATGAGGCCATGCGCGCCAACTGTTGATACAGCCTAATCCCATCTGCATTTTATCGATGCAGAAATTAACATAATCTACTTTTGACACCAACTCAGAATGCTTTTGCACTTTGCGAACACCCTCGTCCAGCGATTCGATGGAGTAAGAGAGCGCCGAGGCTGTAAACGGCGCTTCGCTTATAAATTGAAGGCCGGCACCACTTTTGTTCATTTGACTCCACCGGCGGATGTCCGTTTTTGCTCCGTTTTCCTGCGGACGAATGTAAGGATAGAATTGTTCCGAAACCGTCTGCTTATACAAACCAATATCCGCAGCATTATTCCGGTCGATATAATTTTCTATCGGTCCGCGCCCGTAATATTGAATATATTCCATGTTTTCCGGCATTTGCATCTGCATACCGAAACGGAACATTTCAGGCATGCCTTCAGTGGAACCGGGATTTAATTTTTGAGAAATTTTTATTGTCCCTTCGTTATTAATGGTGTATGTCAAGTTTAACAACCCATCAACTGCCGGTATTTTATATCGGGCATCGATAACGACCAAGCCGTTTTCTTTTTTACCGACCAGCGAAGTCAATTGCAAATCGGGATTTAACCAAGCCCTGAATTTCATGTGAAGTCCGGCGCCCATATCGTTGTCGGTAGGTGCGCGCCAGAAATTAGGTGTCAGTTTACCGCCTTCTTTCAACATCGAGAGGCCGTTTACTTCATACCTTGAAAGAAAACCATCGCGCCGCGCAAAATCAATACGGAAACTTTCCCCTTCAATAATCAAGAAATTGGCATCCTGCTCAATCAATGTGGGTTCGGGCACCTTCATGTTCGATTGTTGTTTGTTGTTTATTACAAGCTCTTCCGGCTCATACGACCGGATTACCAACTGATTTTTGGCAACCGTAAATCCGGCAGGAAGCAGGGTTTCTCTTTTTTTCAGTTTATAAGCGACATTAAGCAGAAGTTCTTTTTGCTTAGAAGTATTTTCTTTTTCGATTTTCAGCTTCAGTTTGGCATTTTTCTGCGGTGCAACCTTCAAATCATCGACAATGCCCGTTTGAACAATTTTTCCATCCGCTAAGACTTGCCATTCTAAATAATAAGCCGAAAGGTCGCGGAAGAAATTTTCGTTGTAGATATTAATTTCTCCGTTCTGCAAGTTCCCCGCTGTCGTCCAAATGGATTGATAAATATGTCCGACTTCGTACATGTGCGGATTTGGGACACGGTCGGGACTTATCAATCCGTTGTCGCAAAAATTCTGGTCGGAAGCATCATACGGATTCCAGTCGCCTCCATAGCCGTAATAACTCACACCATCGGGACGAGTAATGCGTAGCGATTGGTCTACAAAATCCCAGATAAATCCTCCCTGATAGTTGGGATACTTGCGTATCAAATCCCAATAATCCTTGAAACCTCCCAGCGAATTACCCATAGCGTGCGCATATTCGCATTGTATCAGAGGGATTTGAATATCTGTGCGCCGGCTGTATTGACCGCATTCGTAATAATCCATGTACATCGGACAGTACACATCGGTAAATTTATGGTTATCGTGTGCTTGTTCGTATTGAACGAGCCGTGTTTTATCCTCGTGCTTAATCCAATTGTAGCAAGCTTCAAAATTAGGCCCCATGCCTGCTTCGTTGCCCAATGACCAAAAAATAATAGAAGGGTGGTTGTAACTGCGCTGCACGTTGCGCTGATTTCGTTCCAAATGCGCTTCAGCATAAACAGGATTTTTGGCCAAGGTCAGCTCTTCGTAACCCATTCCGTGCGATTCGACATTGGCTTCGGCAACTACATACAAACCATATTCGTCGCACAAGTCGTACCATAGGTTGTCGTCAGGATAATGGCAAGTACGCACAGCGTTGATATTGAATTGTTTCATAACCTGAATGTCTTGTATCATCCGCTCGCGCGAAACCACATAGCCTCCATCAGGGTCTATTTCGTGGCGGTTAACACCTTTGAATAAAACAGGCTGTCCGTTAATCAACACTTGTGCGTTTTTCAACTCTATTTTACGGAAACCGACATTTTGCCGTATCACTTCCAATGTTTTGCCTCCATCCTTTAATGCAGCGGTCAATTTATATAAATTAGGTGTTTCGGCTGTCCATTTCAAGGGATTGGCAATCTGCATACCCGCGGCCAACTTTCCGTTTCCCTTTACGGTTTTTTCAACCACTACCAAGCCGGCAGGGTCAATCAGTTTTAAATCGACTGTTGCGTTACCTTTCAGATTTAATTCGACATGCAGGCTTCCATCTTTATATGCATCATCCAAATCGGGTGAGATACGGATATCCTGAATATATTTCGGATTGCGTGCGTATAGGTAACAGTCGCGTCCGACTCCGGAAAGACGGAAAAAGTCCTGATCTTCAAGATAAGTGCCATCGCACCAGCGGAAAACCTGAAAAGCAATCAGGTTTTTGCCCGGACGAAGGTATTTGGTCAAGTTGAATTCGGCTTCGAGTTTGCTGTCTTCGCTGTAGCCGACAAATTTTCCATTTACCCATAAATACATATTGGAAGTAACCGACCCGAAATGCGCGAATATTTCTTTACCTTTCCAATCGGCCGGTATAATAATTTCCCGCCGGTACGAACCGACATGATTGTTTTCAATCGGGACATTCGGCGGGTCGTTTTTAAATTGGTTGCGCCAAGCGTAACCGTAATTTACATATAGCGGGTCGCCGTATCCGTTCAATTCCCATAGGGCAGGAACTATCATGTCGCCCCATCCTTTATCGTTGAAATCAGTTCGGAAAAAGTTCAGCGGGCGCATGTCCGAATTTTTCACCCAACAGAATTTCCATATTCCGTTTAAACTTAAAAAATTAGCAGAAGATTCTTTATCTCCTTGACGCGCCATATCTTCGTTTTCATACGCAAAATAATTGGCATGCATCGGCGCACGATTTACTGCGTTTATTTGCGGATTCTGCCATTCGGCATGTTGCGCTTTTGCAACAAAAATCAATATAAAAAACGTAGCCGTTAATAATAGTCTGTTTTTCATTTCGGTAGTTTGTTTATATAATTGCGAACCTGTATTTTATCTCCTTTTCTGACTTTGACTTCAACATAAGAAATTTTATTACCCAGCCTGTCGGTGCGAAACGAAGCATTCTTTTCTTTTCCATTAACCCAGATATGAGGGTGTTCGCCTATGAATGCAGCCTGCCAAGTTAGTTTATTAGGCGTGTTGTTGGTAAATTCGGTCGCGGTATTTCCATCGTGCCGAACGGTAACATATCCGCCAAGCATGGGTACATCTTTAACCTCGGCATAATCTTGCTGTGTGGGAAGTTTGGGCAGCGTAACGACTTTTTTCTTTGAAGCACTCGGCTCGATGCCCATCGCACCGTTAATGAGCGCTTCAAGCATAGAGTATGAAACTTCCGGATATTCCGAACGCTCCATTGAAATGATTTTGGTAAAAATATCGTATGCTTTTTGGGGATAGTTATAACGGTACCACAAAGATGGATTATAGGACAAAAGTTCAACATTAATCGCACTGGTGTTTATTGTGTTAAGATGTCCTTGTATTCGGTCGGGTTCATGACAGGCGTCAACCCACAAAATGTATGAAGTTGCGGGTCTTTGGTCAAGTCCTTTTTCATCATAATGTTTTCCCCAGTAAAAATATTTGGTATCTTCATTCCACCAGGTTTTGCTCAGTAAATCATAATATCCCTGCGCCGCCTTTTTTGCTTCAATGCTCTTTTTTGTGTCGCCCCAATTAGCGAGTATATTAGCATAAGCGGTAAATCCGGCATAACCGTAAGCTACCATATCGCATCCGACCATGTGTACGGGAAATCCTTCATCGTACGATGGTATTCCACGTGCTTCTCTGAAATAACCTTCGGTTTTTTCCCTTGCATTTAAAAAACGTGGACGGTTCATGATTTTTTCAGGTTCGAGCTGCCATTTTTTGATGTATTCATCGAATGTGCGGTCGAAGAAGTTTTTCATTGCAGGGTTTTTAATATACCTTTCGTCGCCCGTCCATTCGTACAGCCGCCAACATCCGAACGTAAATTCGAAATTAGCGGGAAGATTGTACCAGAAGTTGTTGTCATCCACATAATCGACAGGACAGGGGTCTCCGCTTTTATCTATCTCCCAAAATGAACACCAGTCCCTTGATTCCGAAATTCCTTCGGCAAAACGGCACATCATGTTGTAATTATGTTTGGAAAGCCCGAGTATTTCGGCGCCAATGCTTTGATGCGATGCATCGCGTATGGCAAAAGCATCTCTACCCGGAAGCGCCGCTTCATACCAATATCCTACCGGGTCTTCTCCAAAATGCGCATAACTCAATGCCATTTTTTGCGCCCAATCAAATGTCCGTTTGAGGTTTTTATCCGAAGAATTGAAGGTGATGCTACGGACTGCATTATTGTTTGGTTTTGTTTGTTTTTTGCTGCTTTCTTTTGAAAGACAGCTCGTTGTGTTAACAACTGCCAATAAAGCCAACACGGCTGTCGATATTTTTATGTTCATTGTTGTTTTTATGTTTAAAAATTCCTATTTGATACCTATCACGGAACGATTAAAATTTACGAATCCAATCCAGCATCAAGGTTTTCATTTGCTCGTGATATTCAAACCAGCCGGCAAAACCCCAACCGTGTCCTCCTGTTGGAAATATGTATATTGCCGATTGCACTTTATTCTGTTTCAGCGCATCATAAAACATAATTCCGTTATGAGGATCGACGCAAGTATCATCATCGCTGAAAAGAAGCATGGTTGGAGGAGTATCGGTTGTTACCTGTAATTCGTTGGAATAAAACCGAATGGTTTTATTTGTTGGTTTTTCACCCAATAAATTTTTACGCGAATCATCGTGCGTAAATTCTCCCATTGAAATTACAGGGTAAACCAACAAGCCGAAATCAGGACGTGAATCTTCATCGTAATGCGTCAGGAGGGTGGAAGCAAGATGCCCTCCTGCAGAAAATCCCATTACGCCTATTTTCTCCGAATTAATGTTCCATTCTTTTGCTTTAGCACGTATTGTTTTTATGGCTTGCTTGGCATCAGCCAACGGTATTTCCGAATGTCCGTTTGGCAAACGGTATTTCAATACGATTCCTGTAATTCCGTTCTTTGCCAACCAATCGGCAAACAAACTGCCTTCATGTTCCGCAGCTTCTACCACATAACTTCCTCCGGGGCATATCAATACCGCCTTATCCGCTTTGCCATTTTCAGCCGGCCATATTTTTATGCTTGCTTTCGAGATATTGGATATAAGCCCGTCTTTTGTTTCTTCCGGTTCTGCGATGCCATTATTCTGAACTGCTTCATTCGTCCACAAAAGAACTTCATGCGTTTGAGCCACAGTGTTTAACGTGAATATTGTAAATAAAATTGAAAGGACGGTATGCTGCATATCCCATTAATTTCAGGTTTATAGATTGTTACAATTTAGCGCATACCTTATCGCCCGCCTTTACTTTTACTTCAACATAAGAGATTTTGTTACCTATCCTGTCGGTTTCCTGTGAAGTGGTTTCGTATTTTCCGTTAACATTAATCCGGTTGTGGACACCAGTGAAAGCCGCTTTCCAGATTAATTCATTTTTTGTATTATTGGTAAATTCGGTGTAGGTGTTTCCTTCGTGGCGCACCGTTACATGACCTCCCAATACAGCCACATCTTCCATTTCGGCATAATCTTTATTTGTGGGAAGCTGCGGCATGGTAGTAAGAGTATTTTTTGAAGCACTTGGGACAATGCCCATAAGACCGCTTACAAGCGCCTCGATGGCTGCGTATGATACTTCAGGATATTCATTTCGGTACATGGTCAAGAAACTGTACAAATCATCATAAGCCTTCTCCGACCATTGGCAGCGGTATCTCATCAGCGGCAAGTATGAACATCCTTCGGCATTCATCCACGATATTGCCTCAAGGCATCTCTTAGCTCGGTCGGGCTCATGAACGGCGTCCACCCATAAAACAGCCGAGCGAGCAGTTACCGGGCGTTTGCCGTCATCGCTTATAAATCCGGTTCCATTCAATCCGTCTTCGTCTCGGTAATACTTCCCAAGCATATACATGTTTATATCGGTATTCCACCATTCGTCATGCAGCAAGTCATAATATTCCCGGGCTTTTTTTGTTGCTTCTTCTGCTTTTTTTGTCTCTCCGTTGTGACGCAGGATATTGCTGTATGCCGTAAAACCGGCATAGGCGTAAGCTACCAAGTCGCTGCCGACCCCAATAGATTTTGCTCCATAATCATCTTCATGAGAACCTTTAAGTTCATCGTACGAAGGTAATCCTCGCGCCGACTTGAACCAATCTCTCGTTTCAGGATGGTTGTTCAGATATTGGGTGCGATTCATAATTCTGTCCGGCTCAAGCTGCCATTTTTTGATATATTCATCAAACGATCTGTCGAAGAAATACAGCATTGTGGGATCTTCTATGTATCTTTTGTCGCCTGTCCATTCGTACAGACGCCAACTGGAAAAAGCCATATCAAAGTTGGCGGGAAGATTGTACCAAAAATTCGCGTCACTTTTATAATCTGCAGGACAAGCGCCCCCTGTTTTGTCTATTTCCCAGTAGGTACACCAATCTTTCGATTCCGAAATATTCTCGGCGAAGCGGTATGTCATATTCCAGTTATGTTTCGAAAGGCCAAGCGGTTCTGCACCAAGAGCTTGATGCAACATGTCGCGTACGGCAAAAGCATCCCGGCCGGGGAGAGCGGCCTCTATCCAATAACCTACTGGGTCGGTACCATCATGGGCATAACTCAACGCCATTCTCCGCGCCCAATGAAACACTCGCTCAAGATTTTTATCTGAAGAGCTAAAAGCTATATTTCGGGAAGTTTCTTCAGTCCCGGAACCGGATTGTTCTTGCTCTAATTCTCCAGAAGGAGAACAAGCAAGAGAAATAGAAAAAAACAAAGCAATTGCAATTACCATTTTACTCATATTTTTATTATTAATTGTCATTATATTGTATTTTTGTTAAATTTTGATGTTGACTTAATTCAGAAAGGGAACTTTCTACTTTATCCGAAGATTTCCATTCGGATAAACATTATTATTTTATTTGCCATATAATTTAATTTCTGCCAGACTGACATTTTTTGGAATGCTCCAATCAGTATTTCCGGATTGTTCGGTCAAGCTTACTCCCTTGCAGTTTTTTACGATTGCCAAGCGTATCATGTCCGGTTTCCCGGAAACCATCAGTCCTGTAGTCGCCAGATGATTATCGTCATAATTTATATTTCGCAGTTTTTTTATGCATTTCAAGTTATTTTCATCGGCTCCAACATAAATATGGATTTCTCCTGCTTCGTTGTGTTCCGGGTCGCTTGCACTCCTGAACAATTCCAATTCCATGTACTTGTCAATTCCACTGACGTTCTTAATGTCTATATAAATACCATATTGAGGATCGGGTACCGGGAGAGGAGACCATGCCGACTGCCAAAGGCCTGTGTTGAAACTAAGATCTCCGTCGATCAGTCTGGCGACAGAAAAACCGCCGGCTTCATTACTGGCAGACAACTGTTCAGGAATCAATGTGATTTGCGGCATTGACTCGTACACTTCTACCTGAATAAAGCAAATTGCATCCTCGTCTGTTTCAAGCATCATTCCTTCTGCGCCTTTAAGGATTATTGGCAACATGTATATTCCTATTTCAAGATTTTTCCGCTCTAAACTAACGGAGAATTCTTTCATCGTTTCATTGCCCGCAAAACTAATTTTATCATCGAAACGATAGTGTCCTGCCGGAAGCAGCTCGTATTCTCCCTCTGATTCGGAGTTCTCTGCATTGTATTCTTCAATGACGGCCGCCAACTTATCCGTATCGGCTTCGAATACGGCATCGAATGTCCACCCCTCGTTTTCGGCATTAAGTTTTACGGGTAAGGTAAATGTAGCATTGTTCTCCGAACCGGAAAGACGAATTTTCGGTTGAATACCTGTTTTACCTAACTCAAGTTTAAATGAGGTTATATTCAGACGCAGAACAAGTGTCGCGACTTCATTATTTACAGCACCATCGGAACTTGTTAATTTTAAAGGCAGGACATAATTGTTTTGATCAACATCAATATCAATATCTATTTCTTTTTTTAATATAATGGATACTGCTTTGCTTATATCTTGCATTCCAAACTCATAGGTTGTTTGGGAAAGCTCGTAGTATTCATCGGGAAGCAATTGATAATCCGTATTGCAAGTCTTGTTATATGCTTCGATTTCTTCTGCCGTAAACACTTTAAGTTCAGCATTAGCTGTTGCTTTCGTATCTATACCTCCTTTATGAATGGCTGTGTTATAAACTACATCCGTTCCTTTTCTTACAAAATCCAAAGTTTTTTCGCCGGAATCTTTCAAATAAAGCACGCAGGAATATTCTTCATATCCGTTTCCATCTATGATTTCTTCTCCTTTGTCGCACGAAGTCAAAAGCAAGGAGGCTGCGCATAATAACTGTATTAAAATATATACTCTTGTTTTCATGTTTCTGTGTTTTTTAAGTTTCATTTAATAGCCGGGAGCTTGAACCAACTGTCTGTTTTTTCCTATCTCCGAATAAAAAATGGGAGCAATATACATTCGGTCGGACCATTTGTACGGTTGATCCACTACCACTCGTGTATTAAATTCCTCAAAGGTAGGAGCCACTATTTTTTCCGCGTTTAATCCTTCTCTTTTGCCCGAACTCAGATATTCCATTCCCATACCCCAACGGCGTATATCGAAGTGGCGGTGTCCTTCGCCCCAAAGTTCGACGAAGCGTTCGTTGCGTATCCATTCCATCAACGGATAATCGGCAATAAGGTCGGATTCGGTAACTGCCCGCAAGCCTGCCCGCTGATGTACCTTATTTAGATTTTCTAATGCTTTAGCTGTATTGCCTTCCATTGCATAGCATTCGGCGAGGTTGAGGTACAACTCTGCCATCCGGATAAGTGGACGAGGGTATTTTTTTTGATTGTTATTCCCCGAAGTATTGAACGTAAAATTTGGACGAATCCATTTCTGAGATAAAAATCCGGTTACACAATAATTTCGCGCATAACGATCCGGCCAATAACCTTGTTTTTCCTTATCTTTCAATTCGATCTGGAGCGGGCTTCCATTTGCAACCATTGTCCCCCAATCACCCTGATCGAAGGCCATCCATGCATAGAAACGCGGTTCGCGTCCAACTACCAGATTAATGAGATCGGGGCGTCCTGCGTCAACACCTGCCCTTTCCAGTAAGTCCGTCCGGTTCTTATCAAGTGGAGCTCCATCATTCATATAAAAACGTTCGATGCTGTTTAAGAATGGAGATAATCCTTGCCAGCCTTCTACCCATTCGCTATTATTTGTTTGGAGTAACCGATGTGGCATTTGAGCATTCAACATCTGGTCATCGGCATTTAATCCCCAGATAATTTCAGTATTTCCTTCGCCAACATGCGTCGATGTCATATAACGGAAAAGCAATACTCTTTTTTTAAAGTCATCGGACGCACCACCGGGAATGTAAACATTATTAAGACTTACTCCCTCCTGCGTGTAGAAATTAAGGTCGGTCGGCCCTTCTCCGTAGAGGCGGTGCCCTGCAGAGAGCGCTTCTTGGAGCGCCTCTTCGCAAGCAATGCGAGCACGTTCCCATTTTTTCGAATCGTATGTTCTGCTTACAAGCTCTTTGCCATAATCAACCCCTTTGTAGGAACTTTCCACTTTATTTTGCCACGAAGGATAAGGAAATGACCCGTTCCAAAGTGGAGATGCCGCGTATAATAATGCCCGTGCTTTGAGCGATAATGCAATAACATGCGTAGCTCGTCCACGATCGTTGACATCGCGGGTCATTGGCAGCCTGTAGCCTTTCAATACCTTTTCGTCAAGTATATCTACAATCCAATTTGTTACCATATCGTAATGTGAGCGTCCGGCATATTCTTCAGGTAAAATATCGTGTGAAACAAGCTTGTCGGTAATAGGACAAGGACCATAGTAACGCAATATTTCGAAATGATAGTGGGCTAAAAGAAAATAAGCTTCAGCCTCCCATTCTTCACGTTGAACCAGTGTGAGGTCGGGTGCGTTTTCAAGTTCTCTCAGGAATTGAAGTATTTGTCCTATTCCATCGTACAATTGATTCCAACGTTGTTCTTGCCAGCTTTGCGGTGTAAACAAATCAAAAGCCACCTCGTGAGGTGCATGATTCCATTCCACAGGCATCGCATATTCATCCGCCCCATGTACAGACCCCCAATAAACTATTGGGTTATGTACTCCACTGTAACAAGAATACAAGAATCCGAGGGTAGCTTCAGGTGTCCGGGTGGCATCACCCAAGGTGGCTTGCTCCGGCGGTATCACATCCAAAAAATTACAAGAAGTAAGCATGACTGCAAACAAAACGGTCGTTATAAGATGTTTTCGTTTTATGTTATTTATCTTTTTCATAAGTTGTAATTGTTAGAAATTTAATTGTACACCAAGATTAAATGTTCGTTGCAAAGGATACGAATTCCAGCTGAGTTCAGGATCCCAATGTTTGAATGGACTGAATACGAATAGATTGTCTCCGTTGAGAAATACGCGTCCATATTTAAACCTATATCCGATTTCAAGTGTTTTGAAACGGAGAAAATTTCCATTTCTCATCCAATATGTACTTGCAACCTGATTGTTTTTGGTATCGGTATCGTTCAGCCCGAGCCTTGGATATTGAGCATTTGCATTTTGGTTCGACTCAGCCCAATGATCATCCGCAATGAATTGGAAAATATTATGGTCATGTTGTCCGAAGGGATGAATATTTTGAATCATAATCCTGCGCATGGCTGAACCATTGAAAAAGACTCCAACATCAAATTTTTTCCATGTGAGAGTTGTGCCGAACCCGTATTGTATGCGCGGTTGTGTACCGAGATTGGAAATATAAGCTTGATCGTATTCGTTGATAACCCCATCACCGTTTAGATCGCGGTATTTGATGTCGCCTACCATGGGTGTGCTTCCGAGTTCCTGCCGTGCATGGTTGTCAATCTCGTCCTGATTAGTAAAAAGTCCTTCGGCGACATAGCCATACATTGTACTAAGAGGACGTCCTGTTTCCACCAACCAAGGGTACGGATGTTCTATTTCATCTTTAAACACATATTTGTTTTGCGTGTAGGTAAAGTTACCACGTATATCCAAGGTCAGGTCTTTTGCCAGTCGCGCCGTATAGTTGGAGCTTACTTCATATCCCCAATTATTTACCTTGCCTATGTTGCTCCAAGGCATCGCGCTTCTGTAACCAAAGGAATTAGGCCATGTAGCACGTTCCATAAGTATATTGTAACGATGTTCATGAAAATAGTCGAATGTAAGATGCCAATCCTTGAATAAAAAAATATCCAAACCAATATCGAGTTTTCTGGAACGTTCCCAGCCCGCTCCGGAAACCGGATAACGATTAATAGTCGGTCCGCCTTTCCATACATTCCATTCGTCGCCTGTTGTAAAACCGCGGTTTGCCAAGGTTACATTTTCTATGTATAAGAAGCGCGATGGATATGTAAGGTCGTCGCTTCCTATCAATCCATACGAAGCTCGCAACTTCAAATGCGTTACCATTTCATTGATTGGAACGAAGAAATTTTCGTTGCTGACTACCCAACCCAACGATACTGCCGGAAAGAGTTCAAACCTGTTGTCTTTGTCAAGGCGTTCCGTTCCATTGTAACCGAAGTTGACTTCGGCGAGATAACGCTGATCATAGTCGTAGGTAAAACGGCCGGAAATTCCTTGATTGCGTTCGGGAAGTACATTGCTTTTGTAATCACGCTGCATATACATCAACATACCACCTACATTGTGCAGTCCGAAGCGACGGTCGTACGCCAATTGAAACTGCATCATTATGGTGCGGTCGCCCGTTTTGGATATATTCGATTGAGAGATATAGTCTGTTCCTTCTTTCAGCAATTCGGTTTCAAATGTATTTTTATCGGGGTCGTAGCTTCCGCTTCTTACCCGGTAATAATAGGGTTCTATCGTTTGATTATATGAACTGTGAGAATAATTCTTAAAGTTGATTAATGCGTTGATGCTTAATCCAGAGGTTATGAATTTTAAATCTTGGTCTATTTTAAGCGATGTGTTGATTGTGTTGATATCAGCTTGCTTAAATGAAGAAGCCATGTATGCATAAGGATTTGTACGCAAGTTTTGATTAGAAGTAAATGGCGCGCTTCCGAAACGCCTGTAAGTATCTCCCTCCGCCGCCGGGAAATAAGCCGGAAAATATACGGGATTAGTCGTCAACATCATACCGAAAAGTTCGCTTGTTGAATAGTTAGGCCCTTTGTTGTCGCGCACCTGCGCATTCATATTTAGGCGTATCTTGGTTGTAGGCGTGACTGTAATCTGAATATTATTTTGGAAATTGTACGACATATTGTTGATGTTGTTATTCCAAGAATACAATTTTGGGGAATTGAGCAAACCCGCATCGTGGCTAACGTTAAGGCTTGTGTAATAGGTAACTTTTGAGCCACCACCCTGTATATTGATATTGGCGCGTTGGCTCATAGCCATGTTTTTAAAAATGAGGCTGCGCCAATCAACATCCGGATAAACATAAGGATTTATCCCATCGCGTGTAGCTAGAATATCATCTGTCGTATATTTAGGAACAGCATTGGGGTTGCGTGTGGTTTGTGCTTCCACATACATCCCCATCCAAGTAGCTCCGTCCGTAAATTCAGGAAAATTTACCGGTTTACTGAACGAATTTTCCAATGTAATATTGATATTTGTTTTGGTATTTTCCCTTCCTCTTTTGGTCGTAACCAACATCACTCCGTTGGCGCCACGCGCACCATAAATAGCTGTAGCCGAAGCGTCTTTCAATACAGAGAACGATTCTATGGTTTCTGCCGGAATATTATTCAGGTCTTCAGCCGAAATTTCTACATCATCCAGAATAATAAGCGGAGTAGTACGTCCTCCAAAAGTAGAAATACCGCGAATATAAAACTGTGATGCCGATCCAGGCTCTCCACTGGTAGTATTGGCTATTACTCCCGCCAAACGCCCCGCGATGTTGTTGGTCAGCGAAGAGCTGGGATAACTCAAACTCGAACCTTTTATCGTAGCGATTGAACCAGTAACGGAAACTTTCTTTTGAGTTCCTGCACCAACAACCACAAGTTCTTCCAACGCATTTTCGGATTTCAGTTTGATTTCGATAAATCCAAGGTCGCCAACCAATATTTCCCTGGTTTTGTATCCAATATAAGATATTTGCAGGATAGAGGAGCTTTCTACTTGTAATGAAAAATTACCTTCCAAATCGGTTGATACACCTGTATCTTCACCTTTTATCATTACATTGGCACCGATTAATGGGGTATTGTCTGAAATGTCTATTACTTTTCCTTTTAATCCCCGTTTTTGTTGCGGAGAAGCGTTTTCTTTAGAAGCAGGAGGTGTAGGAGCAGATATGATTACGTGCGATTTGTTAAATTTATAAGTATATCCTGTTTCTTTAAATAACAAATCAAAGACTTTACTTACTTTGTTTGATTTTGGAAGAGATTTTATTTTATGATTTACATCAACACTGGAATCATAATCAATCGATAAGCCTGTTTGTTTTTCGATTTGTTCAAATGCCGTCTTTAATGTAATGTTATCGCCTATTAATGTTACCATTTGCTCCTGTGCCATCAGGTTTAAAGGAGATAACATTACGGACAAAATAAATAGTAATGTGTAAATGATTTTTTTGTTCATGATATAAGAATTATATTATTAAAAAGTCAATACAATTTTGTTTGATTTATTCAGAAATTCCTATAAATCAAAAGCTCATTGTTTTTTATCCATCCCTGATATTTTCCATATTCGTTTCAATTAAGAAGCCCCTCCAAACCTCAAGCCCCCTCTAATTCTTGGCTTTGCCAAGCGCGTAGCGTTACCTCCACAAGGGGAGAACTCGAAGTTTCTGAAATTTTCTGAGGCTTTTGTTAGACTTAATACAATTAACTAAACAACACCTTTTTTATACCTTTTAATATAGAATGATAGTTTGATTTTTATCCTTCATATTATAAAGTAAGTTTAAACGCAATTTACACACAGTCCAATCATTCATTTTTTTCATTTTTATTTGATTTTGTATTCTTGAATAGTTTCAAAAAGGATAATTTTGCATTGATTTTGAATGATTTGGTTGTTTTTTCTGCAAAATAAAAAATATTTGATTTGGATATAAAAATCTAATAAAGATTTCTATAATCATTTTAAGGGGCTTTGCCCCTGTAACCCCACTTCATTTTTTGCCTTGACGCAAAAAACGAAGCAAAAAAAGTCAAGACTACGCCCGCTTCGCTCGAAAAATTGGCGTTCGTTGGCTAAAATTCTCAAACTCGCTCCTTTGTCGCTCAAACAGTGAGTATTTTTTACGCCAACTTCACTGATTTTTCGGCTCACCGGACGAGGTCGGTCGCTAAAGAGGGACATCACAATGAAACCGAGTCAAGAATATCAGATATTTATAAATAAAAAACCGCCGGACTTCTTAGCCTGACGGTTCGTTAAAATCAAATTAATCAACTTCTTATCTGAAGTGGAAATACACTTTCGAATTTTCTATTTGGTAGTCCGATTTGTCAATTAATATGGTCAAGACATCCATCGCATCCTGTAACGATTCATCGGGGTTGAATTTTACATAATAAGCCTGCTGGTTGATTTTTCCATCGTAATTAATTTCAACATTGTATTTCCGCTCAAGTGTTTGCACAATTTCATCGAAGCTCGCACCTTGGAAAATCAGATAGCCATCTTCCCAAGAGGCCAACCTAACCGCATCGACATCAATAACGGATACTTCATTATTGCTATGCAAATAAACAAGCTGGTTGTTGGGTTTCAAAATGTACGCCTCATTCTCGGCCAAATTTATATCCACCTTTATACTGCCTTCTATCAACGTGGCTTTTGTGTATTGCGTGTTTGGATACGATTGCACATAAAATTTCGTTCCCAATGCCTCTATGTCGATATGTTGCGTTTTTACAATGAACGGTTTGTCGGGGTTTTTCGCTACGCTGAAATTGGCTTCGCCTGTGAGGAAAACGGTTCGGGTGTCGGCTGTGAATTTTTCGGGATAAATGAGTGTTGATCCCGCATTCACCGCAACGACCGTTCCATCCGAAAGCGTGATTTTTTTACTTTCGCCATACGAAACAGAAACCTGTGTGTATTCCAACGGCGCGGGAACAGCGACTTTGTAAGTTATATAAACCGTGCTTGCAATGAGCAGTGCAAGAATGGCGGCATAAGACGCGATTTTGAGAAAAACATTTTTCTTTTTCGGTTTGTCGCCGATACGGTGTTCTATTTTCTCCAAATCGTCCCAAGTTTGTTCGCTTACCACAGACGGACTATTTTCCCAAATATCTTTCATAGCTTCATCTTTTTCAGCCTGATTTTCGTCCAATCGAAACCATTTGGCGAAAAGAGACTGGGTTTTCCCCGAAGCTTCTTTTTCGAAAAAAGTCCGTACCGTATTTTTTACTTCATTATTGTTCATAAATACCTATTTATAATATAGTAAGCAAACGCGCCGTTTACACACAAATAAAATTTTAAAAAACACCCCAAACCCCGACCTCTATCCCCCTTCGGGTACTTTCTCCAAAGGAGAAAGGAAAAGGAAAATAGATTTTGGGGCTTACAAACTATCTGAGGATTTTGTTTGCATTCTTTTAATCATCTTCCTGTGTGAGAATTGTTTATCACGGGTGTTTCATATTAATAAAAAAACATGATAAATATTTTTACCACTTTCCTGAGTTCGGCCAATGCCGAGGTCAAATGATTTTCGACCGTGCGTTTGTTTATATTTAATTTTTCGGCTATTTCTGCATTCGAAAGTCCTTCGACACGGCTCATCATATATACTTGTTTGCGTTGAGGTGGCATTTGGCTTACCGCAATGTCAATCATACATTGAAGCTGATTTGCAAAAACAAGTTCTTCCGTGCTTTCCGTGTGCGACGGCTTTTTCAGTTGTTCGGCTACAAATTTCTCATTTACAATCAAATGGTCGTAATAATTGCACACGGAATTTTTCGCCATTTTGAAAATGTAGGCTTGAAAAGATTTGACTTCGGATAGTTTATTCCTGTCGTTCCAAATGCTTAGAAAAATATCCTGCGCCATGTCCCGCGCCAATTCATCGTTTTTAATGAATCCCTTCAGAAAATGCACCAATTTGGGCTGGTAATACAGAAAAAGCAACTCAAAGGCCTTCTGGTCGCCCCGACTCAATGCTTTTATATATGTTATTTCAATTGTATTATCCATTTGTTTATTAAAGTTTTATGATATACTCAAAAACTTTGTTTGGCGAAAGATTAAATCGTGAAAAAGGGAATTTCAAAAATACAATAAATTGTCTTTCCGTCAAGCAAAGATAGTTGATATATTTTTTAGAATAAAAATTTGTGGGGGCATTTCAAGTTGGCGTTTATTTGAAAACGTTTTTCCAAAGGGGCTGTCCGCCCCTGTAACCCCGACTTACTTTTTTCCTTGGATGAAAAAAGTAAGCAAAAAAATCAAGGCTACGCCCGCTTCGCTCGAAAAATTGGCGTTCGCCGACTGAAATCCTCAAACTCGCTCCTTACGTCGCTCAAACAGTGAGGATTTCTTACGTCGGCTTTACTGATTTTTCGGCTCACCGGACGAGGCCGTCCGATTAAGAGAGCCGGTTGGGTTATACAGGAATTTGTTTTTGAGAGGCATTACTGTTCCCAAATTTTTCTCGTAATATCCGCATATCATTTCCAATTTTCTTATCCAAAATCTTGGCATAATGCTGGGTGGTTTTCAAATTTGTATGTCCGAGCATCTTGGAAACGCTTTCAATCGGAACGCCATTCGTGAGCGTAACGGTCGTAGCAAACGTGTGGCGGGCAATATGGAATGTCAATTCTTTGTTAATTTCGCAGACATCGGCGATTTCTTTGAGATAGGCGTTCATCTTCTGATTGCTCAAAATCGGCAACAAACGTTCCTGATTGTCGGCTTGCGGGTGGTCGCTGTATTTTTCAATGATAGCTTCCGCAATCGGCAACAACGGAATGCTGGAACGTGTGTCGGTTTTGGTACGGTTTACGAAAATCCATTTTCCGCCATCAACGCCAATGCTGACGTTTTTCTTAGTCAGCTTTTTAACATCAGCGTATGCAAGGCCCGTAAAACAGCTGAAAATGAAAATATCTTTCACTTGATTTAAGCGTTCGACGAAAAAACGCTTATCATATAAAACTTGAATTTCTTCTTCGCTAAGGAAAACACGCTCTACTTCTTTTATTTTTGGTCGGTAATTGATAAATGGGTCGCGAACAATCCAACCATTACCCAAACAAATGCGAATTATCTTCCCAAAGTTTTTAATGTATTTCGCGGCGGTGTTCATATTGCAATTGCGAACCGTTTTCAAATAAAATTCGTAATTGGTTATAAATTCCAAATCGATTTTTCGAATATCAATATCGGAAATATTGTATTGGTGTTTCAAAAAATCAACGGTATGTTTCAAAGAAGTATTGTAGCGTTCGAGCGTGGCGGGAGAGTATTCTTTGCCGATTAGCGCTTTCACTTCGTCGTTATGTTTTTGGAAAATAGGTATCAACATATTGCTGCGTTTCTCAACCCCAAGAATTTTATTCCGCATATTTTCGGCATTAATCGGTTCATCTTCCCGAATAAGCTGTTGCTGATAATCGTAAACTTTGGCTTTCAGCGCATCCAAATAACTGTTGGTTGCTTTCGATTCTGCCGAAGTACCTTTCATACAGCTTCCTTCGACCGACCATTTTTCAGGTGTCGTATAACGCTTGGTGGTAAACTCAATGCGTTCGCCATCGATTGTTACTCGAATGTAAATAGGAATTAATCCGTCTTTGGTGGTTTTTGCTCTTTTTGCGTAAAAAAGAATGGAAAGTTTTGTGTTCATAAGTGGTAACCTTTTATGTGTTCAAAAATAAGTTTTCTTTGATTTTCTCACAAGATGTTCAATAATTGAACTGCTTGTGAATGAACACTTTTTGATAAAAATCGGTTAACTGAACTTTCGAAATCTTTTGGTAACCGAATTGGTCACCTACGGATTGACTTTAATTGAATATTTTGGTTTTTCTATAAAAACAAAAAACTCACAAAATCAACGATTTGCGAGTTTTTAACTTGTTTTGAATTACTGTTTGCGGAGAGAGAGGTCGGTGAACCTTTCCTCTTATATGCTTAAAAGTCAATGCTTTTATTTTTCCAAACTTGTTATCGGTAACGATTTAGGCACAAAATTTAACACCTAATTGTCCACCTTTGACCTATGCTTGTCTGCATATATCTTGGGTTCAAAGATACAACATATTTCTTAATAAACAATCATTCTGAATAAGAATAACTTAGCTCAGGTGCAAGGTGCAAGTCTATCTATATATAGATACTTGCACCTTGCACTTGTTTCTGACTTGTTTTGAAAAAATGCAGTATTTTATGTCATTAATGTAATCTCTTGCTATTAATAAGTTTAAAACTCATACTCCTTGCTTACTCGTATTCTGAACGAAATCACTATCTTTGCATCAGGTAAATAGATTTTTTACGGATTCGTCCGTTTTATATAACATAACGTTCGCTGAACGTCTCACCACGAAAACTGGCACTTTTCATACAGACGAGACAACAGTCGCAATGTTCATACTATACGAAAGTATGGCGTGGGCTTGCCTGTTTCGTCTGTGGGTATGCCAGTACCTCGTGGTGGAATAGTGTGAGTTCCACGCTTTTTCTTTTGAGGTACAGCGAGCAACAGTATAAACACTAAAATCAAGAAACATGGGAAAGATTAAAGTTTACATTGCCGCTTCACTCGATGGATACATCGCTCGACCTGACGGAGATTTAGATTGGCTAACCGAATTTCCAAACCCCACAAAAGAAGACTATGGGTATAATGAAATGCTAACTTCTGTAGATACTGTTATCATGGGAGGAAGAACTTATCATGAATTATCATGCATGGATATTTTATGGCCATACAAGGATAAGAAAACTTTTGTGGTATCTCATAAAGCGATAGATACAAAAGAAAACATAGAGTTTATAACAGATAATATTATCGAACGAATATCTGATCTCAAAAATAGAAGCAGTCAGGATATTTGGCTAGCTGGTGGTGGAGAATTAATCACCATGTGCATAAATGCAGGCTTGGTTGATGAGATGCAAATCTGCTACATCCCCGTAATTTTAGGTTCAGGCATTCCATTGTTTCCCAGCAACCCCAAAGAATCTAATTGGGAATTGAGAGAAAATATTGCCTACGCTTCCGGCATTATAAAATTGAGTTATAGACTATTGAGATAATCACGTATGTAGCATTTTGAAGAAATGGTTAGGTTTATTCGACTATTATTCATACATTTGCAATCGAATTTAAAAATACTCTGATGAAAATAAACAATTAATAGTTGGTTTTAATTAAACCGACACCATAGAGTTCTACATACCTTCGGTTTAATCCGATTCCTCTTTGGAATCACTATTAATTGTTGCAAAATGAGTATTATCGTCAGTGATGTTTCTTATCACTATTTCAATCAACATACACTATTCGAGTCTGTAAGTTTTTCTGTTTCACGTGGCGGGAAAGTATCTCTTATTGGCAATAACGGAGTAGGAAAATCAACCCTACTAAAGTTGTTGGCAGGAGAACTTATGCCTTCTTTCGGTAATATCCGAACAGAATCCAAGCCTTACTATGTTCCCCAGCAGATAAACATCAAAGAGCAGACTATTGCCGAAGCTCTCGGAGTATCAGAAAAACTAAATGCTCTCAACGCAATTTTTGGAGGAGCTTCTGAACAGGTTTACTATGACACTCTAAACGATGATTGGGAGGTAGAAAACAGATGTCGTCAAGCTTTAGAATACTGGGGATTAGAAGGCATCGAACTTGATTCATCTATCTCATTATTAAGCGGAGGAGAAAAAACGAAAGTTCTATTGGCGGGATTGGCTCTGCATAAGCCGGAGATTGTTTTACTCGATGAACCAACCAACCATCTTGACCTGTCTGCTCGGAAAATATTATATGAATACATCCAGAACACAAAAACTACAGTTGTAGTTGTCAGTCATGATGTTAGCCTGTTAAATCTTTTAGATACAACATACGAGTTGTCTCCAAAAGGAATTAGGCTATATGGAGGGAATTATGATTTTTACAGAGAACAAAAAGAGATAGAAGATCGGTCTTTAGAACAGCAAATTGATGCAGAACAAACTGCCCTTCGGGTAGCTCGAAAAAAAGCACAGGAAGTTCGAGAACGACAAGAAAAACGTACCTCGCAAGGTGAACGAAGCAAACAAAAAGGTGGTATTGCTCGAATCGTTATGAATGCTCGTGGTAATTTAGCAGAAAACAGTTCTGCCAAATTGAGAGAAAAGCATTCAAATATTATTGACAATACCAGACAACGCCTATCTGCATTACGGGATCGCCAGCTACAAAACACAGAATTGAAAATAGATTTTGAGGACACGAAACTACATAACGGGAAAATTCTAATCTCTGCCCACGAACTCAATTTCGGATATGTGAAAGATAAATTTCTTTGGCAATCTCCTATCGATATTGAAATAAGGAGTGGTGATCGAATTCACATTCGAGGGAATAACGGCTGTGGTAAAACAACTTTTCTGAAATTATTGCTTGGAGAATTATCTCCAATACAAGGCAAAGTTATCAGATCTGATTTTTCGTATGTCTATCTCGATCAAGAATATGAGCAGGTAAACCAACCTCTCACTGTATTGGAATTAGCAGAGCAGTATAATAAAGACAATTTGGCAGACTATGAAATTAAAATCCGATTAAACCGAGCTTTATTTCCACTGGAATCGTGGAATAAAAATTGTCAAACGTTAAGCGGAGGCGAACGTATGCGGCTTTATCTCTGTTGTTTAATGATATCAAATCACATTCCTGACATTTTTGTTTTAGATGAGCCTACAAATAATCTTGATTTATCAAGCTTGTCGATTTTGATGGAAACAATCAAGAATTATCGGGGAACAGTCTTGATTATTTCACACGATGAATATTTCATCAACGAAATAGGAGTAACAAATAGTATTCAACTATAATTAAATTGAAAGGATCATGGGTATAAACGTAGATTTAGATTCGATTATCTATCACTAATTACTTTTAAGATAGAGATTTACAGGGTGTGTTTGACAAGGGTTTATCATTCTTGTTCTAAATACTCTATGCCTTTTTTAAGTTATTAGTCTGTAAAATCAACAATTTACAGAGATAGTCTTATCATTAAAAACTACTGAAATGATTAGAAAAATAGAAAATATATCAAAACAGATAGAAGATCAGATACAAATAAAGGAACTGGAAGTATCCAATATAATACGTGATGTACCTCCTATAATTCTGATATTAGAGAGAGGATTCGTGGAAATGAAGTCTTTAGTTTTAAGTGAAAACTTCAAAACTAATTCTGATGAAATCCATTTTTTCAAAGAAACAAAACCAAAGTTATTCTCCAAATTAATTTACTACAAAAAGATACACAATATCGAATTAAACAAGCCTGTATGTGGTTTTGATACAATCAAAGAATATTTGGAAAAGGAACAAGAGAACATTAACTTCTTTTACCACAAAAACAATGATTTTATTCAATACTACCGACTTGGGAAAACAATTTTGGATGAATATTACTTTGTAAGGAATCGGCGGGAAATGGGTTTAAATTTGGAATCTTTTTATTTTGAAAGAGATCCCAATTTTTCCACTAATTACGATTTCAAAGTCGCTAAACTTCTTGCGAATGATATGTTGGCAGCCTATCTGGAATCAGAGTTGACAAGATTGAAACAAAGAGAAGAACTCTTTGACAAAAATTCGCTTACTAACACCAAACATACTTGGACAGACACAAAATCTGCTCTGGTTGAATTAATTTATGCTGTTCATGCCGAACAGAGTGTCAATTCCGGGAATATTGACTTGAAAGTTTTAGCCTTAGTATTTGAAAAAATATTCAATATTGAATTAGGCGATATTTACCGGATATTTCTGGAGATTAGAGGACGAAAAGGAGAAAGAACGACTTATTTAAACCGTTTGGTAGTTGCTCTTAATAAACGAATGAATGATGCAGATAGCAGGTGATTTCAAGTTGAGTGAATTAAATAAAATAAGAAACACGCAGAATATATAATTTCTGCTTATTAATAATCTGAATATGAAACAATTATATTTAATTAACGAATTTAAGAAAAAATCTATTGAGGACTGTACTATTTCTGCTGTCTTAATGTATGGTTCTTTTATAAAAGGAGAAGGCGATAAGTTTTCGGATATTGAATTTTATATTTTTCTTCGAGATGATTGCCATATAGATAAATACAAGTGGATATCTTCTGTTAATCCAATAGCGTTGATGTTTGTAAATGAATTTGGTACAGATGTAGTTATATTTGATAATCTCATTAGAGGAGAATTTCATTTTTTGCCATTAAAAGAGATTTCAATAATCAAAAGTTGGCAAGGACACACTTCATTTGAGTTTAAAGAGAAGATGAATTTAGTAGATAAGGACGGTTTACTTACAGATGTATTAAATGACATTGAGCCTCCTTATGAACCAATTCGTAATACTCCAGCTCAAATTGAGTGGCTTGCTGATTCATTAATAAACAATTTACTTTTTGCATCCAATCTTTTCCAAAGGGGAGAATATGCACATCTACATAATATCTTTCAATATATTCAAAAACACACATTGTGGTTGATAAGGATATATGAACAATCAGAAAAACATTGGGAGAGTCCAACAAAAAAACTGGAAGTCGATATTTCTTCTTATTGGTACAATAAATATCAGACCATTGTTCCTATAATCACAAGAAAAAGTCTAAACAAAGCTCTCTTAAATGCTTTTGTCCTATCTAAAGATATATTCAAGAAAACAAATGTGTCATCCTCTAAATTAGAACTTATTTACAGAATAGAAAACACGTTTGAAATAAACCACAGAAATGAAGAAACCTAATAATTGACAATTATTGATATTTCATCCTGCTGATAAATAGTAGCAGAGATAAAACAGATAAACCCAAGTTGTACCCAGCTTGGGTTTATCTGTTAAACTACGCTCAGAACATCGTTCCAATTTTCATCAAAATTAGACCTTTTATAGCTTGTAAAACACCCCATAAACACATTTCATTCATAACCAACAACATATAGGCTATTTAAAAAAAACTCACCCAACTTGGGTTTATCTTGTGAAATCAGCATTTTATTCTTTCTGACCTTTGCAACAAATCAATAAGTTACAATTATGGATGTCATAACAGTTGAATCAAAAGCCTTTAAGGAATTGGAGGCTAAGATTAATGCTATTGCAGATTATGTTCTTAATAAGCAAGAAGCGGATAATATAAATGAAGATGAAATCTGGGTGGATAGTTATGAGGTCTGTACATTCTTAAAAATCAGCGACAAAACATTGCAAAGACTTCGGGTATCAGGAACAATTGCTTATTCTAATATTCGAGGACGCTATTTTTATAAAATCGGCGAGATAAAACGAATGCTGGAAGAAAGGCTGATTAAAAGTAATTCGGAATGTCTAAATGACTTGGTAACAAATCACAGGCTATATGTTAAGGAAAGAAGAAATCTTAGAAAGAACAAATAACGGGTTGAATGTTTTCAAGCATTATATCACCTGTCAATGGCGTGTCGGGCGTAATTTCTTTAATCCTTTATATGAAGACAAAAAGGCTTCATGTAATATATATTTCGACCGGAAAAACGGAGTATACAACCTGAAAGATTTCGGAAATGATGAGTACAGCGGGGATTGTTTCTACTTTGTCGGTAAACTGAAAGGATTAAACTGCAACAATAC
>Ga0172382_10001969_pt1 | contig 35362 bp, 40 predicted proteins | sample Leawel138RmetaG_FD_122245 | JGI IMG/M metagenome (GOLD analysis project Ga0172382, IMG submission 122245) | Leachate microbial communities from a municipal landfill in Southern Ontario, Canada - Leachate well 138R metaG | ecosystem: Engineered > Solid waste > Landfill > Unclassified | place...
ACGCAGGAGCCTCCGTCACGCGCACCTGGCCGCTGTTTCGGCCAAAAAGGGGGCGGCAGGCGAATTTATTCCGCACAATCGGATAACTTCGCTGGAATACCACTCGAATGTCTGATAAAAACACCGACATGATTCCACGCAACCGCCGGGCAAGCGGAAAATGACAACGACACGGACTCCGATCGCGATCCTCATCACCGGCCTGACGCTGGCAACCCCCACAATCGCACACGCGGCGGTGCTCGGCGAGGTGAGTTCGCTGTCCGCACTCGGTACGCCGTTACGTGTTGAAATCGGGCTGCGCGATGGCCGTCAGGATGATGCCGGCAACTGCCTCAGAATTGTCTCCGCACCGAATTCGGGGAGCGGACTCCCTGTAATCAGGCATGCCCGGATCAGCACCGTCGACAGCGGCCGTTTGGCCAGGATCGTGATTTCGTCACAGGAAACCATGCGCGACCCGATCGCGGAACTCACGATCGACAACGTTTGCGGGACGCAACTGCGCCGCACCTACACCCTGCTCTTCCCCTATTCCAGCACCACGGCGCTCGCTCCGGGTGCGACCACACCCTCGCTCCGCACTGGCACGCCCGGCAGAACGCCCCCGACTCAGCCGGCATCAAATGGCAGCGAATGGGTCAGTGCTCCGGGCGAATCGCTGACCGGTATCGCACAAACACTCTACCCCGGAAACAGCGCGGCCCAGCGTCGCTTCGTTCGCGACGCTGCGCGAGCCAACCCTGGACTGTTTGCCGACGCAAGCGCGCGTAACCGGCCACTTCCGGCGGGCACGGCCTTTATCGCTCCAAACCTGGCTCGCATCTCGCGCAACAGCCCGCCGCCGTCGCAGCCGACAACGCGAGCACCTGCCCGCATCGAGCATCCAGTCTCCACCGAACCCCGCAGGGAAGCCCCGCCAGGACCGGTGAGCGGTGATCGTCTGATCGTCGCCCCCGACGAAACAGACAAGCGCTCGGCGCCGACCAGCACCGGCATTCTCGACGACCGCAACGGAGATCTGTCCGGCCTCGAGCGCAGGGAAGCGGAAATCGCCGCGGCGATCGACCGCAGCATCGTCGCCCAGATGGAACTGCTTGCCCGCATCAAGGAGCTTGAGCAGATTCAGACCAGGCTGATGGAGCAGGCCAGCCGCATCGGCGTTGTCCCGCCGCCTGTCGTACAGCCTCCTGCTGCACCACCGAGGGTCGAACCGGCGCCACCACAAGCCTCTCCTCCCCCGACTGCTGACGGCTGGATATTGAACACAGCGCTGGCACTCGGCGGCCTCGGCATCGCAGCATTCCTGCTCCTGCGCTTGCGTCGCAAATCGACGGACAACCCGGTCACGGAACCGCGCTTGCCTCCGCAACCACAGCCCCGCCCGCAAGCCGTCGCACAGGCGCCTGCCTCTGCCTCACCTGCGGAGGAATCCGCTGCGCCGCTGACGCAGGTGCCCGCCACACCCGCTGTACTCCCGCTTGAATGGGACCATGATCCGTCTGGATTCGGCTCGACCGACCTGGCCCCGCTTGCGGAAGAAGAAGAGGTCGAAGAACACGACTCCGCCATCGAGCTTGCGGAAATCATGATGAGCTTCGGCCGCGTACACGGGGCCGCGGAGACCCTCGCCGACTTCATCCGCAGCAACCCGAAACAGGCCGTCACGCCATGGCTCAAGTTGCTTGAGGTCTATCGCGCCGCCGACCTGCGCGCCGAATTCGACGGCCTTGCCCGTCAGCTGAACAAAACCTTCAACGTCAAGACCGTCACCTGGGACAACTTTGACGAGGCACGCAGTGCACCTGACTCCCTTGAGAAAATGCCTCACCTGGTCAAATCGGTGCAGGAACTATGGGGCTCGCGTGAATGCCAGGCATATCTGAGAAAACTGCTGCGCGACAACCGCGACGGCACCCGCCAGGGCTTCCCCCTGAATGTCATCGACGACATTCTGTGCCTCAGCGCAGTGCTTGAGCAGGAGCTTGGCCCCTATCGCCCCACCCACGAAGAACTTGAGGACAACGGGCCGCAGACTGAGCGGCCGCCAGAGGACAGCTGAGACCAGCGGATCGGGCTCAGACCGGGTTGGGCAGATCAAGGAAGGTCGCCTGCAAACCCAGCGTGTCCCTCAGATAGTCAGCCATCGCCATTGGTCCGTAGCGCTCTGTTGCGTGGTGGCCGGCGGAGATATAGGGGATACCCGATTCGCGGGCAACGTGCGTGGTCTGCTCGGAGATCTCTCCGGACACATACAGATCTGCACCAGCCTGCAAAGCCTGTTCAAAATAGCCCTGTGCACCACCGGTGCACCACGCAATCCGCTTCACCTTACGCTCGCCATCACCGACCAGCAGTGGCGCACGCCCGAGGCGGACAGCAATCGCAACGGCCACTTCAGCAGCTGACATGCCCTCGGTTTCAGGCCGGCCGATCCAACCCAGATCCTGTTCCGCAAAACGTCCCTCCCCAACCCATCCCATGACTGCGCCCAGCCGGGCATTGTTGCCCAGTTGAGGGTGAACATCGAGCGGCAGGTGATAGGCGAGCAGGCTGATGTCGTTTTTCAGCAGAGTGGAGAGGCGGCGCTTGCGCATACCGGTTATGCATCCATCCTCGCCACGCCAGAAATAGCCGTGGTGAACGAGCACCGCATCATGATTGCCCGCCACTGCGGCATCGAGCAGCGCCTGGCTCGCTGTCACACCGCACAGCACCCGCTTCACCTCGCTGCGTCCTTCCACTTGCAGCCCGTTTGGGCAATAATCGCGCAGCCGCGCGACCTCGAGCAATTCATCCAGATGGTTTTGCAAAGCACTGAGCTGCATGCCGTCTCCACTTATTCTGACGTTAAACGGGGCGACCCTTCCGGCCGGAAATCGCCTCAAAATCGGGCAACATTATGCGCCGCCTGTGGCTGATCTTTGCGCAGGCCGTGACAGCAAGCGTCGCGGTTCTGTTCGTACTCAACACCCTCAAGCCGGAGTGGCTGCGAAACACCGCCCCGGATCCCGTGGTGGCCATTGTCGAAGCACCGGCAACCGGCCCCGGCGTGCGCGTTGCTGCGGGCTCCTATGCAGAGGCCGCGCAGCGGTCGATGCCTGCCGTCGTTCACATCTACACAACCAAGGTTGCGCGTGCATCCCGCCACCCCTTGCTGAATGACCCGGTTTTCCGTCACTTTTTCGGTGACCGCCCGAACGAGGGCCGGCAGCAGACATCCGGACTGGGCTCCGGCGTCATTGTCAGCCCGGACGGCTTCATCCTGACAAACAATCACGTTGTCGATGCCGCAGATGAAATCGAGGTCGCCCTGAATGACGGACGCCAGTACTCGGCAAGCGTAATCGGCAAAGACCCCGAAACCGACCTTGCCGTCCTCCGCATCACCGCCGACACACCTCTGCCCTCGATCACCCTTGCCCGCGGCGACATGCTTCATGTCGGCGATGTAGTCCTCGCCATCGGCAATCCCTTCGGCGTTGGTCAGACCGTCACCATGGGCATCATCTCGGCACTTGGTCGCAGCCACCTTGGCATCAATACCTTCGAAAACTACATCCAGACCGATGCAGCCATCAACCCGGGGAATTCCGGCGGTGCGCTCGTCGACAGCACAGGCAACCTGGTGGGCATCAACACGGCTATCTATTCCCGCTCGGGGGGGTCGTTGGGCATCGGCTTTGCCATACCCATCTCAATCGCCCGCAACGTGCTGGAGCAGATCGTGACCACCGGCGAGGTGACCCGCGGCTGGGTAGGCGTGGAGATTCGCGAGATCACCCCCGAGCTCGCAAGCTCGTTCGGATTGCAGGGCACGGAAGGAGCGCTGATTGCCGGCGTACTCAGAGGCAGCCCGGCAGAACAGGGTGGTGTGCGTCCGGGCGACGTGCTCATCGCCGTCGATGGAAAGACCGTGCAGGATCCGAAGGCCATGCTGGAACTCGTCGCCGCATTGCCGCCGGGCAAGAACGCCTCATTCCGCGTGCGCCGCTCAGGCAAGGATGTCGATCTGACGGTTGCTGTCGCGCGCCGCCCCATCCCGCAGACGGCACGCTAGGCCTCGGAAATCAGGCTTACTTGCTGTCGCGCTCAGCGTCTTCGATGCGATCGAGCTCACGGTCCATTTCGACCGCGGTGGGCGCGGCGTAATCGGATCCGGATTTGGCCGCCGGCTTGGAGATCATGTTTGCAAGCATGATGCCCAATTCGTAGAGCAGGCACATCGGCACCGCAAGCATGAACTGCGAAATCACATCGGGAGGGGTGATGATTGCTGCGACGACAAAGGCACCGACCACCACATAGGGTCGTATTTCCTTCAGCTTGGCAACCGACACCACGCCGGCCTTGACCAACAGGATCACCGCGATCGGCACCTCAAAGGTGAGGCCGAAGGCAATGAACATCGACATCACGAAGGATAGATACTGCTCGATGTCTGGCGCCGGCACGATACTCTTTGGCGCAAACTCTGCGATGAAGTGGAACACCGTTCCGAACACGAAGAAGTAGCAGAACGCCATCCCGACGAGAAACAGCATCGTACTGCCTGCAACCAGCGGAATCGCGAGCTTGCGTTCGTGTGCATACAGTCCCGGGGCCACGAAAGCCCAAGCCTGATAGAGCACCACCGGCAGCGCCAGCACGAAAGCCACCATCATCGTGACCTTGACCGGCACGAAGAATGGCGTCACCACCCCGGTCGCAATCATGTGCGTCCCTTCGGGCAGCGTATCCATCATCGGCTTGGCCAGCACGTCGTAGATCTCACTCGCCCAGGGCATCAGGCAGATGAAGACGACGACGAGCGCAACCACCGCACGCAGCAACCTGTCGCGCAACTCGACCAAGTGTGCAATGAAAGTTTCCTGCATTTCGCTCATGCTTTGTCCACCGGTGCGGGCTGACGAGCAGCGGGGTCGAGCCCCAACTCAAGTTGCGGCGTCGACTCGGGCGGGCCATCGACCACGCCTGCCAGCTCACCCGAAGACGCCGGCTGTGCGTTTGTCTTCGCAGCATCGCCGCTGCCCGGCTCCTCGCCAGGAAGCGCAGCCTTTACGTCATCCACCGTCTTGCCCAGACCGGCTTCAAGGCTGCTGACCTGCTCACGCACTGAAGACTCCATTTCGTGCGCCTGCTCCTTGACCTGCTCCTGCAGCTTCTTCAACTCTTCGAGCTGCATCTCACGCTGGATGTCCGACTTCACGTCGGAGACGTAGCGCTGCAACCTGCCGAGCAAGTGACCTGCCGTTCTTGCCACTTTGGGCAAACGTTCGGGTCCCACCACGATCAGCATCACAACGCCGATGACAACGAGTTCCGAAAAACCGAAATCGAACATTTTTCCTGGCCCAACGCGAAAAGAAGGGGCGCTTTTGCGCCCCTGCGTCGCGGGTTAAATGCGTTTCAGGAGGAGGACTTCTCAACCTTCTCGCGCGCTTCGCCCTCGATCGTCTGATCGGCGGCAATCTTCTGCTTGTCAGACGCGTCAGCCGAAGCATCCGCCTCTTTCATGCCTTCCTTGAAACCCTTAACCGCTCCGCCCAGATCCTGACCGACGTTACGCAGTTTCTTGGTACCAAAAACGAGCATGACGATGACCAGAACGATCAGCCAGTGCCAGATACTGAATGAACCCATACCGCTCTCCTTAGTACTTCAGCATGGGCGGTAGCGGCTGCGGCCCGCCCACAATATGAATGTGAAGATGATACACCTCCTGCAAGCCCACCCGCCCGGTGTTCACAATGGTTCTGAACCCGTCCGTGCAGCCTTGTTCCCGAGCGATCCGCGCTGCGACCACCATCATGTGCCCCATCAGGACTTCATGACTGGCCTCAAGATCGGCCATCGATGCAACGTGGCGCTTTGGAATCAACAGAATATGGACTGGCGCGGCGGGTTCTATGTCGTGAAACGCCAGCACCAGGTCATCTTCGTAAACTTTGCGCGCGGGGATCTCTCCGCTCACAATCCTGCAAAACAGACAATCCGTCATGAGATGCGACTCAGGCCTTACGAGATTTCTTCTCGTCAATGCCCGACACCCCCTCACGACGGCGGAACTCGGCGAGGACATCATCCACCGTCAGGCCGAAATGGGTCAGCAGAACCAGCGAGTGGAACCAGAGGTCGGTGACCTCCCAAACCACATGCAGCATGTCCTTGTCTTTGGCCGCCATGATGGTCTCCGCCGCCTCTTCGGCCACCTTCTTGCAGATGGCGTCAGTACCCTTGGCGTACAAACTGGACACGTAAGACGAATCCGGATCAGCCTTCTTGCGTTCGGCCAGTGTAGCGGCCACGCGATGCAGCACTTCGATGTCGATCATTGGTAAATATCCTTCGGGTCTTTCAGAACCGGTTCAACGGCCTCCCAGCGGCCATCGGCGAAAAACTTCTGGAAGAAACAGCTGTGGCGGCCCGTATGACAGGCTATCCCGCCCACCTGTTCGATCTTCAGCAGCACGACGTCGTTATCACAATCGATACGGATATCAAGCACTTTCTGCACATGACCGGACTCCTCACCTTTATGCCACAGTTTGCGCCGCGAACGTGACCAATAGATGGCCTCGCCGGTTTCGGCGGTACGCTGCAGCGCATCGCGGTTCATCCACGCAAACATGAGCACATCTCCGCTCGACGCCTCCTGCGCGATCACAGGCACCAATCCGTTCTCATCCCACTTCACGTCGTTGAGCCAGCGGTTGTTATTGCTCATAGCCGCACCTCGATCCCGTGTGACCGCATCAGTTCCTTGGCTTCGCGCACCGTGTGCTGACCAAAGTGAAAGATGCTGGCAGCCAGTACCGCATCGGCGCGGCCTGTGGACACCCCCTCAGCCAGATGCTCAAGTGTTCCGACCCCGCCACTGGCAATCACCGGGATACGGACCGCGTCCGACACCGCCCGTGTAAGTCCCAGATCAAAGCCAGCCTTTGTGCCATCGCGATCCATGCTGGTCAGCAGAATCTCGCCGGCGCCCAGCGCCTCAACGCGCTGCGCCCACTCGATCGCGTCGAGCCCGGTGTTGTTGCGGCCACCATGCGTGAACACCTGCCACTTTCCCGGGGCAGTCTGCTTGGCGTCGATGGCAACGACGATACACTGGCTGCCAACCTTGCTGCTGGCGTCGTGCACCACCTGAGGGTTGTTCACCGCAGCCGTATTGATGCTCACCTTGTCGGCTCCCGCATTGAGCAAGCGCCGCACATCCTCGACCGTACGCACCCCGCCACCCACGGTCAACGGGATGAAGACCTGATCTGCGACCCGCTCGACAACGTGCAGAATGATATCCCGGGCATCCGAACTCGCTGTGATGTCGAGAAAAGTGATTTCGTCCGCGCCCTGCTCGTCATAGCGCTTGGCGATCTCGACCGGATCGCCCGCGTCACGCAGTTCGACGAAATTGACACCCTTGACCACGCGTCCGGCACTGACATCGAGACAGGGAATGATGCGTTTGGCGAGCATTCAGTCGGCCTGGCCGTTGAGTTCGTCGGCGCGGGCCTGCCCGGCGGCGAAATCGAGCGTACCTTCATAGATCGCACGACCGGTAATTGCCCCCATCACACCTTCCTCTTCCACGGCGCACAGAGCGTCGATGTCCGCAAGCGCGGCCACCCCGCCACTGGCAATCACGGGGATCCGAAGCGCCTGTGCAAGGCGCACGGTGGCCTCAATATTGACGCCCGACAACATGCCGTCACGCCCGATGTCAGTGTAGATAACCGACTCGACACCGTAGTCCTCGAATTTCCTTGCGAGGTCGATTACATCGTGCCCGGTCAGCTTGGACCAGCCATCAACTGCTACTTTCCCGTCCTTGGCGTCGAGACCGACAATGATATGACCGGGAAAGGCACTGCAGGCGTCATGCAGGAAGCCTGGGTTCTTGACCGCTGCGGTACCGATGATGACGTAGGTGATGCCATTGTCGAGATATTGCTCGATGGTATCGAGGTCGCGGATTCCACCCCCGAGTTGCACCGGGATATCGTCACCCACCTCATTGGTGATGGCACGTATGGCGCCACCATTTTTGGGTTTGCCGGCAAAGGCGCCGTTCAGATCGACCAGGTGCAGACGGCGCGCACCCTGATCGATCCAGTGCCGCGCCATGGCAGCGGGGTCTTCAGAGAAGACGGTGGCATCGTCCATTTCGCCTTGCTTGAGGCGAACACAATGACCGTCCTTGAGATCGATGGCGGGAATGAGCAGCATACCGGAATAGAGACAGTGAATTGATGGGTGACGGGTCGCAGATCAGGGCGCCCAGCGGATGAAATTCGACAGCAGGCGCAAACCGGCCTGCGCGCTTTTCTCGGGATGAAACTGAACCGCGAAGATATTAGCCCGAGCCACCGCACTGGTAAAGCGCCGCCCGTACAGGGTTTCGGCCGCGGTCACAGCGGGGTCTGACGGCGACACGTAATAACTATGAACGAAATAGAAGCGTTCGCCGTCCGGGATGCCCTCCCACAGGGCATGCTCTCTGCCCTGCCAGACTTCGTTCCAGCCCATGTGCGGCACTTTCAGTCGGGCACCATCCGCCCCAACCATGTCCGCATCGCGAAAGCGCACGACCTCGCCTTTGAACACGCCGAGCCCAGGCACATTGCCCTCCTCGCTATGCTCGAACAGCATCTGCTGTCCGATACAGATTCCGAGAAAGGGCTTGGTCGCCGCCGCCTCGAGCACGGCCGGACGCAGTCCGCGCAATTCCAGTTCGCGCATGCAATCGGGCATCGCTCCCTGACCAGGGAAAACGACGCGATCCGCCGCAGCGACAACCGCGGGATCGCAGGTGACGTGAATGCTGTGGCCTGGCGCCACGTGCTCAACTGCCTTGGCAACGGAGCGCAGATTGCCCATGCCGTAATCGATGATGGCCACGGTGGTCATCGTTTCATTGCTCGCGTAAAAAGGGTGAAAAAAGAAAGCGGCGAAAAATCAGAGAGCGCCCTTGGTTGAGGGAATGGTACCTGCAGCGCGCTCGTCGCGCTCGGCAGCCATTCGCAACGCACGGGCGAATGCCTTGAAAATGGTTTCGCACTGGTGATGTGCGTTGTCACCGCGCAGATTGTCGATATGCAGCGTCAGCCCCGCATGATTGACGAACCCCTGGAAGAATTCACGCACCAGATCGACGTCGAAATTGCCAATCCGGGCCCGGGTGTAGGTCACGAAATAATGCAGGCCCGGACGCCCCGAGAAATCGACGACGACCCGTGACAGCGCTTCATCAAGCGGCACGTAGGCATGACCGTAGCGACGCACGCCCTTCTTGTCGCCTAGCGTCTTGGCAAAGGCCTGGCCGATCGTGATACCGACGTCTTCCACCGTATGGTGGTCATCGATGTGGGTATCACCCTGACAACGCACGTCCAGATCAATCAGCCCGTGACGTACGATCTGGTCGAGCATGTGGTCGAGAAAGGGAACACCGGTTTCAAGTGTGCCCTTGCCCGTGCCATCAAGATCGATGTGCACGGAAATCTTGGTTTCGAGGGTATCGCGAGTGACGTCGGCTTGCCGCATGGACATTAAGCTACTGCAGGTGGAGGCATGGAGAGCCATGATACCATCGCTCGACCAATTCCACCCGACCCCTCCTGCCCCGCGGAAGACCCACGCATGAGCCGTTTCTGGAGCGCCGTGACACACGGCCTGACCCCCTATGTTCCGGGCGAACAGCCCAAGATCGACAACCTGGTCAAGCTCAATACGAACGAGCATCCTTATGGCCCTTCGCCGAAGGTGCTCGAGGCGATTCGCGAGGCCACCTCGGACACGCTCCGGCTCTATCCCGACCCGAACGCCGACCGGCTGAAAGCGGCCCTTGCGAGGCGCTATGGCGTTCGCCCGGAGCAGGTGTTTGTCGGCAACGGTTCGGATGAGGTGCTCGCACACGCATTCCAGGGCCTGCTCAAGCATGAACGGCCACTGTGGATGCCGGACATTTCCTACAGCTTCTACCCGGTGTACTGCGGGCTGTACGGTCTTGAGTCGCGAACCATCCCCTTGACCGAAGACCTGCAGATCAACCCGGCCGACTATCTTCCGGACGCAGAACAACGGGCAGGCGCGATCATCTTCCCGAACCCCAATGCCCCGACAGGCAGGGTGCTTCCGCTCGAAGCGATCGAGCGCATCGTCGCCGGCAACCCGGACGCCGTCGTGCTGATCGACGAAGCCTATGTGGATTTCGGCGGCGAAAGCGCAATTGCCCTGATTGACCGCCACCCCAACCTGCTGGTTTGTCAGACCTTCTCCAAGAGTCGCTCGCTGGCTGGACTGCGGGTCGGTTTTGCGATCGGACACCCCGACCTGATTGCAGGACTGGAGCGAGTCAAGAACAGCTTCAATTCCTACCCGCTCGACCGCCTGGCGCTTGCCGGCGCGGAAGCCTCGGTTGAAGACGACGCCTACTTCGTTGAGAGTTGCCGCAAGGTGATCGCCACGCGCGAGGAGCTGGTCCTCAACATGCAGGCGCTCGGCTTCGAGGTGCTCCCGTCAGCCGCCAACTTCATTTTCGCCCGCCACCCACAGCGCGACGGCGCCGAACTCGCAGCCGCCTTGCGCCAGCGCGCAATCATCGTGCGCCACTTCAAGGCGCCGCGGATCGATCAGTTTCTGCGTATCACGATTGGCACGGATGACCAGTGTGCGACATTGGTCAATGCGCTCCGCAAGATTCTCGCCGCCTGAAAACCCGATGCCCCGACGCGATTGTGAAGCGCGTCGGGGCATCGGGGTGGTTTCTGGCAAAAACCCGGAAATCAAACCTTGAGCCGCATCTCCGCCGAGCGCGCGTGTGCATACAAGCCCTCGCCATGCGCAAGAATCGAGGCCACCTTGCCCAGATGCTGCGCACCGGCTTCGGAGATATGCACGATGCTGGTCCGTTTCTGGAAATCATAGACGCCAAGCGGCGACGAAAAACGTGCGCTGCGCATGGTCGGCAGCACATGATTGGGCCCCGCGCAGTAGTCGCCCAGCGCTTCGACGGCCCAATGCCCGACAAAAATCGCCCCGGCATGACGGATGTGATCGACCCACTGCTCGGCCTTCTCCATCGACAGCTCCAGGTGCTCCGGTGCAATGCGATTGGCGATCGCACACGCCTGCTCGATACTCTCGACGTGAATCAAGGCACCGCGATTCGCCAGCGACCTGGCAATCGTTTCGCGCCGCGGCATCGTTGGCAGCAGACGGTCAATGGCCTCATGAACCGCATCAATGAACCCGGCATCGGTGCACAGCAGGATGGACTGCGCAAGCTCGTCGTGTTCGGCTTGCGCGAACAGGTCCATCGCGACCCACTCGGCATGACCGCTGCCATCGGAGATGATCAGCACCTCTGACGGACCGGCAACCATGTCGATTCCAACTGTGCCGAACACCCGGCGCTTGGCCTCGGCAACGTAGGCATTGCCCGGACCGACGATTTTGTCGACCTGCGGAATGGTCTGCGTGCCGTAGGCAAGCGCGGCAATCGCCTGCGCACCACCAATCGTGAACACCCGATCCACGCCGGTAATCGCGGCCGCCGCCAGCACAAGTGCGTTCCGTTCGCCTCCCGGCGTCGGCACGACCATGATCAGTTCGCCGACACCGGCGACCTTGGCCGGAATCGCGTTCATCAGCACCGAACTGGGGTATGAGGCCTGGCCACCTGGCACATACAGGCCTACGCGATCGAGCGGGGTCACCTTTTGCCCCAGGCGGGTGCCATCGGCCTCGGTGTAGTCCCAGGACTCCGCCTTCTGACGTTCGTGATAAACACGAACGCGGTCGGCAGCCACCCGCAGCGCCTCGCGCTGATCGGCCGCCAGGCTGTCGAGCGCCGCATGCAGCGCAGACTTCGGCAGTTCGAGCGCAGCCATTGAGGCCACATCGAGCCGATCGAAACGCTTCGTGTATTCGATGACCGCCGCATCGCCGGTCGCACGCACTGTGCGCAGGATCTCGGTGACTGCTGCATCGATGCGGTCGTCAGCAGATGCCTCGAACGCGAGCAGCGCATCAAGAGTTGACAGGAATTCCGGCTCGCGGGCGTCGAGACGGCGAATGGGCGTCTGGCTCATGGTGGGCCTCAGGGTTTGACTGCGCCGGCGAAGGCGTCGAGCATCGGCTGGATAAGTTCGCGCTTGAGCTTGAGCGAAGCCTGATTGACGATCAGCCGCGAACTGATCGGCATGATGTCTTCGACCTCCTCGAGGTTGTTGGCGCGCAGCGTACCGCCAGAGGAAACCAGATCGACGATGGCATCGGCCAGCCCGACCAGCGGCGCCAGCTCCATTGAGCCGTAGAGCTTGATCAGGTCGACATGCATCCGCTTGCCAGCGAAGTGCGCCTTGGCGGCATTGATGTACTTGGTGGCGACGCGGATACGCCCGCCGGGACGGATTGCAGCTTCGTAATCAAAGCCTTTCTGCACCGCCACGCACAGGCGGCAGCGTGCGATATTGAGATCGAGCGGCTGATAAAGCCCTGCGCCGCCATGCTCGATCAGCACGTCCTTGCCGGCGATGCCGAGGTCGGCCGCACCATACTGGACATAGGTCGGCGTATCGGTTGCGCGCACGATGACCAGACGCACATCCGGACGGTTTGTACCGATGATGAGCTTGCGCGAGCTTTCGGGGTTGTCGGTCGGGACGATGCCTGCTGCTGCCAGCAGCGGCAGGGTTTCCTCGAAGATGCGGCCCTTGGACAGGGCGAGGGTGATGCTGGACACGGTTCTGACCTTGCTGAATCGGGCCCGTATTGTAACCCGGCAGGGCTTCTGTTAGCCTCACCGCAATTGGCTGAACCGCGACAGCGGCTCGGCCATTTTCTTTGTCTACTCGACCATTTTCCTTTTTGTCATCAGGAAACGATCATCATGAAACCTGAGATCATCATCTCAACACAGGACATGGACAGGCTCGAAGGCCTGCTGTCTGCACCCTCCGCACGCAGCAGAAGCGATCTGGATCCACTGCGTGCCGAACTTGATCGCGCCGACGTGCGCGAACCGGCGGACATGCCGGACAACGTCATCATGATGAACAGCCGCGCACGCTTTCTGGAAGAGAACACCGGGCGCGAATACGAACTCACGCTCACCTACCCGCGCGATGCCAGCACCGAGGCCAGCCATGTGTCCATCTTCTCGCCGGCAGGCAGCGCCCTGATTGGCCTTGCCACCGGTCAGAGCATCGACTGGAAAACGCCCGACGGGAAGCCGATCAGGCTGAAGGTACTCGCCGTCAACCAGGCAGCCATTACCGACCAGCCGTAAGCGGCAACCGGCGTGCCCTGACGGCTGCGCCGGTCCGGCTTGTTTCAGTTCAGGCGCCGCACGCGGGCCCCCAGGGCGGCCAGCTTCTCCTCGAGGCGCTCATAGCCACGATCAAGGTGATAGATGCGCTCAATGCGGGTTTCGCCATCCGCGATCAAGCCTGCAATCACCAGGCTGGCGGAGGCACGCAGATCGGTCGCCATGACGCCCGCTCCCTGCAGACGCTCGACGCCTTTCACCACCGCCGTGTTGCCATCAATGCGAATGTCCGCGCCCAGGCGCTGCAACTCGACCGCATGCATGAAACGGTTTTCGAAGATGGTTTCGCGAATCATCGCAACGCCGCTCGCCACACAGTTGAGCGCCATGAACTGGGCCTGCATGTCAGTCGGGAACGCAGGATAAGGCGAGGTCCGCAGGTTAACCGCCTGCAGACGCTCAGGCGCCGTGAGACGGATCGCGTCACGCTCGGTTACGACTTCGCAGCCTGCATCCATCAACTTGTCAATGACCGCGTCGAGGTAGGCCGCAGACGTTCCGGTCAGCCGCACCTCGCCGCCGGTAACGGCTGCGGCGCACAGATAGGTGCCGGTTTCGATGCGGTCGGGCATGATCCGGTGCGTCGCGCCATGCAGACGCTCAACACCCTGGATGCGAATAACGTCGGTTCCCGCGCCGGAAATGCGCGCCCCCATCGCCACCAGACAGTTGGCGAGATCGACGATCTCAGGCTCGCGCGCCGCATTCTCGATCACGGTTTCGCCGTCTGCAAGGCAGGCTGCCATCATCAGATTCTCGGTACCGGTCACCGTCACCATGTCGGTAAATAGCCGCGCGCCCGTCAGCCGCGGCACACAGGCGCGCACGTAACCGTGTTCGACTGTCACCTCGGCGCCCATCGCCTGCAGTCCCTTGATGTGCTGGTCCACAGGGCGGGCACCGATCGCGCAGCCACCGGGCAGGCTGACACGCGCCTCGCCACAGCGCGCCACCAGCGGCCCCAGCACCAGAATCGATGCACGCATGGTCTTCACCATTTCGTAGGGCGCCACCGGATTGTTCAAACCGGAAGCCTCAAGCGTGACCGCGCCCCCCTCAACGCTGACCTTCACCCCCATTTGCCGCAGCAGTGCGAGCAGCGTGCCGATGTCCTTCAGCTGCGGGACATTGGTAAAGGTGACGGGCTCGGCCGTCAGCAGTGCCGCACACAGGATCGGCAACGCCGCGTTCTTTGCGCCGGAAATGGCCACTTCACCGGACAGGCGGCAACCGCCTTCAATCAATAGCATGTCCATGATCTGCGCTTACAGTCCGAGTTCGACGCGCGCCTCGGCCCACTTGGCCGGGGTATAGGTCTGCAGTTGCAGGGCATGGATCTCGTTGCCCATCAGCCTGCCCAGCGTGGCGTAGACGGCCTGGTGCTGGCGTACCTTGAGCAAGCCTTCGAAACTGGTGCTGACCACGATGCCGCTGAAATGCACACCATCATCACCTTCGATGAGAACGAACTCGCAGGGAATCCCCTGCTCGATCAAACGCTTGACTTCACTTGCCTCGAACATTTCCTAACTCCTCTCAGGCACGCAACTTGTAGCCCCGTGCGAGCATCGCCAGGGTCAGTGCCGCCAGGAAAACAAAACAACCGCTTACCACACCGAGGCTGAGCCAGGGCGACACGTCGGACTGGCCGAAGAAGCCGTAGCGAAAGCCGTCGATCATGAAGAAGAACGGGTTGGCATGGGACACGTCCTGCCACAACTGTGGCAGGGAATGAATCGAATAGAACACGCCCGACAGCATGGTGAGCGGCATGATCAGGAAATTCTGAAACGCCGCGAGCTGATCGAACTTGTCTGCCCAGATGCCCGCGATGACGCCGAGCGAACTGAGAATCGCCCCGCCGAGGACGGCAAAGGCAACCACCCATAAGGGCGAGGCCATGTGCAACTCGACAAAGGGAATCGAAATCAGCAGTACGCCGACACCCACAAACAGCCCGCGCAGGGTCGAGGCGATCACGTAGGCCGCGTAGAACTCACGGTAGGACAGCGGTGGCAGCAGCACGAAAATGATGTTGCCGGTGATCTTGCTCTGTATCAGCGAGGACGAACTGTTCGCGAAGGCGTTCTGCAACAGCGACATCATCACCAGTCCAGGCACGAGGAAAGCGGTATAGGCGATATCGCCGTACACGGTGACGTGCCGATCCAGGACGTGAGAAAAAATCAGCAGGAAAAGCACGGCGTTGAGCACCGGCGCCATGACCGTCTGGAAGGCGACCTTACGAAAACGCAACACCTCCTTGTAAAGCAGCGTGCGAAAGCCCATCCACGGAACATCCTCGCTGGGTACGATCAGCGGTGGGCGCTCAGACACGATGCATGACCTCAAGAAAAACGCGTTCCAGGTCCGGCTCACCGAGGTGCATCTCGGTCACGCCGGCATTGCCCTCGCGCAAACGGGCGAGCAGTCGTTCGACATCAGCGAAGGCATCGAATGGGAACTCGACCCATCCTCCGTCCACGGCATGCCCGCCGAGCACAAGCGCAACCTCCGGGTGCTCAACCTTCACCCGCATGCTGTGCGTCGCAAAACGATTCAGCAGGTTCTGCGTCGTATCGAGTGCGACCACCTTGCCGGCCTTGAGCATGGCGATGCGACCACACAGGGTCTCGGCCTCTTCGAGATAGTGCGTGGTCAGCACAATGGTATGACCGTCGCGATTGAGCTTGCGCACGAACTGCCACAAACCCTGACGCAACTCGACATCGACGCCTGCAGTGGGTTCGTCGAGCACGATCACCGGCGGACGGTGGACCAGCGCCTGCGCCACCAGTACCCGACGCTTCATGCCACCGGAAAGGGTCCGCATGTTGGAAGCCGCTTTGCCGCTCAGGTCGAGACTGGAAAGAATCTCGTCGATCCAGTCGTCGTTGTTTCGAATGCCGAAATAGCCGGACTGGATGCGCAAGAGTTCGCGCACGGTAAAGAAGGGGTCGAAGACCAGTTCCTGCGGCACCACCCCAAGATTGCGTCTGGCCTTGCGATAGTCACTGACAACATCGTAACCCATCACCTCAAGCGAGCCACTATCGGCTCGCACCAGGCCGGCCAGCGCGGAAATCAGGGTTGTCTTGCCGGCACCGTTAGGTCCCAGCAAGCCAAAAAACTCGCCCTGCCCGATTTCAAGGTCGACGCCACCCAGCGCTTGCAGGCGCCCGTATCGCTTGGTCACGGATGAAATCCGGATCGCGGGAACAGTCGTCGTCATGTTCAGGCAGCAAGTGACAGGACGTCGCCCAGATCATAGAGTTCGACCAGGCTTTTCAGTCCGTCGGGCATGCCGGTGACGCTCAGTGTGTTGCCGCGCGCCTTCAGCCTGCGCAGCCATTCCAGCAGCAAAGCCAGCGCAGCCGAATCGGCCTCGTCGACACCCGCGAGGTCGATGACACAATCACCTTCGGGAAGGGTGCGATCGACGAGTCCGGCAACCGTCCGCATGGTCAGCGCACCTTCCATGCGGACAACGGATGCTTCCGCCATCAACTACCTGCCTGCGCGCTCACGAGCGAGCTGTTCTTCGCCTCAAGCGAACGAATGAGGCCGTCAATACCATTGTTGCGCACCTCGGAGCCAAAGCTGCCCCGATAGTTGGTCACCAGGCTCACACCAGCGACGACCACATCGAATACCTTCCACCCGGCAGGCGTCTTTTCCAGCATGTAGTCGATGCCGATGGCTTGAGCCCCCGGCTGACGCACCTCGGTACGCACCTGGACCGTGGTGTCCGCTGCACTCATACGGACCGGCTTGAAATCAATGATCTGTTCGCGATACTGGGTCAGGGCATTGGAGTAAGTCCTGACCAGCAAGGTCTTGAATGCTTCGGTCAGGCGGTCCTGCTGTACAGGAGTGGCACTGCGCCAGTCGCGACCGACCGCCAGCATGGTCATGCGGCGAAAGTTGAAGTGGGGCAATACCCGCTCCTCCACCAGACCCAGCACCCGTGCCGTATCGCCGGACTGGATGGCCTTGTCCTGGCGCACGATCGTCAGCACGTCGTTGGTCACCGAGCGCACCAGCACATCGGGCGGGGTCTGCTCGTCAACCGCAAACGCAGCGGGTGCCGCACTTGCGAACATCAACAGGAAGCAGCACAAAAATCTTTTCATCATTCTCACCAAATCAGTTGAAGTGCTCATCGGTTCGGGCTCTCATGGCGAAATCACCGATGCCGAGCAGTTCCAGATCTTCCACTGCAACAGCGGCAAGCTCGTCCGCAGCCCTGCCCAGCGGCAGGCTATTGCCGTCTACACGGCTGAAATCTTCGTACACCCTTGGCGGGTTGCCATCGAAAACTTTGTAACGGCGCTGTTCAAGATAGAAATCGCGCACGTAGGTGTACTTGTCGAGCGTACCCTCGTCCAGGGTCTTGTCCACTCCGAGCAGGTTGGCACGCGTATTCATGAGACGCACGCCGATCATCGTATTCCGCGTCGGAATGTGGCCCACGGACGACACTGCATCCACCGACAGATCCACCGGAAGCATCGCTGCGTCACGCAGCGTGCGCGAACCGAAGAAAGGCAGCACGATGTAAGCACCGTCGCCAACGCCCCAGCGGCCGAGCGTCTGGCCAAAGTCCTCGTCATGCTTGGCAAAGCCCATCTCTGATGCGATATCGAACAGCCCGGCGATACCGAAAGTCGAGTTGAACACGAAGCGCATCATGTCGCTCAGCGCATCCGCCACCTTGCCCTGAAGCAGGTTGTTGATACCAATCCAGGGGTCGCCAAGGTTGCCGAATACATTGCCCACACCGGTGCGGACCGGCGACGGCAAGACCGCCTCGTAGACCTGGGCGGCCGGCTTGATCACGGCCTTGTCCAGCCCTTCGTTGAACGAAAACATGGCCCGGTTGTAGCCTTCGAGCGGGTCCTGCGGATTCGACGCTGTCGTCGCACAACCGGTACCCAGCAGCACGGCAGCCGTCAGGACCAGCACACGTGTGCTGCTTCGGAGGGGACGCATTGTTGCGTTCATATCGGTTTTCTCCATCGGAACGGGGCCGTCATTGCGCCGGCGCTTCAGCCGCCTTGTTGAACATGAACTGACCGATCAGCTTTTCGAGCACGACTGCAGACTGCGTAATCTGAAGGACATCGCCACCCTTGAGCATATCGACATCCGCACCTGGCTCGAGGCCTATGTACTGCTCACCGAGCAGACCGGACGTAAGAATGGAGGCAATGGTATCGCGCGGGAATTCGTAGCTGGCATCGAGCTCCAGCTTGACCACGGCGCGATAGCGCTGCGAATCAAAGCGGATGTCCGCAACGCGCCCGACCAGCACCCCCGCACTCTTGACCGGTGCCCGCACCTTGAGCCCGCCGATGTTGTCGAATTGAGCTTCCACCACATAGAGCGTAGCGCCACTCAGGCCAGTGAAGTTACCCACCTTCATCGCCAGAAAAACAAGTGCCGCAAAACCCAGCACCACGAACATACCCACCCACAGGTCGAGCGTCGTTCTGCTCATCATTGACCCCGGAACATGAAAGAAGTCAGTACAAAATCCAGCGCCAGAATTGCCAGCGCCGAGCTCACCACCGTGCGGGTAATTGCCCGCGAAACACCTTCGGCCGTCGGATTGCAGTCATAGCCTTCGAACACTGCAATCAGCGATACAGCCACACCGAAGACAAAGGACTTGAGCACCCCGTTCAGGATGTCATAGCGAAAATCGACCGCAGCCTGCATCTGTGACCAGAAGGCACCATCATCGACGCCGATGAACACCACCCCGATCAGCCAGCCACCGAACACCCCCATGGCAGAAAACATCGCGGCCAGCAAAGGCATCGAAATCACACCGCCCCAGAAACGCGGCGCAACGACACGTGCGATCGGGTTGACGGCCATCATGTCCATTGCTTTCAGTTGCTCGGTCACCTTCATCAAACCGATCTCGGCCGTAATCGCCGAGCCGGCACGGCTGGCAAACAGCAAGCCGGCAACCACCGGTCCCAGTTCGCGGGTCAGTGAGAGCGCCACCAGCACACCGAGTGCATCGCTCGATCCATAGCGCTGCAGCGTTTCATAGCCTTGAAGCCCGAGCACCAGGCCGACGAAGAGCCCGGACACCAGAATGATCAGCAAAGACAGCACGCCGCTGAAGTAGACCTCACGGATCGTGAGAGGCAAGCGACGGATCGATTGACCCGAATACAGCAGCACCATGACAAAGAAGCGTGCCACGAAACCGAAGCGCCATACGGTGTCCACCGTCATCGCACCGATTCGTCTCACAAAACCAATGACCGGATTCATCGCACACCCCGATCGAGCAGACTGGACATCGGCGCCGCCGGATAATGGAAAGGCACAGGCCCGTCCGCCTCTGCGTTGACAAACTGATGCACGAAAGGATGCCCGGATGCACGAATCTCGTCCGGTGTCCCTTGGGCCACGATCCGTCCTTCGGAAACGAAGTACACGTAATCGACGATTTCCAGCGACTCGTGCACATCATGGGTCACCATGACCGTACTCGCACCCAGCGCATCGTTGAGCCGACGAATCAGCTGCCCGACGATGCCGAGTGAAATCGGATCGAGCCCGGCAAAAGGTTCGTCATAAAGCACCAGCATCGGATCAAGTGCCACGGCACGGGCCAGCGCCACCCGCCGCGCCATCCCGCCCGACAGTTCGGACGGCATCAGCTCCGCAGCTCCGCGCAACCCCACCGCCTGCAGCTTCATCAGCACAAGATCACTGATCAGCCCCGAGGGCAACCCGGTGTGTTCGCGCAAGGGGAAGGCCACATTGTCGAACACGTTCATGTCGGTAAACAGCGCACCAAACTGGAACAGCATGCCCATGCGTCTGCGCAAGGCATAGAGCGCAGCAGTTCCGAGCTCACCGACGTTCTGGCCTTCCACCTCGACGCGACCGGCAGTCGCGCGAATCTGGCCACCGATCAGGCGCAGCAACGTGGTCTTGCCACAGCCACTGCCCCCCATGATTGCCACGACCTGCCCACGATGCACCTCCAGGTCGATACCGCGCAAGACTTCGCGCTCGCCATAGGCAAAACGGACGTCGCGCAGGCTGACGAGAGGCGCTTGCGTAGAAGAGAAAGTCACCGGGGAAATCTTCGGGTAGCAAAGGCCGGCAGTTTAGCAGAGGAGAGCCTCGCATCAGGGCAAATCTGTTGCAACGCGACAACGCCCGGAGCCCCCCTGCACACGGCAGGGTCATCCCGCGCCCGCGGCAGGCTTCCACGCCGGCGACGCAGCCCCACCCTCCGGCGCGGTCCGCAGGCTTGACGCGATGACATGAGAATGTATTATGCGAACCGCATGTATAAATTTATTATGAATATTTTCAGACTCGTCGCTGTCATCGCTTGCACTTCAGTGCTGGGTTGCGCCCAGTCGCTTCCGCGTGCGCCGGCAGATGCTCACCTGCAGGCCGGCGGGGCGGACATGAACACCAAAGTGTCCCCGCCAGAACCGGCACCGGCCCGTTCCGCGGCACAAACCATCCCGCCCACCCCGACCCCCACCTACTCGATTTCAGTCAATCGGGTTTCAGTTGTCGAACTCCTCACCGCAATTGCCCGCGACGCCCGACTCGACATCGATATCCATCCGGGCATTACCGGCGTTGTTACGCTCAACGCCTTCAATCAGCCTCTGCGACAACTGCTGACACGAATCTCACGCCAGGCTGACATCCGTTTCGAGCTCGGGGGCAGCTATCTCGCAGTGATGCCGGACACTCCCTACCTGCACGCCTACCAGGTGGACTACGTTAACCTGAGCCGAAGCATGAACGGCTCGGTCGCCACCAGCACCCAGATTGCAACCAGTTCGAGCGCACTGGACGGCAAACGCAGTGCTGGCGGAAACACCTCAATCACGCAGATCGAAACCCTGTCAGCGAATCGCTTCTGGGAATCACTCGAAACCAACATCCGGACCATCCTCAGGGAGCACACCCGGTTCATCCAGCGTCGCCGCTGCGAGGACCGCCGGCAGGCCGCCTCTGACCGTGACGGAGGTCAGGCAGCGCCGTGCTCCGAGCCCGAACAGGGCGAGTTTGTGATGATCAATCGTGAGACCGGGGTACTGATGATCCGTGCCAACAGCGCTCAGCACGAACGCATAGTCGAGTTCCTCGCGCGGGTTCAGACCTCCGCGCGGCGACAGGTCATCATCGAGGCCACCATCGTCGAAGTCGCCCTCAGCGACGGATACAAGCAGGGCATCGACTGGACGCGCTTCGGCGCGCGCACAGGCAATCTTCATCCCCGCGGCGCTGACACCGACAGCGACACACTGTCGCCGACTCTTTCGTATCTGTCTGACAAGCTCGACATCAAGCTTGAACTGCTCGAATCCTTCGGCACGGTGAAAGTCCTTTCAAGCCCCCGCCTCTCAGTACTGAACAACCAGACCGCGATGCTCAAGGTCGTGGAAGAGGTCGTCTACTTCCTGGTGGACGCTTCGACCACGGCCTACGGAGACAGCGACCGCGAGAAGATCACCGCGACCACGACCCCCCAATCGGTTTCGGTGGGCATGGTGATGGCCCTGACGCCCCAGATCAGTGCGAACGGCGAGATCATCCTCAACGTGCGCCCGACAATTTCCAGTATTTCCGGTTTCCGCGACGACCCGAACCCTTCGCTCGGAACCATTCCCAACCGCGTGCCGCAGATCCGGACACGTGAAATCGAATCCGTCCTGCGCCTGTCCAGCGGCGAGATCGCCGTCCTCGGCGGCCTGATGGAAGACAAGCTCGATTACGACACCGGTCGCATTCCGCTTCTCGGGGCAATCCCCATTCTTGGCGAATTTTTCACTCGGCGCGAAAACTCGACGCAGCGCACGGAACTGGTCATTTTCTTGCGCCCCGTATTGATCGAGCGACCAACCATCGACGCCGACTACAACGGATATCGCGAATCGCTGCCGACCCCGGACTTCTTTCGCACCCAGCCCGGGCAAGCGCACGTTTTCGGTTCGCTGACATCGGGCGCCTCACCTGGGCCGCGTGCAATGCAGCGATGAATACGATCGCCCCGCCACCGGCTACCGACAACCGCGATCCGCAAACGATCGGGCAACAGCTGCTCGATGCCGGACTGATCACTGAAGACCAGCTTCGCATCGGCCTCCTTGAACAGACCCGCAGCAAACAGCAGCTGGGACGAACCCTCATCAAACTTGGCTTTCTCACCGAAGGGACATTACGCGACATCCTGAGCGCCCGCCTGGGGCAACCAAGCATCGAGCTCTCCAGTGTCGTTGTCGATCCGGCCACCCTGGCCCTCGTCCCCGAGCAGATCGCCCGCCAGCACCGCCTGCTGCCCTTGCACTTTGACTCCAAACTCAAGCGACTCACCCTTGCCAGCCCCGGCGATCACGACATTATTGCGCTCGATGCGCTTCGCAGCGTGTGCGACCCGGGTATCGATTTCACGTTGCGCCTTGCAGCCGAATCCGAACTGCGCCAGGCGCTTGACCGTCATTACGGTTACCAGCTCTCGATCGATGGCATCCTGCACGAGATCGAATCCGGCACTGCCCCCCAGCCGCATGATCCGGGGCCGGGACATCCCCGGCAGCCCGTCATCCGGCTCGTCGACGCGCTGCTGGTCGACGCGGTCAAACATGAAGCATCGGATATCCATTTCGAACCCGAAGCCGGCTTCCTGCGCATTCGTTACCGCGTCGACGGCCTGCTGCAGCAGATCCGGGTACTGCACAACAGTTACTGGCCCGCCATGGTGGTCAGACTGAAAGTGATGGCAGGCCTCAATATTGCCGAGACACGCAGCCCCCAGGACGGCCGGATCTCGCTCACCCTGAGCGGGCGTCCCATCGATTTTCGGGTTTCCGCCCAACCGACGCTGCACGGCGAAAACATCGTCCTGCGCATCCTCGACCGACAGAAGGGGATCGTCCCCCTCGCGCACCTGGGGCTCGCCCCCGAGCAGCTGGAGCGCATCACACAGATGATCGCTCACCCTGAGGGCCTGATCCTGGTCACAGGACCGACCGGAAGCGGCAAGACCACCACGCTCTACTCCATTCTCAACCAGCTCAACGACGAAACCCGCAACATCATGACGCTGGAAGACCCGGTGGAGTATCCGATGCCGATGGTCCGTCAGACCACGATCTCGGACAGCGCGCGGATCGACTTCGCCAGCGGAGTCCGCGCCATGCTCAGACAAGACCCGGACGTGATCCTGGTCGGCGAGATCCGCGACACGGATACCGCCGAGATGGCACTGCGGGCGGCCATGACCGGTCACCAGGTGTATTCCACCCTGCACACCAACTCCGCACTCGGCGCCATTCCCCGGCTGCTGGACATCGGGCTTCGTCCCGACCTTCTCGCCGGCAACCTCGTCGGCGTGATCGCCCAGCGTCTGCTCAGGCGCCTGTGTCCTGCATGCCGTCAGCCCGACCACCCCTCCGTTGCAGAGCAACGACTGCTCGGCATCCTGCCGGAGCACGCCGCCACGACAATGATCCACCGCCCCCGGGGCTGCCCCGAGTGCGCGCACCGCGGCTATCGGGGGCGTCTTGCCATCGTCGAATGTCTGCTCATGGACGCGGAGCTCGACGATCTCGTCAGCAGCCAGGCTGGCGCACGCGCACTCGCCGCCGCAGCAGCACGCAAGGGTTTTGTCGATCTGGCCCGGGACGGCGCAAGGCGCGTCCTCGACGGCAGCACCAGCATTGAAGAGCTGTCCCGTGTCATCCCCCTCCACCATCACGACCGACGCCCGTCATGACACTCCACAACTATCGAGCAATCGACAGCGGCGGCCGCAGCGTGCGCGGCACTGCAGACGCTGCAGACATCGACGACCTCGAAGCCCGCCTGCAGGGGCGCGGGCTGACACTTGTCCACGGAGAACCGACCAATCCGCGCACCCCAAGCCTCCTCTTCAATCGTCGCATCCCGCGCCGCGAACGGATTCATTTCTGCTTTCACCTGGAGCAACTGCTCGCTGCCGGCGTGCCCATCATCGAAAGCCTCACCGACCTTCGCGACGCCACCACGCACATGCCGATGCAACACATCGTAGCGAGGCTGCAGGAGGACATCGAAGGCGGACTCACGCTGTCGGAAGCCGCGGCCCGGCACCCGGGTGCATTCGATGCGGTGTTCTGCAGCCTGCTCCGGGTCGGCGAGCAGACCGGCACCCTCGCGCCGGTACTGCGCCAACTCGCAGACGCCTTGCACCGTGAAGACGAACTCGCCGCCCATGCGCGCAAGCTTGCCATCTACCCGATCATCGTCGGCTCGGTCCTGTGCGCGGCAATTACTGTCGCACTCCTGTTTGTCGTTCCCGAACTCGCCCGCCTGTTCCGCAGCACCGGACAGGCCCTGCCACTGCAGACCCGCATTCTGATCGGGTTGTCGAACGGTCTCGCACACCACGGCTGGCTCATCCCTGTCGTGCTCGTGCCAGCGCTGGGCGCGATCCGGTTTGCCATCCGCAACAGCCCTGCGCTCCAGCTCAGCGTCGACCGCTTGCGCCTGCGACTGCCAGTGATCGGCACGCTGCAGCACAAGATTGCGCTGGCACGTGTCGCCAGCCTCCTGTCCATGCTCTATGCATCCGGAATCGCGCTGCTCGACGCCCTGAGCACCGCAGAAAACGCCAGTGGCAATCTCGCAATCCGCGACAGTCTGCGCACAGCGAGCCGGCGCATCACCGAAGGCCACGACATCGCATCCGCATTCGAGCTCACCGGTCTCTTTCCCCAACTCGTGACCCGCATGCTGAGAATCGGTGAGCAGACAGGCTGCCTCGACACCGCCCTCGGCAATGTCGTGCATTTCTACGAGCGCGACACGAAAGAAACCATCGAGCGTCTGCAGGCGAGTGCAGAGCCAGTGCTCACACTGACCCTGGGCGCGTTGATGCTGTGGATCGTGTTTGCCGTGCTTGGCCCGGTATACGAAATTCTCACTCACCTGCCCGTCTGACCGGAGAGCAAGAAAATGAAACCTGACAGACTGCTCGTGATCGATGCCGACGGACTGGAAGCCTGGTGCCACGAACATGGCCGTCTTGAAGCCTGCGCCCAGTTCAAAGCAGGTGGGAACGAAGGTCTTGCAGCGTTCCGCAAATGGCTGGGGACACAATCCCATCGGTCCCGCTTCGCCATCCTTGTCGATCTCGCCGAAGAGCGCTGCGCGCTGGAGCACCTCCCCCGAGCGAACCGCGCCGACCGCAAGGCGATGGTCCTGCGCAAGATGCGTCAGCACTTCCCGGGCACGGACTTCACAACCAGTGAGCACCAGGGAAAACATGAAGGCAACCCTGCGCTCGATACATTCATGCTGTGCGCCCTGACGCGACCAGCACTGTTTGAGCCATGGTTCCAGGCACTTGAGCAAGCAGCGGCCGTCGTCACCCGCCTCGATACCCCTCCCCGCCTGCTTGAACAATGGCTCCGCGGGAGCCCGTTCGCACAGGACACCTGCCTGCTGCTCAGCCTCACCGCTTCCGGCATGCGTCAGACCCTTTTCCGAAACGGAAAAGTCAGCTTCACCCGCATCGCGCCCCAACGAGCGAAGTCACTGGCGGAATGCCTGCCCTTCTATATCAGCGAGCTGTCCCAGACCCGGGCCTACCTCGCAAGCCAGCGCCTGATTGCCGACAACACGGAACTGAAAGTCCTGTTCCTTTCCCACCCGGATGACCGCCCGATCCTGAGCCGCACCACCGGTCAGGACCGCCACATCGACATTCAATTCATCGATCTCCCCGCTCAAGTGCATACGCAACAGCGTGACGCCGCAGGACCCGACTCCGACTCACGTCCGTTTCTGCTGCAAAGCCTCATGGACAGGCCACCTCGCATCCAGTACCCGGCCGCCCCCCTGAAGCGCGAATACACCGTGGCGCGACTGCGGTACGGGCTGTTCCGTACCGCCGGCAGTGCGGCTGTCGTCATGCTCCTCGCGGCCGGAGCCGTACTCCTTGACGCCCGGGGTCTCGCGTTGCAGATCCAGCCCCTCGAAGCCGAACAGCTTGCCCTGGAGCGGCAAATCGCCGACATCACCCGGCAGCGACCTGCGCTTCCTGCGCCAATGGCTGTCACGCTCGACTGGCTCGACGACCTTGAACACGCCCGCAACGCTGCAATACCGACCGGTTATGTGCTGCGCAGGATCAGCACGATGCTCGACGCCACCCCGGCCCTCCACCTTGAGCGACTGAGCTGGCACGCGGCCGACGCCGCCCTGTCCGGTCGAGGCGCTGGCGCCGGAGGCCACACTTCGGCCCGGACGGAGGGAATCGCAGTAGAGATTGATGCACGTATTGAGCCCGACATCGCCTTTGCGGGAGACGGTCCGATGGAGCAAAGCTCGCGTCTGGTCCATGACTGGCAAACCAGCTTCAATCTGGAGGTCCAGGCCAAACACCTCCCGGCCTTTGATTCTGCAGCGGATGAACACGCGCGCTCCGTTCCCGGATCGTCCCGCGTGAACCTGCGCTTCATCCTGCCTCAGGCAGAGCGTTCGGAAGGCGCTCAATGATGGGCATGCGCATCCCCTCACCGCTGCTCAGGCCGCTGGCGATCGCTGCACTTCTGCTGACGATGTCAGGCAGTGTGCTTGGCCTGTCCGTCTACGCCAGATACGAGCGGACTCGCGCCTTAGCCCTGGCGCACCAAACACTTGCCCAGACCCGGCTGCAACTGCAGCGCACAAGGGAAGAAACAGCTGACAGCCGACGCGTCCGATCACGCCTTGACGCACTCGAAGTCACGGACATCGATAGGGTTCAGGCGCTCCTGCGCGATGCATTGCGTCGTCTTCAGTCAGACCCGCTCCTGTCCTCGGTCGAACTCAAGCCAATGCCTCGTGCGCCAGCGCGTCCTGACGCACCAGGGCTCCCGAAACGCGCGATCCTGCGTCTGAGCCTGCGGGCCGGCGTGCTGCACGAAGAAGCGCTTAGCGCCGCGCTTCAGACCCTCACCGCCACGTCCGGCGTCATTGTCATCCCGCGCGGATGCCAGGTCGCCAGAGTTCACCCGATCAACGACGGCGCCCCTGTCGTTTCACCACTGCAGGCGCGCTGCGAACTCGACTGGCTCACCCTCCATCCTGTCGCCGGCATATCGTCATGAAACGTCAACACCTCCTGACATTGCTGCTGAGCAGCGCCCTCGCAATCAGTGCATCGGCAAGCACAGAACGACCTGGCCGCGTGTTCTTCACCCCCGATGAACGGCGGGCGCTCGAACAGTCCCGGCTTCGCCCCACCCCCGCAGCCACTCCCGAACAGGCGAGCATCCGCTTCGACGGAATGATCTGGCGCGATCGGCAACTGGTGAGGTTATGGATCAATCAGGACGCGCAGCGACCGCAGCCGCCCTATCACCCGGAACTCGAGACCGCGCAGCTCCGTATCGACACTCCCGCAGGGCAGGACGCTCGACTGACGGCCGGACAACAATGGCCGCCGGCCGACACCGCACCGCGGCAGGAGACCATCCGGCTCCAGCATGGCACCCGCGAATGAGTGCAATGAAAAGCGCCGAGCATGGGTCCATCCTGATTGCAGTACTGCTGATTCTCGTGATCGGCAGCGCAGGCGCGGCATTGAGTTCCGGCACGCTTTCCGCTCAGGTCCGGATGCGGGCACAGGCCAGCAGCATGAGGGCACTCGCACAAGCAAGAGATGCACTGCTCGGCTATGCCATCAGCTATGCAGAGCAGCATCCGGGCCAAGGTTACGGATTTCTGCCCTGCCCCGATGCAACAAATACCGGATCGGCACGGATCGGTGCCTGCAATGTCCGCGATCACGGCGCCATCGGCCGCTTTCCGTACCGCACGCTGGGATTGTCCGATCTGCGCGACGGCTGGGGAGAGTGCCTGTGGTATGCGGTAGCGGGCAGCGTCAAGAACAACCCCAAACCGCTCACACTCAATTGGGACAGCCCCGGGCAGTTCGACGTCATCGACAACGCTGGCCGCCCGCTCGCCACCCAGGGCGGGCGGCCACAACGTGCGGTGGCGGTGCTCCTTGCCCCTGGCCAAGCCAGGGCCGTGCAAACAAGACGCCCTGCGTCGGGCCGCCCCTGTCCGGGAGGCAACGATGCCGCCGCAGAGCTTCCCGCCTATCTTGACCTTCCTTACCCGGCGGACTTCGCTTCGACGCATGCCATCGTGCAAGGGAATCCCTCCGACTCGACAAACAACGACCTCGTCACCTGGATCACCACCGACGACATTTTTGACAGCCTGCGCCGACGTCACGACTTCCCTGTCGCAATCGACGCCATCGTCAGCCGCGCGACCGATGCCCTCGGGATTGCGTTGAACCGGGACGGTTTCCTTTCCGCTCACGCAAGCCAGGTCAGCCCCGAGCGCTTTCAAGGCCCGGTCCCCGATGCGGGAGCCCTCGGCATCGCTCCGCAGTACGCAGATGCACACGACAACTGGCGCGACCAGCTCTACTTTGTGGCCTGTTCCGGCGGGCGTCCCTGCCTGCACGCAGAACTGACTGATCGCACCCGCTCGCCACCGTCCGCCAACATCGAATCATGTCGTGCACTCGTCCTGTTCGGGGGCGAACGCATCCGCAGCGGTGCCGGCGCACAGTCGCGGCTCAGTCTGATCGAGCGAGCCGACCCAACACAATTTTTCGAGGGCATCACGGCATCGAGTCTCGTCGCCGGCAGCGGTGATTTCAGCGGTTCAAGCACGTTCACCGTTTCCACGCCATCGAACCCGGCGACCACGGACGTCATCAAATGCGTTCATTAACCAGCGCCTTTGTTCGCCCTCCATCGTATGCGGGCGCAGGTTTCACACTGGTCGAAATGGCGGTGGTGCTGGTGATTCTTGCCTTATTGAGCACCACCCTGATCGCACCGATCAGCGGGCAGATCGAGGCACGAGCCAGACAGGAAACCACATCAAGGCTAAACGACATCGAGCAGGCCCTGATCGGTTTCGCCATCATTCACGGTCGCCTGCCCTGTCCAAGCACCGAAGCCGATCCCGCGAGTCCGGCCTACGGACTCGAACAAAGCCCGCCGTGCAACCACAGCAGCCCGGGCTACCTGCCGTGGCGCACGCTGGGGACCGAACCGACCGATGCCTGGGGAATCCCTCGGGAATCCGCCGGATCAAGCTGGCGCGGTCACTGGCGATACCGCGCCGACGCCGGCCTTACCGACTCAACCATCACCGCCATCTCGACCACTCAAAGCAATCTGCAGATCCACGACCACGCGGGCACGCCGATCACCACGACCAGCGCGTCCCGCGCGGCTGCAATCGTGTTCTCCACAGGGCCGAACGGCGTCGGAGACGGTCTCAACGCAAGTCATTCGGCAGGCACTCCCGTCTTCGAAACCGGCGAAGCCACCAGCAGCTTCGACGATCAACTGCACTGGATCGGCCATCCCCTGCTGGTCGCCAGGCTCGCTCAGGCAGGACGACTGTGATCGCATCCGGCGCCCTGCTCAACGTGATTCATTTTCACTACCAAGCAAAAAGGAGTCGTAACGTGAAAGCAAGGCAATCCGGATTCACCTTGGTCGAAATCGCCATTGTGCTGGTCATCATCGGCCTGCTGATGGGTGGGGTATTGAAAGGCCAGGAGCTCATCAACAGCGCCAAGGTCAAGAACCTCGCCCAGGATTTCCGCACCGTCCCGCTCTACATCTATGGATACCAGGACAAGTTCCGCACGCTCCCGGGTGACGACGTGCGCGCCACCGCCCATGTCTGTGCGGCGGGGGCCACGTCCTGCACCACGCTCGGCGACGGCGACGGCCGGATTGATGGCGCCTGGGACGCAGCAACGGGTACCCCGCAACCCGAATCCGTGCTGTTCTGGCAGCACGTGCGCCTCGCCAACCTGGCCAGCGGGCCGACGCAGATGACCGACCCCAACTTTCTCCCGCTGAACGCCGACGGCGGCCGCATCGGGGTACAGGCAGGCGGAGCCGGGGCACCTCTTGACGTCCGTGGCAGTCATGCCATGTGTTCAGGCGGGATTCTCGGAAAATACGTCATCCAGCTCGATACCGCACTCGACGATGGCGATCCGGAAACAGGGTCGATGCGGGCAGGCACAGGAAGCGGCGCCACCCTCACCGCGGTCAGCAGTACCAACCCGCTCGACGAGGCAACGGCCTACGCCGTCTGCCTCGGGTTCTGAGCGTCATTCAGACGCCCTTGAGCAATCGTTGCTCGGCCATTTCCAGCCCCGGCGGCAGGCCGAGCAACACGACCACATCCCCTTCCATAATGCGGGTTTCCGGCCCGGGCGACAATCCGCGAATCCCACGCCGGCGAACTGCCGATATCGAGACCGAGATTTCATCAAGGTGCAAATCGACAATCGTCTTGCCCACCGACGCAGCGCCCGGCGGCACCGTCACCGAGCGCAGGCGGACCAGGCTCGAATCGGGCTCGCCGACATCCGTAGCGCCATGAAAGAAACCTCGCATCAGCCCATAGCGCTGATTCCGGATATCACGAATCCGCCTTATCACCCGGTTCAATGGCACGCCGACCAGCGCGAGCGCATGTGACGCCAGCATGATGCTGCCCTCGAATGCCTCCGGCACGACTTCGGCCGCACCACCCAGGAAGAGCTTGTCCATGTTCGATTCGTCGGTGGCACGCACCACGACGGGCAAATCCGGTCGCAACGCATGGGCGTGATGCATCACCCGCAGCGCGGACTCCACCTCATTGAAGGAGATCACCAACGCGCTTGCGCGCATGATGCCGGCAGCCATCAGGGTCTCGCGCCGCGCCGCGTCGCCATACACGACCGTATCGCCGGCGGCGCCGGCTTCACGCACCCGGTCCGGGTCGAGATCGAGCGCCACGTAGCTGACATTTTCCTGCTCCATGAAGCGGGCCATGTACTGACCGCTACGGCCATAGCCGCAGACGATGATGTGCTTGTCGTTGTTCAATGATTGCGCCGCAACCCGCGTCAGCTCCATTGAGCGCATCAGCCATTCGGACGCCACAAAGCGCAGCACCAGCTTGTCACTGATCTGCACCACAAGCGGTGCAGCAAGCATCGACAGCACCAGTGCAGCCACCGTCGTCTGCAACAGGCCAGCCGGCATCAGATTCTCTCCGGCAATCTGGGACAACAGTACAAAGCCGAACTCACCGCCCGCACACAGCCACAGTCCCGAGCGCATCGCAGTACCGGGAGGAGAGCCCAGCGCCTTCGAAGCCATGAACACGATGCCAAACTTGCACACCAGCAGCGCAAGGACCAAGCCGATCACCGCTGGCAGGTTGTGCAGGATCGCAAAGACGTCCAGGAACATCCCCACCGTAACAAAGAACAGCCCGAGCAAGACGTCGCGAAACGGCTTGATATCCTCTTCGACCTGGTAACGGTACTCGGTCTCCGAGATCAGCATACCGGCGAGAAACGCCCCCAAGGCAAGCGACAGACCGACCAGTTCAGAGAGCCATGCCAGCCCGAGCGTGATCAGCAACACATTGAGCATGAAGAGTTCGCCCGAGCGACGCTTGGCCACCACGGTGAACCACCAGTGCATCAGACGCTGGCCGAAGCCCAGCACCAGCGCGAGCAGGACGATGGCCTTGACGGCAGCCAACCCAAGCGTGAGCGCCAGCTCCTCAGGCGGTCTCGACAAGGCGGGCAGAAGAATCAGCAAGGGTACGACCGCAATGTCCTGGAACAGCAGAACACCGATGGTCTCGCGCCCGTGCCGGCTGTCCAGTTCGAGGCGGTCGGTCAGCAGCTTTGACAGAATGGCGGTGGATGACATCGCCAGGGTGCCACCGAGCGCAAAACTCGCCGTCCATCCAAAACCGAAGAGTCGCCCCAGCATCGTGGTCAGCACCATGCAGGCAACCACCTGCAGGGCGCCCAGCCCGAACACGATGCGCTTCATCGCAAACAGACGCGCCAACGAGAACTCAAGGCCAATGGAGAACATCAGGAACACCACCCCGAACTCCGCGAGGTGACTTGCCTCCTCGGACGATGGCACCAGGCCAAGCGCATGCGGTCCCACCACGGCCCCGACAAGCAGATAACCGAGCACCGGCGGCAGATTGAGGCTGCGGAAGAGCGCCACCATCACCACCGAAGCGGCAAGCAGCAGCAACACAATTTCGAGGGTGTTCAGCATTGGAGCCTGTGGAGTTGAACGCCCGCACCCGACGAAGGGTCCGGCTGTTATACAATCGCGGCCAGTCATGCCTGCAGGTCAAGCTGCCCGCCAGGCTCCGCTTTTCTTTCAGTTTAACCGCTTCATCCTATTGTGAAACCAATCGTCCCCGACTCTTCATTGCTGGAAAGTGCTACCCGTGTAGGCCGCCGGGTGCTCGAAATCGAGGCTGCCGCAGTCGCAGCGCTGGCCGGACGTCTGGGTACCGAGTTCGAGCAGGCCGTTGCCCTCATCCTGCAGAGCCCGGGGCGTGTGATTGTCACCGGCATCGGCAAGTCCGGGCATATTGCACGCAAGCTGGCCGCAACGCTCGCGAGCACGGGCACTCCGGCCTACTTCGTGCACGCCGCAGAGGCGGCGCACGGTGACCTCGGCATGATTACAGAAGACGACGTTGTCATTGCACTGTCGAACTCTGGCGCAAGCGATGAGCTGATGATGATCGTGCCTCAGGTCAAACGTCGCGGCACGCGACTGATTGCCATAACCGGCAAGCCAGGCTCGCCGCTGGCGCGCGAGGCCGACGTGCATCTGGATGCGGCGGTCAGCGAAGAGGCCTGCTCGCTCAATCTCGCCCCGACCGCGAGTACCACTGCCGCACTTGCCCTGTGCGACGCACTCGCGGTCGCACTGCTCGACGCGCGCGGATTCGGGGAAGAAGATTTCGCCCGCTCTCACCCTGGCGGCAGCCTCGGTCGCCGCCTGCTGACTCATGTCCGCGACGTGATGCGTACCGCCGACCACGTGCCGGTCGTTGCCGAAGGTGCACCGCTGAACGAAGCACTGCTGGCAATGACCCGCGGCGGAATGGGCATGACCGCAATCGTTTCAGCGGACTCGAAGATCTCGGGCATCTTTACCGACGGTGACTTGCGTCGTGCGCTCGAGCGTGGCATCGATTTCCGCAGCAGCAGGCTGGCCGATGTCATCACCCGCAATCCGCATTCGATAGGGCCTGATGCCCTCGCGGCGGAGGCGGCCGAGATGATGGAACGCCTGCGCATCAGCCAGTTGCTGGTCGTTGACGCCAACGGCACACTGGCAGGCGCCCTCACCACGCACGACCTGATGCAAGCCAAGGTCATCTGATGCGACAACCGCCCGCAGCCAAGCCTTGCAGTAGCGGCACCCCCGTGCACGGGCGCCACGGGTGAGCGCGATGCAGTCTGCTTATCGCATCTATCCGGTGCTTGCGCTGGCCTTGCTTGCAGGCGCTTCGGTCTGGCTCGAACGGCTGACGCGTGCGCCCGCAGACGCCGCCGCCCCCGTGCAAAACACGGCGCCCGACTTCATCGCCAACCAGACCCGTATTACCGGCTTTGGCAAGGACGGTTCGCAGCGCTATGTACTGCTCGCCGACGAGCTCACCCATTTTCCGCAATCGGGCATCACCCAGCTTGAGCGCCCGCGGCTCGAGATCCTTACCGGCAGTCGCAAAATGGAGATCACCGCGAACACCGGCGAAGTGTCCGCCGAGGGAGAGCAGGTCGATTTCCATGGGCAGGTAATTGCTGTGCGAGAGGGCGGCCCGGGACAGGACACCATGCATTTCGCCTCCGAAAAGCTGACCGTCTGGCCCGAGGACCACCGCGCAGAATCCACGGCCCCGGTCAAACTGACGCAGGGTCTCACCACCGCCGAGGCGCTTGGCCTGCGTGCGGACAACCTGTTTGGCACTCTGGACCTGGTTGGCCAGGCCCGGGTGAACATCCCCCGACGGCAAGGGAAAAACCGATGAAAACCGCTTTAACCATATCCCTGCTCGCGCTGGCAACAATCTGCACCCCGGCCATGGCCGAACGTGCCGACCGCGAGAAACCGGTCAATATCGAAGCCGACCGCGTTACGGTTGACGACCGCAACAAGGTGCACATTTTCGAGGGCAACGTTGTTCTCACCCAGGGTACGTTGCAAATCAAGGGCGACAAACTTGTCGTCACCCAGGGCGCCGACGGCTTCCAGAACGGCGTTGCCACGGCATCAGCGGGAAATCTCGCCTCGTTCCGGCAGAAACGCGAAGGCAGCGGCGACTATGTCGACGGTGAGGCCGAGCGTATCGAATACGACAGCCGTGGTGAAAAAGCCAAGCTGTTCAAGCGCGCCCACGTCCGCAGTGGCGGGGACGAAGTTCGCGGCGCCTATATCGAGTATGACTCGGTCAGCGAAAACTACCTGGTGACCAACACCCCGGGCAGCACCGCGAACACCGGCCGCGTGAGGGCAACGATTCAACCCAAGGGCGATAACAAGGCAGCACCGGCAGCCCAGTAAGCAGCATCGACAAACCAAAATAGGAGAACGCATGAGTTACGAACTGATCATCACCGAAACTCGCGGCCGTGTCGGCCTGATCACGCTCAACCGGCCCAAGGCCCTGAACGCACTCAATGACGCCCTGGTCGACGAAATCGGCCATGCGCTCGACGCATACGAGGCGGATGAGAACATCGGCGCAATCCTGATTACCGGCTCTGAAAAAGCCTTCGCCGCTGGCGCAGACATCGGCGCGATGGCAGAACTCTCCTACATGGACGCCTACAAGGGCGACTACATCACGCGCAACTGGGAGCGGGTCAAAACCTGCCGCAAACCGGTCATCGCCGCCGTTGCAGGCTTCGCGCTTGGCGGCGGATGCGAACTGGCAATGTCGTGCGACTTCATCATTGCAGCCGACTCGGCAAAATTCGGCCAGCCCGAAGTCAAGCTCGGCATTCTTCCGGGCGCAGGCGGCACCCAGCGTCTTCCGCGCGCCGTCAGCAAGGCGAAGGCCATGGACATGTGCCTCACGGCTCGCTTCATGGACGCTGACGAAGCCGAACGTGCGGGCCTG
>Ga0172382_10001972_pt1 | contig 35354 bp, 27 predicted proteins | sample Leawel138RmetaG_FD_122245 | JGI IMG/M metagenome (GOLD analysis project Ga0172382, IMG submission 122245) | Leachate microbial communities from a municipal landfill in Southern Ontario, Canada - Leachate well 138R metaG | ecosystem: Engineered > Solid waste > Landfill > Unclassified | place...
AGCCCGTCCAATCAAGACGCAAAGCGCAGGCATGGCCCGTGCCATGGCGAGCATTTGCAACGCGGAGTGGGCGGGTTTGGGCGGTCAAAGCGGGCATGAGGGATTCTTTCTCAAGCTCTCAGCTCTTCTCCGGGGCCAATGCCTGTTGGCGATGCAGGATGCGCTCGGCCAGCTTGACCACCGGCGCATCAACCATGCGGCCATCCAGGGCAAATGCGCTGCCGCTGCTGGCACTGAAGCCGGTAATCACGCGGCGCGCCCAATCCAGCTCCTGCACCGACGGGCGAAAGGCGTCGTGTACCGGCCCGACCTGTGCCGGATGAATGCACAGCTTGCCGCCAAAACCGCCGCGCAGCGCGCGGCTGGCATCGCGGTGGATTTGTGACCGGTCGTCCACGCTGGGCGTGACGCCATCGACCGGCGCCGGCAACCCCGCGGCGCGCGACGCCAGGACAAGCTGCAGCCGCACGGGCGCCAGTTCCTGCTCGTCGGGGCCCGGCGCCAGCCCCGCGTCGGCCTGGAAGTCCAGATGACCAAAGATGAGGCGCAAGCAGCCGGGCGCGCCAGCCAGCTCGCGCACCGCATACAACCCGGCCACGGATTCAACCAGCGGCAAGACGGCTGCGCCCTGCCCCAGCGCAGCAGCGGCCTCGGCCACAGTTGCGGCGCGCTCGGCCTGGGGCAGCACAAGCGCCTGCACCGCGGCGGCACGCTGCAGGGCGGCCAGGTCGTCGGCGTGCCAGGGCGTGGCGGCCGCGTTCACTCGCACCGCCACGCGCTGCCGCTCCTGCGCCGTCAAGACGGCCAGGGCTTGCAGCGTCTGCTCGCGTGCTTCGGCCTTGCGGTCCGGCGCAACGGCGTCTTCCCAGTCGATGATGACCGCGCCGGCGCCGCTGGCCAGCGCCTTGGCAAAGCGCTGCGGCTGCGTTCCGGGAACAAACAGCAGCGTGCACGCTCTGCCCAACGGGCTGTCCAGCGCGCTCATTGCGGCTGCTCCGGCAGCAGCCGCGGCACGCGGGGCCAGTGCGCGGCCTGCCACAGCGCCTGCAACGCCTTTGTCATTTCGGCCTCGCTGGCGCCACCGCTGAACCGCGCCAGCTGCAGCGCCTTGCTGCTGATTTCGTCGCGGCTGAGCGTGTTGCCCGGATCGCCCTTGGGCTCGTCCACGCGACCCTGCAGCACGCGGCCGTCGGTGGTCTGAACGCTGACCTTGCCGATCCAGCGCTCGGGATACGCAGCGTCAACTTCCGGGTCGAGCACCATGCTGACCTTGTCCCGAAACGCCTGCGTTGCCGGGCTCAGGTAATCGCGCTCGAACGCGTCGACGCTGGCATGGCCATGCTGCGCGACCAGCGCCAGCACGGTGCCCATGCTGAACTTGCTCTGGTGCACCGTGGTGGGCCGCACGACCGGGCCGAGCACGTCCAGCGCACCCTGGTGCACGCGCGCGGTGACCTGCGCAATCTGATCCGGCGCCAGGTCATGCTCGCGCATCGCTGCCAGCAGCGCATCGGCTGCCGGATGCGTGTGGCGGCAACTGGCGTGCCACTTGAAAGATGTTTCCTGCGTGGCCCAGCGCGTTCCCAGCCGGTCGTTGAGCCGGCTGGCGTCGGCATCGCTGCTCATGCCCGCCGCCATGCCCTGCGCGCCCGTGAAGATATCGCGCGCCCCCGTGAAGCCGTCTTGTGCCAGGTACGCGGCCAGGAGACCGGCGCCAGCGGCATGCGCGGTGTGCAGCTGCTTGCTGTCGGCGCCCGTGCGCAGGAACTCCCACAGACCGGCCGACTGCGTGCCTGCCGAGCCAAAGGCATGCTGCATCTGCGTCGCGTCCAGGCGCAGCAGGTTGCCCACGGCTGCCGCTGCGGCCAGTGTGCCGGCGGTGCCGGTGGTGTGAAAGACCTTGTAGTGCGAGCGGCCCAGGAACTCACCCACCCGTATGCCCACTTCGTAACCGACCACGCAGGCGGCAAGAAAATCCGGCCCGCTGGCACCGCTTGCCTGCGCCACCGCCAGCGCTGGCGGGAACACGACGGTGGCCGGGTGAAACACGGAGCCGTTGTGCACGTCGTCCTGCTCGGCCACGTGCGATGCCGCAGCGTTGGCCAGCGCCGCAAGCCACGGACTGTTGCTGCCGCGGTCGGCCAGCGTCTCGCTGGGGCCGCCGGGCTGGCCCATGGCGCGGGCAAAGGCGGCCAGGCTCATGACCGGGCGCGCGCCGTGCCCGGCCACGGCCGAGCCGAACCAGTCAACGAGCAGATTTGCCAGGTCGTGCACGACCGCTGCAGGGATGGCGTCAAAGCGCAGTCCGGCGGCAAACGCCGCCAGCTCCAGGGTTGCGTCGTTCATGGGGATTGTCCTTCCGTGCCACGGGCCGTAATGCCCGGACGATCAGCCTATGGCCCGCTCGTTGCGCAGGCGCTTGATTTCCGCGTCGCTGCGGCCCAGCGCACGCAGGATCGCGTCGGTGTGCTCGCCCAGCCGCGGCACCGCGTCCATCCGGTAGTCAAACGCGGGGTTGCGGCCGGGCGGCAGCAGTGCGGGAACGGGCCCGGCCGGCGAATCGACCTCCTGCCAGCGCTCGCGCGCCTTCAGTTGCGGATGCGCCCAGAGGCCGGCCATGTCGTTCATTCGCGCGTTGGCAATCCGTGCGCCGTCCAGCCGCTGCTCGACCTCGTCGGTGGTCAGCGCCGCAAAGACGCCGTCGATGATGGCCTTGAGCTCCCTGCGGTTGCTGCTGCGCAGCGTGTTGCTGTCAAAGCGCGGGTCGGCGGCCAGTTTCGGCTCGGCCAGCACCTGCGAACAAAACACCTGCCACTCGCGCTCGTTCTGCAGGCCCAGCATGATGGTGCCGCCGTCGCCCACGGGAAACGGGCCGTAGGGGTAGATCGCGGCGTGGGCGGCGCCGGTGCGCGGCGGCGGCGCGGCGCCATCAAACGCATAGTACAGCGGGTAGCCCATCCATTCGGCCAGCGACTCGAGCATGGAAACGTCGATGTGGCTGCCCTGGCCGATCTTGCCGCGCAGCAGCAGCGCCGAGAGGATGCTGCTGTACGCGTACATCCCGGCCGCGATGTCCGCAATGGAGCAGCCGGCCTTGCTCGGCTCCTCGGGCGTGCCGGTGATCGACAGGAACCCCGCCTCGCTCTGGATCAGCAGGTCGTACGCCTTCTTGTCCCGGTACGGGCCATCGGCGCCGTAGCCGGAGATGTCACAGACGATGAGGCGCGGCAGCCTGGCGTGCAGCGCCTCGAACGACAGGCCCATTCGCGCCGCGGCGCCCGGCGCCAGGTTTTGCAGCAGCACGTCGGCGTCGGCCAGCAGCTCGTCCAGGACCACACGGGCATCCGGGTGCTTGAGGTTGAGCGCCAGGCTTTCCTTGCTGCGGTTGGTCCAGACAAAGTGCGATGCCTCGCCGCGCACGCGCGTGTCGTACGCGCGCGCAAAGTCGCCGGCGCCCGGGCGCTCGACCTTGATGACGCGCGCGCCCAGGTCGGCCAGCTGGCGCGAGCAAAACGGCGCGGCAACGGCGTGCTCCAGCGAGATCACGGTGATTCCGTCCAGCGGCCGCGCCCCCTTTCCCTGCATGTTCCCTTCTCCTTTAAAACGAGCGCGGCAGGCCCAGGATGTGCTGCGCCACGTAGCTGAAGATCATGTTGGTCGAAATGGGCGCCACCTGGTACAGCCGCGTCTCGCGGAACTTGCGCTCGATGTCGTACTCGCTGGCAAAGCCAAAGCCGCCGTACGTTTGCAGGCAGACATTGGCTGCCTCCCAGCTTGCCTTGGCCGCAAGGTACTTGGCCATGTTGGCCTCGGCGCCGGCGTTCTCGTGCGCATCGATCTTGGCGCAGGCCTTCCAGCGCATGAGGTTGGCCGCTTCCACCTCGATGTACGCCTCGGCAATGGGAAACTGCACGCCCTGGTTCTGCCCGATCTTGCGGCCAAAGACCTCGCGCTCGTTGGCGTAGCGGCTGGCGCGGTCTATGAACCAGTAGCCGTCGCCTATGCATTCGGCGGCAATCAGCGTGCGCTCGGCGTTCAGCCCGTCCAGCAGCACCTTGAATCCCAGCCCCTCGGGGCCGAGCAGGTTTTCTTCCGGGATCTCCAGGTTGTCGAAGAAGAGCTCGTTGGTCTCATGGTTGACCATGTTGGGAATGGGCCGCACGTGCAGCCCGTTGCCGATGGCGCTCTTGAGATCAACGAGAAAGCAGCTCAGCCCTTCGGAGCGCTTGCGCACCTGGTCCACCGGCGTCGTGCGTGCGAGCAGGATCATCATGTCGCTGTGCTGGACGCGCGAGATCCACACCTTCTGGCCATTGATGACCCAGCGCCCGTCTTTGCGCACCGCGGTGGTCTTGAGCTGCGTGGTGTCGCTGCCGGTGGTGGGCTCGGTCACGCCCATGGACTGGATGCGCAGCGCGCCGCTGGCGATGCGCGGCAGGTACTCCTGCTTTTGCGCATCCGATCCGCTGCGCACGATGGCGTTCATCACGTACATCTGCCCGTGGCAGGCGCCGGAATTGCCGCCGCAGCGGTTGATCTCCTCCATGATGACCGATGCCTCGGCCATGGACAGTCCGGAGCCGCCGTATTCCTCCGGGATCAGCGCCGCCATCCAGCCGGCCTCGGTCAGCGCCTGCACGAATTCCTCGGGATAGCCGCGCTCGGCGTCGATGCGGCGGTGGTATGCATCCGGGAACTGCGCGCACAGCGCGCGGATCGCGTCCCGGATTTCTGCGTGGTCATGGGTCTGCAAATCAATCTCCTGCCTTTGGCCCCGGTCTTTCCGCACAAGCGGGCCGCTTGCACGTTCAGGTGAACCGCGCCTGCGCGCGCATGGCCTCCCAGCCCTCGTGGTCGTGCGCCCACAGCCGGATGGTGCGGCCGTCGGCTTCCGGTTCGCCCAGGATCCAGAATGGATGCAGGTCAAACAGCGGCCGCACGGCACGGAACTCAAAATGGGCGATACGCTGCGCTGCGGGAACGTTGCGCCGCGCCAGGTCGGCCAGCAGCGTGGCAATCAGCGGCCCGTGGACGACCAGGCCCGGGTAGCGCTCTTCCTTCACGGCGTAGTCGCGGTCATAGTGGATGCGGTGGCCGTTGAAGGTCATGGCGCTGTAGCGGAACAACAGCACCGGGTCGGGGACCACCTGCTCGCGCCAGCGGGCGCTGGTCTGCGCTGCCACGGGCTGCGGCGGCGCATCGCCCGGACGGGCCGCTTCCCGGTAGACCAGGTCCTGCTCTTCCACCAGCGCCAAGCCTGCGGCATTGTGCATCTCGTGATGCACGAGCACGAACACCAGCTCGCCGCTGCGTCCCTGCTTGCGCACCACCGACGCGACGCGCGAGACGCGTTGCGCCGCATCGCCCACGCGCAGCGGGTTGTCCGGCCGCCAGTCCAGCCGGCCGCCGGCCCACATGCGCCGCGGCAGCGGCACCGGTGGCAGGAATACCCCCCGGCTGCGGTGGCCGTCGAGGGCCAGCTCGGACTGCCGTACCGGGGACAGAAAGCAGCCCCAGTGCGCCAGCGGCGGCAATGGCGTGCCCTGATCGGGCGCCGGATCGGTGCGGTCCAGGATCGCGGAGTAGGCCTGCAGCGGCCAGGGCGCCAGCGTCTCGTGCACGGTTTCGCTGCGCCCGGTCCAGGCCGCGAATTCGGTGCTGGCGGCGTCTTGACCGGTGTTGGGATCAGGGGTCGGGGGCATGGCTGGTGACGGGTTCAAACTGGCGATGGACGTTGGCCGGGATCAATCCCAGTGTATGGGCACGCGCCGGCCGGTGCCCGCGCCTGGCTGCGCGCGCCACCGCGCCGGACCGGTCTCGTGCACGTTGACGCCCTGCGCGTCGACCGCCACGGTGACCGGCATGTCGACCACCTCGAATTCATGGATCGCCTCCATGCCCAGGTCTTCAAACGCCACGACCCGTGCCGAGCGGATGGCCTTGCTGACCAGGTACGCGGCGCCGCCGACGGCGATCAGGTAGGCACTGCCGTGGGCCTTGATGCTGGCCACCGTGTCCGGCCCACGCTCGGCTTTGCCCACCATGGCCAGCAAGCCGGTCTTCTCCAGCATCATGTCGGTGAATCCATCCATGCGGCTGGACGTGGTGGGGCCGGCCGGGCCCACCACTTCATCGCGCACGGGGCTCACCGGACCCACGTAATAAATGATGCGATTGGCAAAGTCCACCGGCAGCGGCTCGCCACGTGCCAGCAGCTCCTGGATGCGCTTGTGCGCGGCGTCGCGTCCGGTCAGCAGCTTGCCGCTGAGCAGCAGCCGCTCGCCGGCCTGCCAGCCGGCCACATCTTCTTGCGCGAGCGTGTCCAGGTCCACGCGCCGCGCCTGCGTGGCGTCCGGCAGCCAATGCACGGCTGGCCACAGGTCCAGGCTGGGCGGGTCCAGGTACGCCGGCCCGGAGCCATCGAGCACGACCCGCGCATGGCGCGTGGCAGCGCAGTTGGGAATCAGGCCCACGGGCTTGCTGGCCGCGTGCGTGGGATGCGTGCGGATCTTCACGTCCAGCACGGTGGTCAACCCGCCCAACCCCTGCGCGCCTATGCCCAGTGCGTTGACCTTCTCATGGATCTGAAGCCGCATCTCCTCGATTTGCGTGAGCTGCTCGCCACGTGCGGCCCGACCCTGCAATTCGTACATGTCGATGTCTTCCATCAGGCTTTGCTTGGCCATGAGCATCGCCTTCTCTGCCGTGCCGCCCACGCCGATTCCGAGCATGCCGGGCGGGCACCAGCCCGCGCCCAGCTCGGGCACGGTGCGCAGCACCCAGTCCACCACGCTGTCGCCCGGGTTGAGCATGGCCAGGCGCGCCTTGTTCTCGCTGCCGCCGCCCTTGGCCGCCACAGTCACCGCCACCGTGTTGCCCGGCACCAGCTGCACGTGAATCACGGCCGGCGTGTTGTCGCGCGTGTTGCGACGCGTGAAGATCGGGTCGGCCACGATGCTTGCGCGCAGGAGGTTGTCAGCCTGGGTATAGCCACGCCGCACGCCTTCGTTCACGGCGTCTTCCACGCTGCCGGTGAACCCCGTCCAGCGCGCATCCATACCCACTTCCAGGAACACGTTGACGATGCCGGTGTCCTGGCAGATGGGGCGATGCCCCATGGCACACATCCTGCTGTTGGTCAGGATCTGCGCCATCGCGTCCCTGGCCGCGGCGCTCTCCTCTTGCTCCCAGGCGCGAACCAGATGCTCGATGTAGTCGGCCGAATGGTAGTAGCTGATGTACTGCAAGGCCGCGGCCACGGTCTCGATCAAGTCATCCTGGCAAATCAAGGTCATTGCAAAAACCTGTTCATGAGGGAGGTTGGCCCGGCCCCGATGCGGCGGCCACAAACTGTACCATCCGCGCCGCGGCGCCTGCCGCCATGGACTGGCTGAGCCCGTTCACAATGCCCGGCACGCAGACCCGGATTGGCCCGGTGCGCGCGGCTGCCTGCGCATTCCCGCAACATGAGGCCACCGCGCTGATGCGACAACGCGCTGCGCCAGACCCGGGCCGACGCGCCATGCACAAGCCGCTTGGATGGCTGCGCAAGACCCCTCTCGTCCCAGGGAACGGTCTTCCGGCCTCCGCTTTGCCGCGTGCTGCGAGTCGGCCATCCAGGACGCAAATATGCCGGACAATCAAGCACATGATGCGTCCCACGGGATTCAAGACCCGGGTCCAGCAGATCCACATTCCCCAGGCCGGGGATTTCCTGATCCGTTCGTTGCTGGACCGCCAGCAGTACCATGACCCGGCGGGACGGGCAGCGCGCGTGGGAATCAGCTCGGCGCTGTGGCCCCTGTTCGGGCTGCTGTGGCCCTCGGCCATTCATCTGGCTTCGCACCTGGCGTTGCGCCCGGTCAATCCGCTCGAGCGCATCCTGGAGATTGGCTGCGGCCTGGCGCTGGCCAGCCTGGTCGCGCACAAGCGGGGTGCATGCGTCACGGCCAGCGACCGGCATCCGCTGGTTCCTCTGTTTCTGCATGAAAACCTGAACTTGAATCGCTTGCCGCCCAGGCTGCGCTACCGCCACGGCCAGTGGGGACTGGATTCGCCACCCACGCGGGCGCAGGTTGGCTGCACCGTGCTTTGCGGCCGCTACGACCTGATCGCTGGCAGCGATCTGCTGTACCAGCGCGACGCGCCGCCGGCCGTGGCGGCGTTCATCAACCGGCATGCCCGGCCCCGGTCGGAAGTCTGGATCGTGGATGCGGACCGGGGCTACCGGCCGGCATTCAACCGCTGCATGGCGGCGCATGGTTTCAAGCTGCAGGAGCAGATCCGGTTGCGCGAAGCGGACCGCCCGGATCGCCCGGGACATGCACCACGCTACAAGGGACGCCTGCTCAAGTACCGGCGCAACCGCCTGAGCTGAGTGAGAGCACACCGTCCCGCGTGGTGGAGCCCGCGCATGCGAGGAAGGCAGCATCCAAGCCATCGGCACGATGGCAAATGAGCGCCGCGGGGGCGCGCCCGAGTGCCGCCAGCGGCAGCCGGCAGGTTCAGTCCCCGCTTTCGGTCTCCCACGGCACCTGCCAGCCGCCGCCCAGCGCCTGGACCAGCGTGATGACGCCCTGCTGGCGCTGCAGTTGCAGTTGCAACACGTCGCGGCGTGCGTTGAGGCTGTCTGCCTGTGCCGTCACGACCTCGGTGTATGCGGCCATACCGGCCTTGTAGCGATTGAGGAGGCGCTGTTCGGCATCGGCTGCCGCTTCTGCGGCAGCTTGCTGGTGCTGCAGTTGCCGCGCCAGTGTGCGCAGGGTGACGAGCTGGTTTTCAACCTCTTCCATGGCCGTGAGCGCGGCCTGGCGGTAGCGTGCGCTGGCGGCAGCATGTGCGGCGCGGGCCTCGTCGACGGCGGCCTGGCGGCTGCCGGCATCAAAAATCGTTTGCGCCAGCGCGGCGCCGAGCGACCAGGCCAGCGCCGGCGCCGAAGCCAGGCTGGCTGCGCTGCCGCCCAGGGACGCGCTCAGGTCGAGGCTGGGGAAAAATGCCGCCCGGGCGGCACCGATGTCGGCATTGGCCGCCACCACGGCGCGTTCGGCCGCGGCAATATCGGGACGGCGCAGCAGCAGCTCGGACGGCAGGTACAGCGGCACCTGCGGCACCACGCTGTGCCAGTCGGCCGGCGGCAGCGTGAAATCAGCCGGCGCCCTGCCCAGCAGCACGGCCACGGCCTGCTCGCTGCGCTCGCGCGCACCTTGCAGGGAGGCACGGCTGGCACGGGTGTTCTCCAGCGTGGTCTGCGCTTGCAGCAGGTCGGTGCGGGCGGCAATGCCGGCGTAGTATCGATTTTGCGTGATCTGGAGCGTGCGTTCGTAGCCGGCAATGATGTCGTCCAGGAACCGCAGTTCGTCATCGTTTTCACGGACGGAAAAATACGCCGTGGCCAGGCTCGCCTGCGCCTCCAGGCGTGCAGCAGCCAGGTCGGCCTCGCGCGCCTGCACGCTGGCGCCCTGCGCGCGCACGGCCGCATCGATCCGCCCCCAGAGGTCCGGCGCCCAGCTTGCGTCCAGTTGCACGGATGCGGAGCCATGCGCCGGCCTGCCGCTGCGCTGCGTGTCCAGGCTGCCGTCCAGCGTCGGCCGCAGCCGCGCCTGCGTCTGGCGCAGCAGGGCCTGGGCCTGCGCCACGTCGGCCGCGGCCAGCGCCAGGTTCTGGTTGCCCACCTCCACCTGTGCCATGAGCCCGTCCAGCACGGGATCGCCGAACAGCGTCCACCACTGGCCGCTGTCCCAGTCCGGCGCGCGCTGCGCCGTGTTGACCCAGCCCTCGGGCGTGGCGTTTTTCCATCCGTCCGATATGGGTGCGCTGGGCGCCGTCTCCGGCGGGATCACGCTGCAGGCGCCGAGAAGCGCTGCGACAAGCGCAAGCGCCAATGCGGGCCGTCGCATGGATGGTGGACGCGTGCAGGAGTTTGCACTCATGCCGCAGATGGAATCGTCCCGGCCGCCGGACGCAGGCGGCGGCGGGGCTGCAAGCGATCCAGCAGCACGTAGACCGCCGGTGTCGTGAGCAGCGTGAAGAACTGGCTGGCGATGAGGCCGCCGACGATGGTCACGCCCAGCGGCCGGTGCAGCTCGGCGCCCTGCCCCAACCCGACAGCCAGCGGCAGCGCGCCCAGGCCGGCGGCCAGCGTGGTCATGAGGATGGGACGAAAGCGCAGCAGGCTGGCCTCGCGCGCCGCCTGCTGCGCCGTAAGGCCGCGCGTGCGCTGCGCCTGCAGGGCAAAGTCGATAATCAGGATGGCGTTTTTCTTGACGATGCCGATAAGCAGGAACACGCCGATCAGCGCCATGATGGAAAACTCCATGTCAAGCACCAGCAGCGCAATGACGGCACCGAAGCCGGCGCTGGGCAGCGTGGACAGAACCGTGATCGGGTGGATGAGGCTTTCGTACAGGATGCCCAGCACGATGTAGATGACGACGATGGCGGCCAGGATGAGCACGCCCTGCTGCGACTGCATCTGTTGTGCGGCAGCAGCAGCGCCGGCAAAGGCGCCGCGCACGCTGTTGGGCGGCGCCACGGCGGCAACCGCTTCCAGCACCGCCTCCTGCCCCGCTTGCAGCGATACGCCATCGGCCAGGTCAAACGCGATGGTGGACGACAGCTCGCCGCCGTCGTGGCGTACCTCAGCCGGTACGGCGCGCTCTGAAAAGGACGCAAGCACCGACAGGGGCACCATGGCCCGGGGTGCAGCGGAGATGGGATCGCCGCGCGAGGCATCGCGCTGCGCGGGGTTGGCCGAATCGCTGCCGTCGCCCCCGCCGGCCGTTCCGCGCACCGGCACCTCGATGTCCTTGAGCACGGCGGGCGAGGTGGCGTATTCGGGTGCCCATTCCATGACCACGGCGTACTGGTTGAGGTCACTGTACAGGGTTGCGACCTGGCGCTGGCCAAAGGCGTCGTACAGCGTGGCGTTGATGTCGCTTGAAGACACGCCGAGGCTGGCCGCCTTGGCACGGTCGACCCGGATGTAGGTTTCCACGCCGTTGTCACGCTGGTCGGCGTCCACGTCAACCAGGCGCGCGTCGGCCTGCAGCGCATGGGCCAGCCGCCCTGTCCACAGGTTCAGGTCGTCCTGGTTGTCGGCCTTGAGGACGTACTGGTAGGCACTGTTGCTCTGCCGCCCGCCGCCGCCCATGCGCAATTCCTGCGACGGCATGAGGAAGATGCTGAGTCCGGTGATCTGCTCCAGCCGCGGCCGCAGCCGGTTGATGACCGTGCGCGTGCTCTCGCGCGCCGGACGCTCGCGCAGCGGCTTGAGCGCCGCGGCCAGGAAGCCGCCGCCGGCACCGCGGCCGCCGGCAAAGGCCACCACCGTGTCCATGGCCGGGTCGGCATGGATGAGGTCCACCGCCTGCTGCAGCTTCTCACCCATGGCCGCCGAGGAAATGCTCTGGTCGGCGCGCAGGCCGCCAAACATCTGGCCGCTGTCCTGCTCGGGGAAGTAGCCCTTGGGAATGTGCAGGAACATGAGCACGCTCAGCCCGACCACGGCCGCCAGCAGCAGCACGACCAGCCACGGCCAGTGCAGCGACCAGTCCAGCGCCCGGGCGTAGCCTGCGGTGAGCCTGCGCTGGAACCGCGCCAGCGCGGCTCCCACCTGCGCGCGCAGGCGACCGGACAGCGAGCGCCGCGGCAGCGGCGCGCTCGCGCGCACCGGCAGCAGCATGGCGCACAACATGGGCGTGGTCGTCAGGGCAATCAGCAGCGAGATCATGACGGCCCCGGACAGGGTCACCGCAAACTCGCGGAACATGCGGCCCACCTGCCCGCCCATGAACAGCAGCGGGATGAATACCGCCACCAGCGACAGGCTGATGGTGAGCACGGTAAACCCCACCTCACGCGTGCCCTGCAGCGCCGCCTGCCGGCGGCTGCGGCCCAGCTCCAGGTGCCGCGAGATGTTCTCGAGCACGACGATGGCGTCGTCGACGACAAAGCCGGTGGCGATGGTCAGCGCCATCAGGGTCAGGTTGTTGAGCGAAAACCCCAGCGCCAGCATGATGCCGAAGGTGCCCAGCAGCGACACGCCGGTGGCCACCGCCGGGATCGCGGCCGCGCGCAGGTTGCGCAGGAACAGCCCGACCACGGCAACGACCAGCAGCACGGCGATGACCAGCGTCATCTCCACGTTGCGCACCGAGTCCCGTATCGCACCGGTCCGGTCCATGGCCAGTTGCAGATCGACGTCGGGTGGCAGCTGCGCGCGCAGCGTGGGCAGCAGCTCATGAATGGCGTCGGCCGTGGCGATCAGGTTGGCGCCCGGCTGCTGCGTGATGGTGGCGATCACCGCGGGCCGGCCATTGAAGATGCCGCGCGTGTGCCGGTCTTCCACGTCGTCAATGGCCTCGGCAACCTGCGACAGCCGGATTTCACTGCCGTTGCGCATGCCGACGACCAGGTCGCGGTAGTCAGCAGCGCGCAACCCTGGCGGCGGCACCAGCACCTGCAACTGGCGTCCGTGGCGGCTGGTGCCGGTCTGGATCGTGCCCAGGGGCCGGTTGGCGTTGCTGCCCTGGATGGCCGCACGCACGTCCTCGCTGCCGATGCCCAGCGCGTTCAGCGCCAGGGGATTGAGCTGGATGCGCACCGCAGGCAGCGAACCGCCGCCCAGTTGCACGTCGCCCACCCCGTCCACCTGCAGCAGGCGCTGCTCCATGACGTTGCTGACCGCGTCGTAGATCTGCCCCGGCGTGCGCGTCCTGGACGTGAGCGCCAGGATCATGAATGGCCGCGCGGCCGGGTTGGCCTTGCGGTAGGTCGGGTTGCTGCGCAGGCTGGCCGGCAGGTCGGCGCGTGCCGCGTTGATGGCTGCCTGCACGTCGCGCGCGGCGCTGTCGATGTCGCGCTCCAGGTCAAACTGCAGCACCACCCGCGTCGAGCCGCTGCTGCTGCTGGAGGTCATTTCGTTGACGCCGGCAATGGTGCCCAGCGTGCGCTCCAGCGGCGTGGCTACGGCGCGTGCCATGTCGGCCGGCGACGCGCCGGGCAGGTTGGCGCTGACGAAGATGACCGGAAAGTCCACCGCCGGCAAGCGCGCCACCGGCAGCAGGACAAAGGCCATGATGCCGGCCAGCGCAAGCCCGATCGTGAGCAGCACGGTGGCCACCGGGCGCTCGACGAAGGGACGCGACAGGTTCACGGCCGACCCTCCTTCACGAAGGCGGGCGCCGCGTCGCCGGGCAGCGCAGTGCGGCGCCACCGTGCCAGGCGGTCAAACCACAGGTAGATGACCGGCGTGGTGAACAGCGTCAGCAGTTGCGACAGCACGAGGCCGCCAAAAATGGCCACGCCCAGCGGCCGGCGCAGCTCGGCGCCCTCGCCCAGCCCGACCATGAGCGGCACGGCCGCGGCCAGCGCCGCCAGCGTGGTCATGAGGATGGGGCGGAAACGCAGCAGTGCCGCCTGGTGGATGGCCTCTTGCGCGGGCATTCCCTGCTCGCGCTCGGCATCGATGGCAAAGTCGATCATGATGATGGCGTTCTTCTTGACGATGCCGATGAGCAGCACCAGGCCGATGATGCCGATGATGTCCAGCGCATGGCCGGTCAGCCACAGCGCAAGCAGCGCGCCCACGCCGGCCGAAGGCAGCGTGGAGAGGATGGTCAGCGGATGCACGTAGCTCTCGTAGAGCACGCCGAGCACGATGTACACGCAAACCACGGCGGCCAGGATCAGCCACAACTGGCCCCGGAGTGACTGCTGGTAGGCGCCGGCGGCGCCGGTAAAGCGCAGCGTCAGGCTGGACGGCAGGCCGGCGTCCTGCGCCGCTTCGCGTATGGCCTGCACGGCGGCACCCAGGCTGACGCCGGGCGCCGTATCAAAGCCGACCGTGGCCGCCGGGTACTGGCCCACCCTGTGCAGCTGCAGCGGCGCCGGTTGCTCCAGCACCCGGGCAAAGGAGTCCAGTGGTGCGTGGCCGCCACCCCGGGTCGATACCGGCAGGTCGCGCAACTGGCCCAGGTCCATGGGGCCGTCCACGCTGGCCTCCAGGATCACGCGGTACTGGTTGGTCTCGGTAAAGATGGTGGAGACAATGCGCTGGCCAAAGGCGTTGTACAGGGCGTTGTCCAGTGCGCTGCTGGAGACGTCCAGGCGCGCTGCCGTGTCGCGATCCACCTGCACCCTGGCCGCCAGGCCGGTGGCGCCGGCATCGGTGGTGGCAGTGAGCAGTTCGGGCAGTGCCTGCAGGCGCTCGGCCAGGCGCTGCGCCCAGTCATTGACTTCCTGCATGCTGGCGCCTTCCAGGTCAAACCGGAACGCCGTGGGACCGCTTTCGGACTCGATCGTCAGATCCTGCGTCGGCTGCATGAAAACGGCAACGCCGGGCACGACCGCCATGACGCGCTCGCGCAGCCGCTGCATGACGGCGGCCTCCGGGACGCCAAACAGCCCGCCCCGGTGCAGGTTGACCATGAGCCGGCCCGCAGCAAGCGCCGTGTTGTTGGCCGCGTCCACGCCCACGACCGAGCTGAGCGATTGCACCGCCGGGTCGGCCAGGATGATACGCGCCGCCGCTCCCTGCAGCGCCGCCATGCGCGCAAAGGACACGTCGCTGTCGGCCTGCAACTGCACCTCGATCTGGCCCGTGCTCTGGGTCGGGAACAGGCCCTTGGGGATGCCCCAGTAGAGCACCACCGTCAGCGCCAGCGTCGCCAGCGCGGCCAGCAACGTCAGCGTCTGGTGGCGCAGCACCCACAACAGGCCGCGGTCGTACGCGGCGATGACGCGGTCCAGCCCGGCCTGGACGCTGCGGCCCAGGCGCCCGCCTCCGGTGCTGCCGGCTTCCAGCCAGCGCGCCGACAACATGGGCACCAGCGTCAGCGAAACCACCATGGACACCATGATGGTGATGGCCAGCGTCACGGCAAATTCGCGAAACAGGCGGCCGATCACGTCCTGCATGAACAGCAGCGGGATCAGCACCGCGATCAGCGAGGCCGTGAGCGAGACGATGGTAAAACCGATTTCACGGGCGCCCTCCAGCGCCGCCGCAAACGGCACGGCACCCAGCTCGTCGTGGCGCGAAATATTTCGGCTGGCCCCGGATCCGGATTCCGCCTGGGGTGCGCGTGACGCCGAAACATCGCTTGCCGCGACTACGCCGCGTGCCTGTCCGCCTGCGGCGGCCAGCTGCATCTCACGATGCCGGGCGATGTTTTCAATCATGACGATGGCGTCGTCGACGACAAAACCGGTGGCAATGGTCAGCGCCATCAGGCTCAGGTTGTTGAGCGAGTAGCCCAGCAGGTAGGTCACCGCCAGCGTGCCGATGAGCGAAATGGGCACGGCAACGGACGCAACCAGCGTCGCGCGGGGACTGTGCAGGAACAAGAAGATCACCAGCACGACCATGACGACGGCCAGCGCCAGCTCCAGTCCCACGTGCCGTACCGAGGCACGGATGCCCAGCGTGCGGTCACTGAGCACGGCCAGCTGCACGCTTTGCGGCAGGCTCTGCTCCAGCTCGGGCAGGCGCGCCTTGATCGCGTCCACGGTGGCGATCACATTCGCACCCGGCTGGCGCTGCACGTTGACGATGATGGCCTGCTGCAGCGCCGGCGCATCGGCGCCTGCCGCAGAACCGGAGCCTGGGGCCGCATCCTTGATGCCGGTCCAGGCTGCAAGCCGGTCGTTCTCGGCGCCATCCACCACTTCGGCCACGTCGGCCAGGCGCACCGGCGCGCCATCGACCCAGGCGATGATGAGCTCGCGGTATTCCTGCACGCTGAGCAACTGGTCGTTGGCGTTGATGCTGTACTGCCGCAGCGGCCCGTCAAAGCTGCCCTTGGCCGAGCTGGAATTGCCGGCACGGATGGCGCTGCCGATGTCGTCCAGCTCCAGGCCCATGGTCGCCAGCGCCTGCAGATTGCCGCGCACGCGCACGGCCGGGCGCTGCCCGCCGGCCAGCGTCACCAGGCCGACGCCGTTGATCTGGCTGATCTTCAGCGCCAGCCGCGTGTTGACGATGTTCTGCACCTGCGGCAGCGGCAGGCTGTCCGAGGTCACCGCCAGTTGCAGGATGGGCGCATCGGCCGGGTTGATCTTGGCGTAGACCGGCGGCGCCGGCAGGTCGGCGGGCAGCAGCGAGTCGGCCGCGTTCATCGCCGCCTGCACCTCCTGCTCGGCGTTGCCCATGTCCACGTTCAGCTCAAACTGCAGCGTCACCAGCGAGATGCCGGCGCCGCTGGTGCTGCTCATGCGCGCCAGCCCCGGCATCTGCCCGAACTGGCGCTCCAGGGGCGCCGTCACGGTACGGCTCATGACGTCCGGGCTGGCGCCCGGATACAGCGTTTGTACCTGGATGGTCGGGTAGTCCACCTCGGGCAGCGCCGCCAGCGGCAGGAAGCGCAACCCCACCAGACCGGTGAGCACGATGGCCAGCATGAGCAGCCCGGTGGCCACCGGGCGCTCCACGAAGATGCGCGAGATGTTCATGGCCACCCGCGCCTACGGCCCCGGCGCGGCAGCCGCTGGAACGCGGCCACGCTGCTGCTGCGGGGCTCGGGCCTGCTCCGGTGCGTCCGCGTCGCCGCTCTCCTGCGGGCGCGCCACCCTGACCTTCTCGCCCGCCCTGACGCGGTCGCCGCCTTCGCTGACCACCCGCTCGCCCGCTGCCAGCCCTTCTGTAATCAGCACCTGCTCGGCTCCGGCCAGTCCCTGGGTGACAAGCCGCATGTGCGCCACCAGCTCGTCGTCGATCACGTACGCGTAGTCGCCGGCCAGGCTGTTGCGCACGGCGGTGACGGGCACCAGCACACCATCCATGAATCCCAGTTGCAGGCGCACGTTGACGAACTGGTTGGGGAACAGGCGGCCGTCGTTGTTGGCAAACCGGGCCTTGGCGCGTACCGTCCCCGAGGCCGTATCAACCAGGTTGTCCAGCGTCAGGAATTCACCCAGCGCCAGGACTTCGCTGCGCGTGCGGTCCAGCACGGCTACCGGCAACAGGCCGGCGGCGTGCGCCTGCTGCACCGCCGGCAACCGGTCCTGCGGAATGGAAAAGACCACGTCCATGGGAACCATCTGGGTGATCGTGGCCACCGTCGTGTCATCGGCACTGACCAGGTTGCCCCGGTCCACGGCGCGCAGGCCGATCAGGCCAGTCGCCGGCGCCCGGATTTCGGTGAAATCCAGGTTCAACCGTGCCGCATCGACGTTGGCCTTGTCCTCCGCCACCGTCGCCTGGAGCTGCTGCACCAGCGCCGCCTGCGTATCCAGCTCCTGGCGTGCAATGGAATCCTGCTTCCACAGGGCCTGGTAGCGCTTCAGCGTCACTTTGGCCGCGGCCAGTTGCGCCTCGTCGCGGGCTTGCTGGGCACTGGCCTGTGCCAACGCCTGCCGGTAGGAGCGCGCATCAACCCGCGCCAGCACCTGGTCCTGCGCGACCTGCTGGCCTTCGGCAAACAGGATCTCGGTCAGGATGCCCGACACCTGTGGCACCACCTGCACGGTCAGTGGCGAGGTCACGGTGCCCAGCGCCTCGATGACCATGGGCAGGCGTCCGCGCTCGGCCACGGCCGCGCCCACGGTCACGCTGCCGTCAAAACGTCCGCGCCCGAACCCGCCCGCAGCATCGGCCGGCGCCTGCGCGCGCTGCATCAGATACCAGGCACCGGCAGCCAGTGCCACGAGCAGCAGCAGGAACAGCAGGACGCCACGCCAGCCGCGCGGCTGGCGCCTGCCGCCTGCGTCGGCCGGGACAGAATCGGGATCAGACATGCGTGATACGTGCTCGCTCGGGAATCAGGGGGTCCATGCAACGCTGCGCACATGCTGCGCCGTCGTTGCAGCCGCGTGATGTGTCAATTTTCAAGAAATGTAAAGCTGCGCGACGCGGGGCGGACTAAACCGACCATTGCACCCAGCCGCCCCACCAGGTCAGCAGGACGATGAGGCCAAAGGCCATGCGGTACCACGCAAATGGCACGAAGCTGTTGTGGGCAATGTAGTGCAGCAGCCAGCGCACGCAGAACCAGGCGCTGACAAAGGAAAAGACCAGGCCCACGGCAAACAGCGGCAGGTCGGCTGCAGACAGCAGCGCCCGGTCCTTGTAAACGGAATACGCGCCGGCGCCAATGAGCGTGGGGATCGCCAGGAAGAATGAAAATTCCGTGGCCGCCTTGCGCGACAGCCCCAGCAGCATGCCGCCAATGATCGTTGCGCCGGAGCGGCTGGTACCCGGCACCATGGCCAGGCATTGCACCAGCCCCACCTTGAGCGCATCGGCAGGCGACATGTCATCCACGCTGTGCACGCGCGCGGCGCTCTGGGGCCGTCGCTCCGCCCACAGGATGATGAACGCCCCCGCGACAAACGCGGCGGCCACCACCTGCGGCCGGAACAGGTGCTGCGTGATCAGCTGGGCCAGCAGCAGGCCCAGCACCACCGCGGGTACGAATCCGATCAGCACGTTCAGCACAAAGCGCTGCGCCTGCCGCCCGTGCGGCAGCTCGCGCAGCGTCGCACTGATTTTCTGCCAGTAAACCAGGATCACGGCAAAAATGGCGCCTGTCTGTATGGCAATGTCAAAGACCTTGGCCTTGTCGTCGGAAAAACCCAGCAGCGCGCCGGCCAGGATGAGGTGCCCCGTGCTGGAGATGGGCAGGAACTCGGTCAGCCCCTCGACAATCCCCATGATCGCGGCCTTGAGCAGCAAAATCGCTTCCAAAATGGCTTTCCTGGTTGTAAAGACGGCGCTGCAGGCTGCCCCAAGTGCCGCAGCGCAAGCGGCCACGATCGGGCACACCCGGCCTGAAGTCTATCGAACCGGCCTTTGCGTGCCGTGCCATTTTGAACAACAACGCCTGTCGCCCACGGCAAATCGGCAAAAAACAGGCATACTCAAGGCATGCAGCAGGGTCCCAAGACACGCAGTACCGCAAGCACGCTGCGCCGCAGCACGCTGGCAATGATGGTCTTCTGGCTTGTCGTGGCGGGCGTGCTGTGGGCGGGATTCCAGTGGAACGAGACGCGCCAGCGCGCCAACCTCGCCGCCTACACCGCCAGCGGCGGCGAGCTCGTGATCCCGCGCAGCCGCGACGGCCACTTCTACGTTGCCGGCGAAGTCAACCACGCGCCGGTCCGCTTCCTGGTCGACACCGGCGCCACCAGCGTCGCGGTCACCGCGCAGCTGGCCCAGGCCGCACGCCTGCCCGCCGGGCAGCCCATCGTGCTGGCCACGGCCGGCGGCAACACCCGGGGCCGGCTGGTGCGCGGCGTTCCCATAAAGGTCGGCCCGCTGGTCTACAACGACACGACGGTCACCGTAGGCCTGCAGGCCGAACGCCCCGATGCCGCCCTGCTCGGGCAGTCATTCCTGCGTCATTTCGACGTTCGCATCAGCGCCGGGCAAATGACGCTGAAACCCGGCGCCCCGTCGCAGCCGTCCTGAGCGTCGGCCGCCGGGCGGCTCCACCCCGGTGCGAACCGGCTTCAGCGGTTCCAGTGCCCGTGGCGGTGTCCCTGCCCGTGACGATGCCGGTGATGCGACCGGTAGTCGTGCCGATGCGGCCGATAATGACGGCGCTGCGAGCGGTAGTGGTGCCGGTGCGGCCTGTAACGAGGCCCGTACGTCCGGTACACCGGGCGCGGCTGCACGTACACCGGCGCGCCGTAATAGATGGGGCCGCCCTGAACCACGCCCAGCGCCATCCCGGGCGAGCCCAGCGTCAGCGACCAAGAGACGTCAGAATCGGCCTGGGCAGCACCAGCGAACCCCAGCGATCCGGCAACAAAGGCGCCGATCAAAAAGATGCGCGAAACGGCTTTCATGGCTTTCTCCTGTACAAACACGATCCATCCTCGCGGCAAGATCTGTCCTCATTACACCTGCTTGACTCCTGAAAGGCCATGCCTGCTCTGTGAAGAATGCATCATTTTGTAATAACTGCGCCGTCTCTCTCCGCCGCAACCCACGCCAACAGCCCGGGCCAGCCCAGGCGACCAACCCTGGTACGCCCGCGGCAGCACGCACTCTCCTTAGAATCCAGCCATGACAACTGCAAGCAAGAACGCCACGCCGCCTGCGGGCGCCGACACGGGCAACTTCATCACCCGCGTGATCGAGGAAGACCTGGCCGCCGGACGCTACGCCGGCAGGCGCTGGGGCGGCAGCCCGGGCGATGGCGCGCACCACGCCGCCGGCAGCGCCGACCCGGCGCGCATCCGCACCCGCTTTCCGCCCGAGCCCAACGGCTACCTGCACATCGGGCATGCCAAGAGCATCTGGCTCAACTTCGGGCTGGCGCAAAAGTACGGAGGCGTCTGCCACCTGCGCTTTGACGACACCAACCCGGAAAAGGAAGAGCCGGAGTACGTGCAGAGCATCCGCGATGCCGTGCACTGGCTGGGGTACGACCACCACTACGCCGACGACCCGGCGCGCCCGCAGCAGCCGCAGCCGCATGAATACTTTGCCAGCGACTATTTCGACTTCATGTACCGGGCCGCCGAATACCTGGTCGAGGCCGGGCTGGCATACGTGGACGAGCAGACGCCCGAGCAGATACGCGCCACGCGCGGCGACTTTGCCACACCCGGCCAGGACAGCCCGTACCGCAACCGTGCGCCGGCCGAGAACCTGTTGCGCCTGCGCGACATGCGCGACGGCAAGCTGGCCGAGGGCGCCGCCGTGCTGCGCGCAAAGATAGACATGGCCAGCCCCAACATCAACCTGCGCGACCCGGCCATCTACCGCATCCGGCACGCCAGCCACCACCGCACCGGCGACCGCTGGTGCATCTACCCCATGTACACCTTTGCGCATCCCATAGAGGATGCGCTGGAGCAGATCACGCATTCCATCTGCACGCTGGAATTCGAGGACCAGCGCCCGTTCTACGACTGGGTGCTGGCGCGCCTGTGCGAGGGCGGCCTGCTCACGCCGCCGCCGCCGCGCCAGTACGAGTTTGCCCGCCTGAACGTCACGCACGTGATCACCAGCAAGCGCAAACTGCGGCAACTGGTGCAGGATGGGCACGTGGCCGGCTGGAACGACCCGCGCATGCCCACGCTGGCCGGCCTGCGCCGGCGCGGCTACACGCCCGAGACGCTCAGGCTGTTTGCCCGGCGCAGCGGCGTGACCAAGGTCAGCGGTGCCTGGACCGACTACGCGGCGCTGGACGCCGCGCTGCGCGAGATGCTCGAGCCGGCGGCGCCGCGCGCGATGGCCGTGCTGGACCCGGTGCCGCTCATCCTGGACAACTGGGCCGAGGTTTTTGGCAGCACGGACCATCTGGAACCTTGCGAAGCGCCGCTGCATCCGCACCACCCGGAATGGGGCCTGCGCCGCTTCGTGCTGGGCCGCACGCTCTGGGTCGAGCGCAGCGACTACATGGACGAGCCGGCCAAGCGCTTCTTCCGCCTCTTCCCCGGCAACAGCGTGCGTCTCAAGTACGGATACAGCATGACCTGTACCGGCGCCGACCACGACGCCAGCGGCCAAGTCACGGCGATTCGTGCACGCCTCATCCCCGACACAAAATCAGGCACCCCCGGCGCCGACCAGGTCAAGGTCCGCGGCGCCATCACCTGGGTCAGCCAGGCCGACGGCCTGCGCGCCGAGGTGCGGCTGTACGAGCATCTCTTCAGCGACCCGCAGCCGGACGTGGGCAAGGCCGACTTCCTGCAGACGCTGAATCCGCAAAGCCTGCAGGCGATGCACGCCATCGTCGAGCCCTCGCTGGGCGCGGTGCACGCCGAGCAGAACGTGCAGTTCGAGCGGCACGGGTATTTCGTTGCCGACCAGCACCTGCACGAGCCGGGCACCCGGCTGATCTTCAACCGCACCGCCACGTTGCGCGATTCACGCGGCAAGCAGTAAGCGCTGCTGGGGCCCGGTCGCACCCGGGCCCCAGCAACCGCGCAGGCCGGCGCGCCGACATCAGTTGCGCCAGGCCACGCCTATGGAAGCGGACATGCCGCTGCTGTGCAGGGTCAGCGGCGAGCGCCTGGCGTCGCCGTGCAGCTGCGAGAAGCCGATGCCGCCAAAAGCAACCCATCGCCGCGAGATGGCATGCGCCACATCCACCCCCACATTGGTCTCGAACAGGCCGGCGCGCGGCCGGAACGGCGCAAAGCCATACGCGGGTGAATCCGGTATCCCGTACTGGCTGCGCATGTACGCTCCGTTTCCAAACGATGCGCCCACGCCTGTGGTGATCGTTGTGACCTGGCTCATCGGGTACTGGTAGCTCAGCCGTGCATCGCCCTTGAGGCCGCCGTGCTTGCCCAGGATGTCCTGCGATGCACCCAGGCTTGCGGTCCAGCGCTGCCCCAGGAAGTAGCGCGCCTTGACCCGCAGCCGCGCGGTGACCGGCACGTCCGGCGCCCGGCGCAGGCGGTCCGAGCTTGCGCCGTCGCGCCCGCGGTCTATGCTCAGCCCCAGGCTGACGTTGAATCGGTCGGTGGCGCGCACGATGCGCTCGATGGAACCGCCGCGGGCGCTGTTGCGCTCGCGGCCCTGCGCCATCAGGCTGTGCCCGCCGCCTGTGCTCGCGTGCACGCGCCCCCATTCCAGCGCCAGCACCGGCCGCACCCCGTAGCCCCGGCCCGAGCGGCCAAAGAAATCCGGCTTGGAGTTGACCTCGGCACCCACGATCCAGCGCAGCTGGCGGTCCTCCTTGTCCAGGCTCTGGTGACGCGCAGCCCACTCGGGCGTGACCAGCACCCGCGGCGCGCGCTGCTGCGTGGCCGACGCCATGCCGGCAGCCGGCGCCGCCGTTGCGCCCGCACGTGGTGGCAGGCTGTTTGGATCGCCCGGCTGCCCCTGCGCGATCGCCAGCGGGGACAGGGACAGCCCAAGGAGCAGAAGGGTCAGAGAACGCACGCGGATATCCCGCAAAAACGCCAGGCAGCTGATTCTATGCGGGTCGCTGCCGGCATCCGCGGCAGCGATGCGTTTACGCAACAGCGGGTTCGGGCACGCGCAGCGCCGCGCTGGCCTGCGCAGCCACGTCGGCAACCGGCAGCATCTTGAGGCCATGGTCGCTCCAGATGCGCCGCCACAGCCGCGCGCCTGGCTCGCCCTTGTACAGACCCAGCATGTGCCGGGCCATGGCCGGCCATTCGCTGCCGGTGCGCGCATGCTCCCGCGCCATGTGCGCGACCATCTGCGCCTGCACGTCGGCGCGCGTGAGTGGCCGCGGGCCCGGCGCTGCGCCCCAGAACCGCGTGTCCCAGCCGCTCAGCCACCAGGGATCGTGGTACGCGGCCCGCCCGACCATCACGCCATCCACGTGCGCCAGGTGCTCCTGGACCTGCGCATCGCTGGCAATGCCGCCGTTGATGACGATGCCCAGTTGCGGGAAGTCCCGCTTGAGCCGGTACACCAGCGCGTGGCGCAACGGCGGCACGGTGCGGTTCTGCCTGGGGCTCAGCCCCTGCAGCCATGCGTTGCGCGCGTGGACGATGAAGATGCGGCAGCCTGCCTCGGCCACGGTTCCGACAAAGTCGCGCACAAAGGCATAGCTTTCAATGCGATCTATGCCAATCCGGTGCTTGACCGTCACCGGCACGTCGACGACATCGACCATGGCCCGCACGCAGTCGGCCACGCGCGCCGGCTCGGCCATGAGGCAGGCACCCAGCGCACCGCGCTGCACGCGCTCGCTGGGGCAGCCGCAGTTGAGGTTGATCTCGTCAAACCCGGCCCTGGCTCCCAGGCGCGCGCAATGCGCCAGGTCCGCCGGGTCGTTGCCGCCCAGCTGCAGCGCCACCGGGTGCTCGGCCTCGTCCAGCCGCAGGCGCTCCTGCTGCGACGCGCCATGGATGAGCGCGTCGGTGCTGATCATTTCGGTGTAAAGCCGCGTCCTTTGCGTCAGCAGCCGGTGGAAGTGGCGGCAGTGCCTGTCTGTCCATGCCATCATCGGCGCCACGGACATGCGCCAGGGCAAGTGGCGCATGTCCGCTGGCGGCGTCTGCATGAGCGCGTTCTGGTCCATTGCTCCATTTCCAAAAAAGACGCCCCGCGGCAGCGAGGCGTCGCTTCGGGCAAATGGCGGTCAGCTCATGTGCAGGCCGCCGTTGCACGAGAAGTTGGCGCCGGTCGTGAAGCCGGAATCCTCGCCGGCCAGCCAGGCCACGATGGACCCGATCTCTTCGGGCGTGCCCAGGCGCCCCACCGGGATCGTGGCCACGATCTTCTCCAGGATGTCGGGCCGGATCGCCTTGACCATATCGGTGCCGATGTAGCCCGGGCTGACGGTGTTGACGGTCACGCCCTTGCTTGCCATCTCCTGCGCCAGCGCCATGGCAAAGCCGTGCATCCCGGCCTTGGCCGCCGAATAGTTGGTCTGCCCGGCCTGCCCCTTTTCACCGTTGACCGAGCTGATCTGGATAACGCGACCCCAGCCCTTTTCAACCATGTCGGGAATGACCTGCTTGGTCACGTTGAACATGCTGGTGAGGTTGGTGCTGATCACCGCGTCCCACTCGTCGCGCGTCATCTTCAGGAACATGCGGTCGCGCGTGATGCCGGCGTTGTTGACCAGCACGTCTATGGGACCGTGCTCTTCGCGGGCCTTGTCAAACGCCTCGGTGGTGGACTTCCAGCTGCTGACGTCGCCCACGCTGGCATGGAAGTTGTAGCCGTCGGCCTCCTGCTCGGCCAGCCATTTCTTGTAGTCGCGCGTCGGTCCGCAGCCGGCAATGACCTTCAAGCCGCTGTCGTGCAGGCGACGGCAGATGGCCGAGCCAATGCCTCCCATGCCACCGGTCACGTATGCAATTTTCTGACTCACTTGTCGTCTCCCCATTCCACAAAAACCTCAAAAACGCCAGCCGACAGAAATTGCCGGCTGGCCTGCACCACCATCAGTCCCGGCGCACCGTCAGCGCAGCGCCCATGCCGCCGCCTATGCACAGGCTGGCCAGTCCCTTGCCCGCACCTCGCCGACGCATTTCGTACAGCAGCGTCACCAGGATGCGGCAGCCCGACGCGCCTATGGGGTGGCCCAGCGCGATGGCACCGCCATTGACGTTCACCTTGGCCGGATCGACCGAAAGCAGCTTGTTCACGGCGCAGGCTTGCGCGGCAAAAGCCTCGTTCAGTTCAAACAGGTCCACGTCCGCAACCGACCAGCCAGCGCGGTCCAGCGCCTTCCTGGACGCAAACACCGGCCCCAGCCCCATGGTCTTGGGATCCAGGCCGGACATGCCGTAGCTGGCAATGTGCGCCAGCGGCTCGACGCCCAGCTCGGCGGCCTTCTTTGCGGTGGTCACGACCACGGCCGCGGCGCCGTCGTTGAGGCCGCTGGCGTTGCCCGCGGTCACCGTGGCAGATTCACTGCGGTCAAATGCCGGGCGCAGGCGCTCCAGCGCCTCGGCGCTGGTCTTGGCGTTGATGTGCTCGTCCGCGTCAAAGACGACGGGGTCGCCCCTGCGTTGCGGCACCGGCACGGGGACGATCTCGTCCTTGAAGCGACCGGCCGACTGCGCGTCCAGCGCCTTCTTCTGGCTGGCCAGCGCCAGCTCGTCCTGCATCTCGCGCGTGATTCCTTCCTGCCTGGCCACGTTCTCGGCCGTGACCCCCATGTGGTACTGGTTGTACACGTCCCACAGGCCATCGACGATCATGGAGTCAATCAGCTTCCAGTCGCCCATGCGCTTGCCGTCGCGGCTGCCCTGCAGCAGGTGCGGCGCGGCGCTCATGTTTTCCTGGCCGCCGGCCACCACGATCTCGCTGTCGCCGGTGGCCACGGCCTGCGCCGCCAGCATGACGGCCTTCAGCCCCGAGCCGCACACCGTGTTGATCGTCATGGACGGCGTCTCCTTGGCCACGCCCGCCTTCATCGCGGCCTGGCGTGCCGGGTTCTGGCCCAGGCCCGCAGCCAGCACGTTGCCCATGATGACCTCGCCCACCTGGTCGGTGGCCACGCCGGCGCGCTCCAGCGCCGCCTGGATGACGATGCTGCCCAGGTCCGGCGCCGGCACCTTGGCCAGCGTGCCTCCGAACCTGCCGATTGCGGTCCGCACCGCGGAAATGATGACGATGTCTTCTTGCATTTCAATATCCTTTGCTCAACGCGCTACTTGACCTGGCCATTATCCCCAGTCGCGCAAGACTGGACTTGCCTGGCGTGTAATTGGACCGCTGCCGCGGGCTCGCGTCCGTTCCCGGATCGCGCTCGCCGCTCATTCGGCCTTGACCTTGACATAGCTGCCGGGGGCCGGCTCGATTTTCTTGTACTTGCTGGCGCGGCCGTACCGCTTGGGCGCGGCCTTTTCCTTGCCGGCGTGCGCCAGCAGCCACTTGTCCCAGTCGGGCCACCAGCTGCCGGGCTCCTTCTTCGCGCCGTCCAGCCACGCATCCACCGACTCGGGGAACGCGTTGTCCTCGCGGGTCCAGTGGTTGCGCTTGCCCGCGGCCGGCGGGTTGATGACCCCGGCAATGTGGCCCGACGCGCCCATGACAAAGCGCTTGTCACCGGGCAGCACCTGCGTCGTTGCGTACGCGCCGCCTATGGGCACGATGTGGTCTCTTTGCGAGCCGTAGATGTAGACCGGCAGCGCGACCTGGTTCAGGTCTATCTCCTGGCCGCAGACGGTGACCGCACCCGGCTCGATGAGCCGGTTTTCCAGGTACGTGTTGCGCAGGTACCAGACGTAGTATGGGCCGGGCAGGTTGGTTGAGTCGCTGTTCCAGTACAGCAGGTCAAACGGCGGCGGCGTCTCGCCCTTGAGGTAGTTGCCGACCACATAGTTCCAGACCAGGTCATTGGGCCGCAGGTAGCTGAACGTGGTGGCCAGCTCCCGCCCCTTCAGGATGCCGCCGGCGCCCATTTCCATTTCGCGGTAGCGAACCATGTTCTCGTCTATGAAGACGTCCAGGATGCCGCTGTCGGTGAAGTCCACCAGCGTGGTCAGGAGCGTCGCGCTCTTGACGCGATCCTCGCCGCGCCCGGCCAGCACCGCAAGCGCGGTGGTCAGCATGGTGCCGCCCACGCAAAAGCCCAGCGCGTTGATCTGCTCGACGTTGCCGATTTCCTGCACCACCTTGATCGCCTGGATCACGGCGTCGTCGATGTAGTCGTCCCAGGTCGCGTTGGCCAGCGACTGGTCCGGGTTGCGCCAGCTCACGACAAAGGTGCGATGTCCCTGCTCGACCGCGTGCCGGATGAGCGAATTGTCCGGTCGCAGGTCCAGGATGTAGTACTTGTTGATGCACGGCGGCACCATCAGCAGCGGGCGCTCGTATATCTTCTCGGTCAGCGGCTTGTACTCCAGAAGCTGGAACAGCTCGTTTTCAAAGACCACCGCGCCCTCGGTGGTTGCCACGTTCTTGCCCAGCTCGAACACGCTCTCGTCGGTCATGGACACGCGGCCCTGCCGTATGTCGGCCAGCATGTTCTGCAGGCCCCGGGCCAGGCTTTTGCCGCCGGTTTCAACGGCCTTTTTCTGCGCCTCGACGTTGAGCGTCAGGAAATTGCTCGGCGCCGAAGCAGCGATCCACTGCTCCACGGCAAACTGCAGCCGCGCCTTGGTCTTGGCGTCGGTCTGCGCAGCGTCGACCATGGACATCAGGGTGCGCCCGTTGAGCAGGTACACTGCGGCGGTGAATGCGGCCATGGGGTTGCGCTCCCAGGCCTCGCCGGAAAAGCGCCGGTCCGACAGCGTCAGGCTCGACTGCAGCGACTGGTTCCACAGCTGCGTGGCCTCGCTCATGTATTCCTGCTGCAGCTTGAGCAGTTCATCCGGCGCAAAGGTGATACGCGGGGTTTCTGCGCTGCCGGCATCAGCCTCCTCCCCGCTGGCGGCGGGCGAGAGCTGCTGTAGTTGTTCCAGCGCCTGCTGCCAGCCGGCCTGCAACTGGCTGCCCATCTGCCCCCATTCGGCCCATTGTGTCGGCCATTGGAACATGGGGGCATGAAGCGGGTTGGTCATTTGTCTGTCTCCGGATTTGACGAACTCTTGTGCTGGCAAGGGCCAAAACCGGCACGGTCCAAGGCCGACTTGCCATCGGATGCACCCATCTTGACATGCTTTGTGCCGGCGCGCAATGCCGCCGCGGCGCTTTAGAGTGTGCAGTCCAATCTGCGGCTCAGTTGCGCCAGATGCACGCGGCCATGCGGCCGGTTGCGCCGTGTTGCCGCTGGTCGCGGCGGTGGGAAAAGCAGTCGGCCACGCGCTGCACCGTGCACCAGGCGTCGCCGCCATCGTTGCCATGGAGGGCGCCGACGCCGGCGGCGCGCAGGCGCGCCCGCGCCAGGCCCGGCAGGTCGGCCAGGTACTTGCCGCGGCCGCAAGCCACAAAATGGCGGCCCGCCGCGGGATCACCGGCCAGTAAGGCCTGGCGCACTTCGGCGCCCACCTCGAACGCGGACGGCCCTATGCATGGCCCCAGCCACGCCACGATGGGAAGGTCCGCCGCGCCGGGCCGCACGGTGACAAGCTGCTGCCGAAGTACCGCAACGGCCTGCGCGAGCACGCCGGCAGCCAGTCCGCGCCAGCCTGCGTGCGCGGCAGCCACCACGCTGCCATCAGCGGCCGCGAGCAAGACGGGCAGGCAGTCGGCCACCAGGATGGTGCATGCCAGTTGCCGGGTGCTGGTCACCGCGGCATCGGCCTGCACGCCGTCTGCGGTGCCCGGCCGCAGGACGGCCGCGTCGCGGCCATGCACCTGCTGCAGGAACACGGGGCGTGCGCCCAGCGCGTCTTGCAGCCAACTGCGGTTTTGCGCGACCGCGGCTGGCGCATCGCCCACGTGGTCGCCCAGGTTCAGGTACCGGTACGCGCCGCGCGACGCGCCATCGGCCGGTGCCGTGCCGCGCAGCGTGAACGCCGCCTGCACGCCCGGCGGCACCGGCCAGTCGGGCCGCAGCAGCGGCAACCTCACGTGGCGGCGTCCGGGCAGGCGGACGGATGCGCCTGGGCAAACGCAGGCAACGCCATGCACGCGTTGAAAACACGCATCACGTGCGGCAGCCCGGACAGGTCGCAGTCAAATCGCTGCGCGTTGTAGATCTGCGGAACCAGGCAGCAGTCGGCCAGCGTGGGCGCCTCGCCATGGCTGAAGCGCGCCGGCTGCTCGGCCAGCCGCGCCTCGTAAGAGAGCAGCCCCAGCCGCACCCAGTGCCGGTACCAGGCGTCCTTGGCGTCGTGGTTCACCTCCAGCTCGTGCACCAGGTACTTGAGCACGCGCAGGTTGTCCAGCGGGTGGATCTCGCAGGCAATGATCTGCATGAGCGCGCGCACCCGCGCCCGCGCCAGCGCCGGGTCCGGCAGCAGCGCCGGTGCCGGATGCGCCTCTTCCAGGTACTCCATGATCGCCATGGACTGGCTCAGCCGCTGGCCGTCGTCCAGCACCAGCAGCGGCACCAGGCCCTCGGGGTTGCTTGCCAGGTACGTGGCCTGCTGCTGCTCGCCGCTGCGCAGATCGACGGGCACATACTCGTACGCCAGCCCCTTCAGCGCCAGCGCAATGCGCACGCGGTACGACGTTGATGACCGAAAGTAGTTGTACAGCTTCATGAATCGCAGGATACCGCAGCCGGCAGCGCCTCGATGCCGGAGCGGCGCGTCAATCCGCGGCAGGCGCTGCGCAAGTCCGGGCCGGTGCGCCCAGCCCGCGATCGGAAACCGGCGTGCCTCGATTCAAGGCCGCGGACTGCCGGCAACGGCGCGGGCGGCACCCGGAATCCGCTCCAGACCGGCGCCCGTCGGTTGCCCCCTGTCCACCTCAGCGTGCCGGCGTCCCGATCGGCGTGTTGCCCGGCTCGTTGCCGTAGCCTGCCCGGCCGTCGTTGGCCGCACCTGCGCGCTCGGCCAGGTAGATTTCAACGCGGCGGTTGGCTGCGCGCCCTGCCGGCGTGTTGTTGCTGGCAATCGGCTCGTGCGATCCGCGGCCTTCGGTCCGGATGCTGCGCCCGTCGACGCCGCGCCGGATCAGGTAGTCGCGCACGCTGTTGGCCCGGTCCACCGACAGCGGGTCGTTGATCGCGTCGTTGCCCGTTGAATCGGTGTGCCCGATGATGTAGATCTCCATGCCGGGCTGGTCGTACAGGCCATCGGCAAAGTCGTCCAGGATCGGCCGCATGTTGGGCTTGATGTCCGAGCGGTTGGTGTCAAACGTGATGTCGCTGGGGATGTTGAGCTTGAGCCGGTTGTCGTCGGTCTGCGTCACCTGCACGCCGGTGCCGGCCGTGGCCCGCTGCATTTGCGCGCGCTTGTTCTCCATGTACCGCGACCAGACGTAGCCGCCCGCCGCACCCACGCCGGCGCCAATGGCTGCTCCCTTGCCGTCGCCGATGACCGCGCCGGCAACCGCGCCCAGCCCGGCCCCCACGGCCACGTCGCGCTGCGTTTCGGTCATGTTGGCGCAGCCGGACGCCACCATCGCCACTGCCGCTGCCGACAGCAGCCACCCTCGCATCATCATTTTTCTTGCTTGCAACATGGTTGCTCCCTTGCAAAACCAGCCGGCAGGCGCCGGCACGCTCCAACGATCATGCCACGCGGCACCGGCCGGGGATCCACCGGCCGCACGCGTGAGATGGCATGTGCTTGGATTCAGTGTAGTCGTCACGACATGTTTGTGCTGGAAACAATGCAGCGCAATGTAAGCAGCGTGTTTCACGCATGGCAACATCGGGCGGCCAGCTGAGTCGCCAGCAAATGGCTGTCATCCGACCGCGATACCAATCAACATCAACACACGCCGTTACACAACGACTTGCGTCGCTCGCAATCCCGTATTGCCCGCCGCTGCGCACCGCCGCGTCCCAGCGTGCAAAAATAGACCGCATGGCACTTGCAGCAGTCGGAAGCGTCGCGGGGCGCGACACACGTGGCGACGCGGCGCGGCACGGGCGCCTGGCGCCTGCAGCCGCGCCGCGGCGCCCGGGCGCTCGCGTGTCGGCACGCAACGCCGGATGCAGGCGCCACCGGATCACGCATTGTCCATGAAACACCGGCCCATCAAGCACTGCAGGCGCTGCGGCAGCGTTGTTGTCTACCGCATCCCCGATGATGGCGACACGCGCGAGCGCGCCGTCTGCCCCGTCTGCGGCGAGATCCACTACGCCAACCCGCTCATCGTCACCGGCACCGTGCCCACCTGGGGTCGCCGCATCCTGCTGTGCCGCCGCGCCATAGAGCCGCGGCAGGGCAAGTGGACGCTGCCGGCCGGGTTCATGGAGCTGGACGAGACGCTGGCCCAGGGCGCCGCGCGCGAAACCGTGGAGGAATCCGGCGCCGACTTCTACATGGGCCCGCTGTTCAGCGCGCTCAGCGTCCCGCGGGTCGGCCAGGTGCATTTCTTCTTCCTGGCCACCCTGCGCAGCGCAGCGCTGGCCCCCGGGCCCGAGTCGCTGGAAGCCGGCCTCTTCGACGAAGCCGACATCCCCTGGGACGAGCTCGCCTTCCCCACCATCCGCAAGACGCTGGAATTTTTCCTGGCCGACCGCAGGCGCGGGCGCTTTGACGTGCACACCTGGGACATCAGCCAGCGCATGCGATCGTGAAGAACCAGCGCATCCTCCCCCTGCTGCGCGCCGGCGAGCCATTCCCGCCTGCAGCACGCGCCTGGCCCGCCGAATCGCCGGCGCCGGGGCTGCTCTGCGCCGGTGGCACGCTGGACGTGGCCACGCTGCGCACGGCCTACGGAGCCGGGATATTCCCCTGGTACGGTCCCGGCGAGCCGCTGCTGTGGTGGAGCCCGGACCCGCGCATGGTCCTGCGTCCGTCTGCCTTTCGCGTGCGCCGGTCGCTGCGCAAGACGCTGCGCAGATTCATGGACAGCGCCGGTTGCACGGTGCGCTTTGACACCGCGTTTCCCGCGGTCATCGAAGCCTGCGCGCGCGCGCCGCGACCCGGGCAGAGCGGCACCTGGATCGTCCCTGAGATGCGCAGCGCGTACAACGCCCTGCACGAGGCCGGCCACGCGCACAGCGTGGAGACCTGGGTCGATGGCGAGCTGGTCGGCGGACTGTACTGCGTCGCGCTGGGCCGCGCGGTCTTTGGTGAATCCATGTTTGCGCACGTCAGCGACGCGTCCAAGATCGCGCTGGCCGCGCTGGTCGCCTGGTGCCTGCACTGGGACCTGCCACTCATAGACTGCCAGCAGAACACGCCGCACCTGGCGTTCCTGGGCGCGCGCGAGATCGCCCGCAGCCGGTTTCTCGATGAAGTCACGGGGTTGCGCACGCAGCCGGCACCCCCCTGGCAGTTCAAGTCCGTATACTGGCAGCATCTGTTGGAAGTTCAACCGGACTGACGTGGCACGCCTGACGGACCTCCCGCTCAAGACTCTGCAGCTCTACACCACGGCCGCCTATCCGTGCAGCTACCTCCCCGGGCGCCAGGCGCGCTCGCAGGTGGCCGCTCCCAACCACCTGATCACCGGCACCACCTACACCGCGCTGGTGCAACACGGCTTCCGGCGCAGCGGCACGTTCACGTACCGCCCGCACTGCGACACCTGCCGGGCCTGCGTTCCGGTGCGCGTGCGCGCGCTGGACTTCAGGCCCGACCGCAGCCAGCGGCGCGCGCGTGCGCGCCACCAGCACCTGCAGGCTCGCATCCTGCCGCTGCACTACAACGACGAGCACTACGCGCTCTACCTGCGCTACCAGTCCGGCCGGCACCGGGGCGGCGGCATGGACGAGGACAGCGTCGCGCAATACACGCAGTTCCTGCTGCAGAGCCATGTGGATTCGCGGCTGGTTGAGTTTCGCGAGCCTGCGGGCAGCCACGACTCCGGCGCGCTGCGCATGGTCGCCATCATCGACCTGCTGCAAGACGGCGTCTCCGCGGTCTACACCTTCTACGAACCCGACCCGGACGCCAGCTACGGCACCTGGGGCGTCTTGTGGCAAATCGACTGGGCAGCGCGGCAGAGCCTGCCACACGTCTACCTGGGCTACTGGATCGCCGAGAGCCGCAAAATGTCCTACAAGACGCGTTTTCGTCCCATAGAACAACTCATTGGCGGCCGCTGGCAGCTGTACGAGCCGCGCCCCGGCCCGAAAATACAGACCCGCCACGACTGAAGCGCCGGCGCCGAGTTGCTCAGGAATCGCTGGGCAGGAGGCCAGCCGCTCTGGCTTGCAGATCCTGATTGGCGAGCATCGTCAGCTCACCGGATGACACACGATGACCTCGGCCCTTGCGGGCCATCGATGAAAGCCGCCTGCGGCGGCTGATGAAGGTTTGGCGTCAAGCGTTCGGCGTCCAGCGTGCGCCCACCACGCTCAACGCTCAACCTGTCCGGATGACCGATGACGACGCAAACGACGAATGACACCCGTGGAGCGGCGCCCTCGCCGCGATTCCCCGCCGAATGATCGATGACCTCGGCCCTTGCGGGCCTTGTATGAAAGCCGCCTGCGGCGGCTGATGAAGGTTTGGCGTCAAGCGTTCAGCGTCCAGCGTGTGCCCACCACGCTCAACGCTCAACCTCCCCATCATGGCGGCGCGGCCGCCAGTCATTGCCGCCGCGCAGTGGCGCGATCATCGATGCGCCAGCGAGGTCACCCGTCATGCGCCACGCGCAACGCCCGCCCTATCGGCCAGAGGGCTGGCCTCCGCCGGATTGTCTGGCGCACGCCCCTGTGGGAGCGGCGCCTCGCCGCGATTCCCCGCTCCATCCAACCGCCACAACCAACAACAACCGGCGCGCCTCACACAATCGGGGAAATCGGCCAGGGGACTGGCCTCCTTCTCGCGGACGCCAGCCCGCCGGCCGAGCGGGCGTGTCCATAAGAAAAAAGCGTGGGAAACGGCTGAACCCCGTGCAAACGACCTCACCCATCAATTGGAATACGCGTAGCTCTCCGTCCCCTGCCCCAGGGCAACCCACTGGCGGACGCGTTTGGCATCGGCAAGACGGCTCTTGCCGCTGTCGGCATCCAGGAACACCATGATGAGCCGGCGGCCGTCCATTTCGATTTGCATCAACAGGCAGCGCCCGGCTTCGCGGATGTAGCCGGTCTTTTGCAGCCTGATGTCCCAGTCCGGGTCCCACAACAAGGCGTTGGTGTTGCGGTAGGGGATCACCCGCTTGCCCACGCTCACGTCGTGGCTGAGCGACGTGGTCCAACGCCGCAGCAGCGTCTGGTTGCCCGCCACGGAGACCAGCCGAACCAGGTCGCGCGCGCTGGAGCGGTTTTGGCTGGACAGCCCCGTGGGCTCGACGTAATGCGTGTCGTTCATGCCCAGCAGCTGCGCATGCGCGTTCATGAGCCGCACGAAGCGCGCCATGCCTCCCGGGTACGTGCGCCCCAGCGCATGCGCTGCGCGGTTTTCGCTGGACATGAGCGCCAGCTGCATCATCTCGCCCCGCGACAGCGTGGTCCCCACCGGCAGCCGCGAACCGCTGTTCTTGAGCCGGTCTATGTCTGCGCTGGTGATGGTGATGGGCTCGTCCAGCGGCAGTTCCGCGCGCGTCAGCGCCAGGCCGGTCATGAGCTTGGTCAGCGACGCGATCGGCAGCACGGCATCGGCATTCTTGGCGTACAGCTCTTCCCCCGTGTCCTGGTCCACCACCAGCGCGGCCGCAGCGTTCAGGCCCAGCCGGTCGACCGCCGCATGGACGCTGGCGCTTGCGCGCTGCGCAGCCGGCCGTGCTGACGCATGGGCCCGACTTGCCGTCGCAGCGGCCGGCGCCGGCGCTGGCGCACTTGCGTGGCTGACGCGCAGCTTGCCGATGTTGCTGCCCGTGGCCGTCGCAGCTCGGGATCGCCGTGCTGCCGGGCGCGCAACGGCCTTGCGCGCGCCCGGGGCCGCTGATTTCTGCACCGCGGCCACGGCCTGCTTGGCTGGCGCAGCCGCCGCAGGTCCGGCAGACGTCGTCCACAGCAAACCACAGGCAGCGACAGCCGTCAGGCACCGCCGCAACCACGCCCCATCCCGATTTTCAATCCATCTCGCCACGGCCGTCCCCTCAAAAGCGCACAAGACGAGCGTAGTTTACGGAATCATAAAAATAGATGCAATACCATCTTGTTAGAAGAACTTGTTCAAGTCGATGACGACGCGAGCAGCCGAAATTCGCCGCGCTGCGCCCGGCGACTGCAGCTGCAGATGTAACGTGTTGTTTTATCGGCCTTTTTCTCAGTGGTCCGCACCGGTCACAAAACGCCCGGCGCCAGCGTCTGCGCCTGGCAAATTTATTTTCTGCCGTGATGGTCTGGATGCGGTTTGTGCCAGCTTCGCGGCATCCACCCGCTGTGCGCAGCCGCGCGCAAGCAACACAAAGGCCGGTTGGCAAGGAGGGTCGACTCACCGGATGAGCGTTGAGCGTTGAGCGTTGAGCGTTGAGCGTTGAGCGTTGAGCGTTGAGCGTTGAGCGTTGAGCGTTGAGCGTTGAGCGTTGAGCGTTGAGCGTTGAGCGTTGAGCGTTGAGC